>Ga0315288_10002160_pt1 | contig 25461 bp, 13 predicted proteins | sample YL17G11_20_MG_FD_203454 | JGI IMG/M metagenome (GOLD analysis project Ga0315288, IMG submission 203454) | Sediment microbial communities from Yellowstone Lake, YNP, Wyoming, USA - YL17G11_20 | ecosystem: Environmental > Aquatic > Freshwater > Lake > Sediment | place: USA: Wyoming | collected... | reverse complement strand
AAACATTACTCTCACTACTAACCTCGGCGCTGTAGTCCTTCCTAAATCAGGGTTTGCGATTCTTAAGGATGTTGTTGCTGAGATCAATACGGCTACCTACGGCGGCTGGAGCGCTTCACTTACTAGCACGCTGTATAACCAACTATCTCTTGATACGCTGGATAACATTACTACTGTTGGTGCTCTTTCTGCTACAACTGCACAACCTGCCCGCCTTAAGAAAGATGCTTCTGAAGTTGCTGCTCTATTCGCTCAAAGCTCGATGGCTTCTCTTGAAACTCCAGCTGTAAAGGGTCTACCTGATGCACTCGCTGAGACGCTATTGGCCAATGGTGCTAAGGGCGGTACTTCGCCTGCTAGTATCGTGGCAGCCCTTGAGAAATTCGAGAAGTTTCATGTGAATGCAGTTGTTCCCTTGTTTGCTTGGGATGCAACCAGTGATATGGCAGACAGTCTGACTGATGCAACCTCCACATATACTATCGATGGTATTCACCAGGCTGTCAAGACACACATCTCTCTTATGAAGACCACCAAGCGTCGCTCTGAGCGTCAAGGATATCTTGCTCTAAAAGCAAGTTTTGCTAATTGCAAAGATAAGGCTGGTGATCTATCTGACGCTCGCCAACAGTTGGTGATCCAAGACGTTCGTCAATCCGATGCACAGGGTAATATTAAGTGGTTCCAACCATGGGCTCTCGCATGTCTGCTTGCTGGTGCACGCGGTGGCGCTCCAATCGGCGAACCTATGACCTTCAAGTATCTTAATTGCTCGGGTATTCGCCAGACAGCACAACCTATGTCTACGCCTGATGCAGATATCGTGACAGACTTCGATCCAGATCTGCAGACTGACGAAGCGATCCAGGCAGGTCTCACCTTCCTTGAGAATCCCCAGACTGGTGGATTCCGCACGGTTGTTGATAACACAACCTATGGTCGTGACGGAAACTTTGTGTTTAACCGCGGCAACGTTATCTATGCAGCGGACATCGTTGCATTCAACTTCCGCAACTCGCTAGAAGCTGTATACGTCGGTAAGAAGAACACAGTTTCGGTGGCCGATATTGCAGGTGTTGCAAGCACAATCTTGAATGGCTTCTTAACTCAAGGTATTACGGTAAGCACCCCAGATGCACCGCAAGGATTTAAAAACCTGGTTGTTCGCTTAGAGGGTAATACCATCTTTGTAGAGGTTACGATCAAGATCGTTGAAGGAATCGACTTCATCTTGAGCGAAATCACGATACAGCGCGCAACTGCCTAATTAAGTAAGAGAATACCCACTACTAATGCCCCCTCAAGGTATAATTCTTGAGGGGGCATTTTTATTAAACTCTGCATAAAATGTAATAATCAGTTAAAATCTACCAAGTCTATTGCCAAGATTTGCCAATCTTGTTACAAGATAACACTATCACCAATAGGTAGACAGTGCGAGGCCTGTAAGACAGGATTCCTGGATATCTCGCGTTCCAAAAATAAGAAGTACTGTTCTGAAAGATGCAACACAGACGCTGGACATATTCGCTATAAAGAAAAAATAATAGCGGGAATAATAGTTAAAAAGATTGACCGCAGAGATAGGCGAGAAGAAAGACGTCAAAGATATATTGGCGACGTTAACTTTAAACTATCTATTGCACTAAGGGCACGTCTTAATGCAGCCATAAAGAACGGTCAGAAAGCAGGTTCTGCGGTCAGAGATCTCGGTTGCTCAATAGAAGAACTTAAGCTACATCTAGAATCTAAATGGCAGCCGGGTATGTCTTGGGACAACTGGTCTCGTAAAGGTTGGCACATTGACCACGTGATACCAATATCCAGCTTCAATCTCGAAGATGCTGAAGAGCTTAAAAAAGCTTGTCACCACAGCAACCTACAGCCTTTATGGGCTAATAACAACTTAAAGAAATCAAACAAGATGCCGAGCCATGCAGTGTACATCCTAGCCGGACCCAGTGGTTGTGGTAAAACCACATTAGCTAATAAACTAACAGACAGGTTCAACATAGTGGACTATGATAGTCACACGTTTGAGAAGTGCTTAGAGTTGGCGGCGACACCAGGCGACAAGGCAAACTTGGTAGTCACTCCAATACAAGCCAAGCGTATGAAAAAAACACTAGAAACCCACGGAATCCAAGCAACACTAATATATCTTCGCGAGAATAAGGACACCATCCTATCTAGGATAAGCTCCCGCGGTGGCAAGATAACTGCCACAATAGACAGGCGTATCGCTAGGTATGAAGCCTTAAATAATAAGGGTCTATTTACATTCTCAGGTACCTGGGATGAGGTCTACGACTGGCTTTTGGCAAATTAATATTAAAAATGCCAAAAATAATTAACTACTACCCTGCTATAATCTCCTTGAGCCAGTAGTTGGCTTAAAAAAATGTCACGATACGGTGAACTGAAACACCATTAGGAGAAAAGTATGGCAGGAGTTAAACCGGGTTTTATCACAGGCGCGAACGCGCGTATTAAGCTAGATGGTAAGACACTCGCTTATTGTACTGATCTCAATTACACAGTCGACGTGGCTGTAATCCCTATTGAGGTTATTGGCACCTACGAAGTTAAATCGTATGAACCAGTCGCGTATTCAGTGAATGGATCTTTTGCAGTTATTCGCTATACAAAAGCAGACTACACAAATCCTCACGAGGGGACTGCAGCAACCGGTGATGCTCCCAATAATATTGGTGGCACCAACTCCATTGGAAAGCACTTGGACCCAGGTTTGATCTTGACATCTTCTACTTTCGATATTGAGATTCATCAAGTTGCTGCTAATGCAGAGGCTTCGACTCTCGCAAACGGTATCTTTAAGATTCAGGATTGTCGTGTGACGCGCCGAGGCTCCTCGCTGAATAAGCGTGGTGTTATGGTTGACTCATATGCATATGTCGGTGTATTGGCTGGTGATACAGATGTGACTACAGTTGTATCTCATTCTGGTCAGACAGATTTAGCCTAATATATTTAGCAATTTAAAATCCCACCTATAGCGCTATAGGTGGGATTTTCCACATCTGTAGCATGGCGTTTTTTCTGATATCATCTAAGTGTAATGCCTTTTGTTAAATCGAGGCTAAAAGGATAGACACATGGCTGGTCTGAAACCATTCTTCCTCACTGGCGGCAACGCTCGTATTTTGCTCAACCATAAGACTGTAGCCTATGCTACTGACGTAACTTATAGAATTAGTGTGAAACATGCTACTCCTAGAGTTTTAGGCAGATTTGAGGTTGAGGTTATTCAACCACTAACTTACGATGTTATGGGTACATTGTCTATAATTCGGTATGGGCGAGGACTACAGGGGTTTGTTGGAGATGGTGCGCCGCACGGTACCGATAATAGGGGTAATAGTATTGGTAGCTATGGTGCCGCTAGTGCTGGTGGAGCTATAGGTTCTGCACTTGGTCTTCCAACTGTCGACGGTCAGTGGGATGGGAAAGCGGACGAGGCTTTCAACCCTTCTAGATTCTTTCAATCAATGATGTTCAATATAGAGATTCGCCAAGTTGGATTAACTGGTGCCACCACCAGCAAGTTGGTTGGCACCGTGCGTGGACCATCTGGAGATAAGGAACAGCTCACCGGTGAGCGTCAGGTAGCTCAAAGAGCTGCGCTAAAACTAGATTCTGTCTTAAATGGTGGTCAAAAACGCAATGAAGTACCGGTGGTTGTATTGCGGGATTGCCGGTTTGAGGATCTGAATTTTAAGTTGAATAAGCGAGGTGTGGCTACGATAGATCTTACGTTTAGAGCCCGCTATGTAGATGACGACACATTTATTGCACGCAAATCTGGTGCAGGTCAGGAGTTTAGCTAATGGCTAACATTAAAAATGCTATAACTGATAATAGCACTGTGTCTGGTAAAGTAAAAGGCTTAGCTGACAGCGTGTTAAAGAGCGCTGTTGGTGGTCTATCGCCTCTGAATAACTTCGGTCGATATATGACCGGGTCTCGTGCGATTATAAAAGTAAATGATAAAATTTTTGGTTTTGCATTTGCTGTGAGTTTTAATATAACTACAGAACATGACGAGAATCGCACAATTGACAGTTATATAGCACCTGAACTCATGCCGTCGCGTATCACCGTTAATGGCACCCTATCTATGTTTCATATTCCCAGTCGTGGACCAACCCAAGAGCTAGTACAGGCTAATGCCCTATCATATCTGATGCATAAATATATCACCATCGACATTAGTGATCAGACTACGGGACAAACTATTTTTAAGACTAACAAAGCCGTGATAACAAATCGCGCTCAAACTCTACAGGCTGGTGAGATTTCTACTATCCAACTTACCTGGAAAGCTCTAGGTTGGTCTGATGAATTGATCCCCACTGAACCAAAAGGTGCCAACGGCAAATCAAGCAGTGTCCCTGGTGCTCCAGGGGCGTCAAAGGAAGGATCTTCGCTAGGCGGTTTCTAGTAACTTCTCTCTAGTAAATTAGGTATAATATTCCTATATTGAACCAGTAGGAGCATCTATGTATTTGGCACTTCCCAAGAATGAACGCACTTTCTCAATCAAAGTTGAGGGTGATACTAGCGGTGAAACCTTCGAAGGTCAATTTACCGCTCGATGTGTTCTCAACATGTCTGAGAGACATAGTAAAGAACTTGAAAAAACACGCCTTATGGCTGATTACGCCAATCCATCCGGCACTCTTTCTGGTATCGCTGAGATTCTCTCTACAGTGAGGACAAAACTCACCAAGTGGCCAGATTGGTGGGCCAATCTAGACTATGGCAGCAAAATCCTTGATGAGAATGTTGTTGTCCAAATCTACGATGAAGTTCAAGCACTAGAGCGTGAATGGCGTTCTGAAGTTCGCAAGAAGGTTGATGAGACTAAGGCTGTAGATGGTAAGGAATCCCCAAAGGGAAACGAATAAACGGAGAGCGACCTCAGTCGATCTCCGTAATTGACGACATATACTCTTTAGCTGCCCATGATGCCAGGAATTTCACGGGTGATAGAGAGTATTGCCTATTCTTAATGCGCTGGTGGTGCAAGCAGTGGAACCGTCCAATGAAGGACCCACTGCTGTTAACCTATACATTTGAGGAACTCGTATATGAGTTCCATAGTGTACATGAGCATGAGAAAGCTATTGTGGAGAGAGTTAAACAAGAAGATGATAAGATAGAAGAAACGAAGGAGCAAGCCACCATGGATTGGGCAGATCAGATGGAGGCTGAGGAAGCAGCCGAGAATCCGGCTAAAGATCCGGCTAATGTGAAGTGGATGGAAGAGCAACTACTGAAAGATAAAGAAACCTTTGGTGAAGATTTTGGTGAAGATTTGAGTTTGAATTTTGACCCATCTGGAGATAGCGAGCAATAATGGTAGATAAGAAAAATACATTTATCTCACGGGGTGAAGAAGGCCAGAGAGAGCGTGAAGCAAGTCGCATGGAACCCTCCAAGCCGGAAGCGATTCATCATCGTGAGTTGGCAGAAATAGGTCGCAATCTGCGAGAGGCGGAGATAGCAGGCAACAAGCATGATATCAGTCTCTATACAGCTGTTAGAGAATCCGCGCTAGCGGATTTATCAGTATTGGCGGCTCCTAGACTCGCTATTATAGATAAACAATTTCGTCGCGGTGTTCGTACTTCAATTAATATCAACTCTACTAGAGACGATATAGCACGGCATACGCATTCCCCTGAAAATTACGGCGCGGCATCTGGGGTAGCTCACAGATATTCCTCGAGTGAACTGCAGGGACAATTGTCGGATGTGCAACAGCAGAGACGTACCTTGCACCAGGGTATTCTCGGTGATGCGCGTATGATGACTAATGTAAATGCAACTGAAAAAGAAAGAACTGCTGCTGGTACCGCGCTATCAACAAAATGGCAATCACTAGAAGCCTTCGCACAACAAGAGGGTACGGTTAAGGCTGGCATGGCCATACAAAGACGACAAGGTGTCGATCTTAGCAGTATGTATGAACATACTGCTGGTATTCTTAGTCGCGATAGAAAAGATACGCTCACTAAGGAAACTATGCGTGGGCAGCACGGATCAAGTGCGGCAATAACGGATGATTTTAAGAAAAAACTAGATGCACTCGGTGAGAGTTTTGGGCACTTGACTGCAGTTTTACATGATTCAACAGCTACGCTTGATCAAAAAAATGCAGCTGAGAAGGCGCATAAGGCAGCATCAGACCAATTCGACCAAGCAAGCATAAAGAAAGCCGCTATCGATAAGGCTGGTGACAATAGATGGGGAAATGCTGCTAATGCTGTGAACGTTGTCGGCAATGCTTTGCAAGGTGGCGCAGGTATATATAAGCAGTGGGCCATTGGGCGTGAGATGGACACCATGCAACTGCAAGCTGGAATGATGGGTGTCGCTAATAGTCGCTTCCAAGATTCCCGTGCAGCAGCGGGCGGCGATATGGCTGCGGTGCTTAGACTTCAAGAGAAATCGTGGGAAAAATCAATTGGTATTGGTCGTGAACTAAGTGGTAAGGCAGTTGGTGCTGCTGCTGCTGAGATTGGTGGTGGAGTTTTAAAAGCTTTAGTAGAAACAACTAAAGGTGCTACTGCAGGAGCGGCGGCTGGCAGCGCAACAGGAAATCCGTATGTAGCGTTAGGAGGGGCCGTTGTCGGGGGTTTGGGTGGTGGTATGTCGGCTGTGGAACAAACTAGTGCCATAGCGGCTCAGCGAGAGAGTGGCGCCACCGGGGCAGGAGCATTTTTGGCTGCTCAGGGTGCAAGCATGGGGTTATCTGTAGCGCAACAAGCCATGAATTCGGCCGTCATGCAGACAGCGATGGACTACTCAAAAGGGACATGGTTGTCAACTTCTGGTGCAGGTAGTAATCGGCAAAAAATCGAGAAAGACATACACGATACAGGATTTCAGGGTGAATTAGTTGATAAATACGCCATGGGTCAAGATGAGATTCTAAGTCTCACGCGAAGAGGGTTGGGTGGCTTAGGTAAACAATTTAAGAAGAGTGATCTCAGTGCGGCCGGTGCTTATGAGATGGCAGGTCATGGTTCTGGTGAGCAGTATATGGATTTGCGTGCACAGATTGCATCTAGCGGTGGAACCCAGACTGATCTCGCCACTGTCTTAGCAAGGGCCGTAGCTTCTGGCATGGATTCATCGAAGAATATTGCCGACATGACCAACACTATGTCGCACATGGCGGCAGCTTCATCTGCTGGCGGTGTTTCCACGTTTGGTGGTGCCGCAACAAGTGTGGCTGGTTCAATTGCTGCCTTAAAGGCTGCCGGTCTTAGCGATCCAATGGCTATTGGAGCCGCTGGACAAATGGGGAGTACGCTCAACGCGACGAGTAAGCAGCGCGATATCAGCATATCAAGTATGGTGCAATCTGCTAGATTACATAACCTTGGGCTCAATGCAGGCACAATGCTTGGTGAAGCCGCCGCGAAGATGGATCCTAGCCAAATCCAGACATTAAAGACTGCGCTAAGTGATAAGGCTGGAACAAATGAAACTAGACAAAAAGCTATAGAAAATGCTGGTTTATATGGTTGGATTACAGGCGGAAACCAGCAAGATGCTATCACTAAAGTAAATAAATTAGGTGTTGTGAATCTTCAATCAGCAGCGATGCGTCTATCACAAAGCTATGCAAGACCAGACAATATGTCTGCACTTCTCGATGACTACATAGATCCAGAAAAGAAGGCGAAGATGACGCCTGCTGATCAGCGTCAGGCAGAAGCTCTCTGGCAGCAGAACCGCCAAGCAATAGTTGGCAATGTAGATATGCTACAAAGCGTGGCAGGGTCAATCGCTGGCGATGGTGCAAGCACAATAGCGAAAAGATCTACGAGCGCTCCAGTAAAAAGAAAGGCCACACAACCAGGTCAAGGATATACTGATGAGGAATATCGGGCCCTAATCATAGCAAATGAATCTGGTGGCAACCCCACAATTCGCCCTAAAGATAAAACAGGTAAGGTACAAGGCAGTGCTTTTGGTAAATATCAGTTTATACGTGAGACGGCCGATGGTCTTGGTGGAGCAGGGACTTATGATAATATGGTTGCTTTAGGTGGTTCAAAAGAGGGTGCAGCTCTTCAAGACAAGCTATTTGATAAACTCCAGGCTCAGAATGCTGTGCAGCTTAAGCAAATTAGAAAAGAATATCCACAGGCAGCAAAGTATCAAGATTCTGAGCTGAAGGCAGCCCTGCACTTTGTAGGTCCGGGTGATACCAGAAAATGGCTTAAAACTGGGGTAGAGCCAGCATCGGCAAGTGAGGGCATAAATCCAGGCTTAGCAAACTACATGCAGAGGTATCATAAGGGGCCACTAGAAAATAGAGGTGATAACGACTCGGATATGTCCGATGGTTTTCGAGCTAAAAGGGCCGGCGCCAAAGCCAAACAAAAAGAAACTGAGGAAGGCAATCGGTTAAACACAGAGCGTAATTCCATTGACGTGATAGAGAAGGCCGCACTACAGGTAGATCCGAGGAATTTTGAGAGTATGGTGAAAGCTTCTGCGGGCCATCTAGATGAGTCGGTGAAAGAGCTTGCAAAAGTTGTTGATAAGTTGACATTGAATCTTGGTAAACAAGTGGACAACACGCGCGCGCCTACACCATATGAACGGCCTACACCGAAAGCTGGTAGTACGGGCAGCATATTTGATTGGCTCAAGCCTGATCCGGCCCAAAAATCCCTTGATAGTAATAAGGAGCAATACACTACTCCATTGAGCAAAGGTAATTTTGGTTAAAACGACACTGCTAGGCTGTATAAACGTGATTATGATAATGACAGGTAGGAACAAGTGAAGTCGACATTAGTTACACCGCACGGAGCGTTCCTGATATGGAACTATGTCGACCGCATCAATGCTGATGGCGCTGTTGCAGATGTACACGACACCGAACCAATGATTGTTGGCATGACATCGGTGATTTCTATGTCCACATCAAAAACCAAGTCTGCTCCAGCAGGGGGTTTTGAAGTTAGGCTCGCGCCAGATTTTAATTGGGTCACTAAAATTACACCCGGTAGTTGGTGCGCTATTCTAATGTCTCAAAATGAGATACCCAACCTACTTAATAGTGCTAATAAAAATAGTTTCAAGATGTTGGGACGTATAGATTCCGTGAGAGGTGTTATAAGCGTAGACCAACAAACTGGTGCACGACAAACCGCTTTTGTTGTGACTGGCCAAGATTGGGGTAGTGTATTCAACACTGTGCTGTACATAGACGCAGGTATTGCAGAGAATACGTTAAAGGGAGATGCGCTCGCGCAAGCTCATACTATTCTAAATTTTAATATGTTTAATAGCTTTGCGGAGAAAAAGGGTATTCCGAATCCATCTAAACTCGTAGATGACATGATTGGATTGTGGGGATATGGTGCTGGGGCAGCAATCGTGAATGGCGAAAAACTGCTCGAACAAGCGAGCGCGGGGTGGGGTAGCAAGATTCTCCTATCCACAAGAACACAGTATCAAATGCCTACGGCAGTAGCAGAATTTATGCAGCAACAGCTGACTTCTCCTCAACAACCTACAAGGGGCGTTCCTGGGTGGAACAAGCTCATACAGAGACAGCATGGTGTTTTGCCAGGTTACGATGATCCAGATAAAACCGGTTTTAATTATAAAAAGATAGAAGACTCATACGGTTTTCCAAGTCCAGATCAATTAATCGGGCAGCATTCGCTGTGGCAATTGCTAAACGACGTATCAAATCACACGCTCTACGAATTGATATCAGATATTCGGTGGGATGGCGATGTGCCCAAATTTACACTGTATCATAGAATTAGGCCGTTTGTGAATCGGAAAGCTTTTTTGGACTCCTATGCCAAGGCTGGGGAAAAGGATGCTGTTCGTGCCAAAACAACTGTTGATCCACTGGTGTCTTTGTTTAGCAATGTTAGGAGGATTAGTATCCCACTGGAAGACGTGGTGGATATAAATTTTGGAACCAATTGGCGAGATAAGATAAACTTTATTGAGGTTCGTGCGAATTCACAATTAATGCCAGAGACACAGGGAATATCGGCCAAGCTTAATGGACAGACAGTTGATCGACGGGCTTATGAGAGAGATGGCTTTAAGCCATATTTTGCTACCTCTGCTTTTATTCCACTGTACCCCTCTGATGATAAGAAGACACTAGCGATTGAGCAACTTAGTCACTGGAAATTCCTACTTAGAGAGTGGTATTTTAATACGCATATGATGCTGAATGGCTCAGTCACCTGCATTGGTCAAAACAACTATATCCAAGTTGGTGATAACATCATTATTGATAGCCAAGTGTTGGGCAATGTGCCGTTTAACGCTACACAGAAGAAAGAGAATGTATTTTTTCTTGCGCATGTGGAAAGTGTAATGCATAGTTTTGCCATCAATGCAGAGACTGGCGCTAGAACATTTACTACAACAATCCAATTCGTTCGCGGCATTTTGTCAACCTCGGATGGTATCATTGTTGGTGTGAACGAGTTTGGCACCTTCATCCAGCGACCTGATGGTGCGATCGATAGATCAGCAGACTCTCTCACCAACGAGAATGAACGCAGTGGCAATGTTATTACTACTGCCACCGTAAAGTTGCCTGCATCTAAAGAGCTTAAATTAGGTAAACCCCAGAGATTGCCTGCGACCCATATTGATAAAGGCTCAGTGTAATGGGCGATTACATAGTTAAAGATAGTTCTGTATTGCGAAACATACACACATATGCTGCCACGCATGCTAGTGATACAGCTGTTCGTATTGGTATTGTTCGTGAACAAAAACAAACTAAGACCGGCACGATATACATAGTAGAAGTCTCCATGGATAGCAAAACCATACTTGTGGGTTGCGTCCCATTAGTGAAATATGGTGGTGCACATAATTTTGAGGAAGTAGGGTACAGGCCGTGGTTGACTACTGCTGCGGGGACCTTATCTCCCGCAGCTGGGGCTGAATACAAGGCCCGATCTGGTGATGTTGTGTTGGTAGCGTACCTGAATGGTAAATCTAGGGAAGGTGTCATTATAGGTGGCTTAAACCACAACTCTAGAAAACCAATTTTAAAGAAGGGTACTATAGCGTATCTGTCTGAGTTTAACGGGTTAGAGACCAGCATAACACCAAATGGTAGCTACAAGATAACGTTCAAGGGGTATGCTCCCACAAATGATGCTACACTTAAGATTCCACCCACAGGAGCTAATGTACCGCCACCAGTATATAATCCCCTAACTGGCGGCTCATATTACGGTTTTAGTAAAAACGGGAGTTTTGTAGTTTCAGATGGTGGTCAGTTTTTAAAGATATATAAGAATATTGCTAAGGGATCCATTATTCTCAAGTCTGGCTCATCCCAGATTGAATTAGGCGGTAATCCTGCTTTAGGTTCTTTTGGCGTAAAGTCTGGAAAAGCTGTAATGGATTTTAGCACCACGGCTTCTATTAAGGCCACCACCGGATTAGCGTTACAGTCTCTACAGGTTAGTATCAAAGGGACTCAAATAGCTATTGGCAATGAGCAGTTTGAACTAATCGATGGACTTATGAAGCTAATTGATGCACTAGGTACTCTTACAGTTATTAGTCCAGTTGGTACGTGCACTCCGCTTAGTGCCGCCCCCACGTGGGCAGCACAGATACTGCCGCTTAAGATCAAGATGTCATTGGTTAAAGGATCTCTAAAAGATGCCAAGTCTTTTGAACTCTCCGGTGACGCGGATGCCGTTATTGAAAGCAATAAGTAGCTTATGACTTACGCTATATAATAGCAAAGAGGTGATTTAATGGGTATCCTAAATTTTAGCAATAATAACAAAGATACAACATATGTGGTAGATCCTACCAGATGGTACAAGTCTTATCCGTATGGTTTTGCATTCTCAAGTTTTGATGTCAAGAGGGGTGGTCAAGCCTCAGAAACATTCTGGTTACCAATTGCACCCAATAATATTAATGTTACTACGCATTATGCCACCAATATTATTACCACCCTGTACGGCATTGTTGAGGAACACTCTGAGGTTAGATACTACGATATAGTTATATCCGGTAATACTGGAATTGCTCCAAAGTATACTGTTGGTTTTAAGACCGTCCCAGGCAGTGTTGATGGGACAGCAATACCAAAACCAGGTATTGCCCTACCAAACCCCAATAATCCTGGTAGTCCCTCTATTGGAAGATCATCCTTTGGTTCTGCTAATAAGGCAGCGCTAGGTGGTTTCCTACCAGAGGTAGCGAACACCTTTGCTGCGGCAGCAAATCTAGTTAAAAGTATTAAGACAGGTGGAGAAGTTGTTAACGAAACGGGGATCAAGCCTGAGCAAAGCGGATACTATGCATTTCATAACTTCTATAAGTTCCTGCTTCAATATAAAGCCGATGCATCTAGGGTTGGAGCACTAGGTGCTGCAGCAACGCTGCAGAAGTTGGGACAGGTAAACGGTACACTTGATTTTAAAAGGGGTGGTTTCTCTCCAATTGCGAAGACTACGTCACGTAAAACCCACCCGCTTCAGTTTTTAAACTATAAAGATAATATTAAATACGACTGCGTGCCAATTTCATTTACTCTAAACCGTTCAGCAGAACACCCAATGCTGTACGAATACAGCATTAGATTAAGGGCCTTTAATTTACAAAATGTTAATGCAAAAGGGGTTCCTGCAGATAACTTACTAAAAGAATTGGGTTTAGGTAGTCTCAATGGGTCTCTTTTTTCTAAACTTACTAATGTTGTTGGGAAAGCCAGTACTCTACTTAGTGGTGTCAGAGGGGCGCTCTAATGTCACTAATAGACACAGCATTCAAGAATCTATGTGAATTAAAAATTTGGTTCAACGATCAGTCTGGTGTTGATCTAACCCTTGCCGATGTGCAAGAGGTCATTCCTCTTCGTTGGGTTTATTTCCGTGAAAACTGGGAGTTTATCTTAGACTCCCTAACAGCGAAACTAAACACTTATGTGTACCCCGATATATTAAGTGATCAAATCAACAGCTTGAGTGAACTTATTCGCATACAGCGTAACGATGCGAACAAGCGCGTAAATCCATTCGCTAGATCTGATATCTTGAATACATATTATGCTGTATGGGAAAACATTGAATTCACCAGTATTCCCTTAACGAAAGAAGAGTCTGCCCTAGCCAACAACAAACTCTCTCGTATACGCCGGTTTATAAAAACAGACTTCTTAAACATACGGCAGAGTCTGGTAGACGGTAGAAATGAAATCGCCGATACCGTGGGTCTATCGGATACCGACTACAACACCACCTTTGGTAGAAGCTCTACGCCACAACTCCGCGCGGTCAGGATAAGTGATATCGCCGATATGCAGACATTTCAGCAATCGATATTTGCAATTGACTACATACTAGCAAATACGGCGTCATTGTCGACGACCAATGTAGATCCGTTTGCTCTTGCGAGAGCTAACGCCAATAATCCCGACATTGATATTCAAACAGGTTTGTCGGGTCAACTGGTTCGCATGTTCTTTGGTGACAGTCTACAGGCTATTGCAGCCCGCTATTTAGATGATCCCGAGCGCTGGATCGAGATTGCGGTTGCAAATGGATTGAAGCCACCCTATGTTGATGAAATTGGTCAAACAATATCAATGATTTCTAATGGTAGCGATAGTCAGTTAAATATTGCTAAACTCGACGGTTCTGGTGCGCCCAATATTGAAAAACTATATATAAATCAAGTTGTGTTTCTACAGTCTACTGCAATTAAGTTTCCCGATCAACGCGCGATTATAAATATTAGAGAAATCCCCATCTCTGGCGAGATAGTGATTGAGTTAAATGGCGAAGCCAACTTAGGTCTATATCAAACTATTGATAATGCGCACATACGGATATTTAAACCAAACACGATTAATAGTAATTTTCTAATCATGCTTCCACAACCAGATGCAGTTTCGCAGTCGTCCACTAAGGAGACGCCATTCTTCTTGGCGTCCAAGAGTGAAGATGAGAAAAGAGCGGGCGTAGATCTACTGCTTGATACGAAGAACGACCTAGTATTCGCTGCTAACGGAGATTTTCAACTTAATTTTGGTCTAACTAACGCCATGCAGGCAATGCAGCTCAAAATGGTGTCAGAAAGAGGGCAATCTATTAGGCATCCAGAGTATGGATTGTCTTCTGTGATAGGGGTGAAAAACAGTGACCCCAACAATATTAAAGATACTCTTATTACAGGTATAAACTCCATGGTAGAGGCTGATGAGCGCTTCTCGAGAATAGAGACTCTGAATGTGACCATTGATCAAGGTTCTGCTATAATTTCTCTAGTCGTTAGATTGGCAGGCTCTGGATCTTTACTGCCAATTAACTTCGTCATTAATACAGGTTGAGGTAAAAGGTGACAATTGATATTCGCAGCTATAATCAGATCCTCGGCGAAATGGTGCGTAAAATAATTGCCGATACGCCCCTTAATGACCTTAATGCCGGGTCTGTACTCCTGTCTTTATTGGAGGCCGCTGCCCAGACTGACTTTGAAACCAATGCATCAATTCTTAGCGTCCTTGAACTCCTCAATATCGATGCCACAAGAAACAATGATCTAGATGCCCGTGGAGCTGACTTTGGTTTGTCAAGAATTTCAGCACAAAGAAGTACTGGTTTTGTGACTATCCAAGATACTAATATCTCTAAACGAAGTACAGGCCTATATCAAGTTAAAACGCCCCCTATTTCTAGCTCTACGACAATATATGTAAATGATGCATCGGCATGGAACGGTGTGGGGCTGGGTATTGGTGCGTGGGGCGATCTCTTTATTGGTCGCGGTACTCAAAACTTTGAAGGCCCAATTCCCTATACAGAGATCGTCTATAACGGTTCGTTCTACACTGTCACACTTGGATCTGCCCTGCAGAAAGACCATCTAATCTCTGATACGGTTGTAGATGGCCAGGGTACAGTAGATCGATTGATAGCTGCTGGGACGGCCATTATCATTCCTGCCAATAATCAGAACCCTAGTGTTGAATTTAGGACACTCAGGGATGCCGTAATTCCTGCTGGTGAAGATACGGTAACCAATATCAGTATCACATCCGTTTTATCCGGTTCCCGGAATAATGCAGGCATAAACACTATCACTAGTTTTACTGCTCTACCCTTCACCGGTGCCACTGTCTTTAATACCTCTTCACCAACAGATGGAAGAGATGCTGAGACAGATGATGCCTTTCGTGAACGCATTAAGTCTTATTCAACCACCCTAGCCCGTGGTACTGCATCTGCGATCCTATCTTCCATCATTGGGGTCTATGACTCTGATGATGGAAAACAAGTGGCCTCAGCTTCCGTCACGGAGCCACCCATTGTTGGGGATCCATCGATTCTGTATATTGACGATGGAAGTGGTTTTCAACCGTCATTCCAGGGACAAAGTGTCGACACTCTACTTAGTGATGCATCCGGTAATGAGGAGTTTCTACAACTAGCCAATTATCCGCTTCCACGTCCTCAAGTAATCAATGTGGCAGATGGACCCTATGAGTTAACAGATGGAATGGAGTTGCGTGTACTAGTTGATAGCATAGAAGAGACAGTGGTATTTAACAGTAGTCAGTTTTTTAATATCTCGGCAGCCACTATCAGTGAGATTATTGTCGCCATCAATAACCAATCTACAACCTTTAAGGCGACGTTTACAGATACGTCGACAAGCATACTGTTGTTTCCTGTTGATCATGCTACAGAAACTATCCAAGTATCGCCTCTTCTGGCAACAGATGATCCGCTCCAATCGGCGAATGTGATATTGAAGTTTCCAACTAACTCATATTCCTATATTCGTCTATATCAAAATAACACTCTGCTAAATGAGGAGCAAAAGTCTGCCTCTCTGTTAACAACTACGTTTTCATCGTGGAATATCTCAATCCCTGGAAACCTAATCATATCAGTGGATGGCACACCCCCGCAGAATAGGGGATTTGACACTACAGATTTTAATGGTATTGCGCTTACTGCTGTAACGCTCACAGACTGGGTCACCGCTTTTAACGCCAAGTACGCCGGTGTAACAACCACTGCAAACATAACTAGCGGCAAGTTACAAATTGTGTCCAACAAGAGCGGATCAGCATCAACACTCTCTATTGATGGCGGTACGTATTTCAACGCTTTATTTAATAATCAAAAAATTGCAGCAGTTGGTCAGAATTCTAATTTTCAGTTAAATCGTCAAACAGGTAATCTTAGGATTCTTACTGATATTGCCCCTGGTGATTCCATTACCGCAGGAACAAGTGATGCTAAGGGGAGTGTTATTTCGTCTGAGACAATTACGGGTGCCTACAATGTATCGACAGACTCAAAAAACAGACCAGCAGAGCTTGTAATAACGGCAGATGCATTAGAGGTTAACTCGCGATCTGGCATAGGTTTGGCTCTGGGCCAAACGATCACGATCACAGATCAATCGTCTAATGTAATGCGGTTGATGTCAGACTCATTGTTGTCTTTTGAAGCAGCATTACCGCATGACTTCATTTATATCACCAGTCATAGTGGGTTGGATTCATGGATTGATCCTGCAAACACTGGATTGTACAAGATAGTATCGAAAGGTGGGCACACAGTTGCCAACACTGATTCATATATTGAAGTCAAGAATGTAGATATTGTTCCCGGTGTTCATGTTGTTGCAGCAACTGAAGACATGCAGATCTTTAAAGCCGATAAATTTTTGCAACTTTGGAAAGGGATTTTTACTGCTACCCCACCTGCTGCCACTATTCAAAGTATCGTTGATGCGATCAATAGCAACCTGGTGAATGTAAAGGCCTCAGTCTTTAAAACTAGTGCTGTAAAAATCACCTCTACTACAGAAGATGGTGGCAGCATCGCGCTTCCAATATCCGTAGGTAACGCCGCTTTCCTATTTAGTAGTCAACAACCTGAATATGCGGGCAATCCGTCGCATATCGCTAATAGGGTGTCTAGCAAAGATCTGGTGTCCTTCTTTAAAATCACAGAACCAACGAGCACCAATGCTGACGCAGAATTGGGTAAATTAGTTTGGCTTGATCGAGTTACATATGCTGATAGAAGTGGGGTATTGACGTCCAATGCCATACCAGGGGTGTATAGTCCATACCCCATTATTGCCCCAGATCCAGATCCATATAGTGAAGAGCTTCAATCTACTGACAGTCTTAATGCAACTGTGGTAGATTACGACGATTACATCAGCAACCTGGACGGCAATAACAAGGGACAATATCGCTCTATCCGAGATAAACTGGCCGGCGATAGAGTGGGAACACAGCATGCGCTACCTCGCACCTTGATGGATCATAGTATTAATGATCGCTTCAATTTGGTGAGACCAATATCTATAAATGCTGAAGATAGTATTGTCTTCATCTTAGATCAAGATTCAGTTGCGAAAACTATAGATATCCGGATGTCGCGAACGGGACGGGTTAGCACATCGCTGCCTATATCTGATCAATCATTTTCTGCATACGATGCTGACAATGAACCAAATGTGATATTTTCCAGTCTACCAGTTTGGGGGAAAACCGCTAACAAGACGGATTTTAAAGACTATGCTGTTTGGTTCCGTTCTAGAAACTGGTATGTATCTGGTGGTGCTACATCAGGTGGTGGAGCCTTACTAATTCGTGCTCGTGAATACGGTCCACATGGTGATAACTATAGATTTCGTATTGAGTACCCCACTTCTCCAGATCAACTAAGCACTATATTGCATAGTACAACTCCTAATTATGCTCTTAATACCTACACTTTTGGTTCTGGCTCTATCAAAGCAACTGGGGTTGTAACCGGTGATACTATTGCGGTAACTTCATTGGGTGGCGATGATTATCGCCTGACATTCTCTAATCCTGGTACCAACCTAGCAACAGTGGTCGCTGGCGACATTGTCAGCATGCTTGGTGATTCTGGTGTAAGTGCCTCCAATAGAGGGCAATTTAGGATTAAGGCGGTCAGCGATATTCTTAAATATGTTGATGTCCACAATCCTGAGGCCACCATAACTGGTGCCGGGTCTCCGGAGGTTACAGCAGTAACCACCATTGCTGATAATATTGGAAGTAAATCTTATAATACGGTAACTACTACAGCAACACCCCCACTTGTAGATAACAGTTTCTTTACACTCAATGACTCCGCTGGAGTTGTTGCTGTAGTATATGACACAAACAGTGTTGTTGGTACACCCGTATCTTATGGCGCAAACCGCATACTGGTTGTTAAAGTTGTTGCGCTTGATTCTGCCGTTACTGTTGCAGGATTGACTGCGAGCATTGTCGGTGCTGATCCTGAGTTTACTGCTTCTGTGCTTGGCAACATTGTAACTATAACAAACGCGGATAATGGACCATATGCTCCTGCTGCCGAAGGTGTGAATACCACAGGCTTCGCCTTTGGTGCTCCCTTCACCGGTGTGGCAGATGTAAGCTTGGACGGTAAATACTTCATACTTCAAGATGCTGCGGGTAGTGTTGCCTTTTGGTATGATGTCTCTGGTGTTACTCCACAGCCTCTACACGGTGCAAGTAGGGCAGTAAGAATCAGCACTGTAAACGCTGGCGACAGTGCTGGCACAATAGCAACTAAGACAGCCGTGATTATCAACGGTGATTCTGGTTTTGCATCTGCCACCGTGCTCGCTAATGTGATAACTGTCACTGACGCCGCAAACGGTGGAAGACTACCTGCTGCTGTAGGGACTTCAGGTTTTACTGCGGCGCAGTCTTCTGCTGGTACTAATGCGGGTCCTGAAACCATCGCTATTGCAACATCTGTTCTTATCTTTTCACTAACGGGGACAGCTGTATCTGACATTGTAACCCAAATAAATGCTGACAGCACTGTGTTGTATGCAGCATTGGTTAGTGGTACAAACCCTATTGTTAAAGCGACCCGCGATGAGGAGTATCTCCCTGCGGGTCCGAGTGATTACAGCATGTCGCTGTCTTATGGACATGATCCAGATCCGGGGAATACAGTTAATGGATATGTCAGCCTATATGATGGCATCAATTGGGTTCGCCAATTCGAAAATACTCTACCAAACTTCTCCCTAAAGACAGCAATGATACTTCAAGGAAGTGCTCCAACTGCCTATGCTATCGAGAGTGCGCCAAATCACGACACAACAGATCTCGGTGAATTCTTTAAACTGGTGCCAGTTACGCTAAACAACGTATATCACCATTTCACACAGAAAGCACTATCACAACTCCCCATTGTTTCTGACGTGGCAATATCGAGTGCAATAAGGAAAATACAGGTCAGGTCTAAAGAACTGGGATCCGCTGGCGCAGTAGAAGTGGTTGGGGGCAACGCCAACAATATTGCACTATCTATATTCGGCGATGGACAGATCTCTCCCGGTGTCCCTGACAACCTATTAGCAGTTAAGACGGCAGCATTTCCAGTTACCCTAACACGTGGCGATTATGTGGAAATCGTCAATGCACAACCCACCAAGCGAGCATCTAAACTAAAAATTGGTGACTCTATTGATGTGCTTAAGGGTGTTGGCAGCAACGTTGAGTATCGCTGGAATTACAAAGACACACAATTAGGATCCTTTGTTAGATTTACGATTGCTGACCAATCTACGTCATATGGTCGCCCTGCTGGAACAGTGTGGCGTTGGACCCACAATGATGGCGGCTCAGTTTTCAACGTTACTGCAACTGTGAATGGTGCAGCATCTATTGGACCAGACGACGAGATAGCGGCTGGTATTGCAGATGCTGCAAATCTTCACTTTGAAATCCCCGCACCACATCTTGGTTCTGTCACCACTCCACAGACCTTTTCTCTTACGGTTAGTGGCGTACCTACTCAAGCTGACTACTTCACATTCCAAAGTGCAAGCGGCGTCACATTTGCTGTGTGGTTCTCAGTGGATGCCAACTTAACAGCTCCAACTGGAGCAACCTATATAGCAGCTACGAATCAAATACGTGTTGATATTCTGAGCAGCAATACAGAAGATGAGGTTGTATCTGCCCTCTCCATTGAACTGTTGGCAACTGCAGCATTCAGCACACATTTTATCGGAGCACAAACTCAAGGTGCTAACCTAGATGATGTTGAGATTGGTGATCTACTTTGCGCCTATGGAACCTTCTCGTCTAGTTGGAGTAGCGGCAATAAAGCAAAAGCTACTGGAGATGCCAATGTTTCTGGTTTACCTATTGTCGGTAAAGATGCTGTAGCCCGATACGTTGACGTAGTCAATCCAGATGGTGTCGCCATGACTAATCAGGCAGTAGGCACAACAGGGAATATTGGCATCGTCCCGACCCCTATTATCAAATGGAATCTAAAACACTCTGCTAAGATACCATTGGTAGAAATCAGTGTATTGGGGGGTACAGCAACTGCCACCACCCTGATTCAGCACGGATTAAAAGAGGGTGATACCTTTGTTCTCACTGATAACAATGTGGTTCCATCAACATATCTTGTGCTCACAGTGCCCAGTGTGCTGACATTTACTTTTACCACTGCGACGTCCAATGGTAGCTACGTTGATGGGCATGTGATCGATGCTGCAAGAACAGTTACGCGATACACCGTGGAGTCGACTGGGTTTAATAGTCTATATAAGCTTCGCTGGATAGATGGTGACGCACCGGGCTTTATCGACTGCGGTGCTGCAGTCGATGACCTCATAGTGATCTCCGGTGAGACACTTGGTGCCTCCAACTCTGGAACATTTCGAATTCTTGGATTGACCAATGATTCGATTATCTTCCAAAATGAGGGAGCCACTGAGCAGTTAGACACGGCAACTCTATTTAACAACTTGAATCTATCCACTAATTGGGCTGCAAACCTAGATCAGGTGACTGGGGCTGCAGGTGCATTCAAGAACCTCAGCATTGGCACCTGGGTAAAGAAACAAGAAGATCCTGAGACACTTTATCGTCAAGTGATTGCGAAGAATACCGGTTCTTTTGACACTGCTACAGTCGTTACTCTTGGTGGGAATTATAAGGGAACCACCTCAACATCAATTGGTGTCTCTTTTAATCAAACACTTGATGCAGGAAAAGGCGCGTATCTTCAAAATGTAGGCGATATACAGATCCTTGAAGGCGACTCTGCTAGAGTGGATGACACACTGTTTGTTGATAATATCGCCCATGCGAACTGGTTCAGTTCAGCAAACTCTGGATCCTTCAAGTTGACACAGGTGGGCAGCACTGCCGACTGTCGCCCATTCGTTAGGACAGAGAATTTGACTGGAGTTACGCAATCTACACGCCAGATTTCTGTAAGTCCAATTGGCTACTTCTTGATTGAGGGTGTCAATAACACCTACAGAAGTCTGCGTAGAATCGAACACACTGTTATTGATACATTTAATGCCAATCGTCGTCAGGTCTTCCTAACTCCAGCTACCAGAGCATATAAGGTATCTCAGGTCAGCGGTACGCAGATAATTCCTATGGGTAAACTGGGGTACTCAGTAGATGTGACTACGGGTATCGACGGGTACACATACTACACCGGGCTAATGCGCACAGTACAGCGCATTGTGGATGGTTTTGAACCAGATCAGGTTACCTATCCAGGTCGTCGTGCTATCGGCGGCGCCATAGAAACCCTACCGCCATTGATCAAGCGCTTGAGCATGGTGTTACAAATTACTACTAATGTGGGTGTTAACATCAACGACATAACAAATGACATCAAGTCTGTTATAGTGGGCTACGTTAACACATTAGGCATAGGTAGTGATGCAATCTTAGCTGAGGTTATAGTTCGTGTCATGGGAATAACAGGGATTGAGGCCATGACGGTTAGCGCTCCGTTGGCGAGTATCGAGGGGAGAATACCCGTATCTGACTCAGAGAGAGCCTTTATTGAACCTCAAGATATTAGTGTAGCATAACATGGCTAATAATAAAACAAAAATAGATCGCATCCATGATGAGTTACCGCGTTATTTTAAAACTCGGCAGAACCCTAATTGGAAAGCTCTTATAGAAGCCCTTGGCGAATCAGATCAGAAACTCGCAGATCTCACGGAAGAAGTGCGCCAACAATTCTTTATCAAAACTGCATCTAGACCATATATTGATAGGCTTGGTACGAATTTTAAGATATCTAGGCCTAGGTTTATCGGCATGCAGGATGACGATTTTCGTCGTTATATACCTGTTCTAGCCTACCAACCTAAACAAGTAAAACTTGTTATGGACACCTTACTAGACATCTTCTTCTTTAAGGAAACTACGACATCCTTTACTCAATCAATGAAGTTTACCCCATTAACTCTTCGAGATGGTTGGGAGTTGAACTACCGCGTTGATCAGGTGCATGAAGAGCGGATTGTGTTTAAGACTGAGAACTTTACCGACATTGCTGCCGCTACAGCAGAAGAAATCGTTGGAGTTATTAATCGGCAGACTAGTCATAGTTTTGCTGTGGTGTATGACGATCGTATTCAGAAGAAGAAGTTTATCCGTTTGTTCTCAAATACCGTTGGTGCAAAAGGATCTATACAGGTAGTTGGTGGTAGAGCTAATATAGGATTGCAATTTAAGGGCTTTAATGAGGATGCTGGGGCTAGCATTGGAACTACGTGGACTATCACCAAGATTGGTGATACCGTGACGTTTCAACACACCGGTGGACTCACCCCCAATCTCAACAAGGTGCAAATTGGCGATATCGCTATCATTGATATTCCTGGGAATACAGGCTCATTCGTAATAAACACAGTTGATCTATCTGCATCATCTTTTACGTTCGTAAACCTGTTTGGCATAGTTGGCTCTCACACTCATACCTCTATTACAGCTTTAAACTTCATATCGCCATTAAAACTTGTAATATACGGCAATGACTCACGCTCTGTGGTGTGGGAAGTGTCACCCGGGCAGATAATCGTAGAGATGCCAGCCTCACCACCAGTGGTGAGACGAGGTCTTGCTGGCTCCGCACATATAAACGGTTTTTCAGAACGAGTAATCAACAGACTAAGTGCGACATCTCTTGAGGTTGCAGATGCGACCAATTGGCCTCTTAATGGAGGACGATTTGTTGTCCAGGAGTTGAAGGAGATTAAGACTCACGTTCTCACTATCTCTGAAGACATTGTTTTATCCAAGGATTTTAATACTAGATTTGATCATAATCAGGCGTACACCTACACCTCTAAAACCGGCAACATCCTCAATGGTGTGACGCCAGATTTGCCAGAAGTTGCTGACTTATTTGAGACCAACATATCCACTGCCACTCGTGCTGGTACTACAGTTACCGTGGCCACTGTAACGCCGCATGGATTTCTGATAGGTGAGGGTGTTAGGGTGCAAAACTCAGTAGCAGATCCAACTATAAATGGGACATTTGTTGTAGCCTCTATTCCTTCACCAACATCGTTCACCTATTCAGCGATTGGAGTTGCGGGGATTAATACCGGGGGCGTGTGTCGCACTGAGCGTATTGGCATGTCTAATGAGGGCAGCATAGCGCACCTAACTAGTGCTCAACTCGATACCGGTATTTTAGGTCCATATACTTGGGATCTTAATGCGGCCTTTGTAGTGTCGTCACTTACGTCCACGATTCAAATGGAAATCAAGGCCGGTAACAATGTTCGCACATTGCCCATTGATTCACCTAACAATATCGGTAACGAAGAGTCTTTTGCTATCTTTGACTTTGGCACAGAGTTTCAAGAAGGACCCGTAAGAGTGTTGTATAAGCCAACAGCTAACTCTGTACAACTTGATCCAACCTATATTTTCAAGCAAAATCATGAGATAGGTTCGAGCATTACGATCATAAGGCGGCGTGGGGCCATAGTGATGAGTGGTTTGGGTAAAGAGTACAGTTTATATGTCACCGATACAGGGGTGGCAAGGGAGCTCTTACAGGATTTATTGCGGCAGGTGAAGTCAGTTGGAATCTTTATCGAATTTTTGATTCGCTTCCCTGAGCAACTATATAGTGTTTTAGATGTCTATCGAAGCGGGAATGATACTTTGTACCCCACAGGTCAACAGTAGTTACGGTATAATTCAGGTGAACTTGGATAATGGAGAATAACACTTGGCAGTACTAGGACGTCTCTTAATTGGTTCAGGTGAGCGCCTTGATTTAGCGGATCTTCTTTCCGTTGATTCTTATGTGGCTGCTGACTTCAAGTATTTGATCCAAAGTTTTATTGGGGCAGATAAACCCTATATTCTTCATGGTTTAGATGTCATTAATCCCCAAGATTCACTTGGTTTTAACAGCATTTCACTGAGGATTGCTGAATCAGTTGTCTACTACCCTGGAGCTCAAGCGGGCGCCTTCTATTATGGTCTTAAAGAAGGCCATATAAATGCCCAACCACTTGTTCCTGAACTTAGACAAAATGCGACTAACTTCGTATATCTCACCCTCGGTACTCTTGATACAGCTCGCGATAGTAGAGCCTTTTGGGATCCCGATCAGAACGGCGGCGCTGGGGGTGAATTCAGTCAAGACGTAAATACCCAGACTGCTCTTAAGATTGAAGTCAATGTCTCTACATCGACATTCCCAGAAAACACCATACCCATCTGTAAAGTGGTTATTGGGACTGTTATTTCGTCTATTGAGGACTGCCGAGATCATTTCTTTAGACTTGGAACTGGTGGCATATCTCCAGATCCATTCTCTACCTACAATTTCCGCAAAGACCCTAGTGCGTCCTATGCTCGGTTAGAGCCACCAGGTAAGATGACCACGGCCTTGAATCCAAATCCATTCCAGGGTGGTGACAAGAACATCCGCACTCTCAAAGAGTGGATGGATGTTGTGATGACACGCATCAAAGAACTCGGTGGAACAACTTATTGGTATCAAGGTAGTGCTACGCCAGGCAGCGGTCCAAGTATCAACAACGCATTCCTAGATGCTTTAGGCAGTACGATTAAGTCTAAGGGTGAGTGGCAACATTCTGGTGTTACCCCTGGTGAAGCAACGTGGACTGAGGATCTTCATTACTATTCTCTAATTGACTCAAGAGACTTGATAGTACGTGCTGATACTGTCACTTTGACTAGCTCTGATATGGTTGCATGGATCAATCTAAGTCGTGAGGCTAATTTTAATAATGTGTCTGCGCCAGTAGCTTGGGATAGCGGTACCAATTACTTGAGCGGCGTGTCTGGTTCATTTATCAACATATCAAAAGGGGATTGGGTTAAGAAATCTTCTGATCCAAACTCTTACTTTAGACGTATAGAGGAACTGAGTGTTGATTCATTGGGCGCTAGTCCTACGACTGCTGCTCTAGCCTTATACGCAGTACTGAGTGATGTATATCCCGGTATTACGGGGACCGACGTTGGTCAATATACTAAAGGCGAATACCAGACGGCAGATATCAATCTCACCACTAGAGATGATGCAGCTATTGCTACAGCCG
>Ga0315288_10002158_pt1 | contig 25468 bp, 17 predicted proteins | sample YL17G11_20_MG_FD_203454 | JGI IMG/M metagenome (GOLD analysis project Ga0315288, IMG submission 203454) | Sediment microbial communities from Yellowstone Lake, YNP, Wyoming, USA - YL17G11_20 | ecosystem: Environmental > Aquatic > Freshwater > Lake > Sediment | place: USA: Wyoming | collected... | reverse complement strand
CGGGTTTCCTACTACCTTCATCTCTTTGTCATTTCCATAATCGATTTTAGCCACCATATTGCGACTCAGGGTTTGAGGGTCTGAAAGTGCTTGATCGATCTTATTGATAGGTGCAATAGGGACTCGACCTTCTAATACTTTTATCCACTCCTCTCCGGTCTTTTCGCAAAAGGTTTTATCTAGAATAGCATAAAGTTCGTCTTTGTTTATGAATCGATTTTTTCTGGAATTGAATTTCGGATCTAAGCACAGCTCAGGCGATCCGATGGCCTTGCATAATTCGACAAAGATGTTTTCTGTATTGGCATCAATGACCACGTCAAAGGTTTTGGTTCGGAAAGCTCCGATTGGATGGGCTGAAACATGCCCGGAGCCCACCGGCTGCGCAATTTCTTTGCCGACAAAAAAGAACTGGGCCCGGTATGTGAGCAATGAGGTTTGACAGTCCAATAAACTTATATCGATCTTCTGCCCTCTCCCAATTCTTTCCCTTTGAAATAATGCAGCCAATATACCTTGAGTAGCAAACAGCCCACCGGCCAGGTCGCCCATAGGCGCCCCCATTCTAACGGGCATGCGCCCAGGCTCCCCTGTATAGCTCATAATTCCGCCTCTAGCCTGGATCACAAGATCGAAAGCCGGCCGATCCTTGAATGGCCCAGTTTGGCCATATCCTGAAATTGAGCAACAGATAATCTGTGGATTTATTTTTTCCAACGTGTCAAAATCGATTCCCAAATTTTTAACGGTTCCGGGCCTGAAATTGTCAATCACAATATCAGATGCCCTGGTTAAGTCGTAAAAGATTTCTCTCCCTTTTTCATCTTTAAGGTTGAGCGTCATGCTCTTTTTGTTTCGATTCATAGCAATAAAATATGCGCTTTCCCCCTCAAAAAAATAGGGAGGCATCTCCCTGGCTCCTTCACCAACGCCCGGTTTTTCAATTTTGATGACCTCTGCTCCCAGGTCCCCCAAAATCAAGGTGCAGTAAGGACCGGCCATGATGAGAGTAAGATCAAGTATCCTGATATTTGATAAAGGTAAACCCATCTCAGCCCCCTCCGAATATACTTGCTTCCCATGATACTTACCTTCAAATGGATGATAAAAAACCCACACCGACCCAGTATTAATATACCACCTGTTCCCCGTCAAAGGTTCTTAATTTCATCGGAGCTCTCCAGCGATTCCGCAAATTGTGATGAAGATATAACCCCCTGATTCAATCCCTACCCCTGTTCCCTATCCCCCTGGAGCCATATCCTGCCATCAAACCTGTTCCCAAATGAAGGGTTCGAAAGACAATTCCTTATTTCCTGGACTGACCTTTTCCTTCCATATTTTGTTTTGTTCCGCCTCGGCCGGGCTAGGGGCTTTAGAATATGTTCACTTTACACCGACGTCCCGGACCAACGGACCGCGGACCATACTTCCCACAGATTAAACTCGACAAAATCGTATAACTCACTATTCAGGAGGTCTTTATGGGGGTGACCGTGAAAATAGGGTCCAAATACCAGGTGGTTATTCCCCTGCCGATACGAAAAAAGGTGCGCATCCATCCCCAAAATGGAGTTCTGGTTGAAGAGGTTAATGGGGCAATCATCATTCTTCCGAAACCGACTTCCTTCACCGAATTCATGCTCGGGTTGGGTAAGGAGGCCTGGAAAGGCGTTGATCCGAAAGCTTATGTGAGGAAGGAACGAACCGGCTGGAAATGAAAAACCTCCTCAGGGCCTCAAAAGGGCAAACCGTGGCCGTAGACACGATGGTCTTCATCTACGCTTTCGAAGAGCGTCCTGTTTACCTGCCTTTCCTGCGAAGCTTCTTTCAAGAGGTAGAAAAAGGTAACCTTAAGGCAACGACCCGTACAATCACCTTAACGGAATGTCTGGTCCAGCCCTACCGAAAAAAGGACATGGTACTGGCAGCCCGGTATATAGTCCTTTTTCGCAACTTCCCCCATCTTTCTGTCCTTCCCGTTACCGACGAGATCGGCGAAAGAGCTGCAATCCTTCGAGCTTCATATGGCCTCAAAACCCCAGATGCTATCCAGCTCGCCACTGCCCTCCTTTCCGCCTCCCATGCTTTTTTGACCAACGATGAGGGAATGCCTGAGATTGAAGGAATTCAAGTTCTTATCTTGGATCGGGATTTGAAGTAGACCGGAATAAGTAGTTTTGCCGGGGAAATCAGAGAGGCGAAGGCGCAGGCCTTGTCTTTTGGCTTTTTTCATAACGCCCCTTGCAATAGATCCGCCCTGTCCACCCGGCATACCGGTCGCTGGCCATTCCAATCAAACTGTTTTGATGAAGCCTTCGAATTAGGAAACTCTTTGGCCCGGGTTCAGGAGTTCTAATCCTAAAGGGATTCCATGAGCTCGAATCAATTGGAATTTTCTATGCAACGTATGCAATAACGTCACGGATCATAATCCCTCCACCTTCCCTCCGGGAATCCTTTGGAAAATTACCTCATCTATGAAAAAAAAAGCCGAAGATTTCGGCAAAAGGAGACCCTGGATTGCCGGGAGTGTGTGGGTAGTGCAGGAAAATTGAAAAAAGAGAGCGAGGAGGGAGAAAGATGGAAAAAACAATATATGCTTTGGTGGCAGGGGTTTATCTCTTTTTCGGTGGTTTGTTCATGGCATATGCGGAAGAGCCATCCTACCTTCCGTATCCTGGTTCCAAAGAATTTGAAAGCATGAAAGAACTCGCGGGTGTTTGGGAGGGTACTTCCAACATGCCCAAAGAAGGAGAAAAAGTGAGGGTTGAATATCGCCTGAGCTCCGGGGGCAGTTCCGTTGTCGAAACACTCTTTCCAGGGACGGCTCATGAGATGGTTTCAGTTTATTACGACAATAAGGGCCAACTGACTATGACTCACTATTGTGCGCTCAGAAATCAGCCGAGGATGAAGCTCCAGAATGCGGATGCCCAGAACCTTCATTTTATGTTTGTCGATGGCAGCAATATCGACCCCATGAAAGACGCCTACATGCACTCCTTAACGATTTCCTTTGTCGATAAGGATCACATCATCCAAAAATGGACGCTGTTTGTGGATGGCAAAGAAAAGGGAACGTCTGTATTTGAACTATCTCGCGTACTTTAGAGGAGGGACTTATGATCATCACCCGGCCGACAGAAACCATCTACTATGGGTTAGGCCATAGGCCGGGTCGCACCAGGGTAACCATAATGGGGGGTAGTTATCGTTGACCCTGCCTTTCTTGCTCTTTAGGTGGAGGCGGCACCTGGATTTGAACCAGGGATCACGGTTCTGCGGACCGTTGCCTTAACACTTGGCTATGCCGCCTCAAAATCATCCGTATATAGCATAGATTTAAATGCAAGAAATGATCCAATTTGTTATTATTATATAACATATGAATTTGATTATTTTTAGTGAAATTTCCCTTCATGACTCTCAGAGAAGAAAAGGGGAAAAAATTGCCATTTTTCCAAAATTTTTCCGTTTCCCCCTCAAGTTGCTTCGAAACCGACATCCCCCCATACGAGATTCGACAAAGTCGTCAATACTTTGTTATTATTGCCCCGCTCCCCATTCCCCTGGAGCCATATCCTACCATTAAACCCAATTGAAGTGTTCGAAAAACAACTCCTTATCTCCTGGACTGCCCCCTTTCCTTCCATATTTTGTTTAGTTCCGCCCCGGCCGGGCTAGGGGCTTTAGAATAAGTTCACTTTGCACCAACGTCCAGGTTAAACACTCACGGCCTCCTCTTCCCCAATTGCCTTGTGGTTACCCGATACCCGCTATTTATGAACCATCATTTAAACTCTGGATCCTCTGGGTACAGCCGGGCAAAGCCAGACTTCACATCCATGTCAATGCTCATGTTGGGCGGAATAGGATAAGTCAACCCTAGTTCGCGCAGGCCATCCAGGGCCTTATCCATATACAAAGGGGGAAGGGCGATTACTAATTCGTCCTCTCTGACGTGGCCCATCACCCGCTCCCCGACCCCTGGCAAGCCCACTTTCGGCTTTCCGGATAAATAGCACTCGGCTAATGAGTCCGCACATGAGGATTCACCCATGCAGGCAAATTGGAAACGTTCAAACTCTTTTTTTTGCATAGACTGGATGATCAAGATAATTTGGGCAGGGTCTCCATAGATAACGATGACATCGGGATCGAATGCTATCGTGGATAAGGGAGCCAGCACCACCCCACCACCAGCCATGATCCTGGGGAAGGCTTTAAATCGCTTCCTCTCATCCTCCCAACTGCCACACCACCTGAGCCCGTGCACTGGGGTGTCCAGGCCAGGAGGAATTGCCCTCAGCCCGTGGATTCGGGCACAGTGAGAGTAAACTGGATCTGTGTTTTTAGCTCCCACAGTAAGCCCCAATTTACGCGCCTGCGCTATCATCTGACAGAAGACAGAAAAGTGCTCTGGGCGCTTCAGGTCCGGTATATTATCCAGATCACCTGGGTTCCCAAAACGCTTGTACCCTATGGGATGTGTTCTTAACCATAATTTGCTTCTCAGTTCGCTTGCCAAGTCTGCCCATTTTCCCATCTCCTTTTCTCCTCCCATCATTCATAATGTGCAATATGTCCGTAAACCTGCATTCTCGTCCAATCTTGCTCCATTACCCCCCTCGCAAAGTTATTTTTGTTGGATGTTGAGCCCCTGACCCCGCTGCCTTCGTCAACTTATAAACTTATAGCCGTGCCTCATTCCCCGCATTCCCGAGAAAGCAGGAGTCTATTTGAATGGGTTTATCAATAGCAAAAGAACGATAACCAGAACGGTAAAAAGGATGGCGGTCATAATAAACCAGTGGGGGACAAAGGTTGTTCGTCTTTCGGGTCTGCCAGATATTCTTTTATCGACGGCTTTAAGAAATGCATTCCTCTGGGCGGCCACTTTAATTCCCAGGATGAGCAGAGGAACTCCAAAGAGCAGCCCAAACCCGGCAAAGAGCCATGCCCCTCGGCTATCCCCGCTCTTGACTGCAAGGAAAGTCATATAAAGGCTCCCAAGAGTACAGATTCCTAACGTTATGATTCCAATCCATTTGCCCATAATCTATGCCCGCCAATTCTCGGGATCAAATTTCTATCCTCAAATACCTTATTACCGTTGACCCCATCCAGCATATTCCGGATCCTCATCTTTCCTGAATATTTTTGTCCCTTCAATTCCCCGCCCCACCACATGGTGTAATGTTCCGGGTGCATCGAGTCTCAGCTGCTCAGCATAACCTATCTTCAGACAATTCAGCCGTATTGGTCAAATCTATTCAGAAAGAACGTCCCATCCCCTACATTTTCAATTCTCATCCGAATCAATTTCTTCGGCTTCCTCGTATCCCTCCTCCTCTTCTTCCCATGCTGGGAGATCGTAACCGCCTTCTTCCAGCATTTTCATTTCCTTTGGAGTGGCGGATTCCAGGAAAAACTCTGCCTCTTCCGGCGAAAAGGGTTCACCATCAGCCAGCAGTATTGGGATACCATCTTGGCTGACTGGAAAATCAGTGGTTATCTCGCCTCGAACCGGTTCCCCATCAAAGGTTCTTAATTTCATCGGAGCTCTCCAGCGATTCCGCAAATTGCGATGAAGATAAAACCCCCTGATTCAAAACCTTCCGCAAAGCTTGACTAGGCCTGAAGGTCAATACCCGCCGCTCGGCAATCGTCATTTCTTCCCCCGTCTTAGGGTTTCTTCCTCTTCTCGGCCGCTTCTCCCGCACAACAAAATTCCCAAATCCTGAGATTTTGATCTTTTCCCCCTTCTCCAGGGTCTCTTTTATGATTTCGAACACTTGTTCCACAAATTCCGCAGATTCTTGCCTCGTAAAAGCGGTCTTCTCAGACACGATTTCCACAAGTTCCGCCTTGGTCATCGTCATAGCTCTCCTCTAAGCTTTCTGGAAATTTCTGAATATTTAACCTGATGCTCCAGACATTTATTTTTTTGCGACCCTCTTTTTGTTTATATTGGCCATTCTTTTTTTAGGATTTGTCCTTTTATCCTTCGCTCCAGCCTTCTCCATTATAATTTTCTTCACTTCCCGCTTTCTCAACTTTCTCAGAGCCACCAAAGCAGCTTTCTTATCGCCCTTAGGTCTGAATTTCCCTTTTTCCCACATGGCCACGGCGCCAATTGTGACCCCAATCAGAATGCCCAATTCTCTCTGGGATATGCCCAGCTTTTCCCGAAGATTTTGAATTCTGTCAGGGGTAAGGCGAGATGCTTTCACTTCCTCTGGGCTGGCTTCTAGGGTTATTTTTTTCTCTTCATACTGCTTAGCAAGCTCCTTTATCACCCGGCCCACAACAGTGAAATTCCTGATGAGATTTGATAGTTTGAGTTTCATGCTCCAAACTTCACGCCGGATAGGCAGAAAGGTAGCTCGGACTTCTCGTTTAACCAAGCGGTGAATTTCAGATTTAATGGTAGATTCGAGTTTTCCCATGGTGGGCTCCTTATAAAATTTTACAAGTGATCAAATTTCCGCTACCAGATAGTCCAAATCAAAAAATTCTTCCCCGAATACCTCTTAAAGATCCGAGTCAATCTCTTTCAAAACCCTTTCAAAGTTGTTCAACCCGGAACCCTTTCTTTCTCAAAGTCTCAACGATCCCTTTTTCTCCAATTAAATGACCGGCCCCAACCACAACAAAATAAGTGCCCTTCCCTCTCAGGTAATCTTCAATCTTAGAGACCATTCTCCTGTTTCTCTCATCAATAAGTTTTTCATAAATGGGGACCAATTTGGGATCTTCCTTTATATTTTTCATGATTATGGGCTCCATCCCCTTCGTGTCCCCTGTTTTCCATGCTTGGACCAGTCTATCTACATCCCGGGAGGCGTTTTCAAGGTCTTTTAGGGAAAGGGTCAATAATAACCCCTGATCCTGATCTGAAAGACTAGACAAGAGATGGAGTTGTTCATCGAGACTCTCGAGTTCCAATATCTTTTTCCGCCCCGTCGCTTTGGAAAGGAAATAACTGTCCACCCCGTAGCTCGGGTCATACCCCAGCCTCATAAGTTCCATGGCCTCCAGCGCCATGGACAAAAACCAGGGTCTCTGCCTATTGACTAACTCAAGGGGTAGACCTAATTTGGCCGCTTCCACTTTGAGTAATTCATAGGTCTTCTGAGAAAGATGCTCTGCAATGCTTTCATTGGGCGGATAGAGCGCCTTTTCCATAATCATTTGGGTACTCATTTTGGCTTGATCTTGAATATTCGCCTCAACCACCAAAAAATCGGACTGCTCGAAGGCGCTCTCAATTTTTGGACTGAGGGGGGAATCCTCTTTTTTTAGGAAATGGATTGAACCCGCTATGTAGACCGTGGACGCGCCGGAGTGAACCTTCCACAAAAAGCTTTTTCCTTCTTGGGAAAAGGCCTCCCTTTCTGGGTAGCCCATCATGTACAGAAGGAAAAATATGGACAGAAGACTGCGGAATCTATTTTTCATCTTTCCTCACTCGTATAGAAAATTCTTGGTCTAGACGAACATCTGTTTCAGATTGAACTTTATCCGTGAGCACAGTCTTGTACTCCCGGGAATTATCGACCCGTATATTCCTCTAAATACCTCTCGTGTCCTTGCCAGTTTTTAGTGTACTTTTCGGCTAGGGCTTTATCCTTGATTACCAGGAGATTCTCTGCGTTCTTCTCTTCTGCTGCACGAGTGAAAATGAAACTTCCAGAGTTAAAGGGGTCAGTCCAGGAATCCATGAATTTTCCCCAACGGCATATTCTCTCCTACCAGGCAACATCTTCACTGATTTTTAGTACCCTCGCCGCCTTCGTTACCCTTGATCCTTCCCTAAATTCTCCCCTCCATCTGATTGCTTTGGGAGCATGCATTGTCTTTTTTCTCTAGCTACCTCCCCTACCCCTGTTCCCCATTCCCCTGGAGCCATATCCTACCATCAAACCTGTTCCCAAATGAAGGGTTCGAAAAATAATTCCCTATTTCCTGGACTGACCCCTTTCCTTCCATATTTTGTTTGGTTCCGCCTCGGCCGGGCTAGGGGCTTTGGTATAAGTTCACTTTACACCAACCTCCCAGCTTATGCGGCTTATGCGTCCCGGCCTATGGAATCCCTTTTTCATAATTTATCAAAATTGATATCCGGTCATCTTGGATCAACCGCCTTTATCCCCAAAGGTTTTCCCTTAGGCCAGATATCCGCCCGATCCGCCGAGACACCGCGCCCTGAAAGACTTCTTCCTTCCCCCACACCTCCACCTTTTCTTTTGCCCTGGTAATGGCCGTATAAACCAATTCGCGTGTTAAAACTGGGACACTTCGGTCCGGCATGAGGAAAAGCACATGATCAAATTCCGATCCCTGGCTTTTGTGTACGGTCATTGCATAAACGGTTTCGTGATCTGGCAGGCGTAATGGCGGAAAGGTCCTCATCGAGCCGTCAGTGGCTGGGAAAAAGACCCGGAGTTCATTTTCTAAATTGGGATCAGGAAGGGTAATCCCTACATCACCGTTAAAAAGTCTCAGGTTGTAGTTATTCCTGGTAATCAATACAGGTCGGTAGATGTACCAGCGGCCATTTCGTTTGATAAGGCTTTCATTTTTGAGGACCTGTTCAACAAGGATATTCATATAATGGACCCCATGGGGTCCTTCCCGAAGGGCGCATAAAATTCGAAATCGGTTGAAGAGGTCAAAAGCTTTGGCAGGTTCCGTCTCCCGCAGATATGCAGAGAGCCCTTCGATGATCCGGTCCTTCAATACCGCAGGCAGGACCTCCGCCCGGGGAAGTTCTTTCCAGTGGATATCGCTATAAGAACCGCCTTTCATCAGCTCCATAGCGCGGATGCCATCTCCTTCATTTACCGCGCGGCCTACTTCGCCTATTCCGCTTACAGCCCCGAAGCGATAATTCCTCCGAAGTTGAATGATCGAATCTTTAATTCCGGGTCCATCCCCGCCCTCGGCAGGACATGCTACATTCTCCCCTGCAATCTGTTTGAGGACATTGCAGAACTTTTGGGAATAGCCATGGACTTTCCCGGTATCGCAGATATCCCCCAAAACCGCCCCCGCTTCAACCGATGCCAGCTGGTCTTTATCCCCAAGAAGGATCAGCCTAGCCGCAGGAGGGACTGCCTGAGCGAGTTTGGAAAGTAGGGCAAGGTCCACCATGGAAGCCTCATCGATGATCACAACCTCGGCGGAAAGCGGTTTTTCCGCATTATGCCGGAAATAAGGAGAACCCGGGACACTCCCTAAGAGCCGGTGAATGGTGGAGGCTTCTTCAGGAATCAGTTTCTTGATTTCCTCCGTACAGTTCAGTTTTTCCTTGGAATTCTTTATCGCCTCCTGCAGGCGTGCGGCAGCTTTCCCCGTGGGAGCGGCAAGGGCAATCCGGACCTTCTCCGCCCCCGGCTGTTCCAGGAGAAGGGCCAGTATCTTGGCTACCGTAAAGGTCTTTCCTGTTCCCGGCCCCCCCGAGATAACGCAAAACCTCTTTAGTACGGAGGCAAAGCCAGCGACTTTCTGCCAGTCTGTTTCTTCTTGCCCATCCTCCTTGAAAAGCCGGGCAAGTCCATCCTTCAGAACCCTTTCATCAACCTTCTCCCAATCCTCTCCCGTGCGCGCTTTCAAGATATTCGCCAGCTTGGTCTCATAATCCCAATAACGGTAGAGATAAAGCCTCGATCCATTAAGGATGAGGGGTCGGAAATCACCAGGGCTTCCAACGACAGGAGACTTTTCCAACATACTCTGCCATTTTTTCAGCTCCGGGAACACTAAGTCTTTGGTTCCATCCTCAAGCACTGGCTTCCCGGACACAGAAGAGAGGTCAAAGCATATATTGCCCTCCCCTTGATAATGGCTCGCCATGGCGGCGGCAAGCGCTAATTCGGAGTATTCTTCGCCGGAAAGCTGCACCATGAAGCGCCCGAACTGAATATCTAGGTCGGATAACATGCCTTGCTGGTAGAGTTGTTCAATCATTTTATGATTTGCCAATCAACTCCCTGCTGAGGGCAGCGATCAATTCTTTTCCCGGCAGGTCCCGGTAAATCCCAAATTCCGGTCCCCTTTCCGGGTCCACCCCGCGCAAAAATACATAAAAGACTCCGCCGAAATGCTTTTCATAGTCGTAATTGCGTAGCCGGTTCTTGAGGTACTGGTGAAGTGCAAGGGTATAAACGTGATATTGGAGAATATAGAATTTATCTTTCATCTCCCTCAAAAGGGCTTTCTTTGCGTAATCCTCCACGCGACTCCCCAAAAAATTGGACTTCCAATCCACCAAATAAAATCTTCCCTGAAATTGAAAAACCAGGTCGATGAATCCCTTCATGAAGCCGCGGGCAGGGAAAAAATTTAGGGTTTCAATCTGCTCGGGAAAACCCCCGGTAATTTCCGGCCCGCCATGCTCGGCAAAAACCTTCTTTAATTTTTTGGGGGTGATTGGTTCCAGGGGAAAATAGAATTCGAGCTCGCTCAACCGGTCCTTCATTCCGACCCTTGACAGGGTCAGACCATTCTCTCCTAATTGCAGTGGAACCGCGAGAACTTTCCCGATCATTTCGCACACCGCTTGCTGCCAATGGATTTCAAAGCCATATTCCCTTAGTTTGCCGGCCACAACCTCCTTGATTGAAGAGGGGTCTTTTCCGGAGAAATCGATATTTTCAAAGATATCGTGCAGAAGGGTCCCGGCTCTCGCCCCTTTTGGAAAAGCAAATATTCCGAAGGGTTCCTGGTCCGGAAGCGTTTCCTCCAAAATGATTCCCTGATCATAGTCCGGAAGGTCAATGGCCGCATGGCTCGGGGTTTTGGTTTCTTTCTCCCGGTCCGAGACCAAAAGGGAAAAACTGGCGATTTTCCAATCCTGTCTTATATGGCCGGAGAATTCCTCAAAAAATAGGTCCTTACCGGCTTCCGCCGCCGGTAGTTGCTGCTTTCCCGGGCCCATAGGCATATCCGACAGTTGAATCGCCCCTTTCGCTTTCCGGGAAAGTTCTTTAAGCGCTTGCCGGATGTCCGCATCGGTCAGTCCTTCAAAATTCTCTCCCGTTGCCTCAACAATGTTTTCCGGGCTTGCATCCGGTGGATGCAAGAGATAAGCGGGGGCCGAAGTCCCGGCCTCATTGAACCGCCCCCAGACCAAATAACAGCGGTTTTTGGCCCTGGTGAGCGATACATAGAGGAGCCGCAGATTTTCGGCCAGAATCTCTTTCTCCCCAAGCATCCGGTTTGGATTATTCTCCGGATCCAGGACAAGATTTAGTTTCCAATCATCCTTGGGATCGTGGAATAAAAAATCCTCCTTTCCCCCGATTTCGGAACCGTCCCAGTTGAAGGGGCAAAATACAATGGGATACTCCAGCCCTTTGCTTTTATGGATGGTCACAATCCTTACGGCATTGGCGTCGCTTTCCAAGCGGAGCTGATGCTCCTCAAGGCGCGGGGATTCCGGATCGCGCTGCTGCCGGAGCCATTTTAGCAGGCCGACCAATCCCAGCTTTCTTTCGCTTGATTCCTGGTGAAGAACCTCCGAAAGGTGCAAAACATTGGTGAGGCGCCTTTCGCCGTCGGGGAAGGAAAGAAGGCGGGTGCGAACCTTCTCCTTTAAAAGGAAAAAACGGAACATCCGGATGAAACCGCGTTTCTCCCAAAGCTCATTGTACTCCCGGAACTTCACAACCCAATCTTCCCATTCAGCCTCCTCCCGGGCCAGTTTTTCGAGATCTTCCCCCCGCTTGCCCAGCATGTCCGTCGCCAGGGCAACTTTAAGGAGAGGCTCCTGGTTCGGCGAGCCCATGGCTGTTAGGACCCGGGACATTTCCAGGGCCTCATGCGTCTCGAAAAGGTCCCCCATGCTGTGAAGCACGCTCGGGATGCGGAGGGCGGTTAGGGATTCCTGAACCAGGCGGGCCTCGCTGTTCCTCCTCACAAGGACAGCGATGTCAGCTTCCCGCAGGGGTCGATCACCGATTCGAGCCTTCCCCCTCTTGCCAAGAACGATGAGGCGCGAGATTTCTCCGGCAACCGCATCAGCGATCAGGTCCCTGGCCTGTCCTTTGGTAATGGGTTTGCCCGATTCAGCCACCTTTCCCGCATCGACGAACCAGAGATGAAAAGGCGGTTCCGCTCTGTCGTTGATTTTCAGGAATTCCTGTTCCCTGCGTTCTTTCGCGGTAGATGGTTCAAACGGAATAGCCTCATAGATAAAGGGATTCTCCCCATTGGAAAAGATCGTATTGACCGCCGCAATCAATCCCGGTTCGGATCGCCAGTTTTTCGTGAGAGTGTAGTGGGTGTTCACGTGCCCGGCCGCCCTCATATAGGCGAAAAGGTCAGCCCCCCGGAAGCTGTAAATAGCCTGTTTGGGGTCCCCGATCAGAAAGAGGATGCTTTTTTCGCCCCCAAAGACGCTCTTGAAGATGGCATACTGGATCGGGTCCGTGTCCTGAAACTCATCGATAAGCGCTGCCCGGTACCTTGTCCGGATTGCTTTGGCCAGGTCGTCTCCCCCTGTTTTTTCGAGGGCGTCCCGGAGCCGGATGAGGAGGTCGTCAAAAGACTGGATGTTCTGCCGCTCTTTTCTGGCCGGTAGCTCCTTCTGAAGGTAGCGGAAAACCTCCCCCTTGAGAAAAAGGATCTGCCGGTCCATCTCGGAGGCGAGGGTCGTCGCTTTCTCCTGAAAACCCTCGCAGAGATCGAAAAAGGGATGCTTGGGGGTTACGCAATTCTTCTTTGTACTCGCCGCCAGCTTGGTCGGGGTGAATTTTTCAAAATCTTTGAAAAGAGGAAACCCGGCACCATTCGCCATGTACCCATCCATGGCCTCAATATACTTCTGCGGATTGGTATAGTATTTCAGGGCTGGGCCACTGAATATTTCCAGGACCTCCTCTTTCGCTTTGGGCCATTCGCTCTTCACCTTTTCCGAAGCCCGGCGAAAAGCCTCCTGGGAATTCAGCTTTGCCGATTTGATTTCAGGAACTATCTGCGAGTCAAGATGGGCCGTTCCTTTTCCCAAGAGGTTCAGGAAGTATTTAGGGCTTACACTCTTGCTCTGGGCATAGGCGACAAATTCCAAAGGTGCGTTGTAAAAATATCTGCGCCAAAAATCCCGGACGATTTCTTCCTTAAGCCGCTCCTGGTCCGGAATGAGTTCGGTATCGAAAAGGCTTCCGCTTTCAAAAGCGCTCTCGTGAAGGGTCCGCTGGCAAAAGCCATGGATCGTAAAAATGGAGGCCTCGTCAAAATCGTGGAGCGCTTCCTGCAAGAGCCGGGCGGCCCCCCGGGGATCCGGGTTTTTTTGAACCAGGCCGTTCAGGAATTCATCCGGGCTGCTCCCGGCGCTTAAGGCCTCCAAGGCCTCCCGGATCTTTTTACGGATGCGGTCCCTCAACTCCTCTGTTGCGGCAACGGTGTAGGTGACAACGAGGATATCGTTTACAGAGAATCCCTTTTCCAGGACCAGCCGCAGGAAAAGCCCGGCAATGGTATAGGTCTTCCCTGTCCCCGCGCTGGCCTCGATGAGGTTGGTCCCCTCAAGCGGACTCTCCAGGAGGTCAAAACCCTTGATATCATCTCTTGGAACTTTTTTCGCCGCCATTACCGGTTCTCGCTGTATTCCAAAAGCCTCAACCCTTAACCTCGCTTCTCAAAATCGGCCCGAGGATCTCCATGGACAAGTCTCTGAATTCCTCATCCAAAGGATCAAGCTTGCGGAAACAAAGGTGGAAATAGGGATCATCCGCTTCGGACGCCCCGAAATCGCTGTCCCAGGTTCTCTGCGCAGCAGCCAAGGCCTTTCCCCCGTCTCCGTGTTTCTCCATGGCCTCAGTATACGCAAAGGAGGTGCGGGGGAAAAAATGAAGAGGTCTTATCAGCCCCTGCCAGTATATCGTTAAAAGGGTCTTCAATAACTCTTCGCTCCCTTCAACCGACGCATAGCTGCAGACCTTGTCTTTGCATATCAGGATGCCTTTCCCAGGGTCCTTTTTTGCGCCCCCTATGTTGAGGATATGAAGATGAACCCATAGAGTCAGCCGGTCCTGGGGCCTCATATTTGCGTACCGGTAGAACATCAGGCCGTCGGGGTAGATATTCCAGACCCGGCCTTGAAGCCTGAACCCATCAAGGGTTAAATCCACGTCGAGAGGCTCAATCGGCCCTTTCTCCATGTAGGGGAGAACGGTGCGGACAAAAGAATCGACCTGCGCGCAGGTTTGGGCATACAGCAACTCCCCCGGCGCGCCGTGGGGAAGCTGCCCTGAGGCTTTGGCCGCCGAAAGATAATCCCTCAGATCGCGCTTCTGGAAAACCCTGTTCACGAGGTCCTGTTCCAGTTGATAGCGGTCCAGACCGGCCAGATCAAAAGGTTCGTTCTCATCCAGGATCCCGGTTTCATCATCCAGGAAGATTCCGAGGCGTCTATTAAGAAGATATCGGGCAGGGTTTCCGAAGAAGCGGCAGAACTGATCCAGGTCAACTATTTTCCATTCCTCAGTCGGCTCGGGAAGGCCCGCAGGAATGAAAGGCGCCGGTTGCGCGCGCTGACCCGCTGCGTGCCGGGCAGCTTCGTAATTCTCCTCGGAATAGCTGATCAGTTTTTCACTTTTTTTGAAATACTCCGGGCTGAAGGCCTGGAGCCGGTGTTTGACGACCACGTGCTCCAGTATTTTCCCATCCTGGAGCTCGTAGCCCTGATCGATATAATCCAGGAGTTCACTGACCAGAACGGATGGCGGACGGGGGCTGTTATCCTGAATACTCTGCCCCACGTAGCTGATATGGAGCCGTTCCCTTGCCGAAAGAAGGGTCTCCAGGAAGAGATATCGGTCATCCTTGCGGCGGGACCGGTCTCCGGCCTTGGGGTATTTGGCCATAAGATCAAACCCGAGGGATTTTGTCTGCCGCGGATAGGCATCGTCGTTCATTCCCATAATGCAGACCACCTTGAAAGGGATGCTGCGCATGGGCAGCATCGCGCAAAAAGTCACCCCCCCGGTGAGGAACCCAAAGCCGAAGCCCTCCCCTTCCAGACGGGTTCGTAGGTAGGACTTGATGACCTCCAGGCCGACTTTCTCCCGAAACTCCGAAGCTGCTTGCTTCTTTGCAAGATCCCTTATGGTCCTCCGGATTACAAGCAATTCCCGTTCGGTTTCCCCATCGGACAGGAAGAATCCATCCAATAACTTTGATAGGAATTCTCCCCATTCCTCCAAGGGCCGGGCTTCATTCAATTCCTTGACTGCATTGAATAGGCGATCCATGAATCCAATGAATTTACCCAGAATGGGAGCGTCGCTTCCCTCAATCAAGTCATAAGGGAGAATCCCCATGAACATTTTTTCATCTCGGCCCGGAAGGGCATAACCTAAAAGCATGCGATCAAGACCGGCGCGCCAGGTATTTTCGGGGAATTCAGGAAGGCCCATTTCTTTTCTGCTCTCTCTATCAATTCCCCAGCGGATCCGGGTATCTACTACCCACCGCTGGATCAGCTCCAGGTCAGCCTCGGCAAGGGAAAACCTCCTCTGGACTGCCGGCGATTCCAAAATGGCCAGGACCTGGGAAGCCCCCATGCGACTGCCTTGGAGATCGAGAAGGGAAAGGAAGGAATCGATCAGCTGGCTTTCTTTCCTGACCCCCTGGTCGGCGATACTGAAAGGAATCCACCGTGGATCTCCTGCCGGGAGGGAAAAAACCGCCTGGATATAGGGGGCATAGGTCTCGATATCCGGGGTCATGACCAGGATGTCCTTGGGGAGAAGATCCGGGTCCGATTCAAAAAGAGCCAACAGGCAATCCTGGAGCACTTCGACTTCCCGCATAGGGCTGTGGCAGGAGTGGACTTGAATGGAGTTTTCATCTGGACTGGTCCTCTTCTTCTCGTTCGCGCCTCTTCCCCTGTCCACGAGATTTAAAATATCGGATTGGATGCCCCTGAGGAGGCTGTCATCTCCTGGAGCCTCAAAGGATTCATTTTCTTCACAGCCGAGACTGGTGATTAGATCAAAGAAATCCCGGCCCAACGCCCCCGTCGAGGCAAGCAAGCTATTCCCTTTTTCAAGGTGGAGCTCTTCCGGCAGGGCCTTCCTCTTTTTCTCTTTTCCCGTAAACCGCCTCATCTCCCGCCCGGAGACAATGTCAGCCCAGTATTCCTGGCAAGGGTTCATGAGAAACAGGTTGACCTCGATGTACCAAGAAATGGCCGCTAATACCTGCATGTGAAACGGCGGGAGGGCCGAAATCCCGAAGACTGCGATCCGTTCGGGAAGATTCTTCAGTTTATCGGATGGTTTCTGAATGGCTTCGAGGAAGGCCTTTTGAAGGGACGCGCGGTGTTTATCTTCATTTCGCTTCACCAGCTCACGCCAAAGAACGGCCTGCCAGTGATTTTCAGACCCCCTATCCCAACCCAGGATCATCTCCGGCCGAAAAATGAGGTATTGGTCAAAAAGATCAGCGATCCGGGAGGAAAGCTGAAATCGCTTGAGATTCGAATGGTCTCCCTTGAGGTAGCCCCGGAGACTCTCAAAGCCTTTTCCCTCCAAACAGGATGGGAGAATTTGCATGACCTTCCAGGTCATGATTTCAGGATCAAAAGGAGATTCTTCGCGCACTTCGGGGATGACTTCTCGAAAGATGCTGTGAACAAAATGATTGGGGAAAGGAAATTGGAAATTGGCGCAAATCCCATGATGCCGGGCCAACTCCATGGAAACCCATCGTTCCATTCCCTTGCTCTGCACTACGACGATTTCGCTCTGGAGAGGCGAGGACAGAGGATTGCTTAGCACCTTGGCCAGCTTTTCGGCCAGGCTTTCCAACTGGTTGCTTGTATAGAGATGTAACCCAGACATGGTTTCTAAAATAGCCTTTTATGGGGGCTCAGTCCGGATTTCATTTGATAGGATCGAAGGTCCCCAACTTTTGAATTTAAGGGTGGCCCCAGAGCATCCCCTACGGCCGGCCCAATCAGGCTGCCACGGCATCGATCCTTTTCCATATCACTACCACCAGAGCTTTCTGGCCTCCTGAATCAAACTGAATACCCGGCCATCATCTCCGGTTCTCGAAAGGTGTCCGGTACCTGCTCGCCTGCTTGTGCCCACTGCAGTTGCCGACTTTCGTTCTTACCACGGATCAACAAAATCGTGGCCTGTCCCCTCGGTGCGTTCAGCGCGAACTGATGTCAAGCCCTGCATAATCCATTTGCGTGTATCCGCCGGATCAATGACCGCGTCGATTTCGAGGTAAGAGGCCATATTAATGGCTTTCCCCCTCTCATACAACTGGGCGACCAGTTTATTGTAGAGCGCTTCACGTTCCTGCGGGTCTTCAACCGCCTCCAGCTCTTTCTTGAAACCGGCCTTGACCGCGCCTTCCAGCCCCATTCCGCCGAATTCTCCGGTTGGCCAGGCAACGGTAAAGAAAGATTCATGGAAGCCGCCCCTAGCCATGGCCATGGCTCCTAAGCCGTATCCCCTGCGCAAAACAACTGTAAAGTAAGGTACCGTTAAATGCGAGCCGATCACAAACATACGGCAAACGTGGCGAACCTGAGCGCGCTTCTCAATCTCCGGCCCCACCATGAATCCCGGAGTATCGCACAGAGAAAGCATCGGCAAACCATGCACATTGCACAGCTGCATTAGGCGCGCTGCCTTGTCCGCGCCTTCCGCTTCAATAGCGCCGGCCATGTGTTTGCAGTTATTGGCCATAACGCCGAAGGGCCTGCCCTCGACGCGCATCAAGCCCGTAATGATCCCGGGGCCAAATTTGGGCCTTAGCTCAAGAAAGGAGCCGGTATCGGCGATCGTTTTGATGACGACCCGCACGTCATAAACGCGCCGTCGGTGCTCCGGGATCAAGCGGCGAAGACGGCGCTGGTCGGCGGTCTCCCATTGGGAAGTCGCTCCCTGGAAATAGGAAAGATACTGCTTGGCGACTGCTACCGCCTCTATATCGTCAGCCACGGCAATGTCGACCACGCCATTATTCGTTTGCACATCAATCGGGCCAACTTCCTCCGGCCTGAAAACACCGAGTCCGCCACCTTCGATCATCACCGGGCCGCCCATCCCGATGTTGGAATTTTGGGCTGCAATAATCACATCACAGCATCCAAGCAGGGCTGCGTTGCCGGCAAAGCATGGGCCCGATACGATGCCCAATACCGGAACCCTGCCGCTCAATCCTCCGAACTTGGCAAAGGTAGATAAATCCAGGCCCGCCACCATAACCCCGTCAGCATCGACGTCGCCCGGCCTTCCGCCCCCACCTTCCGCAAAGAGCACCAGGGGAAGGCGCTGCTCGTGCGCCAACTCCAACATGCGATCCTTCTTCTTGTGATTAAAATAACCCTGGGTACCGGCCAGAACCGTATAATCGTAGGCCATGATCACGCAGCGGGCCTTGTGGTCTCCAAACAGCGATCCGTTTACCGATCCGATGCCCGCGATCAGGCCATCGGTCGGGGTCCTGCTGATGAGATCTTCCATTGATCGCCGTTGGCGCTGAGCGGCGATCGTAAGGGCTCCGTATTCCATGAAACGGTCGTCGCAGAGATCTTTTACGTTTGCCCGAGCCGTGCGCTGGTTCCTTTGTTGCCGCCGCGCCACCGCTTCGGGGCGTCGCTCGTCAAGGACAAAAGAATACCGGTCTATAACCTCCATTAGATCAGGGCGTATCGGATCCATATCGATTTCTTTATCAGCAGACTCAGAGCTCTTTCCATCCTCCACCTCATCGTTGATCTTAGACGATTTCATATGCGACACCTTCCTCTGTTTTGTAATGAATATTTTTTATTTCCGATAAGAATTTCTTTTTTGGATTGAAGTTTTACTGGACCATCTGGGGGAGATGAATAGCGCCTACCTCTACCCCTAATAAGAACTGCTAACCACAATTAATAAAAACAGGGCCTTCTGTCATCAAAGGTGTCCGGTACCTACCTAAGCAACGTATGCAACAACGTTCCGGGTTCCACTAGGATCTCGGGTTCTTCTCTGGGTCCGAACCCAGCCACAGTTCCGAAAGCGTGACCACGCGGAAGCCACGGCGTTTAAGCTCCGGAAGAATCGCACCAAGAACCGTAATCGTGCGTTCGCCCCGCGCACCGCGGTCGTGCAGCACGATAATCGAGCCGGGCTGCACCCCCCGCAGCACATGCCGTTTTATGAACCATGAGGAAGGAATCTGGGGGTCAAAGGGATAGACGGAGCCAAGGGCGCAGCGGTATCCGTGCCTGTGGATAATGGAGAGCATTTTTTTCGAGTACCACCCTGACCCCGGCCGAAACCAGCGAACGTCGGAGAACCTGGAGAGCACTTCGTGGGCCTTCAAGAAGCTCCTTTCAAACTCGGAGCTCTTGAGCAAAATACTGGGCTCATCCGTTGTGGAGTGGTTGGCCAGCTCGTGCCCTTCCTTCACGGTCCGCAAGACAATCTCTTCGTTTCGAGGCACGCGACCGGTGATGAAGAAGAAAGTGGCCTGCGCGCCGTGCTGCCTGAGCAAGTCCAGGATTTTAGGGGTGGCAACGGCGTCCGGCCCGTCGTCAATCGTCAGCGCCACTGCTTGTTTCTCGGTCTCGACGAAATAGACCACGTCGGGGGACAGCTTGGCAAGGGCGGCCATGAGCCAGCGGGGCTGGAACACCACGACGCCTGCAGCCAAAAGCAGAATGGCGAGTCCAGCGATACCGATTTTCAACCTCCTGGGTGAGAGCATTCGGTTCTCATGTTCATTTCTCGACCAGCAAGCGCCGCAGCACCTTGCCCACGAACGACTTGGGCAGTTCCTCGCGGAACTCAATATCCCACGGCACGGCATACTCTTCCAGCCGCTTTCGGCAAAGATCCAACAGCTCCTCCTTGGAAAGATGGGTGCCTGGACGGGGGACGACAAAGGCCTTGACTCTTTGTGCGCTCGTCTCCGTCGGAACACCGACAACGGCGACCTCCAGGACCTTGCTGTTCTCGTAGAGCACCTCTTCGATGTCGCGCGGATACACACTGTACTCGCCCGCCAGGATGGTATCCCGCTTTCGGCTGATGATTTGGGCGAAACCGTCCGCGTCCATGGAGGCCACGTCGCCGGTGTAGAGCCATCCATCTTTCAGTACAGACTCGGTGTCGTCCGCGCTGCCGGGATTCCAGTACCCCCGCATGACTTGAGGGCCTTTGACCGCCAGCTCCCCGATCTGTCCGGCAGGCAGATCCTCCCGGGTCACCAGGTCCACGATCTTGGCGTCGGTGCTCGGGACCGGAATGCCGATTGAGCCGACCTTCCGCGCTCCTCCGAGGGGATTGATGTGCGTTACCGGCGATGCTTCCGTCAGCCCATACCCTTCTACGAGACGGCCCCTCGTGAGTTTCTCAAAGGCCTCTTGCACCTCTACAGGAAGCGGCGCCGCACCGCTGACGCAGGCCTTGATCGATGACAATCCGAAGGAGGACACATTGGGCGCTCGATTGATCGCCATGTAGATGGAGGGGACACCGGGAAAGACGGTCGGTTTGTACGTCTGGATCGTTCTCAGGACCTCCTGGAGTTCAAACACGGGGAGCAACAGGATCGTCGCTCCCATGGCAATCGGGATGTTCATCGCCGTGGTCATCCCGTAGCTGTGCGTCAAGGGGATGACCGACAGGAAGGTCTCCTTGCCGTAGTGCAAATTGGGTATCCAGTGGCGGGTCTGTATCGCATTGGCGACCAGGTTGGCATGACTCAGGCAAACGCCCTTCGGTTCGTCGGTCGTTCCGCTCGTGTAGAGGATGGCGGCTAAAGCCTCGCTGGCGACCTCGACGTTCGGTGGAGTCCGGGGCGCATCCATCGTCAGCTGGTTCATGAGATGTCCCCCATAACTCCGATCGGCCATTTCTTGCTCGCCGAGCCCCGCAGCCTTCCATCGCGCCAGAAGCTCCTGATAGACGCCGCCCGATACCGCGCTGCGAACATCGGCGAAAACGACGGTGAGGGGCACCTGTTCCCTAACCTCTCTCGCCAGCCCGCCGAACTCTCGCAGGGTCACCAAAACCTTGGCCCCGGTCTCTTGGATCTGCCGGATGATGGCCGGCCCGCTGGCATCGGGGTTGGGCAGCACCACCACGCCGCCGACCTTGAGCGTCGCGTAGTAGGCGACGATCATCTGCGGCATGTTGGGCAGCACCACCATGACCCGGTCTCCCGGCTGGACACCGAGTCCGTGAAGAGCATGGGCGAACTGGTTCACATTCGAGTCCATTTGCTTGTACGTCAGCCCGGCGCCGTAGAACCGGGTCGCCGTTTGCTTCGGCACGTTGTCCGCCGCCGCCTCCAGGAATCGGTGCAGCGGCTGGCGAGGAATGGGAACCGTGTGGGGCGTGTAGGTGCCGTAACTCTTGAGCCATGGGCGTTTTTCCGGCTGCTCGGATCGGGGGGTTTGCTCCCGCCAGGAGATGCGGTGCCCCTCTACGTCTTCAGCGATGAATCGCTCTATGGCACGGTTGACCGCACTGTAGCGCTCGAGTTGGACCTTGTGTTTGGACACCCCAACGTCGATGACCTCCGCCCGGGGGATCGTCTGGCTCACCTCTTCAAAGACGTGGCGGGGAAAATAACGATCCCTTTCGCCCGTGATGACGAGCGTGGGGGTGTGAATATTCCGAAGCGTTGACCAGCCCTGCCACTTGCGCATGTTGTTCAACATCATCCGCTTCATGACGTGTACCTCCGCGTTCCATCGGGGGCGGTACTTCCACCAGGGGCGGAAAACGGCTGCCGGAACACGGGAAAGGAAGGAAGCCCCCCGGGGAAGAGGGTATTCCCCGGCGGTCGAAATGAGAATCAGTTTTTCCAAACGCTCCGGATAGGCCTTGGCGTACTCAATGCAGATCGATCCGCCGAAGGAATGGCCCACCAGAATAAATCTCTCAGGCAGGTCAAGCGCTTCAGCGATCGTGCGGATGTCTTCGACCAGCTCCGGCATGGTGTACTGGGAGAAAGGGGCGTCGCTCTGACCGTGGCCGCGCAGGTCAGGAGCGATGACCCGATACCTGTGCGAAAAGTAATTGACCTGGTATTCCCACGTCTCCGCGCAACCGGCAAAGCCGTGCACGAACACCATGGCCTTCTCCGCCTGCTCCGGACAGAGATGCACCACGCTCAGCTTCATGTCGGGAAGCCCCCGGATCGGCACGTCTACCCGGTACAGGCTGAAATCCAGTTGGATGTCCCTGCGGTTGAGCCCTCGCAATTTTCTTTTCACGAAACGTCCTCCTGTAGCCCTTGCCCGGCTGGTTCAGTCGGAGGTTCCACGATCCAGTTCCCGTGTCCTACTTGGCGCTGCCTCTTGCTTTTTCGACAGGATATTTCTTCTCGTTGATCTCCAGCTTTTTTAATATCGCCTCAGACGGGTTGAACTCTATGGGGCAAAAGAAGTCAATAAGCCACGAGCGTGCCTCTTTCCTTTTCTTCCGATGTGAGCAATGTCCAAAGCCAAGGTCTGACCCCATCTTCTCTGCGTTTCTTTCCTGTTTCCAGGCTATGCCTGAATTTGTCTATCCCAAACGGGTTTCCGTGTCCGGGGTAGAAGTATCTACAACCAGTGTCGTACAGCTTTCCCCAGCTCCTGAACAGTTCCTCCTGGTCATCAGCAAAAGGGGGAAAAACACTCTTCCTGAAGATATTGAAGAGCGTATCACCCACAATAGCATATCTATTAAGAACAATTACACTGATTGACCCCGAAGTATGCCCCGGACTCGGCAAAATGTAACCGTCCGTACCGTATTCTTCCAACCCGAAACGCTCGCTGATGGTGATATCCGGTGAGACGGGGTCATAACCCCCTATGCGCTTCCCGACGGTTCTTCCAATCAAGGAAATAGCTTTTGTTAACCGGGTGGTGCCTTTAGGAAATCCACCGTAGCCCTCTCTTAGACACGTCGCTTCATTATGGTGCACAACGATTCTTGCCCCCGTCATGTCTTTCAGAGCTTTCAAACTCCCACAGTGATCATAATGCGTGTGGGTAAGAATGATCAGCCGGATACTGGATGGGGACAAACCCAAGTTTCCTAAGGCTTGGACAATCTTCTGCTCATTTCCTCTTATACCCGTATCGATCAGGAGGGCCTGCCGCTCGCTTATCACAAAGTAGGCATTTGCCCTGCCCAGCGGAACCCGAACGATTTGGGATTGATTCCGGTTTTCCATTTCGCCCTTTGCCCGGCCGCAACTCTCAACGCCATTTGTCAAGATCACAGGTTCGACCTCATTTTCACTTTTCAACCGGGTATTTCTTTTCGTTGAGCTTCAGCTTTTCTGATATCACCTCAGACGGGTCGAACTCAAAGAGGGGAATTAGGCTAATGAGTCACGGCCGTGCCGCTTTCCTCCCAGTCCGATGTGAGCAATGTCCAAATTCCAGGTCTGGCCCCCTTCTTTTTTTATGTTCGAGGAGCAAAGGCGTCTGTACCTTCGACATTTTTCCCTTTCTCCTACTGTTCCACCGGACTGGATGAAACCTTGGGACGGCGGACAAACAGGACACTCAACATGGAGACCGTGTATGAGATGGCCAGCATGACAAATACCGGGTGGTAGGTGCCCATGGCGCCATACATATAGCCTGTGAGAAAGGGGGCGATAGAGGCGCCCAGGCTCAGCGCGAACCCTATCATACCGAAGATAGCGCCGTAGGCAAGCAGCCCGAAGTTGGTGCTGACCAGCATGGACATGGTCGGTAGCCAGTTGCCCACCCCCAGCCCTATCAGAAAGACATATATCCATATCATGGCCGGTGGCGACTCCAGCCCGATATTCATCAAAAGCAGGGTGCCGACTATCTGAAGAGCGGTACCAATGGCGCAGGCATAGCTGGCCTTGATTTTGTCACAAAGCCAGCCAAAAGCGAACTTCCCGATTGTGCTCCATAGGCCAACCATGCCGTGGATGCCAGCCGCCATCGCCGCCGAAAAACCGACACCCTGAAGATAGGGTACCTCGTTCTGGAGGACACCGACCTCGGCAATACCAAAAGTGAAGAAAGATAAGGCAATCAGCCATAACGTTGAGGTAGATATCGCTGTCCGGAGAGTCAGTCCCTTGGGAGCAGAAGTCGCCGTTTTAGTCTCGGTTGCCTCGGAGGGAGCACTGTCGCCGTCGGGATACAGCCCCCCCATCTCCGAAGGCTTTGTCTTTATCACCAGCAGAGCGAGAGGAATAAGCGCCGCCACAAACAGGGCGAGAGCAAGATAGGCCATCCTCCACCCGAAATTGGGTATTAGATAGCCACCGAGCAGCGGAGACAGGACAAGTCCGCCGGCGCCGATACCAGCCGACATAATGCCTATTGCCGTCCCCCTCCGTTTCTTGAACCAGTTCGATATCACAGCGGTCGTAGGAACCGGCCCCACCCCCGCCATGGCGAGTCCGTTGATGATGAAGCTCCCGTAGAACTGCCAGAGCTCGTTTACCAGGCTGGCAAGTATGTAACCGATAGCTCCGACCAGCGCGCCCGTAGCTATCACTTTTCTTGCCCCATAACGGTCAACGATCCGTCCCACCAGGGGTCCTGTCAGACCGCTGGCCAGGAAGGAGAGGGTAAGGGCGAGCATGATTCTACCTCTATCCCAGCCGAGGTCTGCCTCAAGAGGAATAACAAAGAGGCTGAAGGAATAGAAGCCGCATCCTGAGAAGATGAAAGCGAAGAAGAAGGCGGCCACGAGTATCCAGTAGCCGTAGAAAATCTTGGAGCTCTTTGATGAAACGGAGACACGCATTTCGACTTCTCCTTCGCACTGGGAGCCTGCGGGCGTATCCTCAAAAATTAGATTTCGGGTTAGGTTCTAAGATTGAGAATTCTTGATCCCCTTATCTTAGGAATGAGAAAAATGATCGGAAATAGGTCAGCGACTATAGTGGAAAGCGCCCCTTTACGCCATGGCGGACGCCCAACTACACCGAAATAGCTTTAACAGATTATGGGTAAGGCAGATCAGATCCCATTCGGCAGACACTTTCTCCAAACCGCGCATCAAAAATTGCCGGAACCCCGAACTGGCTTAATTTGGCCAAAGACCGGTTCCACAAAAGGCGCAAAGACCCAATCGTCCAATGACCTCCCGGATAAAATAGACCAGATGGTCTTCGAGCAACCATTTGGCCAGGTCGGGGGGCATCCGCATTAACTGATCGGGATTGTAAACACGAAAGTTCGGTTGCGTTTTCATGCACGACAGCATATCACAAATGAAAGAAAAAAGGGTACTCCGACAGGCTCCTAAGAAGGAATAGCGTCCTGGCTAACACATTGTCGCTGAAACATTATATGCTGCCCATTGGAATGCAACGTATGCAACCACGTTATATATAGAAACAAGGAGAGGACACACTCCAAAGGGTGACATAGAAAAAAATACTTTTGTATGTTACCAGATATTTTCAAAAAAGAAACCTCCTGTTAGAGATAAGAGTATGTTCCACCAAA
>Ga0315288_10002157_pt1 | contig 25487 bp, 21 predicted proteins | sample YL17G11_20_MG_FD_203454 | JGI IMG/M metagenome (GOLD analysis project Ga0315288, IMG submission 203454) | Sediment microbial communities from Yellowstone Lake, YNP, Wyoming, USA - YL17G11_20 | ecosystem: Environmental > Aquatic > Freshwater > Lake > Sediment | place: USA: Wyoming | collected... | reverse complement strand
AGTATCATAACGAGTACTTAGCCAGGCCTTATGCGTGGACCTACACCGGCAAGCCCCTGGCAGCGAATAGGAAGGTGGCATAGTCGTGGAACTTAGGAAATGCAGTACTAGGTCGATAATAGTGTGCTCAGTAAGTCGTCCAGTGGGCTGAAGGGATTGACCTTTGTGGTTTCGTTCCGGACATTTCATTCGGCGCCGAACGTGCACTACGCGACCTGCCTTCGTGGGAGGAGTCCGAAAGTAACCCGGATGCCCCCTCAGGGGACCAATCTTGGCACCGGCGCTCGTCTTGGACGATTTGTCACCTTGACGAATCCGAATTCGATGTTGCCGATAGACGGCATGCGCCGACGATAGAATTCCCTCGAAGGCTTGATGTATCTCCGCCCCCCTATCTGTGCTATTTTGCTTTGGAAAATCAGCAAAATCTATGTCATCACGCGCATCGGATGCTTTCCCAATTTCACGCAGTTCGCCTGTCAATAGGCGTACGGCATGGCAATCGCTTAGATTGTAGGCAAGCAGCGCCTGTTTCATCTCCTCCCGGTGGGCATCTTCCCAGCGGTATCGCCACACGAGACTTTGGAGGCCAGATGGGTTCGGTGAGGCCCATTTTGCACCAACCAGAGCGCCGAGAGCCTTCAGGCTGTTCGATCTCGACGGGAAGTACACTTTCCCGAAAATGAAGGAATTGATGTTAACGAATCGGCGTCCGACCGGGTCGAGTTTGAGCCCATACTTTTTGGTTATGCGGCGCAGTGCTCGTCTCTCATAACTGCCATAGTGATAGATCGGAGCATTTCCAAGGGACCCAATGAGCGTGATGAATTGCTCAAAAATGTCCTTCTCATTCTTCGGGGAATCGGCCCAAAACGAATGCTCAGTGAGAACTTCGTTCTCCTTAATCACAACACCTATTAGGTAATCGAAACCTTGATCTGGTATGCCTTCGACATCCAGGTAAATCTCCACCGGAGGCTTTGGAATGGATGGACTGTCGTGAACGTAAATCTTGCCAGTTCGAAGAGCCAATGCTTGAAGTTCAACATTGAATGTCGCCGTTGCCTTGCTTACTCGCTTCCGTCGCCGCCTGGGTTTGAAAACGTAAGAAAGCTGTTTGAGGGTAAAGATGCCTCGTTTCTGGTACTTTTGAATAAGTGCTGGCGTCATCCTATCGAGAAGGCTCAGGTGGTCTTCCTTATCAGCCTCTTCAAGGCAACGCTGACAAAATTGACAGGTCTGGCAGTGATCATTCAGCGTCGGTGGCAGAACTTTCAGGGTTTCGGCACTTACGAGTGGTCGAAGTGCATTAAGAATTGCTTCAATCGTTGGGTAAAATGAAGCGAGACGCACTTGGTGCGGCTTCCGATTAAAAGGAATGATGATACCAGTTGCCGGACGATACCGGAGCATTTCTCCGACGACATATCCGGCAAAGGCCAAGCGGAGTTTCTGTTCCATAGAGATTGAGTACGTTCCGACCACGATGTAAGGTTCATGGGGGAGGTGTTTTTTCGGCGAACGGCGTTTTCGTTGCACCAAGCCATCACAAACAGCTTCAAAATTCTCGTGAGAAATCTGTCCGCCTGATATTTTGCTGTCCATTGACGCTTGATATAGGTCAGTGGTCAACGCACTGTTATCAAGCGAGACAAGATGGGGCGAACAATTCGCCTTTGCCCGTGTTGTCAGAATCTCCTCATATTCATGCTTGGTCCCGCTCGTTTCTCCTTGAAGGATGAGGAACGCTTTACGCTTACATTGATGATAGGCGACGACCAGTTCAGTCGTAATTGGACAATTCATTGCCGTGGCCCGATGGAATCGGTTCTTTGATGTTTCCGTTGACTATGGACACCAGCCTTCTATGGTTGACTATCCCAACCTTTTCGTCGATTTCTTTTTCGGCGGTCTTCCGATGGGCACCGGTCGAACTCGGCACCCAAGCGTGACTAAATCGTCTATCGCAAATACCTCGTTGCTATCGTTGATACTATACTCCGCAAGGGTGAGCCTGTCCAGGTTTCTCCTGTGGTTTTTGGCGTTGAATGTCGGGTGTATTACTGCGATAATCGCCGGCGCTTCGCTGGTTGCGCAGATGATTGGAAGGCTATTATGGTCGGCAACGTCAGATGGCAGCGGTAACACTGCAAAACGTGACAAAGGTCTTTGACGGCGACGTCGTCGCCGTAAGCGATGCGGATATCGACGTCAAGGACAAGGAGTTTATGGTGATCGTGGGGCCTTCCGGGTGCGGCAAGACCACGATCCTGCGACTGATTGCGGGGCTTGAGGAGCCTACGGCGGGGACGATAAGAATAGCGGGCCGAGCCGTCAACGATGTCCCGCCGAGGGATCGCGACGTCGCAATGGTCTTTCAGAACTACGCGTTGTATCCGCACATGACCGTGTATCAGAATATGGCCTTTGCCCTGAAGCTCCGCAGGGCGCCGAAAGACGTTATCAGGCAGAAGGTCGAAGAGACTGCCAGGATGCTCGGCATCGAAGGGCTTCTGAATCGCAAGCCCCGGGCATTGTCCGGCGGGCAGCGCCAGCGGGTCGCGGTAGGCAGGGCCATTGTAAGAAATCCGAGAGTTTTCCTTTTCGACGAGCCGTTGAGCAACCTCGATGCGAATCTGCGGGCGAGCATGCGGGCCGAACTGAAGGCCCTGCACCAGAGACTACAGACCACCTGTATTTACGTCACGCACGACCAGGCCGAGGCTATGACATTGGGGGATCGGATTTGCATTTTGCGGCAGGGCGTTGTGCAGCAGATAGCACCGCCGATGGAGGTTTATGACCGGCCGGCGAATAGATTTGTTGGCGGTTTTATCGGCACGCCGGCTATGAATTTCTTCGATGGCAGAATTGAGTTCAAGGATGATCGGGCGTATTTTGTCATTGGGAGCGACTCGATTATGCTGGGCGGCGGTTTGCACGGCGGGCTTTCCAAGTACGCGGGCAGGGAAATGGTCCTGGGTATGCGGGCGGAGAATATTTCGCTCAGCCCATACGCGGGCCAGACAGGGAATGTGCTCTGCGCTACAGTCCGGGTAGTTGAGCCGTTGGGAGAAAGAAAGGATGTTGTGTTAGAGAGCGCGGCGGGATTGCGATTCATTATTAGGGTGAGTCCGCATACTCCAATCGGAACGGGGGATGGCGTTCGGGTGTATTTGGATACTGGCAAAGCGCACATTTTCGAGGCGGGCGATGCCGGCAAGAATGTAATCCTCGCATAGCAAATAAGCGCAGTTTGGTGACTTTTTGACAATAACTCAGTTCAAATTGGCCGAAACTGGTGGTTTTTGAGTACTTTTTGAGCACCCTCATTTCCAGGCTAAAAAAGGGGTCGAAAAGTCAAGGGGAAGAATCCTAAGATTCTCAAAAGATTTTGCCACGAACACTCGAAGGCACGAAGGGAACCACAGATTGCGCAGATTCTCGTGCATTAAGTAAGACAGCCACGAAGCCCCCAGAGCCCCTTGTGGGGGCACAAAAGACGACGGACGGCGGAGGACAGAAGAGATATGGCCGCCATGGTCTCTGACCGACTCAGCAATTGACCACTGAGCAACTAACCAAATTCTCCCTTGATTTTCGGGTTGGCCCATGGTACTTTACAGCTTGAAAAACGCCAACGGGAGTGCATCTATGGCAAAATGGCGATGAAGAAACTGGTGAGCGCCCTAATGTCTAGTAGGAATCGCACTTTACAGAGTGCGGCGAATCTATTACCAGTAGTGTTGGATTGATACCAGTCTATTTCGCCGTATTGGATGATTGGAACGGGTATGGTTGCTTCTCTCAGGGCAGAAGTTGACAATACGATTCTCCGGTGGGCAAGGGACAGTTCGGGAATTGATGTTCCCACTGCGGCGCTAAGGGCAGGGACGAGCCCTGCACGAATCGAAGAGTGGGAAGGGGGCAGTTCCTACCCCACAATAAAGCAACTGCGCAAGCTCGCAAAGGCATACATGCGCCCTATCGGCCTTTTCTTTCTCCCGGGACTCCCGGAAGATCCAGAGAGCATCAAGGACTTCCGAAAAATCCCAGATGAGTTTCGTGAGGAGATGTCTTCCGCATTACGATTCGAGATTAGGCTTGCATGGGAGAGGCGAGACGAAGCCATGGAAATGATGTCCGACCTGGACGAAGAACCGCCCATGATTCATGAACGTTTTGGTCTTGATAGCGACCCTGACCGAGTAGCGGCCATACTTCGCAAAATGCTTGGTATCTCAATTGCTGAACAAATGCAGTGGAGAACCAAGTACGAGGCATTCAATAGATGGCGGGAGGCGGTTGAGCAAAAAGGATCGCTCGTATTCCAAACTGGTGTGCTGCCCAACCTAAGGGTTGATCCTAAAGAAGCACGCGGATTTTCTATTGCCGACCAGCCATATCCTGTCATCGTCATCAACAGTAAAGATAATCCCACCGCAAGATGTTTTACTCTAATTCATGAATTGACCCACATTCTACTGGACGATGGCGGAATATGCGACTTGCACAATCCGTTTAGTGCTACGTCACAGACCGACCGAACAGAAGTCTTCTGCAATCGCGTCGCAGGCTCCACTCTTGTGCCTGCGCAGGCATTCCTACAAACGGGCGTTGTTCAAAATCATGGGAGCAATCCAGCCTGGGCCGATGATGAGTTGGAGAGCCTTGCTAAGAAGTTCTGGGTAAGCTGGGAGGTCATACTCCGGCGTCTCCTGATCCTCGGAAAGACCACGAGGGATTTCTATCAGCGCTGGCGAAAAGAAAGAAACGATCTATTTCCTGGCGGCGATACGGGCCAAAGCTCTAAGATTAGGATACCAACTCCGACCCGTGTAATCATAAGAAACGGCCGACTGTTTCCTGCGATCGTTTTTCGAGCGCTGAAAAGCAGAAAGATAACTTCGTTTAGGGCTTCGGATATCCTCGGCACTGGCGCAAATCGCCTGCGAGACGTTGAGGCGGCAGTTTTCGGATCATGGCACGAGTTTACTGCATAGATAGTTCGGCAATCATTGATGCCTGAGTCGAGATTTACCGTCCCACATCCTTCCCGTCGTTCTGGGAATGCATTGAGAATCTTGTCCAAGCGGGGGAGCTAATAAGCCCAGAAGAAGTTCGTCAGGAGATAAAGCACCCACAAGAGCTGGAGGACTGGGTAGCAGACCAGGATGATATGTTCGTTGAGTTGGATGCTGGCTTTCAAACTGAACTGAAATTGGTGCTTGCGGATCTCGCGCAGACCATGAAACAAAGGAATCTGAGGTTCCTCGGGAAGGACCTCAAGGCCGACCCCTTTGTTGTTGCTCTTGCCAAACAGAGATCGGCCATCGTCATATCTCACGAGGCAGAGCATGGCAATCAAGGGCGCCCGAAGATTCCCGATCTTTGCCGACAATACGCGATAAAGCACATAAGAGTTGCGGATCTGATAGAGGAAAAAGGCTGGCGGTTTTGAGAGAGGACAGTGAAGCCAGGCGCAATTCTTAGCCATCAGTGCTGACAGGTTCGAAACCTATTTCTATTGGAAAATCAAATGTCTGCGGTACATCTTTTGGGTCAGCGCGATAAACCAGCGAGAATCACGAGTGGAGGTTGGTTGAGCCGGATAAATCCCAAGGCAAGGCCAGATGCTTCTACGCTCAGGATGACAGGATGGGGGAGGGAGTGTGAATCCGTGGATGGTGATGGCCCCGGCTGGAGGTGACGAGGTTAAACGGGGCTGTAAGGAAGCTGGTTTTGGCTGGGGGTGATTTTGAGATTTCCGATCCTTCGACAAGCCCGCCGCGGCGGGCAAGCTCAGGCCCCAGGCCTCGTGGAGGCCGGCGTCTGCGGTTATTGGGGATTCTCCTTGACGGCCAGGCTCCGGCGGAGTATAATATATATCAAACTAACATAAGGATATCGTATCGCCAAAAACTAAAGAAACCAGAACATGGCAAACAGAAAAATCAACCGACACCACCACCCAGCCAGAAGCTTCTTGAGATCTCCTCTATCCCTCTATTTCTTGCTGCCTTCGTGTCTTAGTGGCTATAAGTCAATTATGCAAAACAAACCCAATTTCAAAATGGGCAATATAAACATAAGTACAGCAAGAACAAAGGCTTATGCCAACGAACAACGAATAATGAGCAACGAACGTTAGCCAAAACAAACCCAATCAAACCCAATTTCAAACGACCAAACCCAATTTCAAACACAGAAACAGCTTACCCCGCTTGCCGGACGAGACATTGCCACGGCCATGTGGGCCTCGCAATGACGATCGGGCAGGGGGCCAGCAGCCGTAGGCAGGGATACCCATGCCACGAAGACGGGCAGGATGCCCGTGCCACGATGCCCATGCTACAGGGATGGCCGCGGCACAAGCTGTTAGTCGAGGTTTTTTCTGACTACAGCGGCGGCGGCGATTTTCTTCTCCACGCCGTCGCTCGCAACGCTGATGGCAATCTGGACGCTTTTCACCTTGACCGTAGGCACGCCGGCTATAACTTCAACAAAGGAATCCTTCGTGAATGTTACAGAATTGACATTGCTGCAAAGGACGTAGTCGTCGTCGGTCAGGTCGTCGTTCGTAATCAGATAGAGCACGCGTGCCGTGCTGTCGTACCGATAGGTTATGTCTTCGCCGGACGGATGGGACATCGTCGCGGCGGTTCTCATCGAGCACTCGTTGTCGAGCGGAGTCGGGTCAACCGCAGTTGCGGTGCGAAGCTGACTGGTTATTCGAAAGAGGGCCTGCCTTGCACTGTTTATCGCCTTGAACATGTCTTCGTTTTCACGGTAGTTGATGACGGAGGCGTTGAAGGCCAGGGCGACGGCGGTGAGTAATATGGCCGTGATCGCCAGAGCGAGGAGCAGTTCGATGAGAGTGAAGCCGGTTCTACGTCCCGTATGCCGTATATCGCATATCATATATCGTGTTTTTTGTGTCGTCTGTCGCATGTTGTATTCCGTAATCGGCGGTTTGGATGTGGCACGGGCTTCCAGCCGGTGAGAACACGGCCGAGATAGCCGGCGCCACTGCGTTTGATACTACTTCAATAGCGGGCGCGGATCCAGCTCGCTGAGCTGATTTCGGCAGAGTTATGAAGGACTCTTACCGTGACCCGAACAAAGGCGGAGCCGCGGTCGGCGACAACAATCCCAAAATTCGACGCACTGACGTTCTGAACGGCGACCTGCTGGGTGAAGGCGGCAAAATCAGCTAAGGAGGCTCTGCCGGCACTAATGGGCGGCGAGAAGCTTGCGCCATCAAAATCATCAAGGTCGTCGTAGGCGGCGAGCGAGGCTTCTTCCGGGCCGAACATGGTCCAAGTAGTAGTCCCTGGGTCGCTGACAGGCAGCGTGGCGGTGAGCTCCTTTACCTGTTCGAGCAGGAACTCAGCAGTCGATAACTCGGCTCCGGCGCCGTTGGAGCGAGTGAACGAGGTATTGGCCCCCATAAGGGAGGCAATTGCCAGCCCGACGAGCAGAATTGCGAACAGCGCCTCAATCAGAGTGAATCCGTTGTTTTTCATTTGGTGACTCCCAAACACCGGGGTTCCATAGTCTGTTTGTGAATTACTTCTACTTGCCCATAACGAGGCTGGACATTCTGAAGATGGGCAGAATAATACTCATAGCAATGAAGCCCACCAGAACACCCATAACACAAATCATTATAGGCTCAATCATGGACGTTACTGTTTTGATAACGGTTTTGAGCTCTCTTGCATAATATAAGGAGACATCCCTGAGGACGTCGCCCATTGTCCCTGAGTCTTCACCGCTTCGTATCATCTGCACGACACTGCTGGGCAGGAGATTGTACTGGCCGAGGCTGGATGCGATTTTCTTTCCCTGCCTGACTTCCTCGTGAACGCCAAGCCACATTTTTTTGAAGAGCACGTTTCCGGCGATTTGGGCGGTAATCGAGATTGTGCTCAGGATCGGCACGCCGGCCCTTATAAGCACGCCCATTGTGTGCAGGCTCCTTGTAATGTAGAGGCTTCTGCAGAGGGTTTTTATCAGAGGGACCATGAGTTTTGTCTTATCCCACCAGAGCCTTCCGGTGGTAGTGCCTATAATATACCAAAAGGCCCACATCGCAGCCCCCACCGCCGGGACAATGAAGAACCAATATCCCCTGAGAAAGGCGCTGCTGGCCATCAGAATCTTGGTTGGCATAGGCAAGAGGCGCTCCTTGCCCGCAAAAATGGCGGTAAATCTGGGCAAGACGAAGCACAAGAGGAAAATGGTGACGACGACGGCCATAAAGGCAATGATAATAGGATAGACCATAGCGCCTTTGACCTGAGACCGGGTCTCGGCCTCGGAGTCGAGGTACTCGGCGAGCTTCTGGAGCATCGAGCTGAGCGAGCCTGAGACTTCGGCGGCGGCAACCATGTTTATGTAAAGGTTGGAGAATACCTGCGGGTGCTCGGCAAGGGCCTGTGAGAAGCTCTGTCCGGCTTCGATTCGCTTTTTCAGGTCGATGATGACGGCCTTGAACTTGTGGTTGGTGTTCTGCTCGGCGATGGACTCAAGAGAATCCTGGAGGCTTATTCCGGCTCGTATCATAACGGCGAGCTGGTTGGTGAAGTTGAGGATGTCCCTCCTGCTCGGCCCGAACTCAAGCCTGAAACCCTTCATTTTCTGCCAGCCGTTTTCTTCCGGCGCAGAGTATGACGGTTCGGTCGGCTCGGCGCTTCGCTTCTTCTGCTCCCGTGGGCCTTGATTTCGCGGGCGGTATTCCGCAACTGCGGCGCCGCTGTGATTGTCTTGTGAAGATTCCTGGAACATATTTGTTTACCTTAAGCACGTGCGGTGACAGCGTTTGGTCTTTGGACAACTTCAACATCTCTCAGTGGGACGAGCGTTTTTTCCATCTTGCCGGGGTTACTCGAGCGATTGATCGCTTCTTCCCTGTCTATGTAGCCTTTGAAATACATATCAGCGATGCTGGTGTCGAGATTCTGCATTCCAAGCCTGCGGGAGGTCTCAATGATGTTTGGGATTTCATAGATTCTGTTTTCCCGGATACAGTTTCTGGCCGCGGATGTGCAGAGGAGTATTTCGGTGCAGGGCACCATTCCGGGCTGATCGATGCGTCGAAACAGGGTCTGTGAGACAACGGCCTGAAGTGTATTTGCGAGCATAGCCCGGATCTGGTTCTGCTGGGCGGCGGGGTAAATGTCCACGATACGGTCTATTGTCTGAGAAGCGTTGATAGTGTGGAGCGTACTGAAGACAAGATGCCCGGTCTCTGCGGCGGTGATTGTAAAGCTGGTTGTTTCGAGGTCTCTCATTTCGCCGACCATAATGATGTCGGGGTCCTGCCTTAGGACGTGCCGAAGCCCGGATGCAAACGCGGGGCAGTCGGCGCCGATTTCCCGCTGCTCAATCATACTGTTTTCGTTTTCAATCATGTATTCGATAGGGTCTTCGAGGGTGATTATTCGCTTTCTGTACTTTCGGTTGATGGCCCCGACCATAGCCGCAAGTGTGGTGCTCTTGCCCGACCCGGTATGGCCTGTGACGAGCACGAGCCCCCTGGGCAGGTCGGTGAGATCCCTGACTATGGGCGGCAGGTGGAGGTCATCGAGATCGAGCACCTGGTTTGGTATAACTCTGAACGAGATTGCTATTGTATCTCTCTGAACGTGAGCGTTGACTCGGAATCGCGTTCCGTCATCTACACTCGTCGAGAAGTCAAGGTCCTTCTTTTCCAGAAAGACTTTGAACCTTTCCGGCCCAACCATGGAGACGACCATCTGTTTTGCGTCTTCATTGGTGACGGGGGGCAAATCCAAATCAATCAGCTCGGTATTTTTTCGCAACACGGGCGCCATACCGACGTTGACGTGGATGTCGCTGGCTTCGTTTTCTATTGCGGTCGCCAGAATGGTCTTTATATCGATCATTTTCATACCCTCACGAGAAGTTATGTCTCGAATTGCTTGTTCTATCCGACATTTTCCACGAAGACCTCTTTTTCGCTTTTGCCGTAGATTTCGGTAACTCTGAGGACTTCTTCAATGGTTGTCAGTTCCTTTTTTACTTTGATAATTCCGTCATCGAAGAGACTCTTCATACCACTATCGTGAAAGACCCTTCGCATACTGCTAACGGAGGGGTCTTTGTTAATCATATCTCTGAAGACGTCATCAATAAGCAGGAACTCGTAGATTCCGATCCTGCCGAGGTAGCCCGAGCCCCTGCACTGCTCACAGCCCTTTCCGTGAAAGAGCTGATCGGGCGAGACGCCGGTTCTTGCGACGTACTTTTGCATGTGCTCGGGGACCTGATAAGGCTCCTTGCACTTGGAACAGATTTTTCTGACGAGACGCTGCGCAAGGGCTGCATTCAACGAGGCTGCTATGAGGTACGCATCGATGCCGATATTGACCAACCTCGTTATGGTGCTGGCGGCGTCGTTTGTGTGGAGCGTGGAGAGCACCAGATGGCCCGTGAGAGCGGCCTGGACGGCTATGCGTGCGGTCTCGTTGTCTCTTATTTCGCCAATCATAATGACGTCCGGGTCCTGGCGGAGCAGACTTCGCAAAGCCACGGCGAAATCGAGCCCGATTTTGTCGTTTGCCTGCACCTGACTACAGAAGTCAAGCTGGTATTCGACAGGGTCCTCAACAGTTGAGATATTCAGTTTGTCTCCATCCATCTGGCAGAGCGCCGAATACAGGGTGGTGCTTTTTCCCGAGCCTGTAGGTCCGGTGACGAGCATTATGCCGTGCGGAAGGGCAACCTGTTCACCGAAAGCGGCCATAATGTCAGGCTCCATACCCAACTGTTCGAGGCCGCGGAGGATGGATTTGCTGTCGAGGATACGAATAACCACCTTCTCGCCGTGACTCGTGGGGAGGGTCGAGATTCGCAGGTCAATCGGCCTTCCGCCGACTATGACGGAGATTTTACCGTCCTGCGGGAGGCGCCTTTCGGAGATATCGAGATTGGCCATAATCTTGATACGCGAGACAATGGCCGGGTGCATCTTGAGAGGCGACTGCATCGTCTCGAAGAGCACTCCATCTATGCGATACCTGGTCCTCATCGATTTTTCCTTGGGCTCAATGTGGATGTCACTGGCGCCCTCGCGTATCGCATTGCTGATGACATAGTTGACGAATTTAATGACAGGCGACTGGCCCGCCATTTTTTCGAGGTCTTCGGACTGTTCCTGCTCATCCTGGACGACTTCGACGTCGGTCATATCGCTGATGATATCATCGACGTTGCAATCGAGCCTTTCGATTTGTTTGAATGAATCGCAGACGGCCTCGATATCTTCGCGGGTGCAAACGACGGCCCGCACATCCATCTGGGTCTGTCTTTTCACGTCTTCGACGGCGAATACGTTTGCCGGCTCACTCGTCGCCACGAGGAGGACACCATCTTCTACAGCAACAGGGCAAATAGAGGCGCTCCTTATGAAATCAACTTCGAGCATTTCGAATGCCTGCCGCTCCACGTCTTCGGGCTTAATCCTTCGGAAGTCGAGGTCATACACTTTTGCCTTGGCCTGGAGAATGTCATCAGCATCGACCCAGTTGGCCTCGGCCAGCAAATGCACCACATCAGAGCCGGGATTCGCCTTCTCCCGGCTGCGGATCTGAGCATGCTGCTCGGTGGTGATTTTGCCCATATCGAGCAGGACATCGGCAATATCATACACGTGCGATCCGTCGGCTTTGTCGGGGGAATACAGCTCGCTGAGGCCGCGGACGGCCTGGCCGGCGTCTGCGTCCCAAAGAGGCTCCAAGGCTTCCCGCGACTGCGACGAACCCCCTCTATTTCCAAATGAAAATGGTAATCTCATTCTTCCAACAACTTCAAGACTATCTGCGCTTTATCAGAACCGGCGGGAAAACGGGCGGAATCGTCTTTGGGATTCCACTGAAGCTTCACGGAATTCGCGCCGATTTCGATGACCGTAAAGTTGGCAATTGAATCATTCACATAGATGGTCTTGCCGTCTATCATGCAACAATTGCCGCGGTCGGACTGCATTATGCCCTGTAACATAAGGTCCCCGGCCTGCTTTTCCATTAGCTGACGCCTGAGGACATCAGGGTCAATTTGAAGGACTTGTTCGGCGGCCTCAGCTTTTGCCTTGAGACCCGCGAGGAACAATTCAAGCTCAAACGGATTCTTGACAAGCTCGTTGACGCCAACCTGGAGGATCTGGGAGAACTCGTAGAATTTGCCTACAATCTCATCCATCCGGTCGAACATTTCGGACCCGACACCGGTGAGCCTGGAAATTGCAGAGGCAATATCGGTTTCGTTGGCATCAGCGGCGCGGGCGGCCTGGGGCGAGGTTTTCTTCACCATAAACCAAATGCACAATAGTCCGACAACAAGCAGCACAGCCAGCAGGGTGGTGCTCCTCCTGACCCGCCGTGAGTGAGTTGCGACAGTGAGAAACTCCTGTTCGGATGCACTTTGCTTGCCTTCGCCGGGCGTCTGGCCTGCGGCGGCTTTTTTCTCAGCCGGCAAATCACCAAAACTCGGCTCGCGCATAAATGACAACATAGTTAAGCTCCGTTAAAATGTCATAAGTTCTTGGGGGCGAGGCCCCGGCGGCAGCCGGGCGGTTCAAAACTCAAGACCCAAGTTTACCCGTTTCGTGCTGAAAAAATATACTGACAACGAACTTGGCGTCTATCTGGCCCTCATCCTTTATCTGCTTATCGATCTCGAGCTCCCGCAGCTTCATAATACGCGGCAATTTTTCGAGTTCGAGGAGGAACGAATAGAATGCCTTGAAGTTCCCGGTCAATTCCATCGCCAGAGGCTGCTCAATGTAGCCGCCGTTGTCTTTCGTTGTCAGGGTGCGTATCGTTTTGGGCTTTAGTCCCTCCTTTTGCGCGATCATGGTGACCTGCTCGAGCACTTCGTGAATCTGACTCTTGGGGGGAAGCCTGCTCTCGAAGAATGAGATTGCCTCCTCAAGCTGCGCAAGCTGCTTTGTGAGGTCTTCAGCGGCGGCAGTGGCCTTTTCGTACTCGGCGAGTTTCGCCAGTTTCATGTCAACGCGCGCTTTTGCCTCGGCGAGATTGGTATTAGCCGGCTTGATCATATATTGGTATCCAACGACGGTCAGGCCGATCACCAAAGCGAAGAACACGGCTTTTCTCAAACCACCAGTCATAATTTTGTCCTCATATTGTTATGCACTGCTTTGACTTTCACATTCCAACAGGTCCGCACTACCGACATTAGAACCTGTACACGGAGTTTTCAGCGCCCGCCCTGATGACATCAACATCGTCGCTGGTGAGGTGCAGCTCATTTCTGAGCATGGCCTTCAGCTTGAACTGCCTGAAGGTCGTATCCTCGATTTTGTACTCTTTTGATTCAACCAGTGCGACGCCGTCGAGCAAAGTGGAGCTGCTTAGGCGCTCGATATATGCGGCAACCTGTAGGTCACTGGGCGCCATTCCTCCGATGTCTATATGCGTTTCCAGCGACTTTTCTCTGGACAGCCCGGTCTGTGTTTCGCCGGCCGGGGCGGCCTGTGCAGCCTTGTATTGACTTGAGGGCGCCGGGGCAGCGGCCTTCTTCGGCTCCTTTTGAATCAGGTTGAGCTCCAGGAGCGAGACTCCGGGCGGCAAGTTGTTTGTCAGTGCGGCCAACACAACGCTTCTTGGCACGGGCTCAATCAGCTCTGCGGTAGTAAGGGCCGTTTTCATCATATTCTTGCGGCGCGTCTGAAGCTCCTCAAACTGGGCGATGGACTTCTGTATCCGGGCCATTCGCGTGTTTATGAGGTTCTCCCTTGCGCGGCATCCGCGCTGGCGCACCTTGATGGTCATAAACGAGCCGCCTAACGCCGCCATAACAAGGGCAAGGAGCATAAGGCACATCATATTTGTCCTGCGAGATTCGCCGCTTTGAACGTAATCATCGGGCACAAAGTTTATGTTTAGCATTTTCCAACCTTCCTCTTAACGCACAAGAGTTACGTTACGCATTTTCCGACACACATTTGCGGTCGGACATATTGACCGGCCTTTGTGTCACGGGCTTCCAGCCCGTGACAACACGGGCAAGATGCCCGTGCTACGCGCCTCTATGACAGACCAAGTCCAAACGCAGTAGTCCAGTTCATCTGCTGCTTTTGCGGCAGGTCTGTTTCTTCGGATGAGGCGCTTCTCCTATCAATCCCCAAACGATAGTTATTCGATATATACACTGCCGCCAGACAGTCTCCGATCTGTGCGGGCATTTCCAACTGCTTTGCTATTGCGGCGCAGATGTCTCTATCGACGGCTCGGCCCGTGAGGAAGATCAGCCGTTCTATCTGCGCGCTTCGGTGCATCGAGCTGAACTGGCCTCGGCAGGCGGTCAGCTCGAGAACGAGCCTTGTTGCGGTTTTTTCGTCGCTGAACTGTTTTGCTCCCAAGGAAATTGAGCGTGCAAAGAGCAGGTTTTTGTGACGACAGATTACGACGTTGGTGCAATCGTCCTCGATGCAAACGAGCATGACGACGGCATCGAGGTCGGATTTGCGTCTGCCGAAGAATTTGGTATAGCAGCTCACCAGGGCAAGAGGCCAGACGCTGACGGCCTTGACCCGCAGGCCGGCCTGTTCGTATATTGCAAGGTGTCTGTCAATGATCTTGCGCTCGGCGGCCATTACGATGACGTTGTCATCCTCGGTTTGGATGCACTTTATCATAAGGTTTTCTTTTACAGGCTCAAACGGGAGCTTCTGCTTTATTTTGGAGAAGGCGACGTCCTCGAGCTTCTTCTCATTCGTCTTGGAGATTCTTACATGGTCAATGAACAAGTCACTGGGCGGTATGGCCGCAGCGACGTCTTTTCCGCGGAAATCCCCGTTTGCGGTGAACAGTTTCACTGTCTGGATAGCCCATCTTTGCCAAGCGCTGGTGCCCGGCTCGATGTCGGCGGGTCGATTCCTGCTTCTGCCCGCAATCAGCTTGATTCCCTTGCCGTTTTCGGCAAGCTGCACCAGTCTGAGGTTGTCGGACCCGACGTCCACGCCAATGGAATAGGCTCCGGTTTTCGAGAATCCAAACATACAAACTCACCTTCAAAAGCGTATCAGACGCTGCTCTTGTGCCGTTACGCAGGGCGGAATTTGTCGGCTTAGCTGTAAAAGAGCACCCTGCCAGCATTCGGATACATCGGGATTCCAGGTCGGCGCCTGTATTAAAATGCGGCGGCCCGGTCGCGGCCTGAGCCGGGTACGACACGGGCGAGTCCCGATGACGCCAATTAAAATATAGGAAACAGAACTCAAGTAGGCCAAACGCGGGCGAAGATATTGACACACCATTTCTGAGGAAACCAAAAAAGGGTCATTCTTGTTCCTATAAGATGTGCGGTCGGACGGTTTGGGAGTGTTTCCGGTTTTCCGATGAGGCGAGCAAACCGTGTCAACTGAGGCTTACCCTTAGAATTGTCGGCATTGGGGAGATTCTCAGAGGGTATGATGATGCGGGGTGCGGCCTGTTCTGCTCAGCACGCGAGATTGCAGAGATTCCTGCCAAGAATCGGCACAAATGACAGCTTATAGGACCCGCTTGAGAATTAATTGGGCATTATTCAGCTTTTAGCCGGCGGTCCATCAGTTCTGCGACGGCGGTTTTGACGGGTTTGTTCTTGAATAGGATCTCATAAATGGCCTGCGTGATGGGCATTTCGACGTCGTGGCGCGCGGCGAGTGCGGCGACGGATTCGCAGGTTGCGATGCCTTCGACGACGGATTGTGTGGCGTCGCGGGCATCCTGAACAGACTGGCCTTTGCCTACCCTTTCGCCGAAGGAGCGGTTTCTTCCGGTCGGCGAGATGCAGGTTGTGACGAGGTCGCCGAGGCCGGCCAAGCCTACGAAGGTCTGCGGGCTTGCGCCCATAGCGAGCCCGAGGCGGGTTATTTCGGCCAGGCCGCGGGCCAGGAGTGCGGCCTTGGCGTTGTCGCCGAGACCTGTGCCGTCTATGATGCCGGCGGCGATTGCGATGACGTTCTTCATAGCGCCGGCCAGCTCGACGCCGACAACGTCGGTATTCGTATAGACCCGCAGCCAGGGGACGCCGTCGGAGAAGGTGTGCTGGATGCTCTCGGCGAGCGACCGGTCGGCAGAGGCGACGCAGGCGGTGGCGGGGAGCTTTCTGGCCAATTCGTCGGCTATGGTCGGGCCGGAGAGCACGGCGAGCTTCGCCGCCAGAGCCCCGTGACCCTTGATTTGTTCTTGGGCGAGCACTTCGGCGAGTACCTGCGTCGGGCGAAGCAGGGTATCATTCTCAATACCCTTGGCGACAGAGACGATTGGGACGCCGGCGGGAGCGTAACGAGCGAGGCGCGTCCATACGCTGCGCATAAACTGGCACGGGACGGCTGAGACAATCAAATCGGCGCCCGCCATTATGCGGGCATCGTCAGGCTCGAAGATGAGGGCTTCGGGTAGCTTGTAGCCGGGGAAGAAGTTTTTGTTTTCGCGGTTGCGGGCTATCCGGGCCAGTTGCTCGCCATCATAGCCCCACATTTTTACCCGGAGGCTCGTGTGCTGCGGCCCGTGGCCACACTCTGCCTGGGCCGTCAACGTATCGGCCTTCTCGCAGAGCAGTATGGCCAGGACCGTGCCCATCCCGCCGTCGCCGATTATTGAGATGTTTTCGTATGTCGCGCGTCGCATATCGAATGTCGTATAGGCTGCCGTGTGTGCATTAGAACAGGTGGGAGCCGGAATTACAAGTGAATATCAGGTATTGAACAAGGAATAGGGAATTCAGCGAAGATCAGTCTTGTTGCGAGAGTGGATTCTAATTTGGGGGCCAGATCCCTCCACTGCGCGGTGCTGCGCACCGCTCTGGTCGGGATGACATTGGGCGAAAGTGTGCTGCGCACCGCTCCGGTCGGGACTATGCTGCACCAAATTCGCTGGAGCCTTATTTGGCGTTACTACTTATGCAGTAGAGGCGGCTCCAGGTTCGGATGAAGATTTGGCCGTTGCTTATGGCCGGCGAGGCGTCAGTATCTTCGTCGAGCCGGTTGGTTGCGACGAGGTTGAATTCAGGGCCGGGCTTCACGATGGCGGTCTCGCCCTTATCGGATGTGAAATAGACCAGGCCGCCGGCGCTTACGAGCGAGGCGCTATGGCGGCCATCCAGGCGCTGCCGCCAGTAAGTGTGGCCGGTCTTGCCGTCGAAGCAGGTTGCGACGCCTGTGTCGGAGACGACGAGGAAGTACGGGCCGGCGGCGATGGGGCTGGGCACATAAGAGCAGTCCTGGTCGGTTTGAAATACGATGTGGGTCTTGGAGACGTTGCCTTGGCCGTCGGGGCGGATTAGTTGTATGTAATGGTCGGGGAAGCCGCAGGTCATAAAGAGCAGCTCGCCGTTATAGACGAGCGATGCGACGTACTGCTCGGTCGGGCCGTCGATGATCCAGTGCTGGGCGCCGGTGTCGGGGTCGTAGCTTGCGACGCACTTGCTGCCGGAGAGGACCATCTGGTTTCTGCCGGCAATGCTGCGGATGATCGGGGCGCAGTAGCTGCGGGTATTATTGGGGCGGGGAGTCTTCCAGATAGTCCGCCCGGTCTTCCTATCGAGTGCGAGGATGTAGGCGGGGCCGTCGTGGTCGCCGTTGACGATGACTTTGTCGTTCCAGAGGATTGGGCTGGAGCAGTAGCCGTGCATGCTAGCGAAGGGGCCGGGGCGGACCTCCCAGAGCATATTGCCGTCGAAGTCGTAGGCGGCGACGAACATCTTGTCGCGGTCGAGGAAGCTGACGTAGATTTTTTCGCCGTCGGTTGCGGGGGTCGAGGATGCGTGGCTGTTGAGTTTGTTGATTTTTTCAAGGGGTGAGATGAGGACGGTGCGCTGCCAGAGGGTCTTTCCGGTCTCGCGGTCAAGGGACAGCAGGATGCGCTGCTCTTTGTCTTCGATAGCGGTGACGAGGAAGATTCGGTCCGCCCAGACTATTGGCGAGGCGTGTCCTTTGCCGGGGATGGGGACTTTCCAGACTACATTTTCGGCGGCGTTCCAGTGTACGGGGACATTTTTTTCGATGCTTGTTCCGTCGCCGCGCGGCCCTCTCCAGCCGGGCCAGTTCTCAGCGAGGAGGGCAGACGATAAAGCGGCGGCGAACGCTATTGCCGGGAGCAAGCGAAAAATGAAATTGCGATGAGTGATTCTGACAGCCTTGGCAACCACCGGGTACCTCGTCGTAATAGGACATTCGCTCTTGGGCCCACAGCCGGGGCCTGATTTCAATGCCCATAATACTCGAGGCAACACGGCGATTCCATTGCATTTTGCGAGGATTTGTGCCGTTCAAAGCAGTGTTTTGGTTCCTGCACGGGCAGCACAGAATCACCAGGCGAACAACCGTTGTCCGTTAGGGCAGCTCGTATGTACCCTCGGCGAGCCAGCCGTCGGCAACGGCGGCAAAATCGCCGAAGTCTATCCTGCAATTACCGTCAACATCGGCAGCTCTATTCAAGGAGCACATACGCGGACAGAGACTTATCTCGTCGATGTATATCATGTCGTAGTCCTCAAGGGGCTGACCCGATTTAGTGCCGTCACCCACGTGCAGGATGATCTTCTTTACCTGGTCAAGGTGGACACCATTGTCACTGAACTCGCTGAGGTCAATGACCCACTTCTGCCACGATTCGTTCTGAACCGCATAGCCATAAGGCTCCGGGACCGCAGGGATTTCATGGTCATTGCTAAGCGCATCTTCCAATCCCACATAGAGCTTCTGCTCGTAGTTATCCTCGTCGCCGCGCAGGTACAGAGACAAGGCAGCAAGCCCGGCCCTGGTCCAATCCTGCGGGTCAGCATAAGTGTGTATTAACCTAGTCTCGTTCGCGTCGTATTGATTCTGGTAGTCAAATTTCAGCGCTTGCATGCCTGCATATACGATACCGGTTTCGATGTAACCAAAGGTATACACGGGGATATCATCCTCCCAAGCGTTCCGGAGAGCGAAAGTATCGGCATACGACTCAAAATCATCTACAAGCAGGCATCCCTCGGCAGTCCCCGCGGTCGTGAAGGTCCAGACGGGGCCCTCGACCGTGCCGCCGGGGCCGATCTCGTTGACCTGCCACTGATAGGTCTGAGCAAACTGCAAAGGACCGGGATCGTAAGTGGCGCCTGCGGGCGTGACCTTCTTCATAGCGCCCTTTTTGCCGAACCACAGTTCACGGGAAGTGGCAAAGGAGGCCTCTACCCACTGCAAATCGGCATCCACATCGACTCCCGTGGCGCCGTCGGCGGGGGCCAGACAAACCGCCACCGGTCCGTCGGATAGTGATGATACCGTATCGAATGTCACATGGAAGCCCGGCGGATCAGAACGCTCGTTCTGGGCAAATATGCCGCTCAGACCGTTGGGGAACACAGCATCATTCACGGCGGGATCTTCCCAGGGGTCATTGCCGCTGGTGTCAATGAGGGTTTGGGTCTTGGCTACCAAAGGACCGCCGGGCGACTCATAGAGATACCCGGTGACATAGGCGGGATTGGCGCCTATGACATCGAGCGCAGCGTAGAAGCTTCGGGCGTTATTCAGGCCGGGAACCGCGACGTCGAAACCCTGTCTCATAATGTTCTGGTTATTAACTACCTTCTCAACGTCAATCGACAGCAAATGGTGTGTAGGCCAATCCTCCCAGTTTATGTGCATTACGTAAGCCTGTTTCGCCAGTATGCCGGGAGCAGGATAAGGAGGGGGCGGGGGGTACGGAATAATGTCGTAGTCTGCCCTGGCCCCGAGGCCGTGGTAGTGGCGATTGGCGTCACCTGCAACATTGACGACGGCTGCCACTCGCACATCGGTGAACTTCTCACTGGAGCCGAAGCCTATACCGAACGCCGAGCCGCCTGCCGCCGCCGATTTGGTCTCGTCCAGCGTCACATAGTCATCGTCTTCCGGACCATTCACAATGACCCCCTTCGTGAACCCGGTCACGCCCGGTATGGCCGGATACGAGTGCCACGTCCAGATCAGGTCGAACGCATTGCCTCCGAACGTTTCGCTCCAATTGGCCTGTGCGGGACTACTCAGGACCGCAATGAACCCTACGACGATACAGACTTTTACCAGAATTGTGATTTTCTTCGACATGATTTTTCTCCTTTCACTTGTCGCATCAACAGAATTGACCAACCTCCAAACGTATCTGGAGATACTAACCTGATATTCCAAACTAATCTCTATTATACCAGGCCCGTCCGAATGAGGTCAAGTAATCTTTGCGAAGTTCCAATAATTTCGGCATTTTCCGGCCACAGGGCGGGTTTCTAGGGGGGAGACGCGAAAGTTTTTGGGGCAGCGCGTGCTGTCGCGGTCAATAGTCGTATGTACTTGCTGAATCGTGACTTACGTGGCGCGGCTGCGGGAGAGCTCGTGGACAAGCCCGCATGGAACGAAGGGCTGAGTATTGCCTGGCCGACGAGCCAGCCCCTGCGGCGGGGAAATTTTGGGGATGAGCCTATTCCCAATGGGGCGCAGGTTTTTCATTTACAGCCTGGGTCCACTTCGCGCCGTCCTTTTCAAATTGGACTTTGTCTCTGTAGATTCTGACGACCGTCACACCCTGGGTGGCATCCCCCTCGTAGAGGACCTGTGATCCCACGACGGCAGACGGCCTGTCCGGGCTGAAGACTATGCCGGTCACCATTCTCTCGGCTGCCAATGGGTCTTCGGAAGCAGACGGCAGAACGGCATTCGACCGCGGCATCCGTTGGATGGCAGGCGCGGGCGGCCTTGCCGGAAGCGCCAATGATAGGGACAAGACTATGATGATAAGGGCAGCAGCGATTGGCGTCCTGCCGTATCTATGCTTGAAGTGCAACCAGGCAACCAGGCTCAAGGCAACGACGCCGAAACCGAGTACGGTTAGGTGAATCAGATACCCTAAAGCTATTTCGACTGTTCCCCGTCCGAGGCGGGCGCGGTATCCATAATGGGGGTTTGTGAACACCACCCAGATATTCAAGGCCAGCAAGACCCAGCCTGCGATGATGAGTGTGCCGGCAAGGACCTTATTTTTGGACGATGTGTTGCGCACGTTACGGCTCGATGATTTCGATTGTTTGTGGGTGGAAGGATTGCAGTGCGGGGAGCTGGTTTCGACCGAGGGTGGCCTCGATTATGACGTGGCTGTCGGTGTATTGCTCGCTTAGGATTTGGCCGTGTGCGCGGAGGAAATGCTGAATTCTGCCGTCGGACTGGCTGACCGTGAGGCGAAGGGTGACCCGGCCTCCCCTGTAGCGGTCTGCGACTGCGCGGCTTAGCCGGTCGAGGCCGAGGCCGGTCTTGGCCGAGATGCTTATTGCGTCGGGAAAGAGGGTCTGTAGTGTATCGATCTGGCCGAACCCTGCGGCAATATCAACTTTGTTGAGAACGTCCAGAACGGGCTTCTCGCCGCAGCCGATTTCTGCAAGGACGGCGTTCACGGATTCAATCTGTTTAAGGGCGTCGGGATTGGAGACGTCGATGACGTGCAGGAGCAAGTCGGCGTTGACGGCCTCTTCGAGGGTCGCCTTGAAGGATGCGACTAATTGATGGGGCAGATTCCTTACGAAGCCGACGGTGTCGCTGATAAGGACCTCGGCACCTTTGTCCGGGGACCATTTTTTCGTGCGGGTGTCGAGGGTAGCGAAGAGCCTGTCCTCAACGAGGACGCCGGCATCGGTAAGCGTGTTCAAGAGGGTGCTCTTGCCGGCATTTGTGTATCCGACGATGCAGATTTTGAACAGGCCCCTTCGGCCGTCAATCTCTCGTATCCTGCGCCTGTCGATGTTTTCAAGCTCTTGTTTTAGCTCGGTGATTTTTTTGGTGACGAGCCGGCGGTCGATTTCGAGCTGCTGCTCGCCCGGCCCTCTGGTGCCTATTCCTCCGACGGCGCCTGCGGCGGTCGCTCCGCCTGCGCCTGCAACGGTGTCGAGATGGGACCACATGCGAACCAATCTCGGGTACGTGTATTCGAGCTGGGCGAGCTCGACCTGCAGCTTGGCCTGCCTGGTCTTTGCGCGGGTGGCGAAGATGTCCAGAATGAGCTCGCTTCGGTCGAGGACCTTTATTTCGGTAATCTCCTCGAGTCCGCGGATCTGGCCGGGGGAAAGATTGTTGTCGAATATGACGACGTCGGCATCGAAGCGCTTGACGCGGTCGCGGAGCTGTTCTGCCTTGCCTTTGCCTATGTAGGTGGAGGCGTTGATGGAGCGGATTTTCTGCTGGAACCTGTCAACAACGATGGCGCCGGCGCTTTGTGCCAGTGCGGCAAGCTCAGCCAAGTCGTCCGCGTAGGCGTAGTTGCGGGGGAAAGCCCCTACCAGGATGGCCCGCTCTTTTCTGACCTGGAGCGTTTGACGCAGTTTGTCCAGCAAAAAAATACCTCCAAAAACAACTCCTGTATTTTAGCATATTTGCACGGACCGCTCAAGAAAAGTCAGATATTTACGAAATATGCGTATATTTCGGTTGAAATGCAGGCCTTATGGGACAGTCGCGGCGATTTTCAGGTAAAAAAAGTGTTGAGGGTCGGTTTTTGTCTTGAAAGGCCGGAAAATTTGTATTAGATTCTTCAACTTGTCGATTGCTGACGAATCAGGAATTGTATGGTTGTTTTTTGAAAGCGTGAAACACTGACTTTTTAGGGGTAAGGGAAGGTTTTTCTTAATATGTTACGAGTGAAGTCGCGAGCAGGTGAGTCGGTTCAGCAGATGATAAGGCGGTTCAAGAAGCTGTGCGAAAAAGAGGGATTGATCCGTGATATGAAGCGCACGGCGTACTATGAGAAGCCATCGGAGAAGAATCGCCGGCGTATGCGCAAGGCTCAGCGCAACGCGATTCGGTAGAACGAACCTCTCTTACCCAACTACGATTAGTGATACCGGCCGAGCAAGCAACCAAGCGTGCTCGGTTTTTTTCCCACCAAAAAGCGTAAATGGCCGGGCTTCTGCGAACGAAAGCATAAAACCAAAAACTCAGAAGAGCCGGAATATTATTATCGCATGGTGGTTTGTAATCTCTTAAATACTCAGATCGCTTTGCCCTTAGATACTGAACCGATAGGGGCCGGCGAAAATGAGGTGGCCGCAGCAAAGCGACTCGTTGAGAGGCTCTGTGACCACTATACTCGTTTTTTCGACGTAATCGTTACGGATGCCTTTACGATTGATGTTCCATTGCGAGTCCTGCATACGATAGAAACGTATACCGAGAAGGTCGAAGAAAACGGCCGGGTCGTCGAGTAAATCGCCTATGAAAAAGTGACGAGGACACTACTGGTGCGCCCTAAGTTGAGAAAACAACCCCAAATTGCCCCTGTGAAAATGCTCCAAGTTACGACTGAACAATCAAATCACCGTAAACCCAGAAACACAAACCACTAATCCACCAAAAATGCGACCCAGAACAAAACGTTGCGGAATTGCTGACACTGAAGCCATTTGTTGACCTTGGGCGGGGTTTGGGGTATTATTCAGCGCGAAGGCGCTTTGCCGGAATATGGAGATGCTTTTTGGCCTTAAGGAAGGATACTATGGATACGTATAAGATATTCATGATAGTCGGCATCGTGGTCCTGGCGATCGGGTGGATAGCGTATGGGATATGGATACACAAAGTTCGTCAGGAGGAGAAGAATCAGCCCAAGCTCGTATCGCAGCGCCTTCAGAAGACCAGGAGCGAGGTCGTGGACTGGGCGCAGAAGATGAAGAATTTCGAGTCGCCGCGCGAGCAGGCCCGCAAGAGGAAGCTTCAGGCCGAACAAAATAGGGACAAACCACAAGACCCGACAAGTTAGGCGCCCCTGCCCCTCTGGCAAGCAGGGGGCGGACGGCCAAGGCCGAGGAGAACAAATGGCAGAGAAGTTTTTGAGCGAAGATTTCCTGTTGCAGACCAAAACCGCAAGGACTCTTTACCACGAACACGCAGCGAAGATGCCGATCTACGATTATCACTGTCACCTGCCCGCCGAGAAAATCGCCGCCGACGCCCGCTTCGACAACCTGACGCAGGCCTGGCTGGCCGGCGACCACTACAAATGGCGCGCGATGAGGGCCAACGGCATCGCCGAGAAATACATCACCGGCAAGGCGAGTGACTACGAGAAGTTCGAAAAATGGGCGCAGACCGTCCCATACTGCCTGGGCAATCCGCTCTATCACTGGACACATCTGGAGCTGAAGAACCCCTTTGACATCAAGAACAAGCTGTTAGGCCCGGACACCGCCAAAGAAATCTACCGGCACGCAAGCGAGATGCTCAGAACGCCCCAGTTCAGCGTCCGCAACATAATGCGCAAAATGAACGTCAAATTAGTCTGCACCACCGAGGACCCTCTTGATTCGCTGGAGCACCACAAGAGGATTCGCGATGACGGCTTCGAGATCAAGGTCCACGCGGCCTTTCGCCCCGACAAGGCGATGGCCGTCGAAGACCTGCCCGCCCTCAACGCATTCATCGAGAAGCTCGGCTCCGCCGCCGACACCGAGATAACCGACTATCACTCGTATATCGAGGCCCTGCGAATTCGCCACGACTACTTTCACGTCAACGGCTGCCGGCTCTCCGACCACGGACTCGATACCGCCTACGCCGAGGATTACACCGAAACTGAAATAAACAGCATCTTCGACAAGATAATCCGCGGAAAGGACGTGGCGCCCGGCGAGCAGCTCAAATTCAAATCGGCGATGATGTTCGAATTCGCCCTTATGGATTACGAGGCCGGCTGGGTGCAGCAGCTCCATATCGGCGCGCTGCGCAACAACAGCACTCGCATGTTCAAGACACTGGGGCCGGACATCGGCTGCGATTCGATGGACGACCGGCAGATAGCCCGCCCGCTTTCCAGATTCCTCGACCGCTTGGACGCCAACAACGAGCTGCCAAGAACCATTCTCTACAACCTCAACCCGCGTGACAACGCCCTTTTCGCCACTATGATCGGCAACTTCCAGGATGGCTCCACGCCCGGCAAAATGCAATACGGCTCAGCCTGGTGGTTCCTCGACCAAAAGGACGGAATGGAAGAACAGGTGCGCGTGCTCGCAAATATGGGTCTGCTCAGCCGATTCATCGGAATGCTCACTGATTCGCGCAGCTTCCTCTCGTATCCGCGCCACGAGTATTTCCGCAGGATTCTGTGCAATATGCTCGGCGGCGAAGTCGAGGCCGGACTCCTGCCCAACGATATGCCCCTGCTCGGAAAAATGGTCGAGGATATCTGCTTCAACAACGCCAAAAACTACTTCTCAATGGCACTAGGCCTTATACAAGCGTGACTTTTTTGATTTTGTCACAGTTGGATTCATGAAAAAGCTCGAAATGCCCCTTTGGGTTGTGTATAATGCCTCTGTACAGAACAGAGCAAGAAGCAGCAGTCACATGCAAAAAGGCATTTCGAGTGAAAAAGAAAATAGCAAAAGAACTAAGGCGACGCAAGCAAAGAATTCAATATCGTCTGCGTGATATCAACTGGAAGGAACAGAGC
>Ga0315288_10002156_pt1 | contig 25487 bp, 17 predicted proteins | sample YL17G11_20_MG_FD_203454 | JGI IMG/M metagenome (GOLD analysis project Ga0315288, IMG submission 203454) | Sediment microbial communities from Yellowstone Lake, YNP, Wyoming, USA - YL17G11_20 | ecosystem: Environmental > Aquatic > Freshwater > Lake > Sediment | place: USA: Wyoming | collected... | reverse complement strand
GGCGGCCGACGACGCTCGACGGGCTCCGCGTGGACTTCGTGGCCAAGCTCAAGATCGTCAAGGTGGTGCCGAAGGAAGTCCGCGGCAACGTCTGGCTCGTCCAGGAGGAGGGGGAGTGGAAGGTGCGGCCGCTGACGTTCAACTTCGTGTTCTGAGTGGTGCTGGGTACCGCAGGCTTTAGCCTGCCAATTGCCGGCCGTGGAACCGCAGTCCGTAGGGCAGGAGCGAGTCTCCTGCTCATGCCGTTCCGCGTAGCTTCATCGTAGCCATGATAGATCAAGAGTGCCGGAGTTTGACCTGAGCGAAGCCGAGGAGACAGCCCGCTGGCCGTTGCCGGCCTCAGACGGGGTTTGTCCGCCTCGGGCGGTCCCCTCCGGCAGGACCTCGTCACCTGGTGCCAGAACGCTTACCCTATCTCGTGCACATGAGGGGCCAGCCGCGCCATGCGTCCTGCGCCGATTAACCAGTACCTACGGGTGCTCTCTCGCAGTTACCTCGCCGGTGACGCTACCGAGGCCACCTACTACCCAACCCTCGAAGCCCTCGTCGAATCGCTCGGCCGCGACATTGACGCTGTTTCCCAACCGAAACGTCGCGAGTGCGGCACTCCCGACTTCCAGGTGAAGAAGGGTGACCTCGCCGTCGGCTACATCGAAGCCAAAGACCTGGGCGCCAGCCTCGACGATGCCGAGCAGGACGAGCAGATCAGGGTCCGCTACCGTCCGACACTGGATAACCTCATCCTCACCAACTACCTCGAATTCCGCTGGTACGTCCGCGGTGACAAGCGCCGCGCCGAGTCCCTGAGTCACCTCCAAGCAGACGGCAGGACGATCCGGACCACGACCCCAGCCGCCGAGTCCGTCCTCGACCTCCTCAAGAGTTTCCTCGCCCAGGACCCCCAGGGAGCAAACGATGCGAGAGACCTCGCCACACGCCTCGCCCGCTACACCCACGAGATTCGCAACGTCGTCGTCCAGGGGTTCGCTACAGACGCCGTCTCCGGCAACCTCCGCGGCTTGCGCGACATCATCAAGGAGGACCTCGTCCCCGACCTCACCGACGAGCAGTTCGCCGATATGTTCGCCCAGACCCTCACCTACGGCTTCTTCGCCGCCTGGTGCAACCACCCCCTCAAGACCCCGTTCCAGCGCCTCGGCGCCGCCGCCGACATCCCCAAGACCAACCCCCTCCTTCGCCGCATCTTCGAGCTCAACACCCTCTCCGATCTAGCCGACGAGCCCCACGCGGGCTACGTTGACGACGTTGTCCAGCTCCTTCGCCTCACCGACAAGGCCGCCATCCTCCAGGACTTCGCCCGCAAGACCGGCCGTGAAGACCCCGTTGTCCACTTCTACGAGACCTTCCTCAAGGAGTACGATCCCAAGCTGCGCGAGCTGCGCGGCGTCTACTATACCCCGCCGCCCGTCGTCTCCTACATGGTCCGCTCCGTGGACCACCTCCTCAAGACCCGCTTCGGCCTCCCAAACGGCCTCGCAGATACCGCGCAATGCCCCTACCAGCGCCCGCCGGAGGACGGCCGCAAGGAAACCGCAACCGGCCCGCGCGTCCTCATTCTCGACCCCGCCTGCGGCACCGGCGCCTTCCTCTACGCGATTGTGGACCACATCCGAGACGGGTTCATGCGGGCGCGGCGCATGGGCGCATGGTCCGGCTACGTCAAAGGCCACCTTCTCCCGCGGCTCTTCGGTTTCGAGCTTCTCATGGCCCCCTATGCCGTCGCTCACCTCAAGCTCGGCCTCCAGCTCGCTGGCCAGGACCTGCCCGATTCCCAGCAGCGGGATTACGCCTACGACTTCGCCTCCGATGACCGCCTCGGCGTCTACCTCACCAACACCCTCGACGAGGCCATCCGTCGCTCCGGCGACCTCTTCGGCCTCTACAATGTCATCACGAAAGAGGGGAACGAGGCCGCCGAGATCAAGCGCGGCAAGCCCATCATGGTCGTCATCGGCAACCCCCCTTATTCCGGCCATTCCGCCAACCGCAGTTGGGACACCAAGAACGGCAAGCGCACCCCCACCTTCATCGGTAAGCTGCTTCAGGACTACTACAAGGTTGACGGGCAGCCGCTTGGCGAGAAGAACCCGAAGTGGCTTCAGGACGACTACGTCAAATTCCTACGCTTCGGTCAGTGGCGCATCGAACAGACCGCGGAGCAGACCGGCGGCGGGGGCATCCTCGCACTCATCACCAACCACAGCTACCTCGATAACCCCACCTTCCGCGGCATGCGCCAGCAGCTTATGCAGGCCTTCACCGACATCTACCTGCTCGACCTCCATGGCAACTCCCGCAAGAAGGAGATCTGCCCTGACGGATCCAAGGACGAGAACGTCTTCGACATCCAACAGGGAGTCGCAATCGCTATCTTCGTCAAAACCCCCTCTCACACCGGCCCCGCGCGCGTCTGTCACGCTGAACTATGGGGGTTGCGGAAGACCAAGGAGACCTACCTATCCGAACAGGCCTGCAACACCGTCGAATGGCGTGAGCTTTACCCGCAATCTCCAGCGTATCTGTTTGTACCGCAAGACGCTTCGCTACAGCAGGAGTATCAGGGGGCGCATTCGCTGACAGCAGTCTTTCCACTCTCCGGGGTAGGTATGACCACGGCACGCGATAGTGTCGTCATTGACTTCGAGGAGCAGCCGTTGCTTACGCGAGCGCAGACGTTTCGGGACAGCACACTGTCCGACGCCGACTTGTGCGCTGCACTTGGAATGCCCGTCAAGAAGGGATGGAACATAGCCGCCGCGCGGAAGTCGCTCCAGCAGGAAACAGACCTCCAGCAATTCGTCAAACCAGTTCTGTACCGTCCCTTTGACGTTAGGCTAATTTTCTACCACGATGCACTAGTTTGGCGGACCGTGCGCAAGGTCATGCATCACATGCTGCCTAACCACAACCTGGCCCTGTGCATAGGTAGGGCCGGTAGTGTGATGTCGGGAAACGACTGGAACATAGCATTCTGCTCGGGCCTAATGGAGGACTTCAACGTCTTCTACCGCGGCGGAAGCGCCAATCTGCCGCTCTACCTCTACCCGGAGCAGGCCAGGGGCCAGACGCGGATCAGCCGCGACCAAAAACTCAAGGAAGCGGCCGACTTTCTCGACACGGTCGGACACGACGCGGCGTCGCAGCAGCGCTTGGTAGCGGTTTTCAAGCGCCTCTTCCCCAACTCCGAGTACCCCCGCTGGCCCAACCTCAACCCGCTCCTCCTCGCCGACCTTGAGGGCCGGCTAGAGCTGAGGTTTGTCCCCGACGGCCGCGGCGACCTGAAAGAGACCTTCGGCCCCGAGGACGTCTTCAACTACATCTACGCCATCCTCCACTCTCCTACGTACCGCACCCGCTACGCGGAGTTCCTGAAGCGCGACTTCCCCCGCCTCCCCTTCACCTCCAACCGCGACCTCTTCGCTGCCCTCTCCGACAAGGGCCGCGACCTCGTCGCCCTTCACCTCCTGGAATCGCCCCTCCTCGCCGGCGTCATGCCCGACTTCCCCGAGCGCGGAACCGACACCGTCGAGCGCGTGAGGTACGACGACAACCACCGCGTCTACATCAACAAGACCCAGTACTTCGCGAATGTGCCGGGCGACGTCTGGCGCTTCCACGTCGGCGGCTATCAGGTCTGCGAGAAATGGCTCAAAGACCGCAAAGGCCGCAAGCTCGAATACGGCGACCAGGAGCACTACCAAAAGATCGTCGTCGCCCTCGGCCACACCATCCGCCTCATGGCCGAGATAGACGCTTCGATCCCGGCATGGCCCCTGACCTAACTGTAGGGCAGGCGTAGCGGAGTGGCAGGGGGCAAGCCCGCCTGAGGCGGACAAGCAGACGGCCGGCGGGGTACGGAGACCCCGCCCTACAGACGGCCGATGCAGGCGAGACGCCTGCGCTCCCAGGCAGCTCTCACGCCGGCGGCATCGGTGGCGGCGGTGGGGTCGGCGGCTCGCGCGGTGGGGTCGGGGGACGTGGGGGGCGGGGGCCGCCGATGCCTGGGGGAACTTCGATGATGGTGGGCGGGCGCTCGTCGCGGCTTCCCTTCAGGGCTTCGGCGAACTCCTTCAGGCGGGCGCTGACGCGACCGTGAACGCTGTCGGGCTCGTTGGGCGAGCCCGCGCGCTGGCCGGTGAGGATCTCGATGCCCTCGTTCACGGTGGACACGCCCCAGATGTGGAACTTGCCCTCTCTCACCGCCTCGACGACCTCGGGCTTGAGCATCAGGTTCTTCACGTTCAGGCGCGGGATGATGACCCCCTGCTCGCCTGTCAACCCCTTCATCTTGCAGGCGGTGTAGAACCCCTCGATCTTGTAGTTCGCGCCGCCGATGACCTGGACATTGCCGTACTGGTCCATCGAGCCGGTCACGGCGATGCCTTGGCGGATAGGGACGCCGGCGAGGCTGGAGAGGATCGCGTAAAGCTCCGCGCAGGAGGCGGAGTCGCCCTCGACCGGGCCGTAGGACTGCTCGAAGGCGATGCTGGCGGAGAGGGAGAGCGGCGAGTCCGCGCCATAGGCTCCGGTGAGGTAGCCGCTCAGGATCATCACCGCCTTCTGGTGGATCTGGCCGCTCAGGCGGGCCTCGCGCTCGATGTTGACGATGCCGGCGCGGCCGGGGGTGACCTGGGCGGTGATGCGGGAGGGGCGGCCGAAGACGTGGTCGCCGAGGTCGAGCACCGCGAGGCCGTTGACCTGGCCGAGCTTGGCCCCGGCGACGTCCACCACCAGATCGCCGCGGCGGATGAGGTCGAGCACGCGCTCCTCCAGGCGCCCGACGCGGTACTCCTTCTGATCCAGGGCTTGGACCACATGCTCGGCGGTGATCACATCCGCCTTGGCGTCTCCGGCCCAGAAGTCGGCCTGGACGAGGACATCGGCAACCTCGGCGAAGCGGGTGGAGAGCCGCTCCTGATCCTCCGCGACACGCCGGCCATAGTCAATCAGGTCGGCGACAGCCTCCTTGGTGAGGGGCCCGAGCCCGTGGCGGCGGCAATAGGTGGCGATGAAGGTGGCATAGCCGCGGCAGGCGTCGGCATCGGCCTTCATGTCAACATCGAAGTCGGCCTTGACCTTGAACAGCTTGCCGAAATCCTCATCGTAGTTGTAGAGCAGGAAGTAGAGGAGCGGGGAGCCGATCATGATGACCTTCAGGTCCAGGGGGATCGGCTCGGGGCGAAGGGTGGTGGCGGGGATAGGTGTCCACTGCTCGCCGATGTTCTCGATGGAGACTTCCTGGCTGCGGAGCGCGCGCTTGAGAGCATCCCAGGCGAAGGGCGTGGTGAGGACATCAAGCGCCTGCAAGATGAGATAGCCGCCGTTGGCCCGATGCACGGCGCCGGGCTTGATGAGCATGTGGTCCGTGATGGCCGCGCCGCCGACCGGCCGGTACTCCAGGCGGCCCAGCAGGTTGTAGTAGGCGGGGCTGTTCTCCTGGACGACCGGCGCGCCGTCACCATCCTCGTGCGTGACCAGGACGTTGACGCGATAGCGGGTGGGGACGCCTTCGACGATGAGACCATCGGGGCCGGGCTGATCGGCGGCGGTGCGGAAGTCGGCCTGGTGAGCGACGACGTCTTCCGCGAGCCCCTCGACGTGCCTGACGACAGGCTGGTTGCTCTTATACCGGTCCTTCAGCTCCTTAAAGCGGTCGCCGACGGCGGCCATGGCGACCTCGCGGTCCAGCTCCTCCACGCGCCGGCGAGCTTCGCGCTCGATCTGGCGAGCCTGGCCCAGCACCTCCTGGACGCGCTCGTGGAGCTGCTCCATTTTCTCGTTCAGCTCCCTGCGCTTCTCGTCGGGGAGGCCCTCGAACTGCTCGCGGGACATAGGCTTGCTGTCCACGATGGGAACTGTGACGAGGCCCATGGGTGTGGGCTGTATGACGAAGCCGGCCTGGCGGGCTTCCTCGTCGAGCGCCTGGAGCAGGCGGCCGCGCTGGGCCTGGATGTCGCCGGTGGCCTTCTCCTTGCGATCCTCATAGGCTTCGCTCTCGAAGGCGCGCGGTATCTCCTGGCGGCAGGCGTTGATCAGGTCCTCTATGCCTTTGGCGAACTGGGGGCCCAGGCCGGAGGGAAGCCGGAGGGCAACGGGGTGTCTGGGGTCGCGGAAGTTATAGACATAGCACCAGTCGTCGGGGGCAGGCTGCTTGGCGGCGGCGGCTTTGGCGTGGGAAAGGACGGCGTAGTTGCGCCCGGTGCCGGTGATACCGGCGGCGAAGATATTGTAGCCCGTCGCCTCGACGCCGAGGCCGAAGCTGATGGCGGCCAGGGCGCGGTCCTGGCCCACGTGGCCCTCCAGCTCGGGCAGGTCGGCGGTGGTCTCGAACCCCAGGCAGCTCGGGTCGCAGACGGCTCGCAACTGGTCAGGCTTCAGCTCCAGGTCGTTGGTCGCCACTGTCCCTCCTCCGTTCGCGAGAGCCGGTTCGCCCCCCGGAGGTGAACAGCCTGTGTCGTCCTGCAAACAGGCGGAAGATATGTGCCTCCCGGGGGCCAGCGGCAACCGTCTGACAGCGGCGCCCCGGGTCAGCGTGTGCGCTTGTCGGCACAAATCAGCCCCAGCGCTGGAACGTTTTGCAAGCAGCCGTCATCTAATGGTCAGACAGAGGTAGAGCCACGCGTCCTTGACAAAGCAGTTCCGGCTCCGGTGCTCGCCGAGAACGTGGACATCCACGGGTAGCGATTCCCGGAGCCGGAACTGTCATTTTGGGGTTCCCGCCCGTCGGGTCTGCGCAGTGGCAGTGTTGACGCCAGTTCGCGCTCGCCATCTCTCCCGTCTATTCCAGGTCCGGACATCGCTTCCTTTGTGGCTGCCAGCTAGGCACCGAGAGCGGCACAGGTGCACAGCGGGAAGGAAGAGGTGTCAGGCAGGCCGAAGGAACAGGGGCGACTCCAGGGAGGAGAGAGGTTGATGGGACACATGCCGCTTGGAGCTCTGCTGTCAGTTGGAGAAGGTTTCGCCGATCGGCTGCGGCGGATCAAGGAGGCCGGTTTCCCTACGATGCAGCTCGTGAGCCCGCCGGCGGAGTGGTTGGCGGAGCCGAAGCGGGGGGAGCTGAAGCGGCTGATCTCGGCTTCGGGCATCCGCGTGACCAGCATGGCGGCGGTCTATGAAGGGGAGAGCTACGCCGATGTGGCGGCGGTGAGGGCGACGGTGGGGCTGCTGCCGGACAAGACCCGCGCCGCCCGCCTCGCCGATACCAAGCGCTGCGCGGATTTTGCGCACGAGGTCGGGGCGCAGAATGTCTCCTCCCACATTGGCTACATCCCGGAGGATCGGGCGGACGCGACCTATGGGGCGCTGGTGGCGGCGGTGCAGGAGATCTGCGACTACCTGCAGCGGCCGGAGATGAACTTTTGCCTGGAGACCGGGCAAGAGAGCGCCGCTTTGCTTAAGCAGTTCGTTGCAGATGTGGGGCGGGAGAACCTGAAAATCAACTTCGACCCGGCCAACATGATCGCGTATGGCACGGGCGATCCGATCGAGGCGCTGGAGGTGCTGGCGCCGTGGGTGAGGGGGGTGCACTGCAAGGATGGGGTGTGGCCGAAGGGGGAGGGGCAGCTTGGGGAGGAGAAACGCCTGGGCGAGGGGGAGGTTGGGATCGAGCGTTTCCTTGCAAAGCTGAAGCAGATCGGGTACTCGGGGCCGCTCACAATCGAGCGAGAGGTGCCGGGGGAGCAGCAGATGCAGGACTTCTTCGCTGGGAAGAAGCTGCTGGAGGAGACGAAAGCGAGACTGGGGATAGACTGACGACCCCTTCAACAAGAGCGGCGAAGGCCGCTCCTTATAGGTCCGCGGCCGCGAACGTAAAGGAGGAGGACGGTGCTGCGATTCACTTCCCATCTGCAGCCCCATGTGCGGGCTCTGTCAGATGAGCAGGTGCGCGACCTGCATCTGGCTACGCTGGAGGTCCTCGAGCGCACCGGAGTGGAAGTGCGCGACAAGCGCGCGCGGGAGCTGCTGAGAAAGGCTGGCGCGCGGGTTGACGGGGAGCGAGCGCGCATACCCGCGCATCTCGTGGATCAGGCGATAAGCGCGGCGCCGGCGCGCGTGGTGCTTTCGTCGCGCACGGGGGCGCGGGTGATGGCGCTCGAGGAGAACCGGGTCTTCTTCGGCACGGGGTCGGACACCCCGAACACGATAGACCCCGAGACCCGCGAGCGGCGCCGATCGAGGCGTGCGGACGTGGAGAGAATCGCCCGGCTCTGTGATGCCCTGCCTAACATTGACTTCATCATGTCGCTGGGCGTTGCGGGCGACGTGCCGGAAAGCGCTCCCTTTGTCTTCGAGTTCGCCGACATGATGGCCGGATCATCGAAGCCGATCGTGTTCACCGCGAATGACGAACGCGATATGGCCGACATCTACCAGATGGCGGCGGCGGTCGCGGGCGGGGAGGAGGAGCTGCGAGCCAATCCCTTTATCATACATTACGCGGAGCCCATCACACCGCTGATCCACAGCCCGGTCGGCCTGAGGAAGCTGCTGTTCTGCGCGGATCAGCGAATCCCGGTCGTGTATGTGTCGGGGATGAGCGCGGGAGGGAGTGGGCCGGCGACGCTGGCGGGGGCGTGCGTGGTGGGGAATGCGGAGTGTCTCTCCGGGCTGGTGATACACCAACTTGCATCGCCCGGCGCGCCGTTCATCTACGGGGCCAATATCTCAGTGGTGGACATGAGCACGCTCAACTACAGCTACGGCGGCCCGGAGCTTCCCATCACGAATGCCGCGCTGGCGGACATGGCGCGGCATTACCGGCTGCCGTCGTGGGGGCTGGCCGGCGCGTCGGACGCGAAGACGGTGGACGCGCAGGCGGGGCTGGAGGCGATGCTTTCGATCACGATGGCGGCGCTCTCGCGGGGCAATCTCGTGCATGATGTCGGGTACATCGAGTCGGGGCTGACATCGTCCATGGAGATGGTGACGGTGTGTGATGAGATGATAGCCATGGTGCGGATGCTCATGTTCGGGATCCGCATGGACGAGGAACGCCTTGCCCTGGATGTCATTGACGAGGTCGGGCCGGGCGGGCATTTCCTCGCCACGGAGCACACCGTGAAGTTCTTCCGGACGGATCACTTCCTGGCGCGGGTGTTGGACCGGTGCAACTACGAGAAGTGGCAGGCGCAGGGAGGCAAGACCCTGGAGGACCGGGCCAACGCGCGGGTGCTGGAGATACTGTCCAGCCATAGGCCCGCGCCACTGCCTGAGGCGGCGCAGGAGGTGATCGCGTCAGTGCTCGCGAAGGCGGCGGCGCGGCCGGCGTAGGGCCTGCAGCGGGCCTCTCAGCGCGGCGCTTAGACCGCGGCCGGCAAGGTATGGAATATGTGGTGTGGCGCCGGCCGCCCGCGGCCCGCGCGGGAGGGCTGCACCGCATGTTCACACGAGCAATCTTCTTACTGGCCGCCATCGCGCTCGCCGCGGCGGTTGGCCTCGCGCAACCCCAGGCCGATCAAACGATCCAGGTCGGGCTTTTCTATGGGTCGCGCGCGCCCGAGACCCTGGTCATATCGGGCACTGGCCAGGCGGAGGGCGAGCGCGGGAAGGGCGCTTTCGAGGGTGACGTCAAAGTAGCGGCGGAGGGGGGCGAGATCGTGCTCGAGCACAATCGGGGCCGCGCAATTGCGGGGAGTTGGGTTGAGTTTGCCCCGACAGGCCGCGACCCCTGGCTTGAGCTGGCGAAGGCCGCCTACCGGGGCAAGCTCAGGGTCGAGGTCGGAAAGGCGGGCCGGCTGACGGTCGTCAACACGCTGGCACTGGAGGACTATGTGCGCGGCGTCGTGCCAAACGAGATGTTCGCACATTTGTCGGCCTACAAAGTGCAGGCGGTGGTCTCGCGCACCTACGCGATCTATGTGCGGGACAGCGAGAGGAAGCACCGGTTGGACGGCTTCGACATCTGCGCGACGGGGCACTGTCAGGTCTACCGGGGAGTGGACTCCGAGACGCCGATGTCAGACGAGGCGGTGGAGGCGACGCGGGGGCAGGTGCTGACCTATCAGGGAAAGCCGATCTTCTCCGCCTATCACTCGAACGCGGGAGGGGTGACGCAGCCGGTGGATGAGGCCTGGCCGGGCAGCATCAGGGAGAACTTCCCCTACCTGTGCAGGGTGGACTCGCCGTTCGACGCGCAGGCGGAGGCCTTGCCGGGGTTCGCTTGGTGTTATCGGTGGCAGTGTGATGTGACCCCGAAGGACATCGCGGACCGCCTGCGAGCGAGGGGCAAGGACGTCGGCGCGGTGAGAGACCTTCGGGTGAGATCGAGGACGAGCACTGGCAGAGTGAGGGAGCTGGAGGTGGTGGGGAGCACGGGGCGGGAAATGCTGCGGTCCCAGAACGATCTCAGGGCGGTGCTGGTTACGCCGAGCGATCGTATGGACATAGAGAAGGGGGAGAACTGCTTCAAGGTCACCGGCTGGGGCTGCGGGCACGGAGTGGGGCTGTCGCAGCACGGCGCGTTGGGGATGGCGAAGGCGGGATATCAGTACGATCAGATCCTGGGGCACTTCTACCGGGGCGTAGACTTGACCGAGGACTACGGGCGGGGGCCGTCACGGCCGCTGTCGCCGCCGGAAGTGAACCTCGCCGCGCCGGACGCGAGGCCAACTCCGTCGCCGCCGGGCGCGGGTTAGCGCGTCGCCGAGTCCGATCAGCCGCCCATCGGGCGGAGGCCGCTTCCGGGCATGCCCACGTCGGGCACGAACTCTTCCCCTGCAAGGATGCGGCTGAGGACGTCGCCCAGGTCGGCCGGGTCGAAGGGCTTGGTGACGACCGCGGCTGCTCCCAAGTCCATGAGCTGCTGGTGGAAGGCGGGGTCTTGCTGGGCGGTGACGACAACCACGGGCACCCCGGCCGACTTCGGATTCTGCTTCATCTCCTTGAGGGCCTCGACCCCGCCCATGAGGGGCATCTGGAGATCGAGCGTGACGAGGTCGAAGCCGGCTTGGGCGGCCATGATCTTGCCCTGCGCTCCATCGCTTGAGTACTCCAGATCATGCTCGATGCCGACGGTGTCGAGCGCGGCTCCGATGAGGCGGGCGACGAAAGGCTCGTCATCTATGACGAGGATCTTCTTCATCACACCCTCCCGTGACCGGGTGATACCAGCTCACCGACCTCGTTCTTCGGGCTCCGTCGCCGCGCTCCTTGTGGCAGAACCACACCAGCCGGCAGTTGACGCTCGAAAACACGGGAGCCTTGACAGAGGCGGCTGGAGGTCGTAGCATGGCCGCAGACTTCGGCAAGAGGCGCCAAAATGCTGCGTGTCTCTGTGCTGGAAGGCATGGACAAGGGCCAAGTCTTCGTGTGCCGGCAAGGGCCAATCGGCTTTGGCACCGCCGCCGGTAACGATGTCACGCTCTCCGACCCCTTCGTCTCGCACAATCACGGCCAGGCTCGGCTTGTGGCCGGCCGCTGGGTCTACCGCGATCTCGGGAGCACCAACGGATCTGTCATCGAACGGGCGGGAGAACGCGTTTCGCTCAGCAAGAGCAAGCCCGAGATCGGCCTCGAGCCCGGGGACCTGATCCGGCTCGGGCAATCGCTGCTTTACCTTCAGATTGCGGAGGGCGAAGAGGCGGCTCTGCCGGAACGCACGCTGATCGCCTACCGCACGCGGGAGGACCTGGAGGTCGCCGGGGAGCGGCTGACCGGGGACTTCGTGGAGCTGGCCGCGGCCTATGACGTGGAGCGCGACCTGGGGCTGGCCTTCGAGCCCGAGCAGATGCTCGACGCGATCCTCAAGGCGATGCTGCGGGCCTTCCCTGCGGCGACGCACGTCACGCTCCTGCTCGTTGAGAAGGATACGCTCCAGCCCAGGCGCCAGGTGGCGCGCAGACGGGGGGAGGAAGCGCGGCTCGACGGCGAAGTCCCGGTCAGCATGTCGGTTGCCAGCCGCGTGCTTCGGGAAGGCCGGGCGATGTTGTTCAAGGATGTGCCGGCGGAGTTCGCCGACTCTAAGAGCGTGGTCGCGGCCGGCATCAGCTCCAGCCTATGCGCGCCACTGTGGACCGGCGAGGAGACGGTCGGGCTTATCCAGGCAGAGAGCCGGGGAGGGCCGGCCGCCTTCACCGAAGATGACCTCGATCGGCTCGGCCTCTTCGCCAACCGGGCGGCGATTGCGATTGTGGGCTGCGAGCTGTGCGAGGCGGAGCGGAAGAATAGGTTGCTGCAGGACCTGTCGGCGATGGTCACGCACGACTTGAAGGGGCCGCTCACCAGCATCGTCGGCTTCCTGGAAATGCTGGCGCGCGAGCCGATGGAGGAGGAGCAGAAGGAGTTCATCTCACTGGCGCTGGGCTCGAGCAAGTGGATGACGGTGCTGGTCTCCGGCATTCTGGATCTGGCGAAGATGGAGGCCGGCGAGCTGAAGTTCGAGAAGGAGCCCCTTGAAATCAAGAGGGAGATCGGTGAGGCGCTCGAGCTGATTGGCTACCAGCTTCGCGACAAGGCGATCCGATTTCAGACGGAGGTGGCGGACGGCCTGCCGCGGGCGCCCGCCAACCGCGAGCTATTCCGGCGGGTTCTAATCAACCTGGTCGGGAACTCGGTCGCCCTATCTCCGCCGGGGAGCGAGCTGACGGTGCGGGCAGGGGTGAGCGGTGACGGGCAAGCGGTCGTGGTGAGCGTGCAAGACCAGGGACCGGGGATTCCGCCGGAGTACCAGAGCCGGATCTTCGACAAGTTCTTCCAGGCGGACCTCCGTGAACACGCGCAGGAGAAGCTCTCGGTGGGGCTCGGGTTGTCGTTCTGCAAGGTGGCGGTGGAAGCGCACGGGGGGCGGATCTGGGTCACCAGCGAGCCGGGCCAAGGGGCATGCTTCTCATTCACACTGCCGCTGGGAGCCTGAGTCGCGGGCTACCTGCTCTTCCTGCGCCAGATGCTCTTCTTGTCGGGGGATCTCAGGTCCTGCAGGGCTGACATCAACTCGGTGCCGTACTGCTTGTGAGCGGTGCGCTGCGCCATGGCGGGGTTGGGGGTGCCGCACCTCCAGCAGGTCGCCGCGTTGCGCACAAGAGGCTCATGGCACTTCCCGCACCGCCAATCGGGTGCACGTGCCCCGGGCTTCGCGGCCTCGGCCGCAGCCTCCGCCTGCCCCGGGCGCTGAGGGACGCGCAGCGTGGGCGCGATTCCCACGGGCGCTGCGCTGCGATCCAGGACGGCCGTAATGCGATTGTCGGCCGCGGGCGCGGCCACGTTGAGGGCCGCAATGATCTCGCGCGCGTTCTGGAAGCGGTAGGCCGGCTGCTTGCGAAGGCACTTCGACAGGCAGCGGGAGATGTGCGGCGGGAGGGCGCTCACAGGCGGCGGGTCCTCCGTGACGATCTTGTGGACGAGCGCAGCCGGCCCCTCGGCCTGGAAGGCCTGACGGCCGGTCACCATTTCGTAGAAGGTCGCCCCAAGCGAGAAGATGTCGCTTCTGGGATCGAGCTTCTCGCCCTTGGTCTGCTCGGGTGACATGTAGGCGAAGGTGCCCATGATCGTGCCGGTCTGGGTGACGCCCCTCTCGTACAGAATGGAGGCGAGGCCGAAGTCGGTCAGCTTCACCGTGCCATTGCGCAGGACCATGATGTTGTCGGGCTTGATGTCGCGGTGGATCACTCCCTGGTCATGGGCGAAGGCGAGTGCTTCGCAGGCTGATCTGATGATCTCGACGGCCCGGTCCACCTTGACGGAGCCGGCGATGCTGATGAGCTCGCGCACGCTCTGGCCGTCGAGGAACTCCATCACGATGAAAAACGTGTCCTGGTCGGCGCCGATGTCCAGCACGCGGACGATATTCGGGTGGGTGAGGGAGCGCGCGGCCCGCGCCTCGCGCTGGAAGCGCTCCACGGTCTCCCAGCGGGCCCGGCTGTTCAGGCCCTCGGGCCAGACGACTGTCTTGACGGCCACGGTCGAACCGTCGGGCGACAGGGCCTGGACAACCCTGCCCATTCCCCCCTGCCCGATGACCCGGGTCACGGTGTAGTCGCCGACTCTCGGTAGGTCCGCCACGGCATAGCCCCGTTACAGCCTTGGCGATCCCGGCGTGATTCCACAACCGCCTGTAATGACAGTTCGCCGGTCTGCCAGATGTACCTGCAAAGCCTGTTGCAGGATTCCGACACCCGGCGAGGGCGGAGCGGACCGCCGCGGCGCTGCCGCCCACCACCACCGCCCCCGGAGAGGTCAGCCGCGGTCCCTGGCGGCGCCGCGGCGGACGGCGATGAGTTCCGCCGCGATGCTGACGGCGATCTCCTCGACGGTCTCGGCCCTGATGTCGAGGCCGATGGGGGCGTGGAGGCGAGAGAGGTCGGTGTCGGAGAAGCCGCGCCCTCGGGTCGGGCGCCGACTGCGGAGCCGCGCGAGGACAGCGGCTACCTTGCGCTTGCTGCCGATCATGCCGATGTAGCGGGCGCAGGTCCGGAGGGCCTGGGCGACGACTTCCTCGTCCATGGCGTGGCCGCGGGTGATGGCGATGATGTAGGTGTTGGCAGTGATAGGGAGCCCGCGGAAGGCGTCTTCGACAGAGATGGCGAGCACCTGGTCGGCGCCGGGGAAGCGATCCCGATTGGCGAAGTCGGCGCGGTCGTCTATCACCACTACCCGAAAGCCGGCGAGCCCGGCGAGGTGGGCGACGGGAATGGCGAGATGACCGGCGCCGAAGATAAGGGCGGCGGGGCGGGGGAGGAGTGGGTCGAAGTGGGCGGGGACGGGGTCCTGTACGAACCGCGGCCTCTCCTGAGCGAGCGCTTGCTGGGCGAGCGCGACGAGCTGCTGCACGAGCGCCGGGTTCGGCAGAGGGCCAACGATTCTGTCGTCCGGGAGGAGGGCGAGCTTCCGCGTGTCGCCCTCTCCCGCCAGCAGCGTGATGAGCACGATGGGCTGTTCGTTCTCCTGGGCTCGAGCGGCGGCGGCGAAGACATCGGCGGCTCGGTCGGGGGAGATGGGCTCGACGAGGATGGCGCAGCGGCCCCCGCAGATCATGCCGCTTTCGGTGGCTTCGTCCTGGGTCAGCTCGAACTCCAGCACACGCGCGCGGTCCTCGGCCAGCACCTCAGGCGTGGCCTGAAGCGCGCGGGCTTCGAGCGGGCCGCCGCCGATGGTGCCGAGGATGGAGCCATCCGCGCGGAAGAGCAGCTTCGACTGCGCGCTGAGGGGCACGGACCCGGTTGACCAGAGGGGGGTAGCGAGGACCGAGCGCTCGCCGGCCGCCTGCAGGCGAACGAGCTCGGCGAAGAGTCCGCGGCTAGTGCTGGGCGCGGCGGAGCTCATCTTCGTATTGCTCCCTGGTGTCTATGTCGCGGATGAAGGCGTCGGAGGGGAAGGCGACCTCGGCGATGTCATTGGCGTGCGTGCGGACGACCTCGCGAAGGGTCTGTGTTTCGGAGAGGGCCATGATCTCGGCGCGGTAATGGGCGTCGAACAGCACGGGATGGCCGCGCTTGCCGGCATGGGTCGGTATCGCGATGCCCTTGCCAGTGGTTGACTGCTCATCAATCAGGTGAAATATGTCTTGTGCCTGTACGCGCGGCTGATCGCCCAGGGCGATCAGGAAGCGCGTAATGCCGGCGGGCAGCGCGGCAAGGCCGACCTGGATGGAGGAGAGCATGCCGCGGCTGGGGTTGGGGTTGACGGCTGTCCAAACCGCACGGCCGGCGAGGGAATGAGCTAGGTCGTCCGAGCCAGGGGCGCTGACGACGACGATGGGGGCGACGCCGGCGTGCTCCAGGGCGGAGATCACGCAGCCGATGATGGTGGCGCGGCCGAAGGGCATGAGGAGCTTCGTGCCGCCGAAGCGGCTTGCCTCACCTGCCGCGAGGACGACCGCCGCGGTCCGCTTGGCCGAATCAGGAGCCACGGCGCATCGCCCAGTAGAGGCGCTCGGGTGTAATGGGAAGCTGGCAAACGCGGACGCCGACCGCATCGTGGATGGCGTTGGCAATGGCGGCGGGCGTGGGGATAAGGGAGGGTTCGCCGACGCCCTTTGCGCCGAAGGGGCCGCTGTCCTTGCCCTCTTCGATGAGGGTGACATCGAACTCGGGATGGTCGAGCGAAGTGGGCATGCGGAAGTCCACAAAGTCGTCGTTCAGGAGCTGGCCGTCGCCATCGTAGATATACTCCTCGGAGAGCGCATAGCCTATCGCCTGGGAGGCGCCGCCCTCGATCTGGCCTTCGACGCTCATGGGGTTGATGGCGCGGCCCACGTCCTGGGCGCAGATGAGGCGCTTTATCTCGACCTGGCCGCTCTCGCGGTCCACCTCCACCTCCGCGACCTGGGCGGCAATAGGAACAGCGGGGGGCCGGAGCTCGGTCAGCGAGGCGCGCCCGATGATGGCGCCGCCATAGTCGGTGGCGCGGGAGGCGGCCTGCGCCAGGCCGAGCGGCTTTGCCTTGCCCTTCTTCGCGCGCACCATACCGGCAACGACCTCGATCTCCTCGGCCGGCACGCCGAACTCCTCCGACAGAGCCGCGGCTAGCTGTCGCTTGGCATCTTCGGCGGCGCGGCGAACGGCCTCGCCCACGCCGAAGAGAATGCGGCTGTTCCAGGAGCCATCGTTGCGGGGCGAGGTGTCGGTGTCGCCCTGGACGACGGTCACCCGGGAGACCGGAACGCCGATGGATTCGGCCGCGATCTGCGCGAAAGAGGTGTCGGTGCCGGTCAGGTTGATCGCCCCCGTGACGACACTGACGGTGCCGTCTTCCGCGATCTGGACAGTGGCGCTGGAGCCGCCGGCCCAAGTGGTCCAGTGGCCGGCGGCGATGCCGAAGCCGCGGGAGCGGGTCGTGCCGGGGATGGGGCCGCTCTTCCGGTGGGACCAGCCGGCGCGGTCGGCGGCGGTGCGGATGGTCTTCTCCGCGATGGTGAAGGGCATGGGCAGGCTGCCGGCTACCGGGTCGCCTTCCCGCACCGCATTCCGCGCGCGGAACTCAACCGGATCGAGCTTGAGGGCGCGGGCCATCATGTCCAACTGGCTCTCGAGGGCAAAGTGCACATGCGGCGCGGCAAGCGCACGCCTGGCCCCGGCCGGGGCTTTGTTGGTGTAGACGGAGTAAGAGACGACGTCGAGATTCGGGAATCGGTACGGACCCTGAACCAGGGAGGCGCCGTTCCCGTGCTGCGCGCCGGGGAAGGCCCCGGTATCGAAGAACATGCGCGCCTGAAGCGCCAGCAGGGTGCCGTCCTTTCTGGCGGCGGTCTTGAGCTCCATCACCGCCCCGCCGCAAGGGCGGGTGGCGACGAAGTCGTCGCTACGGCTGACCACGAGCTTGACGGGCCGGCCGCAGCGGCGCGCGAGTTCGGCCACAATGGGCTCGACGCACATGGCGATCTTGCCGCCAAAGGCTCCGCCGACTGCGAGGCCGATGACGCGGATCTTATTCATGGGGAGGTTGAGTATCTGGGCGAGGTCGGCCCGCTGGTTGAACTGCGCCTGGGTGCTGGTCCAGATAGTGATCTTGCCGGTGCCGGGGTTCGCCTCGGCCAGCGAAACGTGCGGCTCGATGAAGCCTTGATGGACCCAGGGAGTCTCGAACGTGTTCTCCAGGATGAGATCGGCCCGGGCAAAGGCGGCCGCCGGGTCGCCGCGCTTGATATGGGCGACGCCGGCGATGTTGGGCAGCTTCTCGTCTTCGCTTTCCGCGTGCAGGCGCGGCGCGCCGGGTTTGATGGCGGCGCGCACATCGGGCACGAAGGGCAGAGGCTTGTATTCGACTTCGATGGCGGCGAGGGCCGCGGCCGCCTGCGCTTGCGTCTCGGCGGCGACAGCGGCGACGCCCTGGCCGCGATACCGCACCTTGTCGGCGGCGAGCACGGGGACGTCCTCGGCATCGGCGCGCGGGAAGTGCTTGCCTGTAACGACGGCGAGCACGCCGGGCATCTTCGCGGCCTTGTCAGTGTTGATGCGGATGATGCGCGCGTGGGCATGAGGAGCGCGAAGCACGGCCGCCCATACCATTCCAGGGAGGGTCATGTCGGCGCCGTACTGGGTGCGCCCCGTGACCTTCTCGGGCCCATCGAGCCGAGGGAGGCGCTTTCCAACTGCGGTGAATGTCATCGCCTTGCCCTCCTTGCGGTTGTTCGGGAGGTGCGAGCGTAGGACTTGATCGCCTCGAATATCTTGCGGTACCCGGTGCAACGGCAGAGGTTGCCGGCCAGCGCTCGTCTGATGTCCTCTTCGCTGGGAGCGGGGTCCTCGTCGAGGAGCGCCTTGGCGGTGAGCACCATGCCCGGGGTGCAGAAGCCGCATTGCACCGCGCCATGGTCGAGGAAGGCCTGCTGGAGGGGATGCAGGCGACCGGGAGGGGCGAAACCTTCGATCGTGGTGATCTCTTTGCCGACGGCGTCGGCCGCCAGCACCAGGCAGGAGTTGACGGCGCGGCCGTCCACGAGCACGGTGCAGGCGCCGCACTGCCCTGTGCCGCAGCCGTCCTTGGCGCCGGTGAGGCCGAGACGGTTGCGCAGCAGATCAAGAAGGCGCTCGCTGGGATGCGCGGCGACCTGATAGGTGTGGCCGTTTACGCGGAGCTCAAGTGTGTTCTCGGCGGTCATGGGCAGCTACTCCTTCCGGGCGCGGCGCAGCGCCTCGCGCAGGGCGCGGCGGGTGAGGACTTCGGTCATGTCGCGGCGGTACTCGGCAGAGGCGCGCAGGTCACTGACAGGCCGGCTTTCTTCGGCCGCGGCCGCTGCCGCCTGTGAGATCAGATCATTGGTGAGGGGGTTGCCCTCGAGGATAAGCTCGGCGCTGCGGGCTCGCATGGGGATCGGGGCCACCGAGCCGAGCGCGATGCGAGCGGAGGCGCACTCCTTCTTGACAGGGGCGAGCTGGAGTGCGACCGCGACACCAACGAAGGCGAGGTCCATCGCCTGGCGGACGCCGAGCTTGGCGTGCGCGGCGCCACTGCGGGGGCGAGGGCGGGGGAGTATGATCGAGGTCAGGATCTCCCCGCGGCGGAGTGCTGTCTTGTTCACGTTGATGAAGAAGTCGGCGATATCGAACTCCCTCACACCAGCGGGACCGTGTACCTGGAGTCTAGCATCGAACACAAGCAGCGGCAGCGCGAGGTCAGCGGAGGGGGCCGCGTTACACAGATTGCCGCCGATGGTGGCGAGGTTGCGAATCTGGACGGAAGCGAAGTGCTCGGCGACCTCGCTGAGCAGGGGGTAGGTGCCGGCGATGACCGGGTCGTGCAGGAGGTCGGTGACGAGGGTGAGGGCGCCGATGGTGATGCCGCCGCGTGCGCGGCGGACTCCTGAGAGGCCGGGGATGGTCTTCAGGTTGACGAGCAGCTTGGGCGCGATCTCGCCCTTGCGCATGGAGGGGAGGAGGTCGGTGGCGCCAGCCATGGGCACGGCGCCGCGGCGGGTGAGAGCTTGGACGGCTTCCTCGACGGTGGCCGGCTGTAGCATCTCGGGTTGCGGCATGGCGATGACTCCACAGGCGGTTGTGGCACGGCCACTTCTGTCCTCGGGCGGGGAAACCCTTTCACCCTTGCGCGCCTGTGTGCAACCGCCAGACAGAGGGGCGCCGAGCCCCGGGGCAGAACTGGCGTCACGGTCGCGCAATGCATGAACGACAGACCAGCCAGAAAGATAGCAACCTTCTACTTCCTACTCTTCCTGCCGGTCGCGATGCAGGCGCCGTACCTGTTTCTGTTCTTCAAGCGGCAGGGCTACACCGACTCGCAGCTCGGGACCCTGGCCGCGGTGGGCCCGCTGCTGAGCATTCTGGCTCCGCCGGTGTTCGGGGCGGTGGCCGACATGCTGGGGGACCGGCGCAGGACGCTGGCGGGCCTGCTGCTGCTGTCCGGATTGGTGTTCCCATGGCTGATTCGCGCGGGCAGCTTCGCCCAGACGCTGGCCCTGCTGATCATCTTCTCGGCCTTCTCGACACCGCCCGGTGCGATTGCGGATGCGATCACCCTCGAGCATATAGAGCGCAGCGGTGGGGATTATGGGCGGCTGCGGCTGTGGGGGTCGCTGGGGTTCGCCGTGCCGCTGCTGGCCCTGGGAGCGATACTCAAGAAGGGCGCCGGGGAGTCGGCGGCAAGCCTCTACCCGGTCTTCGCCGGCTACACCGTGTTCCGGCTGGTGTCCGCCGGGTGGGTGGGGTTGCTGCCCGCCTCCCATGGGGCGCGCCGCGGGCTGCTCGATCTGCGGGCGGTGCGCGCCTTCTCGCGGTGGAGCTTCGTGGCCCTGGCGATCTGCGCGGTGGTGGCCTCCGGCGCCATGTCGGGGTACTACCTCTACTTCATGATCTACCTGGATGACGTGGGGATAGCCGACAACCTGAAGGGCTATTACTGGGTGATTGCGGTGGCGGCCGAGACAGGGATGATGCTGCTGGTCGGCGGGCTGATCCGGGCGATTGGTCTGAAATGGACCTTTGTCCTCAGTCTCTTGGGATGTGCGCTGCGGCTGTTCGCCTTCTCCTTCACACTCAGCCCGATCGAGATCGCGGCGGTGCAGTTGCTGCATGCGCTGACGTTCACGGCCTTCACTGTCTCCACCATCACCTTCGTCAGCCGCTTCACGCCGCCGGAGCTCCGGGCAAGCGGGCAGACCGTGTGGATGGCGCTGACGAGCGGCCTCGGCGCGACCGCCGGCGCCAAGCTCGCGGGCGTCACCGCCGGCGCCTTCGGGCTGCCTGGGATGTTCCGTGTCTTCGCGCTGGCGTCGGCGATCGCGCTGGTGGGCGCGATCATGCTGGTCAGAGAGCCTCCGGCGAGAACGGAAGCAGAGCCCTCAGTCGAGCAGTGAGGCGGCCTGCCCGAGGGCCGCGCGGACTTCGACGGGGCGGCCGCCCTCCTGGGCCGATTCGAGGCAGGCCCAGACGACGCCCAGGGCGAGCAGGCCCTCCTTCCCTCCCGTCTCGGGCGAACTGCCGGTATGGATGGCGCGGGCGAACTCCGCCATCTCGGCTGCCGGGGCCTTGATCGGTGGAATGGGCGGCTCCTCGGTTTTCAGCGACCAGGGCTCTTCGTGGGTGCTGACAAGGGTCAGCTTCGCTTCTTCCCAGTAGGCGCTGGCTTGCTTTCCATAGACGCGGACGAATTCGATCGGGGAGGAGACATAGTTGGTGCCAACGTAGGCCAGCAGGCCGGACTCGAACTCGAGGAGGGAGAGGAAGACGTCCTCGATCTCTGAGGCCAGCAGGGAGGATGTTGAGAAGGCGCTTACTCGTCGCGTGGGGCCGAAGAAGTAGTGGAGGGTATCGAAGCTGTGGATGGCAAGCTGAATGAGGGGGCCGCCGGGGGCCTCCTCGCGGTGCCAGCGCCATTCATCGGCCGTGAGGCGGGCGCCGCCGGAATGCGACATGTTCGCCTCGGCCATGGCGACGAGGCCGAGACGACCCGAGTCGAGCAACTGCTTGAGGGCGCGGGACTGGCCGCGGTAGCGGGTGCTGTGGCCTACCATGAGCACGACGCCGGCCTTCTGACAGGCGCGGATCATCGCGACCGAGTCCTCGATGGTGTTGGCGATAGGCTTGTCCACGAAGACGTGCTTGCCGGCTGCGGCGGCGAGCTCGGTGGGGTGGCGGTGGAAGTTGTTGGAGCCGAAGTTGGCGATGGCGTCAACGTCAGGTCGGCTGACCAAGTCCTCCAAGGTGGGCGCCACCTCACAGCCGAATCTCTGTGCGAACGCCTGCGCCCGCTCGGCGGTGCGGTTCCAACAGGCGACGAGGCGGACCTCGGAGCACGTTTCCGCGGACTCCCAGAAGCTCCGGGCCCAACCCCCGGTGCCAACGACCCCAATGCCGAGCGGCTTCTGTGCGGCCATCTCTGTCTCCTGACGCGAAATGCCTCCCGCGGCAGCGGGAGGGCGGCGTAACACGCTGAGTGTTTTCGGGAGAGGCGGCCGGCATTCCTACTGTGCCCGGGGGCGGCGGGACAGGCTAGAGGGTGTGGATGTCCGGCCGAACGCCGAGCGCGAAGGAGTGAACGCCCGGCGACACCTGCGAGGTGACGGAGGCGAGGTGGAGGGCGAGGTCCTGGTTGGGCTCGGTTACGGGCACCTTGGGGAGGATCAAGCGGAAAGTGGTGCCGAGGCCGAGGCGGCTCTGTACGCCGATCTCGCCGCCGTGGTTGTCTATGATATTGCGGCTGACGGCGAGGCCGAGGCCGGTGCCCTTGCCTTCTTCCTTGGTGGTGAAGAAGGGGTCGAAGATGCGGTTGATGTCCTCGGGGGCGATGCCGCAGCCCGTGTCGGAGATCTCGACGAAGACGCGATCGTCGGGGACGGTGCCGGTGCGAACCGTCAGGTCGCCGCCGTCGTTCATGGCGTGGTGGGCGTTGATGATGAGGTTCATGAACACCTGCTGGAGCTGGCCGGAGTTGGCCATGATGGTGGGAAGGTTGGGGTCAATCTCCTTGTGGACGTGGACGTTGCCGACGGTGAGCTGGTGCTCGCTGAGCATGAGGGTGCGCTCGAGAACGTCGTTGACGTCCACCGTCTCGATCTTCTCCTGGCGGCTCTTGCGGGAGAAGGTCAGCAGGTTCTGCACGATGCGGGCGATGCGCTCGGTCTCGTGGCAGATGGTCTCGAGGTTCTTCTTGGCGTCGTCGGTGAGGTCCTGATCCATCAGCATCAGCTCGGTGCGGCCCAGGATGACCATGAGGGGGTTGTTGATCTCGTGGGCGACGCCCCCGGCGAGGACGCCGAGAGAGGCGAGCTTCTCAGAGTGGATGAGCTGGGCCTGCGTGCGCCCGAGTTCGTCGAGCACCGAGAGAAGCTTCTCGAGCTGGCGCTGCGAGTCGCGGTAGAGCTGGGCCTTCTCCAGAGCGAGGGCGGCCTGGTCGGCGAAGAGCATGAGGGCGCGAAGGTCCTCTTCCTGGAACTGCTTGGCGCGGGCGGATTCGCTGACGTTGAGCGTGCCGACGATGCGCTCCTCGATGCGGAGCGGGACAGAGATGGCGGAGTTGATCTCGTGGTCGCGGGAGCGGGCGGACTTGAGCTTCTTCTCCTGCTCGGTGCGGCTCAGGAGCAAGGGCTTGCCGGTGAAGGCGACGCGGCCGGAGATGCCCTCGCCGAGCTTGAGGCGCGTATTCCTGACGACCTCCTCGTCCATCCCGCGGGAGGCCTTGATGGTGAGGACGTTGTTCTCGGGATCCAGCAGCATCACCGAGCCGCGCTCGGCGTCGGTGACCTCCATCGCGGTGGTGACGATGAGATCGAGCAGGCGGGGAAGGTCGAAGTTGGCGATGAGGGCGTGGCTCAGCTCACCCCAGGTGCTGAGCTGGGTGTCCTTCTTCTTGAGAGAGCGCTCCTTCTGAGTGAGCTCGTCAATCAGGCGGCGGTTCTCGACCCAGTGCGCGTGGAGGCGCTCGCGGATGTAGGCGGTGATCAGCAGCACCATGACGAGCAAGAAGCAGGTGGTGATGTCGCTGCCCAAGACCAGCAGGAGTGGGGCGGCGATCTCGGGGACGCTGCCCATGACGTCGCCGGTGGCGGTGATCAGGAAGAGGCTGACGGCGAGCAGGAAGATGATGAGGAGGGCGAGCAGCCAGAGGCGCTCTTCTCTGATTTGGGCCTGCTGGAAGGGGTCGGCGGCGAGCTCGGCGCGGCGCGCCTGAACCCGGACGCGGATGCCGCGCACGATGGGGAGCCCGCACAGCAGTTGTCTAAGTCTGCTCATAAAACCGTCCGTCGTGCTATCGGCAAATCAAGGCGACGGAAGGGAAGGCGGCGCGCAGAAAACCTGCCGCCCGCCCGCTGCCTCCTACACACTAGACGGTTATTCCACAAAGCGGGGAAGGAACGGAGGGGCGCCAGGGGCTTGCTGGCGGCAGGCAGGAGAGCTTCGATGCTCTGCTCTGCGAGCTGCGACCTCGTGGGGGCCTCGTCCTCGAGGCGATTTCGCGGATAGTCGCCCGGAGGACCGGGCTCCCACATGCTGTCCCTGCCCGCAAACGGCTCTCCCCGCGATAATGCAATGACCCTGGCTACCCTGTGTGCTGTTGTCGCCTGCTCACTCCACCGCCACCACATCTATCTCCACCCCGATCCCCAATGGAAGGGCGGCGGCCTGGATGGTGGTCCGGGCCGGCGGGCTGGAGGGGAAGAAGGTGGCGTAGACCTCGTTCATAGCGGCGAAATCCTCGATATCGGAGAGGTAAACGTTGGACTTGACGACCTTCTCTATCGAGGAGCCGGCCGCTTCGAGGAGGGCGCGGATGTTCTCCAGCACGAGGCGCGTCTGCTCCTTGATGTCGCCGCGGTTGACCTCGCCCGTCTTCGGGCCAATGGGCCCCTGGCCGGAAACGAAGATGAAGCCATTCGCCCGGATGGCGGGGGAGTAGGGGCCCTTTGGGGCGGGGAGCTTGTCGGAGATGATGGTCTCTTTGTGCATGGGTGCAGATCCTTTCAGCGAACCTTGCCACGGCCGACGATGCGCCAGGTGTCAACGACTTCGCCGCTCTTCACGATGGTGATCTCGTCGTGGAGGTTGGCGACGAAGCAGGCGTGGTTGGGGATGATCTCGACCTTGTCGCCGACGCGGAGCCTCAACTCGGATTGGGACAGGTCGAGGAAGCCGTGCTCCTCGTTGAGCTTGATCAGGACAGCGGAGTTGTCCTCTTTGAGCATGCCGTAGCCCGGAGAAGCGGGGACCAGGTCGGTGCCGAGAGACTTGCTCCCCGCGTCGAGCACGGCGCGGCCGGGTTCGGGCGTGCTGACGACCGTGGCGAGGACGGTGAGGGCGCACGTCTGCGGGGTGGCGGCCCACCGGTCAATCTGGGTGCGGTCGTTGAAGACATAGGAGCCGGGGCGCATCTCATTGAGGCCGCATTCGGGGTGATAGCAAGCGGCGGTGGGGGTGGAGCCGCCGCTGATGCGGAGGGCGGAATCGGCGAGGGGGGCAAGACGCTCGCCCAGCTCACCCATGATGCGGCACTCGTAGGCGGCGATGCCGGCGACCTCGTTCTCGTTGCGAGAGGCGTAGACGTGGCCGGGGTAGGTGAAGACGCCGGCGAGGGAGAGGCCGGGGAGGGAGTTGATGGCGCGGGCGAAATCGGGGGCTTCGTCAGGGGCGATGCCACAACGCCGCAGCCCCGTGTCCACCTCGATCAGGACGCGGAGGCGCAGGCCGTGCTGGGCGAAGGCCATTGACAGAGGGGCGGCGACCTCAGTGCTGTCCACGCCGACCGAGACTTTGGCGCGTCGGGCGAGCTCGGCAAGGCGCTGGATCTTGGCAGGGCCGACGATCTCGTGGGCGATGAAAATATCATCAAAGCCGGCTTCGACCATGACCTCGGCCTCGCCGATCTTGGCGACGGTGAGGCCGGAGGCGCCCGCGTTGAGCTGCATCCTCGCGATCTCGGTCGTCTTGTGGGTCTTGGTGTGGGGCAGCAGCTTGAGGTCGGCGTTGCGCGCCAGCTGGGCCATACGGTCAAGGTTGGCCTTGAGGCGGTCGAGATCGGCCAGCAGCGCGGGGGTATCCACTTCGGAGATCAGCATGGCGCCGTCCTCCCCTTCTGTCTCGCCAGGT
>Ga0315288_10002155_pt1 | contig 25498 bp, 34 predicted proteins | sample YL17G11_20_MG_FD_203454 | JGI IMG/M metagenome (GOLD analysis project Ga0315288, IMG submission 203454) | Sediment microbial communities from Yellowstone Lake, YNP, Wyoming, USA - YL17G11_20 | ecosystem: Environmental > Aquatic > Freshwater > Lake > Sediment | place: USA: Wyoming | collected... | reverse complement strand
ACTGGGAGAGAAAATTAAAGATGGAGAGTTTACTTAGAAGGGATGGCGATGATCCCGAATTTATGGAACTAAATATAACTAAAAGCAAAGATGGGGCCACCGGGAGCTTACCTTACAATTTCTATCCTGAATATCATCGTTGGATTGATCCCAGGGATGAGGACCGGGAGGTAATTATATATAGAAAAGCTAAAGAAGTTAGCGAAATAGAAAGGAGAGATATTGATGGTTAATATTAAAGACTTTAAAAAAATAGATAAAATTGAAGAATTGGGTAACAAGATATGCAGGTTTACGGAAAATTACGAGCGGAGGAAGGGACGAAGCCTAGAACTTGCCACCCTTGTCGATGTATTGTTTGGCATTAGTAAAATTTTTAAAAGCCATGATAAAAGATTTAAAAAATTGGAAGAATATTTAAAAGATAAGAAAAGGATGATGGTAATTAAATGAATAAGAATTTAGAAAATTTAAAAATTAGACTTCATAAAGATGGCAATTATGAGATTATTTTATTTATTAAATAAGGCTCTTTTGCAAGGTGGAGCTAGGGATTTCCCAAAACCCGAACTTTGGCTCCTAGTTCAAGCACCTAAACAAAAGGGCCTTCGATAAAGATGAAAAATATAAAAGGAGAAATAATAAAATGAGAGTTAAAATAAACAAAAATAAAAAACATCAAATGTTAATGGATCACAAAGAGGCAATACTCCAAAAAGAAAAAGAAGGCATGCCAATAGCAGAAATTGCCCAAGAATATAAGGTCCATTTTGTTACTATTTATGATTTTTTGAGAGAATGCGGGATAAAGAGAACTACTGATGGGAGATTTAAAAGCAAATTTGTAATGAATAAAGAAAATATAATCCGTCAATATCGGGAAGAGGTGCCAGTTAGAGAAATAGCGAAAAATGAAGGTAATACAATGAAAACTATTTACAAATATCTAAAAAAATGGGGAATTAGAAAGGAAGGAGATTATAGAATATATCATGATTATGAGGACAAGGAGAAAGTAAAATCTAAAAAATTAACTTTTGAGCAAAGGGTAAGTCCTGAATTACTAGCCAAAAGAAAGGAAAATAATAGGATAAATAATGAGCGTGTAAAATTCTATAAAACAATAGAAACTATTCATGATAAGTTTTTGGTCCAAAGTATGATGGATAAAACTGGAGGCAATTAAATGCATATAGCCAAAGGCGGATATAGAAAAGACATAGGAATATATGTTAGAAGCAAAATGGAAGCAAATATTGCCAGATATTTTAATTTAAGAGAATGCAAATGGAAATATGAGCCTATCGAATATTTTTTTAATAGAATAAAAAGAGGGCAAAAATACTATAAACCAGATTTTGTATTATATTATTTAGATACATATTTTTTAATAGAGGTTAAAGGTTATTTTCTACCAAGTGATAAAACAAAATTAAGGCGATTCAAAAAATATTACCCAGAAGAATTTGCCAAATTAAAGTTTATAATTCCTGATAAATATGCTAGGTCAAAAACTAATGGCGAAATGATTAAATTCTTAGTAAATGAATTAAAAATAAATTTTGATGAGATAATAAGTTATAAAGAGATAGAGAAATATGGAAAGCTGATTCCCGGCTGGGAATGAATTGACTTTAAAAGGGCGGTTAATATAAAATGAAAAGGATAGAAGTAAGATGTGCAATGTGTGGCAAAAATCTTTTTTTTCTATTACCAGAGTGCACCATTGATGGAATTACCAAGATAGAGATTAAATGTTATAAAGACCGCTGCGGAGCAATAAATATAGTTGATTATCAGAATCCAGATAAATTGGTGGTAACCTTAAAGGAGGTTAAAGGGGAGACATGCAAAAATTAGAATGGCATACCGAACAGCGAAAAATAAATGATTTAATTCCTTATAAAGAAAATCCCAGAACAATGACCGAAAAGCAAAAAAATGATCTAGAGGAAAGTTTGAAGAGATTTAATCTTATGTCTATCCCGGTAATTAATACCGATAATACTATCATATCCGGACACCAACGAATGAAGATATTACAGCTATTAGGCCGGGGAGATGAGGAAATTGATGTAAGGGTCCCAAACAGGAAGCTAACCAATAAGGAATTAAAAGAAGCAAATTTAAGGGAAAACAAGAATCTAGGAGGTTGGGACTGGGATATGCTGGCCAATGAAGATGAGGAATTATTATTGGACGTGGGATTTACCGAAGAAGAACTGGAAAACCCGACATTTGAAACTACCGAGGATATGGAAAAAGAAGAAGAGATAAGAGAATATAGAAGGGTCCATATACTAATTTCCATAGATGTAGATTCCTATGATGAAATAAATAAGGAATTAGAGATAATAAAAAATAAAATAACCGGGAAGGGCGAATATGAACAAACAGCAAATTAAAACGGACAATTCCTATTTGAACAGTAAAATCAATTTAAGAGTGAATCACTTGCCGGACCAACAAAGCATAAAAGTGCTCGATTGCTTCGCTGGCCGATCACGAATATGGAAAGAAATAAAGAAAAAATCAAATAAAAATATAAATGTAGTGGGGATAGATAGAATATCTTACGGAAGCACATTAAAGGGCGATAATGTAAAATATCTGAAAGGAATGAATTTAGATAAATATGATATCATCGATTTAGACGCTTACGGGGTTCCTTTTAAACAACTGGAAATAATATTCAAAAAGAAATACAAAGGAATATTGTTTGTAACTTTCGTTCAAAGTATATTTGGCAGATTACCTGTAAGAATGTTAACAAAAATAGGATACACAAAAAATATGATTAAGAAATGCCCTACACTATTTAACCGAAACGGCATAGAGAAATTTAAACAATATCTCGCAATAAACGGCATTAAAAAAATAATAATAATCAATAAAAATAATAAAAAATATTTATATATTCCTTCAAAACCCTTGCAAGATAAGGCTTTCCGTGATATAATAAATAAAAGGGGATATTAAAAAATGGAGGAAATTATCTATAAACCAAGAGGAAAAGCAAGGGAATATAGTCCCTATTCTCTGAATATCTATAACGGTTGCGATCATAATTGCAAGTATTGTTATGTAAAAACTATGCCATTCCGAAAATACATAACAAGTATAGATATAAAACCAAGAAAAAATATACTAGAAAAATTAGAGAAACAACTAAAAAAGCAAGAAATAACTGAACAGGTGCTATTATGCTTTATGGGCGATCCTTACTGCAAGGCAGATATAGAATACGAAACAACAAGAGAAATTTTAAAGATATTATTAAGATATAATATACCAACTGCAATATTATCTAAGGGCGGCAAAAGAATTTTAAGGGATGTGGATCTATTCAAAAAATTCAAAAAAATAAAGGTGGGCGCCACCCTAACATTACTGGATGAAAAGGAAAGTTTAGAGTACGAACCCAACGCTGCATTGCCGAGAGAAAGAATAGAAGTATTAAAAAAATTACATAATGAAGGCATAAAGACCTGGGTGAGTTTTGAACCGGTTATCAGGCCATTGATCACATATCAATTATTGGAATTAAGCTATCCCTTTATCGACCAATATAAAGTAGGTAAAATGAACCATTACCATTTATCTCATGAGGTAGATTGGCGGGATTTCGGGAATAAAATAGCAAAGAAATTGTTAGAATATGGAAAGGATTTCTATATAAAAAAAGATTTATATAAATATATGAATATAAAATTAGATGATAAGTATATTGACCAAGACTATTTAACCCTTAAGAAACCCGGAATGAACATAATCCCAGAAGAAACAAAGGTTTTACAGCCTACATTATTTTAAAAAGGAAGATTAGATTTTAAACAATTAAATATCGTAGAGCTCCATCTTTAGAGGGCCAGATTAAAAAAGCAGAAATTGCTCTTTTGATTTGGCCTTTTTGTTTTTAGGGGGGAAGATAAGACATGAAAATAAAAAGGACAAAAAGGACAGAAAAATGACAAAAAGGGGCGACGAAAGTAAATGCCGAAAATATCAAAAGAAATTAAAGAACAAAAAAAGGAAGCATTCCTTGAATCACTTGAAGGAGGAGTATCAATAAGTGATGCTTGCAAATCAGCTAATGTGTCACGTAATACTATATGGGAATGGCGAAAAAAATCAAAAAGATTTGATAATAAAGTAAGTTCAATTATAGATAGTCGGACTCAGTCAGTCGAGGATGCTCTATTTGCAAGTGCTTTAAAGGGTAATGTAATAGCCCAAATATTCTGGTTAAAGAATAGAGCGAAAGATAGATGGAAAGATAAATTTGAATATGATATACCCGGAGAAATCAAAGTTAAAGTGAAAATACCCGAAGATGATAGAAGTTGATATTTCTGATAAAGAAATTTTTAACGAAATTTATATCCCTTACCTGAGAAATAATACCAGGACACAAATATTCTTCGGGGGAAGTTCTGCCGGGAAATCGGTATTTATTTCTCAAAGGTGCGTGATTGATCTTTTAAAAAATAATAGAAATTATCTCGTAATAAGAAATACAGCTAATACCTTGCGGACATCGGTATTCAATGAAATCAGGAAAGTTATTTTAGAATTTAATCTAGCGAAATTATTCAAAATCAATAAAACTGAAATGACCATAACCTGTATTACTGGATATCAGATCCTTTTCAGGGGGCTGGATGATGCAGAAAAACTCAAATCGATAATCCCGGAAAAAGGGGTCATTACTGATATTCTGATAGAAGAAGCAACCGAAACAAAAAGGGACGATGTTAAACAGTTATATAAAAGGTTGAGGGGTAAGTCTAAAGTCTTAAAACGTCTAGCAATGGTTTTCAACCCCATTTTCCGGACTCACTGGATATTCAAGGAATATTTCAAGAATTGGGTAGAAGGTGAATTTGAATATCACGATGACAGGTTATCGATCCTGAAGACAACCTACAAAGACAATCTAAGGTTTTTAGAACAAGATGATATAGATGAGCTGGAGAATGAGAAGGATGAATATTACAGACAAGTATACACTCTGGGGAACTGGGGAATTTTAGGGGATTTGATTTTCACCAATTGGAAGATTGAGGATCTTACTCAAATTAAAAATACATTCGGGACCTATTATAACGGGCTTGATTTTGGGTTTGCAAATGATCCCAGTGCAGCGGGAAGGCAGGCCATAAAGGGGAAGAAATTATATATACTGCAGGAATTATTATATGAGCTGGGATTGACTAACGATGTTATAGCATCGAGATTGAAACCGGATATCGGTAAGGAATATATAAGGTGCGATTCTTCTGAACCTAAATCAATAGCAGAATTGAGGGGTTATGGGATAAATGCCCTGGCGGCCAAGAAGGGACCGGGGAGTGTCAATTTTGGTATTCAATATATGAAACAATTTGAAATCATAATAGATAGGCAATGCCAGAATGCTATAAACGAATTTCAATTATATCAATGGCAGAAAAATAAGGATGGAGAAGTGATTAATACGCCAGTGGATCGGAATAATCACTTCATAGATCAGGTTCGTTATGCCCTCAATGATAGGATTTTTGAGAGAGAGGAAGAAGAAGCTTATACCGCTGATGGGCTGGGAATATTTTAAAAATAAATGAAAGGAGCTTATTATGAACATAAAAGAGATCTTAGAAAAGTATGAAACTAATTTTACAAAGTTAACTACCATTTTATGTAAAGACCCGGTAGAGCGGGACGTCGAGACTTACAAAAAGCAGTATGAAGGAGAACATGATATCCTCAACAGACCCGCAAAGACCGCTGGAAAAGGAGCAACATTAAAGATAATTGCCCAGGCTAAATTGGTTATCCGATATCAAAAAAAGATTGTTAATATGGCAGTATCCTTTTTATTTGGTGACTCCACTAAGCTAATATTAGATAACAAAGAGGATAAATATCAGGAAGCCTTCACACTAATAAATGACGTTTGGGATAAAAACAAATTAGATTATTTTAATAAAAAGTTGGCACGCCGGCTATTTGTAGAAACGAAGGTGGCTGAGCTTTGGTATGTAATAATTGATAGTGATAACGTGAAGCATATCAAGGTGGTTCTATTATGTAACCAAAATGGCGATGAGATATATTCCCACTTTAACAATAACGGTGATATGGATGCCTTCACGAGACGGTATAAATTAGAAGATGCAGATGAAAAAACTTATGAGCATATAGATATTTACACTGCTGAAAACTTTATCTATGGAATAAAAAAGGAAGCCTGGAAAGTAGAGAAGAAAGAGAATCTATATAAGAAAATTCCGGTAATATATTATGAGCAAGCTGAGCCAGAATGGGCAAGTGTGCAAAGTGAAATTGATAGAATTGAAATGCTAATCTCTAAATCCGCAGATACCAATGATTATTTTGGTTCGCCTACATTGAAGATCAAAGGGAAAATAACCAATCCACCGGAAAAAGGAGAAGTAGGGAAAATGTTACGGTTTACTGGGGAAGTTAATGCTGAGGGCAAAACGGATTATGGGGACGCCGAATACCTCACCTGGGAACATGCGCCGGAAGCCGTAAAATTAGAGTATGAGACTTTAAAAGATATTATCTATTCTATAACTTCAACCCCGGATCTATCTTTTAGCAATGTTAAGGGATTAACGAAAACTTCAGGAGAAGCCCTCAAATTCCTTTTTATGGATTCAATTCTAAAAGCGAAAGACAAAGAAGAAATATTCGGAGAGGGGTTGACCAGAAGGATCAATTTATTGAAGGCAATATTATCTGTAACTGATATAAAGGAAAAAACAAACTTAGAAGAATTAGATATATCGATTCAATTTGGGGATATTCTACCTCAAAGTGTAACGGAGATTGTGAAATCTTTATCGGTGGCCCGCGGAGGGGATATAATAATGAGCCAGGATGAAGCTGTAAGGCAAAACCCGCTTGTGAGTGATGCAGAAGAAGATATTAAAAGGTTAGAAAAAGAAAAGGGCGAAACATCAAATCTGGGAGAATCCTATAATGCATAACAAAATGGAGCTTGGAATAGTGGGTTGCGGAGTTATCGGAAACAGCCTTGCCGGATTATTAAAAGATATGAATTATCCGGTTAAACAATACGATCCATTTAAAGGCCTGAACGATGATATTTTTGAATGCGAAATTATATTCGTCTGTGTGCCTACTAAAGCGGATATGAAATTTGAAGATGTTAAAATGGCAGTAAGCTATATAAACCTTAAAAACAGAAAAGGAATAATCACTATAAGATCAACTATTATACCAGGGACGATAGATAAATTTGTAAAAAAATATAAGAGAGAATTTGTCTATTTGCCTGAATTCTTACGGGAACGAACAGCGTTATTGGATGAAATCTGCCCTGATAAAATAATTGTAGGGACCAGGAAAAGAGAAGTATTCGAGATATTTGAAAAACTATTTAAGCGTGTAATTAATAAAAATAAAATAATAATGATGAAGCCGGTAGAAGCGGAATTATTGAAGGTGGCCCTAAATAGTCTGTATACCATAAAAGTAGTATTTGGGAATGAACTATACGATATCTGTCAAAAATATGGGGCAGACTATTATAAATTATTTGAGGCATTTAAGCTGGATAAGTATATCAACGCAATGCATCTCGATCCATTATTCGATGGTTACAGGGGGGCAGGGGGTAAATGTCTTTCCAAAGATATTAAATTTTTGATTAGGGCAGCAAGGAAGAAGGGAATTCTACCTGAGGTAATGATAATGGCCGATAAAGAAAATGTAAATTTATTAGAGAAAGGGACCTTAAATGGGAATCGAAGATCAATTCGAAAAGAAGAATATACAGAATATAATCAAATACAATAGAAAAATTGAAGCAACATTAAACCAGGCGTCAAAGGATTTGGCTAAGAGAATTAGCATTTTTGAATTGAAAAAGCCATCTATAATATCTCAAGGTTCTTTCTATAAAATAAATAAAGGATTAGAAGATAAAGTAAATACAATATTAAATAAACTCCATGAAGATATTCAGACCAACATAAAAAACGGAATTGTTTCCAATTGGGATATGGCTAATTTAAAAAATAATAAACTGGTGGGAACCTGGACCGAAGGGATAAAATTAAGTAAAGATGCTATATCGCCCTCATTTAATCAATTAAACTTGGCGGCACTGGATTCTTTTCTTAACCGAACCGAAGCGGGAATGAACCTGAGCGAACGAGTCTGGAATCTAACCAATGGAGCGAAGGATCAATTAGAACTTTATCTTAGTTCGGGAATATCTACCGGAAGAAGTGCGGCTGGAATTGTAGGGAATATTAAGCAATATTTGAATGAACCGAATAGGTTATTCAGAAGAGTTAGACAGGAAGGGAAACTTGTTTTAAGCAAGGCGGCCAAAGGTTACCATCCTGGAGCAGGGATTTATAGGAGTTCTTATAAAAATGCGTTAAGGCTTACCAGAACCGAAGTAAATATGGCATATAGAATGAGCGATTATACGAGAAGGCAAGAATTACCGTTTGTGACAGGAATAGAGGTGCACTTATCTGGTATGCATCCGCAAATAGATATATGCGATAATTTAGCAGGAGAATACCCGAAGGGGTTTATCTTTAGTGGGTGGCATCCTATTTGCTTTTGCTATACAACTTCGATCATGCTCAACGAAAAAGATTCTCTTAAATTCATGAAAACCGGAAAGATCGCTCAATCAAATTATATTTCAAAAATTCCTAAAAGAGCGGAGAATTGGATAAAAGAAAATGCTTCTAAGATTGCAGGATATAAGAATATACCATATTTTATTAAAGACAATTTTACAAAGGACTTTATACTTAGAGAAGATATAACACGAATAAGCATGCCTATATTTGGGCCTGAAAAGATGAATATGCAATTAATAAGAATAGGAGAATTCAACGAAAGATATGCCGATGCAAAAATAGAACATTGTATTGCGGTAGATAAAGAAGGAAATGTAGTATTTGAAAAATCCGGCAGTAAGAATTATGTAAATTTCACACGAGAAGATTTTGATAAAATGAATGTCGATAATATGCTATTTACACATAATCATCCTTCCAATAGCAGTTTTTCCGGAGATGATCTTAATATGTTAGGAGCATATAAAAGAGGAACTGAAATAAGGGCAATAGGAACTCAATACGAATATAGTGCGAAAATAACAGATAGCACAAAGTTTCCACATTCCGGGTCCGAAGTAAAAAGTTTTTATTTATTAGAAAATAGTAGATTACAAGATAAATATCAGACGATTTATGAATTAAGGCGTGAGAGTTTGATAAAGACTGGGGTTGAATATGACGAAGCAGTAAAATCTGCATCAAAAGTAACAAGTCAAAGACATACTCATGAGGCAATGGAAATATTTGCCAAGAAGTATGGAATAGAATATAAAAGGTGGGTGAATAAATAATGGCCGAAACAAAAAAAGATAAAAATAAAAATCCTTTTTTGAAACCTGACGGCAGTTTAGAACTTGTTGAAGAATTTGTAGGTATTGATTTTATGCCTTATGAACCGAAGAAAATTAAGAAACAAAAAAAATTACCTGAGAAGGAGGAATAAAATGCCATTAATGAAATGTAGATTAAACGATAAACCAGGATGGAAATATGGGGATAGCGGTGCTTGTTATACATATACTGCTGGCGATAAAAAGTCCGAATCGGCGGCAAAACTTAAGGCCATTAAGCAGGGAATTGCGATCAGCAGAGAGTCAGGCGAAAAATTCGAGACATAAAAAGGAAAAATAAATGAAAAAGGTAGGTTTTATATGTCTGGCAGGACTTGACCAATTTATAGATCCGATAATTGAAGGATTGTCAGACAATTATACCACTAGGAAGTTTATGATCAGGAATCAACAAGATATATATAATGCAATTGACTGGGCTGATATTATCTGGCTGGAATGGTGCAATCAGACGGCCATAATAGGAACGAATTACGAAGGGATCAAAGGTAAAAAAGTTATAATTAGACTTCACAGCTATGAAATATTTACGGATTTTCCTAAACAGATCAATTGGCTTGTAGTAAATAGACTAATTCTGGTAGCCCCCCATATCAGAGAAATTCTGAAAATATTTATCCCGGACATTGAGGAAAAAGTTAAAATAGAAATCGTTTCTAATGGGATTGACCTGGATTCTACCCACTGGAAGAAGGTGCAACCCGGATATAACATATCTTGGGTTGGATTCATTAATTATAAAAAGAATCCTCAAATGGCTTTACAAATATTAAAGAAATTAGCTGACATTGATAAAAGATATAAATTGCACGTGGCAGGTTCGTTCCAGGATCTAAGATATAAAATATACCTGGAGTATATGGTCAAGGAAATGGGATTGCAGGATAATGTAAAATTCTACGGCTGGATTGATGATATGGAGAAATTTTGGGAAGATAAAAATTACCTGCTTCATACATCGATACATGAAAGTTTTGGGTATGGTATTTTTGAAGCAATGGCGAGGGGAATTAAACCGGTAATCCATAACTTTAGGGGGGCCAAAGAATTATATCCTAAAAATGTTATTTTTAATACTATTGATGAGGCAACTAATAAAATAATTAGCAAAGATTATAATAGTAATGAATATAGAAATTGGATCATAGAAAAAGAGTGGACTCTGGAAAAACAATTAAGACAAATTAAAGATATTATAAAAGAGGATTAAAATGCCATCAAGTAGGCCCAATATAATCAGTCCGGTAATTGATTTAATAATGAGAATCAATCCGGATTCTATTCTTGACGTAGGTTCTGGTTTTGGAAAATGGGGCTTCCTATTAAGAGAATATCTTGAAGTCTGGCAAGGGCGGTTATACCCGGAAGAGTGGAAAAAACGAATAGATGCAATAGAAATTTTTAAGGAATATACCAGACTACCCTGGTATGCTGTAATTTATAATAATATTTATAATCAAGATATAACTAAAAACGATGGAATATTAGCGAATTATGATTTAGTATTATTCATGGATGTTATCGAACATATAAAAAAAGAAAAAGGGCTTGAAATGCTCAAAAAAGCCAGGCATTGGATAGTGTCAACTCCCAATTATATTAGCGGACAGGGCACAATGTTTGGCAATATATATGAAACCCACATAAGCGAATGGTCGCAAAATGATTTTAAAAAAAGTGTAATCATAAATAATAGATGGATAATAGGCTATCAAATTACCTTAAAAGTGTAGAGATTCAATAAAAGAGGCACTCTACGTTTGAATTTGAGGGTATTCTGAAGGATTAGAGAAGTTTTATCTAAAATAAATATTTAGGAGGTGAACCAGATGCCATATCCCAATTTTCATTCCTGCAGAATCAAAAGTCCTAGTCTTTTTCAGTCCGATAGTTTCAAAACGATCGAATCGGGGAAATTATCTATCATTATCGGAAGATTGAAGGGGAAGACCACGACCACGACCCAGGCATTTCGCTATCCGATAGATGCCTATACAGAATTAGCAGCAAGAACACATTGCGAAGAAAACAAGGGGACTTTTGAGGCAGCGACTAAGGAAAAAGTAATAAAAGCAGCAGAAAGATTAAAAAAGGCAATATCGAAAAAGTAAAAGGGAATAGAATTATTTTATTGTTGAACTTGTAAAATATAAAAAAATGTTGTAATATAAATAAAGAAAAAATAAATAATTAAACAGAGCTCCAAGATAGAGAGCCAATCTAAAAAGACTTTATGATCGAGTCTTTTTGAGTTGGCTCTTTTTTTATTAAAAAATAAAATTATAAGGAGAAAATAAAATGGATGAGAAGCTAACAACTTTAATTAAACAAGCAATGAAAAAAGCAGGGTTTGATGAGGGATTAGCAGAAAAAATCAAGGTGACCGATGCAAGTCAAATTGACGCAGAAATTGAAAAATTAAAAGGGAAAATTGAACTCACACCGGAACAGCTTGTTGAGGCCATTAAAGAAGCTGGGCTGGAAGAAAGTTTCAAAAAGTATTTACAGAGTGAGACGGACCGGAGAGTATCGCAAGCCGTTACAACCCATGATTTGAAATTGGCAAAAGAAAAAGAAGAGGCAACGGCAAAAGGAAAAGCTGAGGAAAAGAAAAAGAAAGAGCAGGCAAATATGAGCGATACCGAAAAGAAAATATCGGATCTAACTGGAGAAGTTATTAATTTAACTAATTTAGTAAAGGATCTGAGTGGAACAACTGTTAAGACAAAGCGGGAGACTTTAATCAAAGATGCTCTAAAAAAAGCAGGTTTAAATGAAGGATTCCTATCTTATATTACGGTTGATAAAGACGAAGATATTGAAGAAAGCATTAAGAGTTTGAAGGACAAAGTTCTGGACTTTAAACAAGCCGAAATTGATAAAAAACTTAAAGATGGAGAGGTCCCTCCGAAAGGCGAACCAGCAGGGACTATTGGAGAAGAAATGGCGATCAGTTTTGCTAAAGGAAAAAATGAAGGACCTGAAGGGCAACCTTTTCAAGGATTATCGGAAGAAGAAATCAAGAAAGGCAAAGAAATCAAAGTAAAAAAATAATTGTATAGGAGATAAAATATAATGAGTTTACAAATTAAAAAAGAGGAAGGGGTCGTATATGACCCTGTGTTTTTAAAGATATTAGAAGATATTCCTGGCGGAGTAACTATAAAAACTAATAGATTCCCAACCGCTACCAAAGAAATTAAAAAGGGAGCATTGTTAAATGCTGACGCTTCTAGTGCGGGACTGTATAATGTGATAAAAACTGTAAAATTGACTGCTGCGGGGGTTACAAATACTACCATTTTGGCAGTTGAACCTGCTGACCATTTATTTAAGGTCGGTGAGAAAATATTTTTACAGGGAGGAACTTCTGGAACAATTACCAGAGTATCATCCACTGCTATTGCTGTTGGGATAGCACATAAAGTAATTGCTAACGGTGCGGTTTTATATGAAGCTGCAGCCGTTAGTTCTTCAGCTGCTTTGTATGATGCAGACTGTATTTTACGGGATACCATACAAGTAAGGGATGAAAAAGGTGACAAGTTAGGTAATATTTTCGCAGGTGCCGTTGTTCGTGGAACTGTGGATGAATCGGAATTACCATATTTCGTGACAAGTCAGCACAAGATTGATCTCACCGCCAGAATACGATTTGCTTAAGAAAGATTAAAAATTAAAATTAAATAAATTACCGGAGGTAATATAAGATGGAATATTCATTATTAAAAGAAATAGATAAAAAGAGCTTACAAGCTTATCTTATTGCACGAGTATATGAAAAACTATTTTGGCCTACATTCTTTCCTTTGAAGGCAACTCCTTTCTTGACTTACGAAACATTAGTCGGAAGCAAGGGGAATAGAGTGGCTGCTGATATAGTTGCGTATGATACAAGTGCACCTTTAAAAACCAGAAGGACTGTAAGCAAATTATCAGGAGAAATCCCTTCTATCAGAATGAAAAAGAAAATGACAGAAATGGATTTGAATACTTATAACATACTAAAAGCCCAGGCGAGGCCAGAACAGATGGCTTTACTTGATCTTGTATTTGGAGATGTAGATGACTGCGTAGATGGTATAAATGCCAGATTGGAATGGGTAATATTTCAAGCGCTGTCTAAGGGACAAATAACTCTTTCCACGATTACGAATGCTGCAGGAGTGGTAACTGAAGAGGCTATTGATTTTGGACTTCCTACAGCTAATAAAAAAGTTGTGGCGGCACTTGCTATTACCGCTTATTGGACAATCGCTACTGCTGCCACTTCTAAGCCTATAACTGACATAGAAGCTGTTCTGGAGGCGGCTCGGGATCTTGGAATAACACCCGGATATATGTTGATGAATCGTTCTAAGTGGCTGGCATTTAGAGTTTCGGCTCAGGTCCAGGACTTTGTAATACCATTTGCTTTATATGGCGGAACTAAGGTAAAAAGAGCTCCTACACTTGAAGTGGCAAATGATGCTTTAAAATCCGAGGGATTCCCACAAATAATGATAATTGATACCAGGATAAGTTATGAGGATGCAGGACATAACATCACATCGGTTGATCCCTGGTTAGATTCTGGTGGAGAGGATAGATATGTAACATTCCTTGAAGATTTAAATTGTGGAGATATGCTCTATGGACCTATCGCCGAAGAGACAAACCCTCCAAAACAAGTGATTCAAGCCAAGAAAGGGCCGGTTCTAATCTCTAAATGGTCTGATGTTGATCCTGTGGCTGAATATACCAAAGGGGAACTGAACGCATTTCCGTCCTGGCCCACAATAGATAGAGTGCTTTCTCTTGATACTGAAAATGCGACTACATGGGGTACATAATCTAAATGACCAACAAAGAGGCTCTACAATCACAAACTGAATATAAGAATGATAACTTGTTAGAGAAACTTCTTTTGGATAGAAATATTGCAACCGGAGGGACTTATGCGGCAGTTAATTCTAAAGACATAGATTTGGCCGCCGCATCCCTCTATTTTACCCTTGCTGCACACCCCGAGTTAAAAGAAGGGTCTTTTACGGTAAAATATAGTGGAGCTCAGCTAATCGCAATGGCAAAGAGAATTTTGAAAAAATATGATGAGGACGAACCAACAGTTAATGGAGAAGCAATATGGTAATAGAAAGATACCCTCATACGGCCACCTTAAGTTATTACACTCCTGGAACATATAATTCAATCGGAATATATGAAGAAGGGACTTTAGTAACGATAGGGATTATCTGTAATATTCAACCGAATTCAACTAAATATATTATAGGGGAATCCGGGGATATGATCAGATATAGCTGGGCTGTATTTTCTCAAATATTTACTGGCGCGGGAAGTGTTCCTGATAATGCAAAATTAACTTTTTTTAACAAGGAACATATAATTTTACAATTGTTTGAATTTCAAAAACATGTAGAAATGAAGTGTTAATATGCCTTTGATTCCTGGATTTTCACAAGGGGATGTAGACGGACGAATAGATAGATTTACAGTCAGCATAGAACAAAGGATCATTTGGACCTTGGCCATGGTAGGCGAAAATTTCGTTAATGATGCTAGGAATACAAGAACATATAAAGACCAAACAGGGAATTTAAGAAGTTCAATTGGATATATAATCGCTCGAGATGGAAATATTATTCAGGAAAATGTAGAAGGGAAAGCTGAGGGTAAATCTCAAGCGAAGAAAATAGCAGAAGAAGTATTAAAAGAAAATAATAAAGGGTTTATCTTGATTGTAATTGCAGGCATGGAATATGCTGCAGCTGTGGAATCGAAGGGTTACGATGTAATTACCGGAAGCGTACCGGCAGCAAAAGCCCTCTTGAAGTTAAAGATAAAGGAATATAGCTTATGAAAACGACATTCGATATAAACGATATATTATATCCTATTATTAATATAGATTCGGTTAAGAATACAATTGATGGCAGGGTCTATAGGAATAAAAAGCCTTTAAATTCCGAATTGCAGGATATCGTGATAATTCCTTTATCTAACCATAACGGGGACGAAATAATAAACGATGCCACTTTTATGGTTAATTGCTACTGCAAAAATTTTGACAATGGGACCCCCGATATAGTGAAATTAAGAGCGACAACCGATGCAGTAACAGCAGTAATAGAAGCATACAATAACATTTCAAATTACTATGTTTTTGATATTGTGAACCAGATACTATTAAATGATGTTGATCAGATTTCAATGTCATACGTTAACTTAAGAATAAATTGTTTCATAGAAAAATAAATTACTGGAGGTAATATAAAATGAGTAATATAAGATTGATAGGATTAGAATCAATAAAAATAGGACCGTCTGTTGCTTCTCTGGCTACCATAGAGCATATAGTTCCTGACAGTGCGCATATCGTACTTAATGCACCCTCGATAGCTGATCTGTTTTGTGAGGAAACTGAATATCCCGATGTGCAGCTAATTACCGCAGGCAAAAAGACTATAGAATTTGCTACAAGGGATATGGGAGTAAGTATAATGGAGGATGCTTTCGGGGGCACTGCGAGTCTTACAACTATCTGGACAGCTCCTGTCACAGCAATAGTAATAAGTGAGAGAGCTTTCCAGATTATTTCTAAAAAGATAAATGGAAAACAATTAAAATTCGTAATTAAAAGAGCTTCTCTTTATGCTGGCGGAGAATTGAAATTTGCCAAGACCGAATCCGGGCAGATTACCTTTAGCGCTGATGTGCTGATGCCTGTCACTGGTTCCCCAATCGTAATGACGGTTCAGTAGAAAGAAACAGAATAAGAATTATTTGACCCGCCCTGATAATATTTCTATATGGGGCGGGTATAGATTTAAATAAGGAGAAAATATGCCTGAGAAGAATAAGAAAAAAGAAATTAAGGATAAGCTCGGGGCCCCGAGTGATATTAAAAATAATCAAATTCGTCAGGGCGCTATCGACTCCATTTTAGAGAAGGGGGTAGACTTCAGAATAACCATAACTCATAAAAATATGCTTAATAAACTTCATTTAATTTCTTCTGAAAGAAAATTCGTTATCTATCCTATTAAGATGGGAACATTGTTAAAAATCAGCGAAATTCTATTGGATTTAAATACTGATGAACTAGTAGGGGCTATGAAAAATGAGGGGAAGGAGATTAATCTTTTAGATCTAGGAGCAAAAAATGTAATTGAGAATAAAGACAAGTTAATCAAAATGATTGCCTACGGAATTGTTAATAGAGAAAAAGAACCGTCAAAAAAATTAATTAAATTTTTGAATGAAAACCTGACCGCGAAGGAGGGGTTGAAACTAATGACGGTAATAGTTCAACAAATGGATATGAACCCTTTTTTGGCGTCTTTAGTTTCGATAAAGGGGATGAATCTTCTACAGACCAGGAAGGAAACAACCCCTGGCGAATAATCGGTGGGCTCATGCATTATTTTCCCCAGATGTCCATGAGAGATATTTTGTGGAATTATAGTTATGCTAACTTAGTGATGTTAATGAGTTCAATTCCAAGTTATAAGTCCGGAGATGAGAAAAAGAAAAAGGCGAAAGATTTAGAGATAAGAGATATAAATGAATTGGATGGTTTATTATGACAATTAATTTAATTAGACAACCTGATAATTCAAATTTGTGTGGCCAGGCATGCGTGGCAATGATTGCCGGAATATCTCTTAAAGAATCAATAAAATTATTTGATTCAAAAGGCAAAACAAACACAAAAAAAGTATATTATGCCTTACAAAAAAAGGGGATATCCTGTAGTAATAAAGCTGTTAGAATAAAAAACAATAATAAACCAAAACTCTGTATGGTCACTATTCATTACACTGGATATAAGAATAGACACTGGTGTGTCTGGAATAATAATAAATATTATGATCCGGCACGTGGAATAAAAATGAAATTAGATACTTTTGAAAGGGAGACATCATTTATCAAAATTAATCTATAAAAGGAAATTTAAATGGAAAAACCAAAATTATCAATTTGTATGATCGTTAAAAATGAGGAAGCAAATTTACAAAGATGCCTAGATTCTTTTTTACCTATTATTCAAATGAAAGATGATAAAACACTAAAACTGCTTACCGAATTAATTATAGTAGATACCGGATCTACAGACAGGACGATAAATATTGCTAAAAAATTTACTGACAAGGTATATAAAAAAGAATTTATCCCCTGGGATTTCAGCAAAGCCCGCAATTATGGGATCGGAAAGGCTATCGGGGATAAAATTATGTATATGGATGCCGATGAGGAATTGCGTCATGAATGCTTATACTTGTTAGAGGATATAATTCTGAACCCAGAATATAAAGAACCAACGGTATTTGTAAATTTATATAACTACTATACCCGGGACCTAAAACAATATTCAGAAATGCTGCAGCCCAGAATATTCAAAAATGAGAGTGGTTTCCATTTTGAGCAGGCGGTCCATAATAAACCAATTTGCAAGCCCCCCTATCTTTTTGCCCCTCATATAATCTTTAATCATTATGGATATATTTTCCAGGGGGAAAAGGGCGAAAAATTATTAGATAATAAAATGGCGCGTAGTTTGCCGATGCTCCAAAAAGAGTTTAAAGAACATCCGGATAACCTGCATAATTTAACTCATTTAGTAAAGACATACTATGTCACCAGAGATTTTGAGAATACGATTCGCCATGGTGAGATATGGATAAAAAAGATGAGAAAGGAAAATTATAATGAGGGCTGGAATGCCTTTCTTGAAGTTTTTGTTAATCTGGTGGGGTCATATTTAGCTAAAGATGATATAAAAAATGCGGAAAGAATAGAAAGAGAGGCCTGTCATTATTCGAGCAGGATCTCTCAAATATATTTGATGTTAGGGAATTATTGGACCAGCAAGGATAATGAAAAGGCAAAAAAATATTTTGATATTGCACTCGATATTTGTAAAACAAAGGGGAGTTTATATGAACGGTTATTAATTAATAATTCAAAAATTGTGCTTCCTGAAATTCTCAATTGGCTGGCTATTTATGAATTCGAGAAAAAGGACTATGAAAAAGCAGGGGAATATATGAATTTTGGAATTGGATTGAATAATAATAGGTTACCTATACGTTGGGATATTTTTAATCAAGAGAATGCAAAGAAAAATTTAATTAAGGTGGAATAAAATGGCACTAGAAACCGGAGGTTCGCTTTTTTGGCGGACAAAAATCGATAATACGGGATTACAAACAGGAGCAGTCCAGGCGAAGGGAATATTACGTACTTTAACTCGTAGTATAACTGGAATGGATATTTTTGCTGGGTTAGGCATTGGTGCAGCCCTTGTTTTTGCAAAAATAACCAAACAAGCCTACAATTTTTCTAAAGAATTTGAAACTGCCATGAAGGAAGTCCAGACTATCTCAAAAATGGTACAAGGCAATTTTGAAGGAATATCCCAAGAAATTATAGATATGTCAAAAACTGGTCCTGAAAGTGCCATAAGACTCACAAAAGCACTTTATCAGATTATCAGTGCTGGCATCGATGGTGCTGAAGCTATGGATATACTTCGACAATCTATGGAACTAGCAGTGGGAGGTGTAACTGATACCTTCACAGCCGCCGATGCCTTGACGAGTATTATAAATGCCTATGGAGAAGCAGCAGGGAATGCAACGAATATATCGGATAAACTCTTTACCGTTGTTCGACTTGGCAAGACAAATATGGAAGAACTTGGACCCGAGATTACTACGGTTACAGGATTGGCAGCGCAAGCTGGACTTGCTTTCGATGATTTGATGGCAATTATTGCTCAAGGCACTAGAACTCTTAAGACTCCTGAAATGATGACGGGTATTAGAGGTATGCTCAATGCTATTATTACGCCTGGTGAAGAGGCAAAAAAATTAATTTCAGAATTGGGCATTGACTTTGATACAGCTGCTATAAGAGGAAAAGGATTTAAAACTTTCCTCAATGATTTGATTACCGCTACAGGTGGAAATATCGAACAATTAAGTATATTATTTCCTAATATCAGGGGTTTGACTGGCTTACTTGCCGTTGCGAGCGACCAAGGCGAGGAATTTAATAAAGCCTTAATAGAAGTACAAAACTCTACTGGCGCCACTTCTGAAGCCTTCAAGATCATGGTAGATACTACCGAAAATCAAATGGCGATTATGAAAAATAATATAATGGCAAAGTTGAAACCTCTCGGAGATAGTTTGCTCGGATTTATGAACAATATAGCTCGTGGAATTAATCAGGCGATGAGCGGGACTAATGATGAGTTTTCCGAGTTATCAAGGGCTTATTCGGAATTAACTAATACACTAAAAAGTAAACAGAATAGAATTGATGATTTAATCGCTACAGTAGAAAATCTACGAGGCAAAACAGAACTTACCAAAGAAGAAACAACCCACCTACACGCAGCAGAAGAAGCTCTGGCTATATACTTCCCCACTCTTGGAAAGGCTGTCGAAGGTGCTGCCACTTCTATCGATATTTTAAGTTTAGCTAAAGAAGGAACTATAAATTTAAGTATAAGGATAATGGAATTAGACCTAGCACAGGCGAAGATTGAAATGCGCCGGGCGGATTTAGCTAAAGAATTATATGATAGGAACGAAGATGCGGGAGATAAAGAAATAAAAAGAATTAATAAACAAATTAAAGCCGAAGAGGACTTAGCGAAGTGGATAGTAACAGGCGGGGAATATGAATTATATGAGCAAGAACAGTTAAATGATATGATAGAGATACGTTTAAGGGATAATAATGAATATCTGAAATTGGAAAAAGATTTATCTTTGGCAACCGAAAAAAGAGCATTAGAAGAAGACCAATTAAATCAAAATCAAGAAAAATCATATGAAATGGTAGATATTTTAACTAAATCCTTAGAGGAATTAAGAAAAACACGAGAAAAACCGATTGTGATTACTCCTGAACCCGGAAAACCTCCTGAAGAAGAACCCACGGTTATTCCTACTATTACCGACAAAGAAATCGAAGATATAGAAGATAAATTAAAATATATGGCAAGTCAATATAAAAGATATACCAGCGATGTAGACCAATTCGGAGAAGAATATGTAAAAGAACACAATGCACAACTTGTTATGGATGGCGAAAATTATAGTCAATATTTATCTGAAATATTAACAAAATATAAAGACAATGCCGAATTAACCAAAATAATTACCGATGATATATACGAATATAATAAAACTATAATAGAAAAAAAGAAGAAGATAGAAGATGAACTCTTCGGGTATATAACAGAGGCAAGGGATAAAGACCTTAAAGCAGAAAAAGATAATTTCAAATCTATAATCAAAAATTACGAAGAGGGATCTACTGAATATTTAGGGGCGGTAGAACAGCACAATAAAAATATATTAGAAATTAATGATAAATATAATAAAGAGATAGCAGAAACAGCATTGACTATATTTAAGGAAAATCTGGGGAAACAAACAGATGAATTAGACAATAATTATAAATTAAGACTTGAAATAGCCAAAGCGGGACTTGGAAAAGAAATGGAAGCTAATAAAGAATACTTCATATTCGTAAATGATAAATTAAAAGAAATTACTGATGCCGAAAAAGCAGCAGTTGATGAGAAGAGAAAAATATTACAATCTTATTTTGAATCTTATCAGACAACAGAAGAAAAGATTGTTTCAATTCAGGAGAAAACTAACGAATTATTATTGCTAACCGATGTTAAATATGAACGGGACAGATTAAAGATTATAGAAGAGCAGTTAATTGCAGAGGTTAAATTTAGTAAAGCAAAACAAGAAATAGATTATAAATTAGCCGAATATGGGGAAGATCTAAATAATAAAGAATTAGAAGATAAAATTAAAACCCTCGAAGAGATGAAAGTAAAATATTCTGAATATGCCGATATCATTATTCTACTCGATAAAGATATCGCTGAATCACAAAAGCAAATATGGGAAAATATAAATAACGAAATTAATAAAACGGTTGACACCCTGCATGCTTTGGCCGACGTTGTGGGAAATTTTGACACAGAACTTGAAGAAGCAATAAATGATATGGCTGATTTAATTGGCGGAATTGGTGAGATAACAATTGGTTTTTCAACTGGCAATATTGCCGGGATTATAAGCGGAATAGCGGCTGCTATAAATAGTATTATCAATCTATTCGTAAAAACTTATTCTGACGTTCCCGAACTTAGAGAAGAATTACAAGCGATTACTCTTGAATTACAAAAACAGCAAACGATATTAAGTCAATCTTCTGGAACGGCAAAGACCGAGGCAATACAAGATACAATTGATTTACTCGAGGATCAAATTGATACATATAATAAAATGATTGAGGCTGAAAAAGAAGCTTACGGACAATTTTTATGGTGGACCTGGAGCGAAGTTGATCAAGAAAAGATAGAAGAATGGTTATCTGCTATAGAAAGCGCCAATGCAGAAATAGCTAATCTGTATCAGCAATATCAAGAAATTCTTACCGGAACCACCACTGAATCAATTGCCGATGCCATCGCTGAAGGATTTTCTCAAGGGCTAGATTCGGCCCAGGTTTTTGCCGATACTTTTAACGATATGATGAGAAAAGCAATTTTAGACGCCTTTAAGAGAACTATAATTACAAAATATATCGAGGATTGGTATGATCAATTTGCTATTCTTTCTGAAGGCGGGCTAACACCTGAAGAAATAGAGGATCTAACCGGAACATATCAAGAAATGATTGAAGCTGCAGAAACACAATGGGAAGCAATACAAGAGGTTTTAGAATCAGCAGGTATGGAATTAGAAGAGGCAGGGAGAAAAGGATTAACCGGAGCAATTGCAGGCATAACAGAAGAAACAGCCGGGCTTTTAGCAGGACAATTCCAAGCGATTAGAATTAATACCGTAGACATACTTTCCAATATGGAAAGCATAATAATAATTAACTCAAGAATTGCCGATAATACTGAATATAATAAATACCTGAAAGACATAAATGATAAATTAAGTAAGGGAATATCTTTAGAAAGCGAATATTTAAGGGCGATTGGGGGTGCTTAATTATGCAATCCGGATATTTAATCGGTAGTAAGGTTACAGGAACTGATATTGCCTTTATAGATGGTGGGGCAGGAGAGGATACTATAATTCAAGCTGCCGCTAAATTTTTAGAGATTGGTCTTGCAGCAGGGGATGTAATTACCGTTTCTGGTTCTACTTCGAATAATGGTAATTATACCATCATTTCAGTTGTGGCAGGAACTATCAACGTAGTTACCGGGAGTTTAACCGCAGAAGCAGCAGGAGCTTCAGTAACTATTTCTTCGTCTCATGACTTGGCAGCTACCTATGGAGTTTATGTCCAAAAAGTTAACGGAACCTTAGATTTTCTGAAAAGAAAAGGTGAAATAGCCCATAGCTGGCCTGATTCCAATGGAGAGGAATCCTACACTGATGCCGATGATATTCATTTTGAACCCAGGGATATAATTTTATTTTGCTATATAAAAGCAAATACAAAAGCAGAATTTTTAAGTAATTTAAATTTATTTAAAGCTATATTGGAATCACCTGGGCTTCATACTTTAAAACTACCATTTTTAGAAAATACTTTGGACGTATATTTTAAAGATGGAGGAGCTTTAAATATGTTAACGGGCTGGAATAGTTCTAAATTGGTAGGAAAATTTATTTTAAAATTAAGAGAACCGGTGCCTTCTACGGCATAAAAAGAGAGGAGAATGTTATGAAAAGAATATTATTTTTAATAATTATTTTATTATTATTTTCTGGAATAGCTTTAGGATATGAGCTTGGAGGTGGAAGTGGGACAGATTATCCCGGTGCGATCGATACCGATACGAGCGTTGAAGTGGATTATCCGGATCCTCTTGCTACCACGGCCAGGGCAGCGGTGCCAAATGACACAAATGCGGCAGTTATCGCTATAGAAACAGAATTGGGAATTAACCCAAGTGGCACATACGATACAATAAAGGCTCGTTTAGACGCCGGTGATGGACTTTATTATCTTAAGACGGAAATAAATACCCAGGCAAAGATGGAGGCTATATGGGGCGTATCTCTGGTTAATGATGGGGATTTAGATTTATATTATTTAAAGACTGCTATAGATACCTTACCTGAAATGGAAGATATCTGGTTATTAGATATTATTACATCAACTGAACTCTCTACTGCTTTGGGTAGTTATTATTTAAAGACAGCAATTGACGCTCAGGCAGAGATGGAAGAAATATGGGGAATTACCCTTGCTACTGATTCGGAACTTGCTGCTTTGAAGTTTACCGACTTAACCGATACCCCGGCCAATTATACTGGCAGTTCGTTAAAGTTTGCTAGGGTAAATGTTGGGGAGACTGCCTTAGAATTTGCAGTAGAAGCTGATCCTACTGTAGATACCGATGCAGAAATTAAGGCAATTTTGGTTGATGAAATAACTAAAACAGGAGCTTTTACCGCTGGTAAAATAGCTAAAATTAACAATGCTACCGGAATAATCGAGGAAGGCACTAATACCGATACTGATGTGGCCGACGCAGTAACAAAGAAGCATAGCCAAAATACCGATACACAGTTTGACTTTTATAATGCTTTAGCTTCTGATCATACTTGGTCAGGTATTACTGATAGTCAGCCAGTAGGTGAAAGTGTTGTCTTTGGACAATTACTGTATTTTAATTTTACCGATAAAGAGTGGAAAAAAGCTAAAGCAGATGCTTCGACAACTATGCCAGGATTAAGAATTGCTCTTGAAGCAAAAGCCGATGGTCAGACTTGTAAGATGTTAGTAATGGGTTATATAAGGGATGACTCTGCTTTTGAGTTTGCAGGTGCGATGGTTTATGTTTCTGCGGCAACGGCAGGGGCAATGACTTCTACTTGCCCAACTACGATAGGAAACCAGATTCAAAGAACAGGCTATGCCAAGTCGGCCGATATCCTCTTTTTCTCGCCCTCGATTGACGTTGGAGAATTGTAATAAAAAAATATGATAAAAATACTCGAAAGTGTTATAATATAAGCATTAAAGGTAACAAATGAAAAAATATAAAGATAAAAATTGGTTATTTAATAAATATTGGAATAAAGAATTGAATATCCCTCAGATTGCCGAAATATGTGAGGTAAGTAATTTGACTATAAGATATTGGATGATAAAATTTAATATCTCAATTCGTTCTGTAGGCGAGGCTAATTCCCTTAAACAAGTGAAAAATCATTGCAAGTTATCACGAAAAGCGATCGAATGGATTTCAGGGGAACTTCTTGGTGATGGTAGTTTAAATTGTCGATCTCTTCATTCTGCGAGGTTTAGATATAGTTCAAAACATTTTGAATATATACAATATATAGCAAATATATTGAAATCATTTGGAATAGAAGGAGGAGAAATAAAAGAACGATATCACAAAGAACGAAATTATTATAGTTATTCTCATGCTTCCTATGCTTATGCAGAATTATTTCCTATCTATAAACATTGGTATCCCAACGGCAAAAAGATAGTTCCTAAAGATATTAAATTAACTTCTTTGACTTGTAGGCAATGGGTAATTGGAGATGGTTGTTTAAGACATGACAAAAGAGGAGGAAGGCCATATATTGTTTTATTTACTTGTGGATTTCTTATTTCAGATGTTAAAAGATTAATTAAGAAATTAATAAATTTAGGATTCAAAATAACAAGATTGCCGAGTATAAATAGTATTCGTATTTCTGCTCATTCAACCAAAGATTTCCTAAATTTTATAGGCAAATGTCCAGTTCAATGCTACCAATATAAATTTGCCACGAAAGGAGAATAATTATGAAAAAAATATTATTAGTTGTTTTTCTTATTTTTTTAATATTTCAAATGGTTGTAATGGCCACTGAAATTGATGTAGGTGCAGCTGCAACAAACAGAACCAGTGAAAAGTTTACAGACACATATATGGTTATTGTTAATCCAGCCGATGGAACTGGAAAAATCACCAGTGTAGAAATATATGCTGTAACTGGCTATAACTTGACACTCGTAGAAGTG
>Ga0315288_10002154_pt1 | contig 25503 bp, 19 predicted proteins | sample YL17G11_20_MG_FD_203454 | JGI IMG/M metagenome (GOLD analysis project Ga0315288, IMG submission 203454) | Sediment microbial communities from Yellowstone Lake, YNP, Wyoming, USA - YL17G11_20 | ecosystem: Environmental > Aquatic > Freshwater > Lake > Sediment | place: USA: Wyoming | collected... | reverse complement strand
GCCTTGTCAGCCAGGTCCTTGGAAAGGTGATAGCCCTCTTCGGGGCTGTACGGCGCGTCAATGAAGTGATTGTCTTCGACGAGGTCAGGATACCACTGGTTGGTCTCGCCGCCGATGAACCCGTAGAACCTGTCGAAGCCCTGGTGCGTCGGCCAGCGATCGTAAGGGCCCGACACGCTGGTCTCCCACGCCGCCGTCTCGTGCCACTTCCCGAACGCGGCCGTACTGTAGCCGTTCAGGCGCAGCATCTCGGCGATCGGGGCGGTCGCGTTGGGAATCTGGCCGGATGCTCCCGGAAAGGCGGTCGCCATTTCGGTGATGAAGCCCATCTCCACCGTGTGGTGATTGCGCCCCGACTTGAGCGCGGCGCGGGTCGGCGAGCAGAGCGCCGTCGTGTGGAAGTTGTTGTAGCGTAGTCCCGCACGCGCCAATTTGTCGAGCACGGGCGTCGGGACCGGCCCTCCGAACGTGCCCGCCGCGCCGAAGCCCACATCGTCGAGCAGGACGATAAGGACGTTGGGCGCGCCGGCGGGGGCCTTGACCTCGAACCGGGGTGGTGCTTTGACGTTCCTGGCGTCGAGCTCGGTGTACACCGGCCGGGGCGGCTCCTGGACGGGCAGGACCGTCCGGTCGGGCGCGGGCGCGCCTGCCGGCACCTGGGCCACGACGGGTGCTGCCGCCAGCCCGGCGATCATGAAGATAACAAGCAGGAACAAGAATGGCGCGCGTGCCATCATCAGGCACCTCCTCACGGCGCGCAGATGGGTGCTCATCATCCCCTTCAGCATTGTGCTCTCCTATGTACAGAGCGGGTGGGAATTCCGTCGAAAATCGAACCTCATAGCTTCCATCGCAGGCTCGCGGTGAGGAAGTGCATCGCCGTGTCCTCATACGATCCCGCGAGGCGGCCCGAGAGCGGGCCGCGCTCCTGGTCCACCGGGAGATTCCCGCCCCAGGCCAGCTCGTAGGCGATCCCGAGATCGAGACGCTGCCCCACCGGGCGGCGCCCCCCGACCCCGAACCGCCACGCCGCGCCCACGGGCAGCGTGGGCGTCCGGTCGGCATCCTCCAGGCAGCTGCTGTCGTAGGCCGCGCCGAAAGAGACCGACCACGGAGATTTCGTCTTCACCTGCGCGCCGAGGGCCGCGTGCCAGGTGTCCTTGAAGTTCTGGTCCACGGTGAGGCTCGTCGGTGTGTCGCTGTTCACCTGGATGTCCACCTTCCCGAACGCGGACCAATCTTGCCAGCCGGCGTTGCCCAGGAGCGACCACCGGTCGTTGAGACCGTGGACGAAGCTCGCCATGACGGTCTGCGGCACCGTGACGGAAAGGTCGATGGGGGCGTCGAGAAGCCCCGCCGCGCCGAGGGCGGAGGAAATCCCCGGCTGCAGGTCCGTGAATTCCGGCGTGTCGCCAAAGTCGAGCTTGACCTGCGACGTGTAGGTGAGACCGTACCGAGTGCCGTCCTTCGGCTCGAAGAGAAACCCTACGTTGCCGCCGAAACCCCAGACGTTGTCACTCAGCTTCAACCCGCCGTCCGGCGCCGAAGGCAGGACGTTGTTCACGGCGACCTGGGTGTCGAAGACTCCATACATCGCGTTCAGAGCCGCCCCGACGGAGAACTTCTCGTTGATCTTCCAGGCGACGGCGGGCATCACGGAGACGCCGATCAGGGTGGTCTTCTGAACGTAGTAGCGGCCGACCCAGTCGTCGTCGTACTGGAGGCCCAGGCCGAAGTTGCCGGTGACCGCGACGCCCAGGCGAAGACGGTCGGAGGTGGGATTCACATAGAAGAGGCCGCCGCCCGGGAACCAGCCGACGGGATTGCCGCCGTCGCCTCCCGCGGTGGTGGTGGCGGAGTTGGGAGTGAAGCCGACCCTGGCGTAGAGCGCCTGCATCCCCAGCATGAGGTCGTTCTCCTTGAGGCGCGTCATCCCGGCAGGATTCGTCAGGATCGTCGCGGCGTCCTCGGCCCTCGCGGCCCATCCGGCGGAGGCAAGACCGACCTCGGGCGTCCCCACCTCGTAAAGGAGCACGCCCCCGGCAAGCGCCAGGGATGAAGACGCGAGCAGTACCAGTAACGCGATGCCGACGATGATTCTCATCTACCCCCCCTCAGTGTTTATCGACGTCTGCGAAAGAAATGTCCGAGCCGGATTCCCGAATAGTCTGGTCTTGCAGAAGCTCACGAGTCAGCCCAGGACATTCAAGACGCAGCCATCAATAATAATGTAGTGCTTGGCCCCGAGGCACACGCTGAAGGTGGCCGGCGGGATGTCAGCGACGGCTTCCCTCCGGATGCACGACGCATTCCGCCTGGAAACTCGGGGCCGGCCCCTGGCCTCCCCGCGGCGGTCAGAACCTGAACGAGAGCCCTCCGGAGAGCTCGACCTGGCTGAAGAAGGTGCCGTCCGCCACGACGAGACACTGGCCGATGGAGTTGCAGTAGATTTCCGTTTCCCCGCTGATCCGGTTGAGCACCCAACGGCCGTCGAAGCACAGTCCGACATGCTTCGCCATCGGGACTTTCACCCCGCCGCCCAGGGAGAAGGCGAACCGCGTTTCGGAGCCCGACCCGCTGGGAGCGAACCGGACCACCCCCAGATCCGCGCTGACGAACGGCCGGAACTGGGTCTCGTTCTCCCACTGGTAGGTGCCGCCCAGGAAGTAGTGTTCAATGTCGATGTCGGCGACGTCGGCCAGGCCGGCCCCGAAGGGGGTCCCGCGCGCCTGCAGCTCCGTCCGCTGAAGGCTGTATCGAAGCTCCACGAAGGCGTTCTTCTCAACCTCCCAGTCCAGCATGATCCCGTAGCTGGAGCCCTCCGCGACCTGCGCGCTGTCCGCGTCCTCCACATTTTCCAGGTCCCCTCCGAACCGGTAGCCGGCGAAGGGAGTCATCTCGAAGGATCGGTCCTGAGGCGAGGCGGCCCATGCCGGGCCGGCGGCAATGATATCATTCCTGCCGGAGAGTCGGCGGGGCCTTCGGGCTCCGTTTCCATCCGGCGATTGGGCGTCATTCCGCGCTTCCCGCTGATCCGTGGCCGCCCTCCCGGGCCACCCCGGGGAAGGACAGTTCACCTCCCCATCAAGACGGTCCTTCACTGACTTGCCGCGCAGCGGCGCCGCCCGCTTGACGGCAGGGGCGGCCGCGCACTATCGTGCCGGGCATTACGAGTCCCGACGAGTCCCGCAGCACCCGGAGCTCGGTCCCGAGATGGCGAAACTCCGCTCGTTCCTTCCGAAGCCGCGATTCACGGTGGTCCTGGCCGCCCAGCTGCTGATCCTGGTTCTGGCCCCCATCCTGCAGCATGAGGCGCACCCGGCCCTTTCCCGGATGCTCGGATTCGTCGGCCTCTTTGTCCCGGTGCTCGCAGTGGCCGTCGCGGGAGACGTGGGTCGCCCGCGGCGCATCGCCATCGGCCTGGCGATCCTGTGCGCGCTCACCAGCGCGGACTCGCTGACCGGCATCATCCAGCTGCCCGCCCCCGCCCGCATCGCCACCGTGCTCGTCTTCCTGGCCTACACCACCTCGCGCCTGATGCTGGGGGTGGTGCGGAGCCGGAACGTGACGGCGGACGTGATCGCGGGGGCGCTGGCCAGCTACATGATGGTCGGGCTCACCTGGGCCATCGCTTACGGCATCCTGGAAACCGTCCAGCCCGGATCCATTCACGGCCTGGCCGAAGGCAACGCCTCGCTGGATTTCCCGACCCTGATGTACTTCAGCTACATCACCCTGTTGACCATCGGCTACGGCGACATCACACCGCTCTCGGCGGTGGCCCGGATGATGGCGGTGCTGGAGGGACTTCTCGGCATGACCTTCACGACCATCATCATGGCCGTCCTGGTCGCCGCCCACCTGCGCGGTCAGGACGAGCGCGATCCGGGCGGGCGGTAATCCCTCAGGCCTTCTCTCCGATGGCCGGTCTTCCCGCGTCCCGGGGAAGCCTCCGGGGGCGCCTCCTTAACCCTCCACCGGAACACCTCCGGCCACCCCGGGGCCTCCGGCATCGTCCTCCAGCGGGGCCGGCGCGCCGGCGGCCCACTCCCTGAGCAGGGTGTAGCACACCGCCAGGACGACCGGACCGACGAAAATGCCCACGATTCCGAAGGCCAGCAGCCCGCCCACCACTCCGGAGAAGACGAGCACCAGGGGGAGATCCGCGCCGCGGCGGATCAGGATGGGGCGCAGCACGTTGTCCACCGTCCCGACCGGCAGGGCCCACACGAGCAGCACGGTGCCCCACCCCGGATGGCCGGTCCAGTAGAGCCAGATCACGGCGGGCACCAGGACCGGGAATGCCCCGATCTGGGCCAGGGCGAGGATGAAACAGAGGGTGGTCAGGACGGGGACCAGCGGGACCCCACAGAGGGCGAGGCCGATGCCCGCGAGCAGGGACTGGACGATCGCCGTGACGACGACGCCCAGGGCCACGCTGCGGATCGTCTGGCCGGCCAGGCGCACCATCCGGCCGCCGTCCGGCCCCATGAGCCTCCCGGCGAATTGAACCACTCCGGAAGCGGCCGCCTCGCCCTTCCCGTAGAGCAGGATCGCGATCACGATCGTCAGAATGACCTGGACGACCATGTGACCGGCGCTCCCGGCGGCGGCCACCAGCCAGCGGGCCGCGTCGTCGGCATAGGGCTCCAGGTAAGGCAACAGGGAGCCGACGCCGCGGACCGCCACCTCGTTCCAGAAGACGGCAACCCGCTCACCGATCCAGGGGATTCCGGACACGAAGGCGGGGGGCGGCGGCACCTGAGAGGTGGCCAGTGATCGCACCCAGCCGGCGATCCGGCCGGAGTTCCCCACCAGCGCGGCTGCCGCCATCGCGCACGGGATCAGGAAGACGAGCAGCATGACGACCGCCATCACCGCCACGGCGGGGCCGCGCCGGCCCCGGAAGAGGGCCTGCACCCGGAGCATCAGCGGCCAGGTCGCCACGACGATGGCGGTGGCCCATACGGTCGGCAGAAGGAACGGCCGGAGGATCCAGGAGGATGCGCCGATCAGCGCCCCGACGGCGAGCACGACCAGGATCGTGCGGGTCAGGTCACGGGAGGGTGTCGTCATGGCTCTCCTCGTCAGGGTGATTGCGGGTTCCGGTCATTGGCGAGGAGCCGGTCCTCGCCCCGCGGTCCCGGCCTCCCGAGGTAGATCATAGACGATCCCCCGGGGCGCTGCGCCCCGCAGTTCGAGCCGATCGGCGGGATCGCGACCGCCCATGCTACTATTCGACCGGATTCGAATCCGTCGCCCGGATCCCGGCCTGAGGACTCACGCATCCCGAAAGTGACACCGGTGAATCGACGACGCAGGCATCTCTGGCTCATCGCGGCTGTTGTCGCGCTGGTGATCGGTTTCGTCGCGGTCGGGGCCGTGACTTTTCTCCCGTCGCGGCTGCGCGCCGGAATCGAGCGCGCCGGGGGCAGGTTCCTGGGCCGCGAGGTGAGGATCGCGGGCACGTTCGACCTTTCCCTCTCCCTGACCCCGACCCTCCTGGCGGAGGACGTCACCCTGGCCAACGCCCCGTGGGGGTCCGAGCCATCCATGGTCCGGATCGCCCGCGTCAAGGTCTCGCTGGACCTCCTGTCCTTGCGGGGGAGGCCGGCGCGCATCACGGACCTCGAGCTGGAGGGTGTCCGCATCCTGCTCGAAACCGACGCCGGAGGGGGCGGAAACTGGGAATTCGAGACCAGGCTTCCGCCGGCTCCTCCCCGGGCGCCAGGGGTTTCCACCCCTCCTCCCGTCGTTTTCGACCACGCCGTGATCCGCGGGTTGGAGTTGATCCACCGCCCGCGCCGCGACGCGCCACCCCTCCGGCTGGGCATCGCGCGACTCGAGGCGCGGGTCGATCCGCCGACCGGGATGGTGGACCTCGATGCCGCCGGACATTTCAACGACGCTCCGTGGGACGTTGCCGGGCGGGTGGGCACCTATGAACACCTCTGCCAATTCCGGGACGTGGAGCATACCCTCACGGGGCGCATAGGCAACGCGAAGGTCACCCTCCGCGGCCGAATCCGCGATCCGCTTTCCCTCGGGGAACCGAACCTCGAGACGGAGCTCGAGGGCCCGGACATCGCCGCGGCCCTGGCGGTTGTCGGCCTCCGGTCGCCCCTGTCGGGGCCGTTCCGGCTCCAGGGCCGTACATCACCGTCCAGAAAAGGGATCGATTTCGATCTGACCGCGGGTCTCGCCGGTGTGGCCGCGACCGCCCGGGGGCACGTCGGCGCTCTCCTGAAGCCGGAAGCGATCGAAGCCAGGATCGAGGTGTCGGGACCCGATGCGCGGCTGCCGGGGAAGTGGACGGGAGTCGGGAACCTGCCGCCGCGGCCTTTCGCCCTCTCGGGCCGCGTCCGGCGCGACGGTCCACGGCTCTGGATCGACGACGCGAAGGTCCGCGTGGGCGGGACATCCGTCGCCGTGAAGGGCGCGCTCGGTGAACCGCCGCGCTGCGTCGGCGCGGACCTCGCAGTGACGGCGAGCGGGACGGACCTCTCCGAGCTCTCCGCCCTGGCTCACCTTCGTCTTCCCACCGGCGAGTTTGCCGCTCGCGGGAGGTTCCTGCGCCGGGCGGATGCTCTCGCCGTCGAGGACGTCGAGATCCGGGCCGGGGACGTCGTCGTTCAGGGGGGCGGCACGATCGGCGAGCCGCCGCGCCTCGACAACCTGGACATGACGCTTACCGCCTCCGGGCCGGACCTCTCGCGGTTCACGGGGATCGTGACGATCGCGCTTCCCCGCGAATCGTACTCGCTGCGCGGGCGGGTGGCCCGCCGCGGCGCAGCGCTCGAGCTCGACGGCCTCGAAGGCCGCCTGGGGGACAACAGCGTCAGCCTGGACGGAAGCCTCGTTCCGGCGCCCCGGCTCGCCGGGAGCGAGATTCACGCGCGGATCACAGGGCCCGATCTCGGGAAGGCGGCGTCGCTCGCGGGGCTGCACGGCCTTCCCGCCGAGCCGTACGACGTCTCGGGACGGGTTCGCTTCGCACCCGACGGCTATCAGCTCGAGGGGGTGGAGGTGCATGCGGGGGGCATGACCGCCAGGCTGGAAGGTCACCTGGGCGCGCGTCCGGCGGAAGACGGCACGACGCTCGACGCTCGCATCGGGGGACCGGCCCTGTCGGACCTCGCCGCATGGGGCGTGCCGGCTGGACTCCCCGGCGATCCCTTCACCGTCTCGGGACGCCTTCGCATCGACGGACGCGTCTGGCGCGTGGACCGCGTCATGGCGGAGGTCGGAGCCGATCGCGCCTCCCTGGACGGCACGCTGGGCCCGCTGCCCGACCTGTCGCCGCTGGACGTGGGCGTCGAGGGATCGGGACCGCGGCTGGCGGATCTCGGACGTTTTCCCGCGGCCGCGGGCGCCGTCCCTGCGAAGCGTCTGCCGGCCGAGCCGTACGCGTTCTCGGCCCGGGTCCGCCGGGTTCCCGCCGGATTCGAATTGCGCGAGGCCCGGGTCACGGTCGGCAACGCCGAGGTCCGCCTGGACGGCGTGCTCGGATCGGGCGGGAATCTCCGGGGCACGGACGTGCGCTTCGAGGCCCGGGCGCCGGACGCCACGGTGGCGGAGAAGCTGGCGGGGATGACGCTTCCTCCCGGGCCCGTCGATCTCCGCGGGAGAGTCGAGCGCGTCGACTCGGGATTCCGCCTCGACGGCGTCGCCGCCTCGGTGGGCGAAGCGCGCGTGGAGATCTCGGGGAGGCTCGGTGAAGCGCCCGCGCTCGCCGGCACCGACCTCGACTTGAGAGTTGCCGGCCCGGACCTGGCCGCGGCCCTCGGCCCGCTCACCGGCATCTCGCCGCTGCCCGCGCAGCGTTTCGAGGCGTCCGCCCACCTCCAGGGCAGCGCCGACCGATTCTCCTCGGAGCGCTTCGTCGCGAGGCTCGGCGAGAGCGACGTCGAGGGGACGGTCTCCGTGCGCCTCGAGGGCCGGCCCTTCGTCGAGGCCGAGCTCCGGTCGAGGCACCTGGGCTTTCCCGAACTGCTCCGGGGATTCCCCGGAGAGCCTCCGGCGGCCGCGGCGGCCCCCGGCCCCGGGATGCCTCCGTCCCGAAAAGGGGAACACCTCATTCCAGACCGGCCGCTGGCGCTGGATGCCCTGCGAAGCCTGGACGGGCGGATCCGGCTGGCCGTGGCCGAGATGGCGATCCCCGGGACTCTGCTCCACGACGTGGCGGTGGAGGGGGAGCTTCGCGATGGCTCCCTGCGGGTGACCCGCATCGAGGGATCGGGCGCGCACGGCGGCCGGGCCGACGGGAAGCTCTCGCTGGAACCCCTCGGCGACGGCTACCGGCTGCGGGCCTCGGGAGCCCTCACCGGCGGCAGGATCGTCTCCCCGGCCATGCCGGAGGCGGTGGATCAGACGCCTTCCCTCGACGTCGAGTTCGAGGTGGAGGGTTCCGGCCGGTCAATTCACGACATCGCCGCAGGGAGCAGCGGCCATGCCCTTCTCACCCTGGGCCCCGGCAGGGTCCCCAGCAACCTGAGCGATTTCGTGACTTCGAGCGTGGCGCGCGGACTTCTGGACGCGTTGAATCCGTTCCGGAAGTCGTCTCCCGAGACGGTGGTGGAATGCGGCATCGTGGTCGCAGGAGTCGAGAACGGGAAGATGGCCGTGGAGCCCATCGCCATGGTCACGGACAAGCTGACCATCATCGGCCGCGGCAAGATCGACCTCGAGACCGAGAAAATCGAACTCGTCTGGACCCTCAAGCCGCGCAAGGGAGTGGGGATCTCGGCCAGTTCCATCGCCAACCCTTATATCAAGCTCGGCGGCACGCTGTCCTCCCCGTCCCTGGAGGCCAAGCCGCTCCAGGCCGCCGCATCCACCGGCGCCGCGGTCGCCACCGCGGGCCTCACGATCCTGTTCCGGGGTGTCTACGACCGCATCACCGCCGAGAAGAAGGTCTGCGTCAAGGCTCTTGAGGAGGCCCGGCGCCAGGCGGAAGCGCGCGAAACCGGCAAGGGCCCCTGATGATGCGGGCCGACACGGAAGGGAGGAAGATGGGAGGGCTCACGGCCGGCTCAGGGTTTCGGGGAATGGGATCCGCGCCACCAGGCGCGATGCGAAACGATCCGCTCACAGAGAGGGTGAATGCATGCGTGCGCGTCTGATGGGATTGTTGCTGGTTCTCTGTGGCCTCGCTTACACGGAGCCGCCGGCGACCGGCGCCGAGCCGGCCGAGGCGCCGACGTCCCGCCCCCAGCCGCGGCTGACCCTCGTCCTCAGCGGCGGCGGGGCCCGCGGCGCGGCCCACATCGGCGTCCTCAAGGTGCTCGAGGAGATGCGCGTCCCGGTCGACCTGATCGTGGGCACCAGCATGGGCTCGATCATCGGTGGTCTCTACGCCGCCGGCTGGAGCCCCGGGGAGATCGAGAATCTGCTCGAAGGCACCAACTTCACGGGTGTGCTCATCGATCGCGCGGCGCGGGACGACAAGTCGTTCCGCCGCAAGCAGGATGACGTCGAGTTCCTGATTCCCCTCAAGCTGCGTTTCAAGGATTGGAAGCCGACCATCCCTCCTGCCGCGCTGGGAGGCCAGCGGCTCGAGCTGTTCCTTCGGACCCTGGAGATCGAGTCGACCGACGAGCGAAACTTCGACGATTTCCCGGTCCGGTACCGCGCCGTGGCCGCCGACCTGGTCACCGGCGAGGCGGTCGTCCTCGACAAGGGGAGCCTGGCGGCGGCGATGCGGGCAAGCATGTCGGTCGCGGGAGCCTTTGCCCCCGAGGTGATCGACGGCCGGCCGCTGGTGGACGGCGGCGCGGCGGCCAACCTGCCGGTGGGCATCGCCCAGGATCTCGGCGCAGGTGCCATCATCGCCGTCGACATCACCAGCCCGCTCAACACCGAGAAAGAGCTCGGTTCCCTCTTCTCGGTCCTGGATCAGCTGAGCAGCTTCCTCACCGTCGGCAACCGCGTGGAGGACATCAAGCGACTGCGGCCTGGCGACCTCCTGATCCGCCCGGAGCTGGGCGACATCGCCTTTTCCGACTTCAAGCGGGCCAGCGAAGCGGTGGCCATCGGCGAAGCGGCCGCCCGGGCGGTGGCCGACCGGCTGAGGGAGTTCGCGGTCGGCGAGGCGGAGTATGCCGCCTTCCAGGCCCGCCATCACCGGAGGCCCCTCTCGGAGGTCGTCCCCGACGATGTCCGGCTCGAGAACACCAGCTGGGTGGCCGACGAGGTGGTGCGCCGGCGGATCCACGTACCGGTGGGACAGCCGCTCGATCCCGACGCGCTGCGGAGCGACATCCTGCGGCTGCACGCCCTCGACTACTTCGGGACGATCCGCCAGAGCTTCGATCGGATCGACGGGCGGCGCACCCTGACGCTCCGAACCCCTCTCAAACCCTACGGCCGGAACAGCCTGCAGTTCGGGGTCAATTTCCGCGACGACTTCCACAGCAACGCCGGCTACGGCCTGGCGGTCCGGCACCAGTTGCTGGCCGCCAACCGGCGCGGCGGCGAGTGGCAGAACATCGGCCAGATCGGCGACACCTCGCTCCTGTCCACCGAGTTCTACCAGCCGCTCGATTTCGGCATGACCTGGTTCGTCGATCCCGGCGGCGAGGTCCGCAAGGAGTCCAGGTCCTTCTTCGTCGACGGCGAGCCGGTCAGCGAATACCGCGTCAGCAACAACGAGGCGCGGATCGACGCCGGGCGGGTGATAGGCAGCTGGGGGGAGGCACGGGCCGGCGTCTTCTACTCCAACTCCAGCGCCCAGCTCCGGATAGGCACGCCGCAGTTCCCCGACGCGGACGAGAAGGACGGCGGGGTGCGGCTCCGGTTCCGCGTCGACACCCGCGATGACGTCGTCTTTCCGCAGCGCGGCCTGGAGATCGACGCCGGCTTCGTCGAGTCGATGGAGAGCTTCGGCGCGACCCACGATCACCGCACCGCGTCGCTCCAGGCCGCCGACGCCCTCTCCTTCGGGCGGAACACCCTCGTGCCGGGGGTCGAGGTGGGGACCCTCCTGCAGGGCCCGGCGACACCGGCCACCCTCTTCGACCTCGGCGGCCTGCTGCGCCTGTCCGGCCTCGGGGACCGCGAGATCGTGGGGACACGCTACGGACTCGCCACACTCGTCTACTACCGCGAGCTGGCCGGCTTCAACCTCGGCACGCTCGGACCGAAGCTGTACGCCGGCGCGTCCCTCGAGACGGGCAACACCTACTTCGAGGGGGACCCCGTGTCCCTGGATTCCCTTCGCTTCAGCGGATCGGTGTTCGCCGGCGCGCGGACCCCCCTGGGGCCGTGTTACCTGGGTTACGGGATGGCCGAGGGAGGCCGGCACCGCATCTACCTGAACATCGGCACCCGCTTCTGACCGCGCTTGACGCCAAAGCGGGAGGCCGATACAGTTCCGCGAGGCTGGCGGACGGATGCGGCCCCTTCCACTCGTTCCGGGTGAGACATGAGTGACGACCCAGCCAAACCCCCCAGGCGTCTTCTCGATCCCGTCGATCGCTTCTCCGAGATCCTGTTCGGCCTGATCATGGTCCTGTCTTTCACGGGATCGCTCAGCGCCGCCAGCGCCGGCCGCGCCGAGGTGCGGACGATGCTGTTCGGCGCCCTCGGCTGCAACCTTGCCTGGGGGATCGTGGACGGGATCATGTACATCCTGTCCACTCTCGGCGAGCGGGGGCGCGGCCTCGTGACGCTGAAGGCGGTGCGCAAGGCCGCCGATCCGGCGGAGGCCCGGCGGATGATCAGCGACGCCCTTCCTCCCGCCCTGGTCTCCGTCCTGCGGCCGGAGGAGCTGGACGCGATGCACCGCAAGCTGAAGGAGCTGCCCGAGCCCCCCGCGCGCCCGCGCCTGTACAAGCAGGACCTCCTCGGGGCGCTGGCCGTTTGTGTCCTGGTGTTCTTCTGCACGTTCCCGGTGACCATCCCGTTCATCTTCATGGGCGATCCCGTGCGGGCCCTGCGCCTGTCCAACGGCATCGCCATCGCGATGCTGTTCATGATCGGCCATTCCCTCGGGCGCCACGCGGGCTATCGCCCGTGGCGGATGGGGCTCTCCATGGTCGTGCTTGGGATCGTGCTGGTCGCCATCACCATGGCCCTGGGGGGCTGACGCCCCAAGGAGGTGGCTCCATGCTCTGGCTCCTGCTGTTCGCGCCGCTGGCGCTGGTCCTGGACGCCATCCCCGGCGTGCCGGCGCCGTTCGTCTTCTTCAGCGCCGCCCTGTCCATCGTGCCCATCGCCAAGCTCATCGTGGAGGGGACGGAAAACCTCGCCCATTACACCGGCCCCACCATCGGCGGGCTCCTGAACGCGACGTTCGGGAACCTGCCCGAGCTGATCATCTCCCTCGTCGCCCTTCGCGCCGGCCTCGGCGAGATGGTCCGCGCCTCGCTGATCGGGGCGCTGCTCATCAACCTGCTCTTCGGGCTGGGGCTGGCGTTCTTCCTCGGCGGGCTGCGATTTCACGTCCAGGAGTTCAACCCGGCCGGAGCGCGCACCTATGCCTCGATGATGCTCCTGGCGGCCATCAGCATGGCGATCCCCAGCGCCTTCCATCGCTTCTTCGGGGCCGAGCAGGGGATCCCCCACGAGTTCGCCCTCGACACCAGCGTGGCGCTTGTGCTCCTGTTGACCTACGGTCTCTACCTCCTCTACCAGCTGCGGACCCACAAGGAGGCCTTCGCGGCGAGCGAAGTGCCCGGCGCCGCGACTGAAACCGGGCATATCTGGTCCCTGCCGCGCTCCATCACGACGCTCGTCCTCGCTTCGGGAGCGGCCGCGTGGATGAGTGAGGTCCTGGTCGGCGCCGCCGAAACCACCGGCGAGGCTCTCGGGATGTCGCCGACCTTCATCGGACTCATCCTCCTGGCGGGGGTGGGCGGGGCCGCGGAGATCGGCTCGGCCATCGCCATGGGACGCAAGAACAAGATGGACCTCTCGGTGGGCATCGCCATGGGGTCCTGCATCCAGATCGCTCTTTTCGTGGCGCCGCTCCTCGTGCTCCTCGGAGGTCTCGTCGGTCCCCAGCCGTTCACCCTCTCGTTCGGCCGCGGCGAGATGGGGTTCCTGTTCATCTCCGTGCTCCTGGGCGGCACAGTCGTCACGGACGGACGATCGAACTGGTTCAAGGGGATCCAGCTGCTGACGGTGTACGCGATCCTCGCTGCGGTCTGCTACCTGGTACCGGCGGCCATGGCGCAGTAAGCGCGCCCGTCACCGGCCGCCCGGATCCGGGTCGTCCCGCGGCCAGGCCGGCGCGCGGCGGCGGGTCTCTCCGGGTCCCCGAACGACGCGGCCTCCGGACGCGGCTCTCCTGGAGAATTCCATGCTGCGCAACCGATTCCGGTCTCTTTCGCTGGCTCTTGGCCTCCTGATCCTCGGGCTCGCTCCCGTCTCCGTCCTGGCCGGGGAGGCCGCTCCGGCGGCGGCTGATCAGGCGCCGGCTGAACACGCGCCGGCCGGGCAGACCCCGGTGGCGGAGACGTCGGCGGAGGCGCCACCGGCATCCGCCGCGGCCGCCACGGTGCCGGACGCGATCCGGGAGCGCAGGATCCTGCAGACCGATCCCTACGCCGCCGCCCGGGTCGACAACGCGCCCCTCGATCCCGACCTGAAGGGGTTCTTCACCCTGCCCGGAACGACCACCATGCTCCGCTTCGGGGGAAACGCGAAGGTGGACGTCATCCACGACTTCGACCCGGCCGGCGACCCCGACATCTTCATCACCTCGACCATCCCGGTAGGACCGACCCCGTCGAGCGACAACACCAGCATCGGCATCGGGCAGTCGCGTCTTGACTTCGAGCTGCGCCGGCCGCTCGCAGGAAAGGTCGGCGGCGATCTCCGCTTCTTCTGCGAGTTCAACTTTCTCGGGGAAAACGGCGCCACGACGCCGGACCTGCGCCACCTCTATGGCCAAGCGATGAACATCCTGGCAGGCTTCACCTTCTCCACGCTGATGGACGCCGATTCGCTGCCGGACACCCTCGACTTCGAGGGGCCGGGCAGCATGGTGTACATGCTGCAGCCGCAGCTTCGCTGGACGAAGGCCTTCGGCGACCGGACGACCCTCGCCTTCGCTGTCGAGCGCGGCACTTCCGACCTCGTGACCGAGGTCCCCACTGACCCGGACATCGTGATCACCCCGACCAGCCCCTGGCCCGACGGCATCGTGCGCTACCGCTACGAGACCGACCGGTGGCACCTCCAGGCCGGCGCCGTGCTGCGCTCGGTGGGAGGCTACACCTCGACGCTTGTCGAGCGTCACGTTCCGGCGGGCGGCGTCAGCGTCTCGGGCGCGGTGCAGCTGTCCGGGAACGACACCCTCCTGTGGCAGGGAAATTTCGGCCAGGGAATGGGACGCTACGTCGAGGACATGACCGGGCTGGCCGCCGACGTCGGCCTGGACGAGGATGGAGATCTCGTGGCCCTCCCCGTGGCCGCCGGCTTCGCGGCCCTGCAGCATTCGTGGAATGAGGAGTTCCGATCCAGCTTCGTGTGGGGGAGGATCGATCTCGACAGCGTCGGCAAGACTTTGACCACCAGCTTCCACACCAGCGATTATGCCGCGGCCAACCTGATCTGGAACCCGAAGGGAACGCCCTTCAACGTGGGGATCGAGTACCTTTACGGCCGGCAGCAGATCGCCGCCGGCGAGGCCGGGGACGCGCACCGGCTGCAGTTCTCGTTCCAGTACGACCTCGTCAACTAGGAAAGGAGCGAACGGGACCCCATGATGAACCTGTTCACGATCATCCTGTTGTTCATCACCGGCCTGTTCGCCGGCATCCTGCTCCTGCTCGAGGTCGGCCGGCGCCTGGCGCTTCGCCGCCGGGCCCAGCCGGCCGCGGACGCCGGCGCGGGGCTCGGGGCCGGCGGAGCGCTTCGAGGCCCGGCGGCGCCTGATCGTCGAGGAAGCAGGCCTGCGTCCTGCTCCTGCCGGCTCTCAACTCGATGATTGACATCACCACGACCCGCACCGTCGCGGGCTACACGCACCCGCCGGTGCTCATCTTTGCCATGCTGGCCGTGCTCGCGCTGGCCTGCTCGCTCCTCGCGGGCCACACCATGGCCGGCAGCAAGACCCGCAACTGGATCCACATCCTCGCCTTCGCGGCCATCCTGACCATCACCGTGTACGTCATCCTCGATTACGAGTTCCCGCGCGTGGGGTTCATCCGCATCGACCCGGTGGACCAGGTGCTCATGGACGTGCGCGCGGGCATGGAGTGAGCTGAATAGACGGCGACTACTCGACCCGCTTCCGGCTCGAGGCGACACGCGAGTTCAGCGTGCGCGATCACCCGGTCGTTCCCTACCTCAATGTCGAGTGGTTCTACGACACGCGCTACGACGGCTGGGCAAGAACTCTCTGGCAGGCGGGCACCGAAGTCACGGTGGACCCGCACTTCCGTTTCGAACTCTGCCTGGCCCGGCAAACGGACGATCTCCCGGACGCGTCGAGCCTAAACGCCCTCGGGGTCGTGGCCAAGTGGTACTACTGGTCCGCGACGAGGCTGGACGTCAGCCCGCGCTTCCTGTAACCGGGGATTGCGTGGCGGTTAAGAGGAAAAACAGCACTCCATCAAGAAACCCGCGAGACCGGAGTGGATGCCCTTCGGGGCGAGGTCGGTCGTCGTCCAGTTTCAGCGGCATGCGCGAGTCGGTCGGTGCAAGCGAAAAATGAAAAGGGCGGGTGGCGCCACCGTCCGACGACCCTCCAGGGGGTCGGGGAAACAGTTGCGCTCACCCACCCTTCCTCATGAAGCGGCGGAAGAGGGAATAGCGCCCCTCATCCTTCGCCGGGGCTAGCGGCCGGTCGTGGTTCCGATCTCCTCACCCGAGACGATGATCTCGACGCGCCGGTTCTTCGCCCGCCCCTCCGCGGTGTCGTTGGGCGCCACCGGCGAGGCCTTGCCCAGGCCCTTCGCCGTGAGCGATGACGCGGGGATCCCCTGCTCCGTCAGGTAGGCCTGCACGGCTTCGGCCCGCTTCTGCGACAGCTCCTGGTTGGTCTCGTCCTTCCCGGCACTGTCGGTGTACCCTTCGATGTCGAGCTTCAGGCTGGGGTGCGTCGCGATGATGCCGGCGAGCTTGGCGAGGTTCTCGCGCGCCGCGGGCTGGAGCTTGGCGCTACCGGACGCAAAGGTGACGCCGGCCATGGTTACGACGAGTCCCCGGTCCGTGTCCGTGGTCGCTAGAATCCTGTTGAGCTGCTTGAGGAGATCTGCCCTCTGCTTCTGCACCGAGGCGCGGCCCGCCTGGGCGGTGGCTGCCTGGGCCTGGGCCGCCTGGGCCTGGGCCTGCTGCTGCGTCGTCTCAACCTGGGCCTGGGCCTTGGCCGCCTGGGCGGTGGCCGCCTGGGCCTGGGCCTGCTGCTTCGCCGCCTCAGCCTGGGCGGCGGCGAGCTTCTCCTCTTCGGCGCGCTTGGCAGCGACGCCGATGGCGTCCTCGGCGGCCTGCACCGCCTCGCGCGACGCCATGATCACGGTATCCTTCTTGCCCTTCTTGTCCTTCTGGGTCGCCTCGGCCTTGTCCAGGGCCTTGGCGGCCTTGTTGAACGAATCGGCCGCATACTGGTCCGCCTTCTGGTAGCGGGCGATCTGCACGGCATTGCGCGCCTGGTAGAGCTCGAACGGAACCTTCGGGTCGATCTTCACCGGCTGCAGGCCGACCTCCTTGTAGCGGCCCCTCTGGAGGAGCGGCGCCTTGGCTTCCAGGGGAGCGGTCTGGATGTTCTTCTTGTCGGGGACGGCGTTGATCAGGACGACGGTGTCGCTCGGCATGGTGACGGCAAAGTAGGGCTCCGCCGTGACACCCAGGGCGAACGTCTGGAAGTTGACGCTGGTGCTAATCTCTCCCTTCTCGCGATCCATATTGAGGATGCCGAGGTTCGAGGCCTTTCCCTCCGGAGTGACCGCCCAGAGCACGTAGACCAGGTATTCCGGTCCGAACTTCGAAGGCTCCCCGAGACCCTCGAAGCTGGCTTCGATGTCAGCCCTCCCTTCCTTGGTGCTCACCGTCGCCTTGCCGGAGCACATCATGGGCGACGTCGCCTTCATCTCGAAGTCGATCTTCTTGTCGGGCGGGAAGGAAATCGCCTTGACCTTAGCTGCCGGCGCGCTGCCCGCCGGGGTCTCCGCGGCCGCCTGCACCCCGAGAGAGAGGCCCAGGCAGACAATCATGAGCAGTACAGGGAACAACTGTCGCTTCATCTCAGATCCTCCTTTGAACGCAGGTTCCTTCGTGTGGCGGCTGCATCGCATTGACGGTCGGCGCCGGAACACGCCCCGGTCCGGCACCCCCTTGGCACCTTCCTCCATCCCCTCCCTTCCTGCCCGCCCTGTCGCAACGCGGCCGGGCGCCATCGGCACCGGATTGTTTCTGGACTCTTCGGAGATTTTCGGAAACTTCACCGCACCCGAGCGCGGTCATTGTATTCCTTGCCAGGATTCGACGCAAGCGACTCGGACCGATCTGTCGCCCCTCTCCGGGTGAGCGCGATTTCGGCCGGACCGGAAGGACGACCGCCGCCCCGCTCTTCAACTTGATCTGCGGCAATGGAATCATCTGTCTATTCGAAGGAGCGGTTATCGACGTCGCGATCGGTGGTCTTGACGGATTTTCCGGCTGTTTCGTTGGGTTCGGCGAGGGACGTGTGCGGATAGGCGGGAGGCCAAAGCCCGGGGGAAAAAGCCCGCCCGGGGGACCGCATGAGGCCCGTCGCTTCGCTCCGACGGGGGGCACCCTCCGCCCCCGAAATCACACTCCCCGCCGGAGAACCCGGGCGCGTGGGGGGAGGCTACCGGTCGTCCCGGGTTGAGATCGTCGTTCCTGGGACATCCTACGGGGCCGTTCTTGAGAAACTTGGCCTGTGGACCCTGCCCCGGACCTGTGGACGCCGCCCTGCTGGTGCCCACCAGGTCCTTGGACGGCGCCCAGGGCGCGCCGCCCACAGGTCCCCCAGGCCCAACGACGGGCCCCGCTCCCGAAGGAAAGTAAGATAAGATGGCGGCCATTGGAACCAAGGAGGTCAAAGGAGACAACCACGCGTCGCTCCGCTCCGATCAGCGTTCACCATCGCCGGAACGGGTGATCCCCATCCCCGGAATCGATGATCACGATCCCCGGAATCGCCGATCCCCTTGCTCCGGAATCACTGATCACGATGGCCCGGAATACGCACCACGGGGTCTTGCCGCCGCTCACAGCCACAACGAAGCAGCCGCGGGCAGCAACGGCCGCCCGCGCCTCTGCGGCAATCACCTTCGCAGCCTCGCGCGCGACAGCATCGGCATCGCTGAGCACCTTGATCTCCATCGCCGCTCCTACTTTGTCACGACCGGCTTCTGCCAGCCACCGCGCGGCGTCACCTGCTCGACCTCCTTCGGTCCCCACGTCATCGGTTCGTACTCGTAGACCGGGGTGCCGGCCTTCAACGCGGGATCCACAATACGCCAGGCTTCTTCCACATAGTCTTGCCGGGCAAACAACGTGGCATCTCCCGCCATGGCGTCGCCGAGTACCCGTTCGTACGCATCCATCTCCTCCGCCTGGGGCAGCCGGCTTCCCACGATTTCCACGGGGGCGCCGACCGTCTCTTCGGTCGGAGACATGACATTCAGACCGAAGGCGATCGTGATGTCGGGACTGATCCGGAACCGGAAGTGATTCTGGTTCAGATGCAGGTCCTCAAACATGGTAGGAAGCTGGCGCAGGCGAACCACGATTTCCGTGCAGGTCACGGGCAGGCACTTCCCGGCCCGGATGTAGAACGGAACCCCTTTCCACCGCCAGGAATTGATCTCCAGTTTCATCGCGGCGAAGGTCTCCACCTGCGAGTTCGGCGCCACCCCTTTTTCGCTGCGGTAGCCGCGGAACTGGCCGCGAACCAGGTTTTTCCCTTCCAGAGGAAGCATGGCCTTCAGGACCTTGACTTTTTCATCTCGAATGGATTCGGAGTCGGTTCTGACCGGCGGTTCCATCGCCAGGTTGGCCAGCACCTGGAACAGATGGTTCTGGATCACGTCACGGATGGTGCCGGTCTCATCATAGAACGCGCCCCGGTCCTGGACGCCGAAGTTTTCGGCCATGGTGATCTGCACACTCTCAACGTGAGTGCAGTTCCAGAACGGTTCCAGAAACGCATTCGCGAACCGGAAGAAGACCATGTTCTGCACCTGCCGTTTCCCGAGGTAATGGTCGATGCGGTAGATGGCCTTCTCGTCAAACGTTCGATACAGAACCCGGTTCAGCTCCTGTGCGGAGTGGAGGTCATGGCCGAAAGGCTTTTCGAGAATGACGCGCGCGCCGTCGGTACAACCCGCCTTCGCCAATTGTTCCACGACCGTCGGGAAGATCGAAGGCGGGATGGCCATGTAGTAGGCCGGCTGCCGGGCTCCACCCAGCTCCTCGCGTAGCTTCTGGAAGGTCGCCGGGTCGCCATTATCTCCCTTCACATAGCGCATCAATCCGCTCAGTCTTTCAAACGCCGCGCGATCGAGCCCACCGTGCTTCTCGAGGCTGTCACGCGCCCGCGCTTTCAGCGCGTCGAGATTCTGTGCCGACCGCGCCACGCCGATGACCGGCACGTTGAGGCGGCCCCGTTTCACCATTGCCTGGAGCGACGGGAAGATCTTCTTGAAGGCAAGATCGCCCGTCGCGCCGAAGAAAACAAATGCGTCCGACTGTGGGACGTTCATGGTCTTCTCCCTACTGGGCCGGCTTCTCGTGGTGTCCACCGAACTGGAAGCGCATTGCGGACAGGAGCTTGTCGGCATACTCGGCTTCCCCGCGCGAGCTGAAGCGCGAGTAGAGCGCAGTGCTGAGCACCGGCGCAGGCACGGCCTCATCAATTGCCGCCTTTATCGTCCATCGCCCCTCGCCTGAATCCGACACCCGGCCCGCGAACTTCGAAACGTTCGGGTCCTCTAGCAAAGCAGCCGCCGTCAGATCGAGCAGCCATGAAGCGACTACGCTGCCGCGCCGCCAGAGTTCAGCGATGTCTCGTATGTTGAAGTCGTATTGGTATTCTTCAGGGTGGCGCAAGGGCGTCGTCTCCGCGTCTACATCGTGCCGGGCCTTTCCCACGTTGGCGCTTTCGAGAATATTCAGTCCCTCGGCGTAGGCGGCCATGAGACCGTACTCGATCCCGTTGTGCACCATCTTCACGAAGTGGCCCGCGCCGACCGGCCCGCAGTGCAGGTAGCCTTGTTCTGCTGTTCCGCCGACCTTCTCCCGCCCCGGGAGCCGTGCTGCCGCAGCCATCCCGGGCGCCAGCGCGGAGAAGAGGGGATCCAGGTACTTGACCACCGCGTTCTCACCGCCGATCATCAGGCAATAGCCTCTTTCCAATCCCCAGACGCCGCCGCTCGTTCCACAATCGACGTAGTTGATGCCCTTGGGAGTAAGCTCTTTTGCTCGCCGGATGTCATCGATGTAGTAGGAATTGCCGCCATCGACGATGATATCTTCCTTCTGCATGAAGGCCGCAACATCCTTCAGCGTCTTGTCGACCGCGGCCGCAGGCACCATCAGCCAGATCAGGCGCGGTGGCTTCAATTTGGCGACGAGATCCTCAAGCGAGGAGGCGGCAACTGCCCCCGTCTCCTTTGCGAACGTTTCTCTCCTTTTCGCTGTGGCGGAATAGACGACGACCTCGTGGCCTGCGGCCATCCACCGCTTCACCATGTTCGCCCCCATCCGTCCCAGTCCGATCATTCCGAGTTGCATCACGTTCTCCCTTCGAAGATGTCGACGAATTCCCGATACCTCTTTGCGATTTCCGAGACGGCGGCTTCCTGCGAGATCTGCCCGGCCCGGTAGCCGGCGAGCGGCTCCCAAAAAACGGTCCGGCCCACCGCGAAGCCGGTGAACCCAGAGACGCCGGCGGCCGTCGCCAGCCATTCGTGAACTTTCCGATCGTCCTCGCCCCGGCCGAGAACGATGCATCCCACCTTGTCCCGCCCGCCGCGCCGGGCGGCAGCAACGAATCGTGCGCAGTCCTCCCGTCGGTCGAGTCCCTCGATCTTCCATACAGTTCGCCGTGCCAGCCGAACATCTTCGTCTCGAAGGTGCCCCGGTGGTCGAAGGGAAGAATGTAGAGAGGTTTGTCGAAGCCCAGGATCATGCTTTTCCCCCCGTCATCGCCAGATAGCGGCGGATCAGGGCGTTCGTGGAGCTGTCGTGCGCAAGCGAGGGCTCGGCGGACGCCCCCAGCTCCGGGATGATCTTCTGGGCCAGCACCTTCCCCAGCTCGACGCCCCACTGGTCGAAGGAGTCGATCCCCCAGACTGTCCCCTGCGTGAAGACGGAGTGCTCGTAGAGCGCCACGAGCTTGCCTAGCGTCCCCGGCGTCAGGTGCTGCGCGAGGATCGTGTTCGAGGGGCGGTTCCCCTCGAAGACCCGGTGCGGCACGAGCCAATCCGGCGTCCCTTCCGCCTTCACCTCGTCCGCGGTCTTGCCGGACGCCAGCGCCTCGCTCTGCGCCAGGACGTTCGCGATGAGGATGTCGTGGTGCCGGCCGAGCGGATTCAGCGGTTCGATGAACGCGATGAAGTCGCACGGGATGAGCCGTGTCCCCTGGTGGATCAGCTGGTAGAAGGAGTGCTGGCCGTTGGTCCCGGGCTCGCCCCAGTAGACGGGGCCGGTGTCGGCCGCAACGCGCGTCCCTTCGAGCGTGACGTGCTTGCCGTTGCTCTCCATCGTCAGCTGCTGGAGATAGGCGGGGACGCGCTTCAGGTACTGCTCGTACGGGAGGACGGCGACGGTCTGGGCGTCGAAGAAGTCGGTGTACCAGACGGTCAGAAGGCCCATCAGCACCGGCAGGTTTTTCTCAAACGGGGCGGTCCGGAAGTGCTCGTCCATCTGGTGAAACCCGTCGAGCAGGGCGCGGAAGCCCTCAGGGCCGATGGCCAGCATGGTCGAGAGGCCAATGGCCGAGCCCATCGAATACCGCCCGCCGACCCAGTCCCAGAAGCCGAACATGTTAGCCGTGTCGATGCCGAACTCGGACACCTTCGCGGCATTGGTCGAGACGGCGACGAAATGCATGGCCACGGCCCTGGCATCGTTGCCGAAGGCCCGCAGCGACCAGTCGCGCGCGCTTTGGGCGTTGGTCATCGTCTCCATCGTGGTGAAGGTCTTCGAAGAGATGATGAAGAGCGTTTCCGCGGGATCCAGGTCGCGGGTCGCTTCCACGAAGTCGGTCCCGTCCACGTTCGAGATGAACCGGAACGTCATGGAGCGCTCGCTGTAGTGCCGGAGCGCCTCGTAGGCCATCACCGGCCCGAGGTCGGACCCACCGATGCCGATGTTGACGACGTTGCGGATGCGCTTGCCGGTGTGGCCCTTCCACGCGCCGCTGCGGACGCGCTTGCAAAAGTCCGCCATCCGGTCCAGCACGGCGTGGACCTGGGGGACCACGTTCTCGCCGTCCACGATGATCGATGCCGCTCGCGGCGCGCGCAGGGCGACGTGCAGGGCCGCGCGGTTCTCCGTGACGTTGATCTTGTCGCCCCGGAACATCGCGTCGATGCGCTGGCGCAGGCCGCATTCCCCGGCCAGCTTCAGGAGGAGTCCCAGCGTGTCGTCCGTGATGCGGTTCTTCGAGTAATCGAGAAAGACGCCAGCGGCCTCCGCCGTCAGACGCTCGCCGCGGGTCGGATCACCCGCGAAGAGCGTGCGGAGATGGACGCCGCGGACCTGTTCGTGGTGGGCGACGAGCGCCTTCCACGCCGGGCGTGTCGTCAGCGATGAGTTCGTGTCCTTCATGGTCGCGCTCCTTTCGTTTTCTTTGCCCGGTCAGGACGAGGACGTTTGGGAGTGTGTGGCGTGCGAACCGCCACTGGCTCCCACATTCGGAACCCGCCGATGAACGCGTTGGCGTTGCTGCCGAGCCGGCAGCCGGGGGGCGCCTTCTTCAGCTTCTTGGCGTTTCCTCCGCCGATGACGACGTCGTCGAGCAAAAGAGCGGACGTGAATCGTGCCACGAGCAACTCGAGGGTCTTCCGCCACTTCTTCTTCCCGAGCTTCTGCAGCCCGCGAAGACCCAGGTGGTCCTCGATGGTCCGCTTCCCGTAGGAGAGGGCCCCGAGCTCCATCGGGACGATGTGCCCGCGCACCATCAGGGTGGAGCCCAGGCCCGTCCCGAGGCCGAGGAAGAGCATCGTTCCGCCGTTGTAGCTCCCGAGGGCCTGCATCGCGGCATCGTTAATGACCTTCACGGGCCGCCCGAACGCTGCCGCGAAGTCGAACCCGACCCAGCCGTGGGCGAGGTTGTGGGGTTCGGTGACCGCGCGGTCTCCGACGACCCGCCCGGGGTAGCCGATGGAAACCACGTCGTACTTCCAGTCCCCCGCGAGTTTCTTGACTCCGGCCACCATCTGCCTGGGAGTCAGGGTTGGCCCCGAGGGGAACTTTCGGGGCTCGGCCTGACCGGTGGCGAGGATCTTCACGTTGGTCCCGCCGACATCTACCGACAACACTTTCATGGACGCCCTCCCACATTCGACTGTTTCTACTTGAGGGCAGCGCTCTTTTTGGAGATCACGCCCATCAGCTCGTTCCAGGACTTGACCAACGACGCCACCGCGTCCGTCTGGAGCTGGCTGGCCAAGGCGTGGATATCGATCCCCGCCGCAGCGAATTGCGTCAACAACTCCTCGCAGTTTCCTCCGTCTGCTCGCATGAGCGTCGGGATATCACCGTGGTCTGCGAGTGCCTTAAGCGTGCCCTCGGGTATCGTATTCACAGTGAACGGGGCCGCCAGCGCTTTGATGTACAGAACGTCGGAGGCCAGCGGATCCTTGGTGCCGGTGCTCGCCCACAGCAGGCGCTGCGGTCGGGCGCCCGCGTTGTAGATCCGCTGCCAGCGCGGGGAGCTGAGCAGCGACCGATACGCCTTGTAGGTGCGCTTGGCAACAGCGAGGGCTAGCTGGTTACGCAGCGCGTCGGGCACCTTGTCCTTGACCGCAGTGTCCCACCGGCTGACGAACACCGAGGCCACTGAACCCACGTCGGGCTTCAGCCCGGCATCGAGGCGTCGTTCGATGCCGCGCAGGAACGCCTCGGCGGCCGCGAAGTAGTGCTCGCGCGAGAACAGCAGGGTCACGTTGATCGGAATGCCGGCGAAGATGGCCTCTTCGATGGCCGGCAGACCTTCCCGGGTGCCCGGGATCTTGATCGTCAGGTTGGGACGGCCTGCCCGCGCGAAGAGATCCTTGGCGGCGGCGATCGTCCCGGCCGAGTCGTAGGCAAGCAGAGGCGACACCTCCAGCGGCACCCATCCGTCCACGCCATTGGTCCGATCGTAAATCGGCCGGAACAGGTCCGCGGCACGGGTGAGATCGTCGATTGCAAGCTCAAAGAACAGATCTTCGGCCGATTTTCCTTGCCCAAGCTTTTGGAAGATCGCCGCGTCGTACGCGCTGCTGTTCTTGATCGCCTGCTCGAAGATCGTCGGATTCGAGGTGAGCCCCGTCACTGACAGCTCGTTCACATAGCGCTCGAGCGTGCCGCTCGTCAGCAGGTCGCGCGTGATGTTGTCGAGCCAAAGGCTCTGGCCCAGCCGATTGAGCTGGCCGGTGGCCTTCACGGCCGCGCCCGTCGCGGGCTCGGCCCGCGGGAGGATGTACTGCTCCACGGCGTTGGCGAAACCCTCATCGGCGAACGAGGTCGTTACGTACATCGCCTGGCGCTGCACTTCCTCGCTGGCGTTGCCCATCGCGATACTGAGACCGCTTCGTTTGAACATCAGCACGTCGTTCAACTGGTCGCCGATGGTGGCGATCTGCTCCAGCGGGATCTTCAGGTACCGCGAAAACCGCTCGATCACGGTCCCTTTGTTGGCCGTTGGATTCGTCACGTCGAGGTAGTGCGGCTGCGACCGCGCGGCGGAGACCTGTGTTCCGAACTCCTGCTGAAGCGCCGCCTCGCAAGCCGCGACGCGAGGGTGGTCGTCGCTGACGCCGACCATCTTCACGATTCCGCTGAGCACCTTGTCGAAGGTGGGGACAACCGTGGGCTCGAACTGGACCGTCGACGCCTCACGGTCCACACGCGGCGCCTGGCGCGAGCGAACGTACCAATCGGTGGGGCTATAGAGCCAGACGTCGAGACCATGGGACTGAATCGTCTCGACGATGGCCGACAGCACATAGTCGGGCAGCTGTCGCTCGTCGAGCACGGACAGGTCGGGGAGCACGATGACGCCACCGTTGAAGCCCGCCGGGGTTGTCCCTCTGAGCGTTGAACGGTGACGGTGATCCTTCCGCCCCGATCGGTCATGATCGGGGTGCCATAACAAAGGAGGGACCACCGTCATGGCCAAGCATCCCACGAAACGAGTCGCGAGTGAAGCTCCTCCCCCTGGACCCGAGACTCTTCTCGGAAGACGATCGCCCTTCCTGGGCCATCCTACGGCCTCGTTTTCGAGAGGCCCGCGGGTCGGAGGACGGAAAGAACGGTTCAGGGCCTTTGATGCCCCCTGCGAACAACGGGTGGATCTCCTGGGACTTCTTGCGTATTCCG
>Ga0315288_10002153_pt1 | contig 25512 bp, 34 predicted proteins | sample YL17G11_20_MG_FD_203454 | JGI IMG/M metagenome (GOLD analysis project Ga0315288, IMG submission 203454) | Sediment microbial communities from Yellowstone Lake, YNP, Wyoming, USA - YL17G11_20 | ecosystem: Environmental > Aquatic > Freshwater > Lake > Sediment | place: USA: Wyoming | collected... | reverse complement strand
GTTCGTGGCGAGCTGCCGCCACTTCAGCGCGAGTGCACCAATGTCGACCCCGCTCAGCTCGACCCCGTTGCCTGGGCGCGCTATCGAGAGGCGGCTGCCCCTACGGGGGGCAGCAGCGACGTGATTGGGCGGCTGTCGCGAATGGCGAACGAGTTGTCATGGGCGAAGCGCAAGATCGCAGTGAGCCAAGCTGAAAGCTTGGCTCACGGTGTCGAGGGACACAAGATCGTGGTCTTCGCCTGGTATCAACGCACCGCAGGCTACATAGCAAAAGAACTCGCGAAGCGCGGCTTCTCGGTCTTTGGGCCGATCACCGGTAAGATGCCCGGGTCGAAGCGGCTCGCCGAGGCCGAACGCTTCAAAGACCTGCCGCTCCCATCTGATGGGTGCGCAGCCTATGTAGCGACCTTGGCGGCGGCTGGGATGTCGCTCAATCCATTGTCGGCTGCTGCCGCGGCGTTGTTCACGGACCTTTACTGGGTGCCGACGCAGCTCATCCAAGCCGAAGGTCGCGTTCATCGCGAGGGTCAGCATGCCAGTCAGGTGTTGATCCAGTACCTGATTGTCGATGACAGCATGGACACGATCATGTGGGCGGCCTTGCAGCGCAAGGCCAAGATCATCGCCAAGGCGACGGATGACAAGACCGCGCTGTCGCTTTGCGAAAGCCTGGGCGGTCGCAGCGAAGATGAAACAGCCGCGGCTTTCATGCACGATCTAGAGGCGCTGTCTGATGGCGCGCTGGGGCTGAAATGAACGACGAGTACAACAAGGGCTATCAAGCTGGTATCGATGACGCCAATGTCCGTTGGGAACTGAAGTTGCGGGAGTTCGTGGCGTGGTTGAAGACGAGGGTTGTCGAGAGTAAGGACTACGCTAGCATTCAAGGTGGTTACGAATTGGCGCTGCGTGGAGTCATCATCAGACTTCGCAAATTGGGGATACGCTTCGATGATTGACTCGGAAGAAATCAAAGAGTTGTCTCACGTCATCATGGATGCAATTCCAGGTGACGTAAGTGTGATTACTGTACAACTTGCCCTGGTTCGTCTGTATGTTATGAACGCCGTCGCACTAGATTGGACCGAAGCGCGCACTCTCGGCTGCGTTGCTGTAGGTCTGGAAGCGTACGACCACCGAGACGACGATCCGGTCGTCGACTTGGGGCCGTCTAACTAACATCGCGCCCGCGCAGCGATCGCGAAGGAGGAAACAATGAGAAGACCGTCGGACACCGCCCGACAACGTGCCAACGCTACCAGGAAGGCCATCTTGAAGCTCCTCGCCAAGCGAGGAGCTTCAATGATGCCTTACGAAGTGGCCAAAACCATCCACAACCTTCCCGGCCCCGTCGCCCGTGCCATGCGCGCCCTCGCAAGCCGAGGGTTGCTCAAGGAGCAATCCACGGGGTGGGTGATCACCGCGACGGGTCGCGAGGAAGCGGTGAAGCGATGAAGAGCAGAACGAGTAGAAACCCCTGCGCGTTGTGCGGCGGTCACGAGTGGTATTGCTACGACAGCCCTTCCTTCCACTCTGTGTATGCTGTGCCCATCGGCGAAGAGTATTGTAATTGGAGGCCGATCGTCGATTTTCTCGGTGATACTTATTTGGCCAACCCGGGTTGGTACGACGAGTGCGTCAACTGCAAGGCGGTGGTGTCATGAAACGAGTTGGTGATTTCAAGGTAGGCGAGGACGTGTGCATTGTTTTCAAGGGACAACACGCGTTCGTACCACAGGGGAACCCGCAACGCCAGACGATGGAGATGGTGCTCAACGTCATCCACGGCACATATCGTGGCTTCGACGAGGACACCATCACCGTCGAGACGGAGTCGCATAGTGGAGTTCACGTTGTTTGGTCGATTGACAAGGACGACGTGCTAATGCTTGGCCGTAAGGTCGAGGGCGCCAACATCGCTCGCGTTCAATAACACGAACGCCTCGTCCCGGGGCGTTCGCGGAGGTGACAATGGGATTGGTGATCAGAAATACCAAAGAGGACAAGCCGCGATTTTTGCGGATGGGTATATACGGTAATACAGGCGTTGGAAAGACCACGACTGCGTCGACTTTCCCACGGCCGTTTTTCTTTTCAGTCAGTGCCGAGAGTGGCATATCGTCGCTCGCGTCGGTCGAAAAGGGCGTCGACTACGCGCTCATCGAGAGCCGGCGCGATATGGAAGACGCTCTTCAGATGTTCAAGAAGGACTACAAGGCCAAGGACTGGCGCACCGCCGTCATCGACACCGCTACCATTTACGGTCGTTTCGTCTCAATGGAGGAAAGCCACCACGGTGAAATATCCATGGACCAGGCCAAGTGGATGAAGGTGCTCGGCCACCTTTTGAACATCCGCGACGTGTTGCATACCTGCGAGTGCCACGTGGTCTGGGTGTTTCACGTCGACGAGCGCAAGAGCGGCGACTTCATCCTCAATATCGGTCCCAAGCTCGTGGGACAAGCCAATGCGGAGATTGTACAGACGCTCGGTCTGCTGGCCTACATGGACCGCGTTGAGAAGGACGTCGTCAAGAACGAGAACGGTGACATCATCGAGGAAGCGCGAACCATTCGACGATTGTGGGTGCGATGCCCGAGTGAGATGTCTCCGAAGTTTGCCTTCAAGTCGTGGTACGAGAAAGTCCTGACCCAACCGTGCTATGCACCTGATTTCGCCGTGCTCGCGAAGTACCTGGCGCCGAAGTACATCCAGAGCTTGGTCGAGGAGGTCAAGAAGTGACCTCCTCGGTGCACTACTCGAGCGACTCTGCGGAGTGGGCGACGCCACGAGTCTTCTTCAAAAGGCTCGATGCAGAGTTTAACTTCACGCTCGACGTGTGCGCCACGGCCGCCAACACCACATGCAGACGGTTCTTCGCGAAGAACCCTGACCCCCGCAGCGCGGGGGTCGGTGGTCTCGTGCAGCCGTGGTTGCACGAGGTGTGCTTCTGCAATCCGCCGTACGGAAGAGGTGTCAAGGGTCCTGCTCCGTGGCTCGAGAAGGCTACTCGCGAGTGCGCCAACGGCGCACTCGTGGTGTGTCTTCTCGCGGCGCGGACGGACACAAGGTGGTTTCATCGGCTCGTGTGGCCGGTGGCTGATGAAGTGCGGTTTGTCGAGGGACGGCTCGCTTTCAACGAAGGTGGACCGGCCCCATTTCCGTCAATGGTCGTAGTATACCGTCCGCGTTAGAGGACGGTAGCAACCCGAGCGAGGGTGCGGAGCACCCCGCTTGAAGGAGTGACGAATGGCAGAGAAAGAGCAGTGGATCACCAACGGTCGTCTTCCGGTCGACGTCTCCGCGGACGAGATGATGCACAGTGGTCCGATCACGTACGACCCGGGCATGTGCCATTTCAAGTGCCTGGGGTGGTACAACAACCCCAAGGGCAAGGGCAAGTCGGTCGTCATGGGATTCCTCATCACTGACGGCCCCGATGACCAGCACAGCAACAAGGGACGCACCTACCGCAAGACCTACAACCTCGAGGTCGGGTCCAAGTCGCGTGGGTTCTACAGGGCGCTCGTGCACGGCATCGCCGGTGAAAAGGGGTTCGTGAAGGGCGAGGTTGATTTCGGCGTGATCGGCGGGGCCGAGTTCGACGCGATGCTGTTCGAGAAGGCCAGCACGTACGAGGACAAGAAGACCGGCCAGATGAAGACTGGCAAGAACTACGAGATCGACGACACCACCATCAAGAACGTGAAGCTCGGCAACGGTGTCGCTGCCGGCGGCGGCACCTCGGGCGGTGGTGGCGGCTTCGAGCCCGCGACGTAGCTTGACCGCTTCGCGGTCAAGCTAGTTCGTCGTGGGGCCTCGCCGGCTGGTGATACGCCGGCCGCCTATCCCATCCTCTTACCTTTTACGCAAAACGAGCGGGGCCCCACGACACTTTTTGTCAACCCACGAAGCGTCAACCCACGAAGCCTCGCGGGTTGACAAAAGGAGAGGAGCAACACATGGAAAACATGACCCAGGTGATGATTTTGACCCCGGCGATCATCAAGGCGTGGGAAGCACCAACCTGCCAACGTCCGTTGAGCATCAACAAAAACGTCAAGGCATTGACGTCGATAATGCTCAATCCGTACGTCAATATGCCCGGTACCATCCTCTTAGGAATATGGAACGGCAAGACGTATTTGATTGACGGTCAACACAGAGGCTACGCGTTCCTACAAACTAACCGACCCACGATCGACGCGCTTGTTGAAATACACCACTATGTTGACGGACCCGCAGGGGAAGTAGCGATGTCCTTAGAATACATTGAACGCAACAAGCAACTTGTCGTACGAAAAGCTGATGACACTTTACGCGCTATGGAAGCGTTTACACCTATGTTGCGTACACTACGTGACAACTGTCCATTTGTTGCATACTCTCGCATCCACTCGTCCGGTAGTACTGTGCGGCGAATGATTTCTATGAGTAACTTACTGCGGTACTGGACGTGCGCTGGGAATGAGGCACCAGCGACATTTGCTACCGCGGAGCAAATCGCGAAAACGTTGACACAAGAGCAAGTGGATACGATCACTCCATTCTTGAACATGTGTTTGGCAGCCTGGGGATACGACAAAGAAAATGATGATATGTGGTGCCAATTGAATATGACCGTAACGATGTGGTTGTATAGACACACTGTTCTGGACACGGGTTCGGCACTGGCCAGAATCACCAAGATATCACCCGAGACATTTCAAAGATGCTTGGTAGCAACGTCCGTGGATACTGATTACTGCCTGTGGCTAAACGCTATCAAGAAAAAAGCTTTTACGGATTCACGGTCAGCCTGTCTTCGCCGATTACGTGAAATCTTCGCCAAGGTACTCTGCTCAGTCACCGGTATGAAACGTTCCAACCTGCGAATGCCACAGCCTGACTGGATGCTGAGCTAATATGAAACCCCTCATCATCAGCGACCTTGACGGCACCCTCGTCAACATCATGGACGAGGTGCTCGAGATGATCTGGCGCCACTTCAACATTGCCGTACGTCCAGAGGACGTACGACAATACGACGTGGCAGCGGCGCTTCATCCGTTGTTGACTAATGAGCACGCAAGCCAAGACGTCCTGGCAGCTTGGCTTGTGGAGAATGCCTGGACCAATCGGTGGCTCTACGAGGTCGCCAAGCCCTACTGGGACATCCACGCAGCCTACCAGAAGGCAATGTCCGCTGCGGACATTGCCTTCTGCACAGGCCGCCCGGGAACGGACGATGTCGAGGAAGCAACGCTGGAGTGGTTGAGTGTCTGGGGCTACGACAATTGCGACTGCTACTTCGCTTCCACCTTTGCCGACGGCAAGGCCGGGGTCTTCGGTGAAATACTCGACGGCGACAAGCGACCTTTGTGGATCATCGAGGACGACATCGAAGCAGCTAAGATGATGGAGGAGATTGTGCTCGAAGTCGGGTGGGAGTGTAAGGTATTCATCGTCGACCGCCCGTGGACCCGCGTTGACTACAAAGGTCGGTACTACGGCGGCTGCGACGTCGCCGAGGCGTTTGGAAAGCTCCTCGCTGGAGGTTCGTGATGAAGCGTCTCATCGTCGGGTTTGGGCATAAACGATATTCGGGAAAAGATACCTGTGCGAAAATCGCGCAGGCATACTTGTACAAGTTGGAGCGAAGTTCCACACGAACGTGGTTTGCGGAAGCACTCAAGGCCGCCGCAATGGAAGCCTTTGACTTTACCGAGGAGCAAGTGTATGGCGGTCATAAAGGCGTCATCGATTCGCGCTGGGGTTTCACGCCGGGTTGGGCGCTACAGAGGATGGGGACTGAAGGATTCCGCGACGTGTTCGGTTTCGACTTCTGGATACACCGATTGAAAATGTACGTCGACAAGGTCGACGAACACGTTCTAATCGCCGACGTCCGCTTCCCTAACGAGGCCGCTGCCATCAAGTCCTGGGGTGGCTTCGTCGTCAACGTGGTCCGGCCCGTCTTCGACGGGCCGGACGATGGTCGCGATAGCAACCACCCCAGCGAGACGGCACTTGATCTGTACGCGGATTGGGACGGCGTCATCATCAACGACGGCACGATCGAACAGCTTCGTGACCAGGTCACGAAGCTTGTTGATCGTTTTCTACACGTGCTCGCGATGCGCGAGCGCGAGGAGGTGTCATAATGGAAAAGGCATTCACGATCACAGAGAGCTTCGGTGAGAACGACGATCTCCTGCCCTGTCAGCACGACAGGGTTATCACGCTGACCAAGTTGCCGAACGACACGACCGGCGGACATTGCAACATTGGTCAAGCTAGCAAGCGTCTGTGGGGTTGTTTTGTGATATATGTTCAACATACGCGAGTCCTTCTATCAGATCGTGCTTTGCAAATATTGGGTCAAGTCATCGCCGCTTATCAGCTCAGGTGTATTACACCTGAGCCGAAGCCGAAGAAGGGGGGTCGTCGTGGGTAGGCTCACATATGTCGAAGGGATTCCAGGCTCGGGCAAGAGTACGTTCGTCCGAGAGGTAGGTCCGCGCCTCAACTATCGCGTGTTCAATGAGCCGGTGGACAAGCCGCACCTCGACCGCTTCTACAACGACCCGCCACGGTACGCTTTCAATCTCCAGATTCACCTCCTGCACAAGCGCATCGGCTTGCAGCGGCTCGGCGCCGCGGAGGCTCTCTACTCGCCTGACTACGATGGCGTGCTCATCGACCGCAGCGTCTTCGGTGACGCCGCCTTCGAGGCGATGCACTACGAGGACGGGAACATCTGTGGCCTGGACCACGAAACGTACCTGGCGGCCTTGCACGGGATGAAGCTCGACCTCTTTCCGCCGACGACGTTGGTCTTCATCGACGCCCGGCCCGAGACGTGCTTGGAGCGCATCCGAGAGCGAGCCAAGGTCGAGGACCGCCCGTTCGAGAGCGGCATCACCATCGAGTATTTGCAGCGCCTGGCGGTTCACTACAAGGAACTGATTCGTACGGCGCGTGACGGAAAGTGGCCGTGGGGTAGTTGTGTCGACGTGCAACACATTCAAGGTGACCTGATCATTCGCACAGATACCGAGTGGGATCGAATCGCAGCCGGTCTCCGCGAGGACTGGGTGTGAGGTACCTGACACAATCAACGCCGGTTGATTTAATCGACGCGCCGTCGACGAAAAACGTTGACGGTCGAACCTTGCGTCGAGTAGAGTGTCTTGTCTCCCCCTCTTCCCCCACCTCTCATGCTGATCCTTCCGCATCATACGATTGCAAGGCAGTCGTATGTCCGCGTCAGCCCTCGCTGAGCGAGGGCTGACGTGTACAGGGGACTTCTCGCCAAGCCGGATGGGTGTGACAAGTGCCCGCTCAACGGCTGTCCGCAAGTTCCTGGTGAGGGCGACCCGCACGCGAAGATCGTCATCGTAGGAATGGGGCCTGGCTACTTCGAAGAGCAACGTGGTCGACCCTTTTGCGGCAATAGTGGTGAGCTGCTCGATCGGATGCTAAAGGCCGCAAACATCGAGCGGTCTGAAGTGTGGATCACCAACGTTGCCTTGTGCCGACCTGACCGTGTGCAGCTATCCAACGGTGGTGTGATCCCGAAGGCCCGCGTCGAGAAAGACTCCATGCTCAAGCACTGCCGGGCGCGAGTTCTGAAAGAACTCGCGCTGGTAAAGTCTCGAGTCGTGGTGGCGCTGGGGACGATCACCGCCGAGGCGATCTGCGACGGTGTCAAGGGCATCACGCAGCTTCACGGTGCGCTGTGCCACTTGGCACCGGAAGCCGGCTGCCCGAACACGATCGTCATCCCACTTTTCCATCCAGCGCATCTCCTCCGCGGTGAGCAACGCTTCTACCCAGCCGTCGTGGAAGGTCTCAAAAAGGCGAAGCGCCTGTCCGAGAGTCCGCCGCGACAGCTTGGCAAGTTGTTCGTTATCGACCCTTGTTCCGCAAGGGTCGACGCTGACCTCGATCAACTTGAAAGCCTCGTACTCGAGGTTCTCGAGTCCGGTGAGGACATCGCGGTCGATGTCGAGACGACGAGCGAGAAGCAGCTTGACGCCACCCTCACCGTCGTAGGCTTCGGCATCGCGGGACGCGGGACGCGTCCCGCGATGGGTGTGGCCGTGACGGTGCGGTCGTGGAACAACGCGAAGGGTTGCTTCGAGTGGCTTTGGAGCGCATCCCAGTGGCAGCGAGTCCACGCCATTCTCTTGCGGTTGCTGCTTGGCAGCAACCGCAAGATCTACTGGAACTGGGGATTTGATGTAACGGTGCTCGAGAGGTTCTTCGGATTGCCGGGCGGCACGGTCCGCGATGGCATGATTTTGCACCATCTCGACTACCCCGATCTCCTCCACCGACTCGACTTCGCCGTGCAGACAGTGCTCGACGCGCCACCTTGGAAGTATATCTACCGCGACAAGTGCAAGCGTGGCGTTGCGACGCATCGCGACCTATTGATCTACAACGCCCAGGACTGCCTCTACACGATATTGGCATTCCTGCATGTTGAGATGAATGCCCGGCTACGTGGGAACCTGCATCTCGAACGGCGTCAGCTTGAGGTGAGCTGTCTTGCTCGACGGGCTCATATCTTCGGCGTGCCGATCAACATGCGCGTTTGGCAAGAGGTCTACGACGAGCACAGGAGGATTCATGACGACGCGTTGATAATGATGCGTGGCGCCATCGCTAGCGTCCCTGGCGCCGCGCAAGACTTCTCGGAATTCGTCGACGCGTGCCGACGGTCACGATCTCCCGGTAAGGACATCCAGCCTTCAGCACTCGGTGCTGAAGACTGGAATCCCAATTCGGGAGATCACGGGCGTTGGTTTTTGTACGAGTTCTTGAAGCTCCAGCCACAACGGTGGACCAAGGGTGGACCGGATAAAGACAAGACCAAGATTGTCGCCAGTGCCAGCTACAAAGGCGTTCTCGTCTTCTCCGACAAACCGCTCGTCAAAGCCTATGTAGACTGCGCCGAGGAGTCGGCCACCATCCGCACGCTGGAAAGCATTCGTGCTAACGTCAATCCACGCACCGGCCGCGTTCATCCATCGTGGCAGACGACGTCGATGAAAGGCACCCGATGGACCAGCTCGGGCGGTCTAAACGTCCAAAATTGGGATGAGACGCTCAAGCACGTCACGCGTTTCGAAGAGGAAGGACCGCCGTCGTATTGGTGGGTAGCCGCCGACGCGGCAGCGATCGAGTACCGCATCGCTGCGTGGCTGGCCAATATTCAGGAGCTACTTGACCTTTTCAACGGAGAGACCTTCGACGAAGAAAAGGAAGAGTGGAAAAAGTACGACCCGCGCTATGACGCGCATTCTCTAGTCGCCGTAGAAGTCTTTGGCGATATGTTCACCAAGGGCAATATGAAGTTGAAGAAGGCCCTGCGCACGATGGTGAAGCGCGTCGTATACGCATTGTTTTACGGAGCTTATCCCGAGAAAATCTTCCAGACCATCCTTGAGGACAAGCGCGTCCCATCCGAGTTCAGGGCCTTCATCGCCAAGCACAAGGATTACATCGAGCGCATCCACAGCGGCTTCTCTTCGCGCTTCGGTGAGTGGGAACGCTACGCTCAACGACAGATCGCCCAGGTCCGGTTCAAGGAAGAGCAGATAATCGCCCCGTTCGGTCGGCACCGTCCGTGGGCGCTGTCGAATATGGTCGAAGAGACGAAGATACGAAACACACCCATCCAATTGTCAGCCGGTGAGATCATCAACGACATCTTCGTGGCAACCGACAAGGCACTGCGGGCTGTCGGTGTGGACGCGCACTTCTCGATCCACGAGCACGACTCGGAGAAGTACGTGGTTCACGCTCGCGACGTCGTCAAGGCGCAGGGGATCATGAACGACGAGTTCGATCGGTGGTTGGAATTTGGCGGTGATGATGAGATAGTACGCAAGATTCACATTACAGGCCAAGCCCACACTGGTTTGAGCTTGGCGTCCGTCTAAGGAGGATGGGATGACAAAACGTGCGTTCTTGGTCGGAATCAACAAGTACAAGGAGAATCCCCTCTCCGGTTGTGTCAACGACATCATCGACATGCGTGACTACCTCATCGGCAGCGGTTTCGCTGCCGATGATGTACGCACGTTGCTTGATGAGAGAGCCGGGGTTGAACAGATCATCAGTCGACTGCACTGGCTTCGTGTTGGAGCACAAGCAGGCGATCAGCTCGTGTTTCACTTCTCGGGGCACGGGACGACCATCCGACGTTGGGAGGGCAACCTTCTTGCGCTTGGAGCGGACGCGTGTTTGGTACCCTACGACTACAACTGGAAATACGATCACAGCTTCATCACCGACGGTGACATCGATGAAATTTTCCACGACCTGCCACCTGGGGTTAACCTCACGATGATTTTTGATTCCTGTCACAGTGGTGGCATGCGCGATCTACCACCGCCCGGCTCGAAGCGAGCCGAGCGCGTGAGCACACGGCTCGCACGGCTTCCCCGGGAAGCCGTGCGCTACCTCGCGCCGCCGCAGGACGTGGCGTGGCGAGTGACTGGACGAAACGTGCAGCAACGTGCGTTGGGGTCGTGGTTGCAGCCTGACTCGACTGAGCCCTACCGTACCCTGTGCGCTTGTCAAGCCGACCAGACCGCCGCCGACAGCGTCTTCGATGTGGAGGGTGCCCTTGGCACCCTCCGCGCCAACGGCGCGTTCACGTGGGCGTTGTTGAAGTCGCTGCGGGTGGGTCCGGCTCGTACGTGGGTGCAAATCATCGAAGACGCTAAGAATTTCTTGAAGGAAGACGGCTTCTCCCAAATGCCCGTCCTCAGTGGTTCTCCTGCCGCGATGAATACTTACCCATAGCCCGACTGCGCTGGGCTATGGTAGACTGGGCACGTCCACCTGGTCGTACTGCCACAGAGGAGAACCCTCGTGGCACGTTTGCTCATTTTCGATTCGAACGCGACGGTCGATGCCGGCGGTAATGTTATCAAGGATTACAGCGGTGTCCCCGTTCTTGGGACGCTGAACGACGTCTCCATCCCGTCGAAAACCTTCGTCACTCAACCTGTTCGACTCAGCGGTGCTCTTGACGGTCCTGCACCCGAGGTGCTCTACGAGTTCCTCTTCGACGGCGGCCCGGCGGTCGCACCCGCTGATTGGATCGACTTGTCGTGGTGGCAAGAATTCTACAATGACGGGCTCGCGCGACAGCTCCCGAGCTTGCGTACCGCGGCCGGTGTAAACCCGAACTTCGGATGGCCTCGAGAGACCGTTCAGTATGGCGCGGCTCCCACGTCACCTTCCGATCTCATTCGAACCCGTGTTGAAGTCTATGAACCTGTTCGACACATCGTGCTCGCAGACGGCTATAACTACTTCGTTCAAGATGACAATCATTCATTCTTGATTGCCTGTCCGGTCTCTGGTCTCTATGCGCGATTGGCTTTCGCGCTTGGTGCATCAGGACCGTGGCCTGTGAACACGTACCGTCTTCGCGTTTGGGCGATGCTCGGTGGATACGATCAGCAGGATACCTTGAATAACGGCACGCTGCCGTACGTGGAGTTGTAAGATGCCGTCTCCATCAACTCCTCTTCAAAACCGCCGCCGTCCAGCCGCTATCGCTATCGGGCCTCAGACTTCGACCAGGAGCATCAGCGTTGTCCCTGCGACCGACGCGGTTTTTGCGCTTTCCGGTGACGTCACGCTTTCCGCAGGCGACCTTGAAATCGGGGCCGTCGAACTGAAAAACGCCACCACCGATGACCGCGCCAAGATCGCCGTCCCCGCAACAATTGCAGCCGGCGACATCGTCGTTGGCGTTCATGACCCGGCATTGAACGTTGCTCAGTGGCTCGGTTCGACAGCGCCATCTGTTGGACAGAAGGCCAAGACAGCCAGTTTGCCTGTTACGTTGGCCTCTGATGAAGATGCGGTGTCGGTTGATGGACAAGGTACGGCGGGCACGCCGGTTGGTGGCGTCGTATCGGTTCAAGGCGTTGCTGGAGGACAGCCTATTCCCGTCAGCGGGATTGCTAGCAACCCCTCGGTCGGTACAGATAACGCGGCGAAGCCGTCTTCCGATACGCTCATCGGCGGTAGCGACGGAACCAATCTCCAGGCGGCTCGAGTCAAAGACCTCGATACCGGGGTTGGCGACGATTACAACCTGGGAGTGAGCCTACGACTTCCTGCTTTGGGGGGATCAGTAGCCGGTGGTACTGTGACAGACCCGTTGCGAACCGACCCCACCGGGACCACAGCCCAGCCCATCACGGCAACCAGTTTGCCTTTACCCACAGGCGCAGCGACCTCGGCCAACCAAACCACTCTTGGCAATCAGACCACCAAGATCAATGATGGCACCACCACCGCGGTGGTGAAGGCCGCAAGTACGGCCGCGGTGGCTACCGACCCAGCGTTGGTCGTAGCCGTCAGTCCTAACAACACCGTTCTTATCAGCGCAGCCAGTTTGCCTTTGCCGGCTGGTGCTGCGACAGAAGTCACCCTTGCGGCTATCAAGAACACCGATGGGGTAAAGAAGATTACTGACGCCCTGCCTACGGGAGACAACCGCATTGGGCGCATCAAGATTACCGATGACACGAACGTCATGGGCGTGGACGCACAGAACCACGCGTACGTGGCGGGCAAATCGGCCGTGGGAGTTGCCCCCGGTTCAAATCCGGTATCCGTCAGTGGTGTGGATGGTGGTGGACTCAAGCGCGTCATTCTCACCGACACAGCCGGTCGGGTACAAGAGAATGTCTCTCAATGGCTTGGTTCAACGGCTCCGTCTGTCGGCCAGAAGACCGCGGCCAACAGTTTGCCGGTTGTTTTGGCCAGCGATCAGAATCAGGTCGTCAATGCGGCAACGGTAACGAGCGTGGCGGGCTCAGCCTCTAGCGTGACGTTGCTGGCCGCCAATACCGGTCGCATCAGCGCCTCGATCAGCAATGACAGCACAGCAATTCTGTACGCGAAGTTTGGAGCTACGGCTTCCACGTCTAGCTTCACGGTCAGGATACCGGCAAACGTTTACTACGAAGTCCCGGTGGGTAGAGACGGCAAAGTGTACAACGGTAGGATCGATGGTATCTGGTCCGTTGCTCTAGGCAACGCCAGGATCACGGAGGTCGCCTAATGCCTCTGTACTATGATGTAGATGCGATCCACCAAAGTCAGCCGAATGAAATCAACCCCCTTCCCGAGAAAGCCGCGCCGGCCGATGCCGACTTCGTAGTCATCGAAGACGGCGCCGATAGCTATAACAAAAAGAAAGTACAAATCGGGAATCTTCCAACCGGAACAGGAACGGGCAACTTCGGTAAAGACTACCAAACGGCCGTCTCGTTGGGCAGGAGCACGACAACTTCCGGCTCCATGCAAGACAAGGTTACACTCACGACCGGTCCTTTGACGGGTACCTATCGCGTAGGTTGGATGGGTATGGTAGATGGTACGATAGCTAAAGACGTCGCGACTCAACTTTACAATGTGACCGACGCCGTTATCATGAGCGGTCAACTACACCGTCCATCGGCTTCTACCACAGAAAAAGTCCTCATGGGTGGATTTGCTGAAGTGGTTTTCACGGGTGCCGCAAAGACCTTCAAGATACAATTCGCTAGCCCGGATGGAGTCACTGTAGGTCTTCAGGAAGCTCGTATCGAACTGTGGAGGGTAAGCTAATGAGCGCAACCAAATATTCTTATTCGATCTCGAGCGACTTCCCAAACCACAAAGTTGCGAGCGATCGGTTACTCACTGAAATCAAGGCCAGTGCCATCGTCACGGCAGTCGACTACATCAACACCTCCGGTGACGATTGCGACGTCTGGTTCAAGGACGCACTCTCGGTTGGGGACAAGACCATCCTTGATGGTTTGGTGGCGGTTCATTCCGGCGAGCCATTGCCGGACGCGGCTACTACTGTGGTGATCAAAGATAACCCGACCTTCAACGGGGTACTTATCACCACCTCGGATGCTCCTCACGAATGCGATCGCAAGCCGGTCGTGGTGAACAGCCCGGCTACTGAAGGGACGTACACCTGGCTTTCCTCCAGGGGCGACAACCTGAGCCCGACCCCACCGGCTTCGGGTCGAGGGGATGGAACACAGCTTTTCCTGAGCTTCACGGAACCGGACACCAAAGAAGTCGAGATTCAGTTCTGTGAGCCCATCGAGTTGCACGATGGACACGTCTCCTGGCGCTCGGCGGGTGATTGGGGTTTCGAGGATACCTGGACGTGGTCTCTTCGCATGCCCGCCACCGTAGCCACACCGAACGTAGGCAACACCGGCAATTGCAACCTCGTAGACACGGGTGCGGGCTTCAACATCATCGTGCCGGCCGCCGGGGACGGCACCCACGACATCGATTACGACCAGGCTGTTCCTATCCCAGATGGCTACTGCGTCGAACACGGGGGGGTCGGATATTGGAACGTGGTTGAACACTGGACGGAAGTGGTCACCCCCAATGTCACGGGTCAGGGTGCCTTTAACTTCTACGATGCGGCATTGGAGATGTTCTTTTGCAAGAACATGGACTGTGGATCGCCGCTTGGCATTTGGGATTTGGACGCCTACAAGGCTGAGTGGATCAGCAAGAAGTGGAAGCTGTGCTTCAAGGTAATTCGAGCCACAGCCGGCGCCGGTAAGATCGGCGGTTATGTGATGATCTTCCGACCGGGAGCTACGTAACATGAAGACCGCACTGGTCGTTTCAGGTGGTGGCTCCCGCGGCGCCTTTGCGGTAGGTGTCATCGAGGTACTGTGGGAACGCGGATGGAAATTCGACATCATCAGCGGCACCAGCACCGGTTCCTTGATCGCCTCATTGGCCACCATCGACGACATCGAAGAGCTGGTCAAGATCTACACCTCAGTACGAACCAAGGACATCATTCGGTTGAACTGGCGGCGGTTGTTTCACGACGCCATCTATGACACCAAGCCCCTCGAAAAGCTAATCCGCAAGACTATGTGGGGTGCCAGGTACGCGGCACTGATGCTCAGTCCCGTGAGAACGCTGCTCTGTCGCGTGGGGTTTCAATCGGGTCGGGTCATTTACGGTTCGCAGAAACGTTTCGTCGGGGCGTACACCGATGTCGAAGCCTGGGGAAACTTCGAAGGGTACGTTAAGGCGCTGTTGGCCTCGACCAATGAACCTACCTTGATGCCACCTGTACGGGTTGGGGTCGAGACGTGTTTCGATGGTGGTGTGCGTGAAGTGGTTCCGTTCCGGGTGGTGAAGGCGTTGGGAGCTGAAAAGGTGGTCGTCATCGTCAACGGTCCGTCCGAGGCCGCTCCTTCAACGGACCCATTTACACGTCTGTTGAAGATCGGTCCACGCGCCATCGACCTCATGACGACAGAAATCGGAAACGACGATTTGGTTGGCATCGGCGCAGAGGTGATCGTGATCCGGCCGACCAGTCCATTGCACGGAAGCTCGCTGGAGTTCATCCCGGCCGAGATGCAACAACTACGAGAAATTGGCCAAGCTCGCGCCAAGGAAGTCTTGGGTGCTCTATGAACGACGATAGTAAGAACGGGATCAACGAACGCATCCTCGAGGGCGTGATCAATCTCGGCCAGGAGATGGGCCGCGTCAAGGGTGAAGTCAGCGGTCTCGGGGAACACATCCAAAGTCTAGATCGTCGACTTGAAGCACGTGACTCGCAAATACAAGGCTACGGTGCTGAAATTGCCAGGCACGGCGAACAATTGGTTGGGATAACCAAGCACCTGGACGCGATCGAAAAGACGACCACCGAGCGTCGTCGTAAATGCTCTGATGCGATGCAGAAGCTGTCCAACCGCATGGAAGACACGGGCCGCCACATCATCCTCGAAGATGGTCGTCACGCCTGGACGCGTACGTGGTGGGCTAGAGTAGCGATGATCGTGGGGATCGCGGCATCGACTGTCGGCGTTATGGCTGGCTTGAATAAGTGCGTGAACAAGAATGCCGCGTCGGCGCCGCGACACGTTGATATGAAGAGCGCAGCTCAGCCGAGGTAGATCTTCTCCCACACCTTGTACATCTCGGTCAGCTCGATCGCCAAGACGCGATTCGCCGCGCTTTCGTCCGCACCGGTTCCCACGAGCATGCGATCGAAGTAGACCTTCCCATTCGGCCCCTCGGCCGCCAACTGCACAGCCGCCGTGACACGACAGGTTGCCCCCGAAACGGGGGCAACCTGACGCGGCTTGGCCGTCTTGCCGTTCGACGACCCCTTCGGGCGCCCCCTACGCTTCGGCCCCGAAGCCGCCGCAGCGGTGGCTTCAGCGGGCAAGGCTGCCTCGCCCGCTGCCGTGTCGGCCGGCACGGCGGCGGTCGGGGCTTCCCCAACTGTCGTGCCGTCAGACTTGACCACGGTGATCTTCGGTGCGCGCTTCGGCGCCGGCTGCGCCGGTGCCGAGGTCGATACTACTGGGGGACAACCAATCTCTTCCTCTGACATGAATTCCTCCGGGGTTGGAAAACCACCGGGGCGGCTTTGCCGCCCCGGCGCCCACGATGAGTAAGCGCATCGTGGGATGAGGTTGTACTCTACAAAAACCCGTTTACACCGTCAAGCAAATTCATTATTCTCCTCCAACCCACCTTGTGGGTTGGAGGAAAAATGACATCGTTGCCCAAAGCGACCTCGGCCGCAGAATACCTGAAGTCTTACATTCATGACGTCCTGGGTGCCTTCCAAACGGGCGCAGGAGTCCACGACGGCGCACCGCTACCCATGACGTTCGAGCTGGCCGTGAAGTCGATCTGGTACGAAATCGACCGCGTCTTCTATCAAGAATGGCCCCAGGACGCTGATCGACGCGTCACCCTGCGCGTACAAGGCGAACACAGCCTGCTCAATTTGCTGAAAACCTTAACCGATTACGGCGTTTGGACGGTCCGGTCTTCCACCAAAGAGGTGGGGGAAGAGGGGGAGACGACCGTCGCACACGTGACCGGGGTTTTGCATTCGGTGGGGGCGTCCCCGGTGGCACTGCTCGTCACCCTGCTCGAGACTCTCGAGACCGGTCACTGGTCTGTCACCAACACGACATTCGGGGTAGTTGCTTGACCGTGGTACGTGATTGGGGGTAGGATTGCCGAGTCCACCTACCTCGCGTACCTACCACGAAGTGGTGGGTAGGAGAGACAGATGATTCAGAATGCGTGGAATTGGGTGCTTGCGCACCAGGTGACGGTGGGCCTCATCATTGCGGTGCTGATTCAGATCATCAACGCCGCGACGACCATCTGGACCGATCATCCAAAAGCTGTGAAGTGGCTTACCTTCCTCATCTCGATATTGTCGGTCGTTCGTAGCCGCGGTGCGGCTACCGTGCCCGGTCTCATCGGCGCTCTCAAGTTCCCGCTGGTGCCCGAGCTGCCCCCGAAGACCCCGGGGGGGTCTTCGGGCGTCATCACGACCATGCTGGCGCTCGTCGTCCTGACGACGAGCGGCTGTCCTGCCACGACGGGCGGGTCGTCCTTCGACCCGACCGTCGCTCTGAACACGGCGTGCGCGTTCGAGCCGGCGGTGAACGTGCTCGTGACCGTAGGCGTGTGCAACAACCTCAAGGAACCCGCCAAGTCCATTTGCCTCAAGGTGGCCGCCATCGCCCACGCCATCGGCCCAGCCGTCCTGGTTGGTGTCGGTGCACTATATGACGCCTGCCGTGGAGCAACCCCGCGTTCAATTCCAAAGGAATTGAACACGGCGCCGGCCTCCCAGCCCGTTGTCTCCCCCTCTTCCCCCACCTCTCACCCGGCCAAGGCGCTTTCCCCGAAGGTAACAAAGTGAAGCGGCCGACCCGGCGCCGGTCGGCCGGTGCGCCGACCGTCGACTGCGCCTCCCTTCTTTCGTTCATCATGCGACGATGCGAAGGGTACCCACCCGACTACTATTTCCACGTCGCCACCAACTTCTTCGACGCCACCGATTTCTCGGACGAGGTCCGAGAAACAGTGTTCAAGATGATGAAGGAACGACTGTCGCGGAAGGCGAAGACGCCTTCCGTGACGGCGGTGCCTGCGATCATGAATGGGTCGGTGGTGTGTGGCGGCTGTGGCAAGCGCATCGAGCTTCATCCGCAGGATGAAGCTCAGCCTCATTTGACGAAGCTGTGCACGGGGCAGCTCGTTCGGGTGGTATGACGTCGACCGGCGCGAAGCGTCGGTCGAGGAGATAACATGGCGCGGAGTCCCGAGCAAGCCATGGAAGTACTCGCCGACCTTTATGAAGAGGTCACGGGTGATCCCGAGAAGCGATGGCCTGTTGAGTGGATGGCGATGGAGGCGGTCAAGGCGACGAGGAACGTCGGCTTGCGGCAGGCCGCGCTTGATTTACACGTCGAGGCCGGCGGCGATCCTATTGCGGTTGACTTCGCGTTGTATCCTTTCACATCTACGGCACCAATTTGGGTCGAGGTTCAGAAAAAACAGTGGTATCGCATGATGTGCGATATCACGGGTAATCAGTATCCACGGTTTGAGGTGCGTTCCCGAAATAGGGAGCGCGAGCGCGAACTGCGATATACGCAGTTCGCGGACGAAGACCCGGGTGGGTGGTGGGATCTCTTCACAATTTATCTCGAGCCCCTACCCGAGAAGGATATTAGAGGATTTGTCAATACCGAGTTGTACATGCTCGGCCTTCATAGTACCGAGGATCGCGAGCGCATCGCCACTGGATTTCGAAGCGACGATCCGTGGGAGCTTCTCGAGAGCTACCTGACAACCGGTGCTACGCTTGGCTTTTCTATATTCGACTCCGCTCCAAAACAATTGACGGATACTCAATTGAAAGCTCGCTGGGCCGCCCCGGCGTATGGAGATCGCTATGCGCCGACGTAGGTACTTTGGCGGCCATCACCGCGTGAGAGCCAATCCACCGATGGCCTGGAAGAAGACCACCCTTCATTGGCTTGAGGACCATCCGTACCGCCACCATGCCTGGATGCGAAGATTCGTCGGTCGCTTGGAAGAAGCGACCGATGATGCGACGATCATGAAGTTGAAGAAGCAACTTCAGAACTGGCTCGAGGATGCCGCTGCCGATGAGTCAGCCGCGTTGGGCGAGTCGCCATCGGCTGCCGATATCAACCGCGCCCTTCTCATGGGCACCCTTGGCATCGGTGACAGCGGCATCGCTATCACCGATGTACCAGGTGTTATCTCGCAGCCAGACCGTCTTGGCCACGGCGTGCACGCGCACCAACGACGGCGACGGGCGGTTATCGAAGATGAAGGGCGAGGTGCCGTTGCGGACGCTCGTCGCCAACTCGAACGGGCGCAGGAGCAGTTGCCGGGGATCGCCGCGACGTACGCGCTTTTCATTTGGGGTGATGTTCCTACGGCCGTCGCTGCAACTGAAGCGCACGGGCTAATTGTCGTTAACGATCTTGATGATGACTCAGCGCCGTATCAAACGGATAATATCACGGGTCTTTACGCCTGGGGTACCGACGAAAACGCGCTGCGTCAGTGGCAAGACGAAAATCGAGATATGCGGTATGACCATCCACCTGGTAGTTTGTACTACTACCGCGTCGCCGACGACTTCTTGGCGCGCACCTTCGCGGAACGGCGAATTGAACGTGGCAACCTACCTCACGTGCCCGGTCGCCGGGGGCTAGGAGAGCCCCATCGCGTCGGGCCGAGGGGGACGGTTATTAGCGGTACGCTTCGACCCCAAGACTTGATCCCCGCGTTCTATTCTGAATTGCAGCGGGTTGACCCCGTTGCCACGGAAGGTACTTCGCTATCCAGGGAGATGGAGGCGTGGTGGGAAGAATTTGCAGGAGGGGCCGATACTGATCCCGAGCACGACGACGAACTCGTTGAGACGCTTACAGAGCGTCTCAACGCCGCTGCTCCCGAGGGGGTGTACTTTGGAGGCCACCCGGACCTCGGCGCCGACTTCGGTTGGTGGGAGAACGAAGAGGACGAGCCGCCCGTTCGTTGTGAGCAATGTGGTGTTGACGTAGATGATGGTGCAATCAACGTCGGTAATCTACCATTTTGCTCGCGTGACTGCGTCACGGAGTATCAACGCGAGACCCCCGAATGGGAAGCTCGTGACGCGCAAGCGCGTCACGATTTGCCTACGGCCGACGAGAACCTGGAACGCCTCGAGCAGCGTGTTATCGACCGGGAAGCGCAACGTGTACGAGAAGAGACGGGGACACGTCCTGGCGGCTCCTTCGCGTATCGCCTCTTCATCCGCGGCAACCGCGCCCAGGCTGTGAATGCGGCCGAGCTTCGTGGGTTCACGGTGATCGAATCGCGGACGTTGCCATCGGACGATCGTGATCGCTATCGCACAGGCGTCGACGCATGGACGCTTGATGGTGATGCGACCGATGATTGGTTTGAAAGAACACGTCGTTCGCAAGATCGCCCTGGTTCACTGCTTTACGCAGAAGAGCTTTCCGCGGCCATCGCTGGTGAACCACCTACCGAGATTACCTACGACGATCTTGACCACTTTACTCAAGCTTATATCGCCGCGGCCTTGTGGAGCACGAACGATGAGAGTACCCCGGCCGGTGGTGTGCCTCTCGAGGATAACTACGGCCCCTACGATATTGCACCTGATACCTTGCGACAGATGCTTGCTGACTGTGTTCGCTTCCGCGCTGAGAACGCCGCCGACTTGCGTGAATTAGATAACACCGAGCAAGCTGGTCACGATTTCTGGTTGACTCGTGAAGGTCACGGCGTTGGTTTCTGGGATCGCGACCTTGGTGAATTGGGTGAGCGGCTTTCCGAGGCCGCTAGCCGCTTCGGTGAATTCAGTCTCACCATCGGCGACGACGGCATGATTCATCACTAGACGCAACCTCGACGGAGTCGAGGTTGCGAGGAGGAATGGAATGGCTTACGAATACGATCCGAGATACGCCGCCCCGCAAGGCGGGGCGCCGCTGCGCATCCCCGTTCCGGGGATGCAGCAGGGTGTTGGACTTGGCGATGTCATCGCACGCATGACGCACGCCCTTGGCGTGCGTCAGTGCGAGCCGTGCAAGCGACGACAGGAGTGGCTCAACCGCCATTTCATGCTCGGAGGTCGTCGATGAAAGTCCCACACGCCAAAGCTAAGACAGCGCCGCGCTGTCTCAGTGTTAAAGAAGACCAACAAACATTCCTGGCGTACCCGGTACGCCTTGGAGTAGACTGGCCTCCTTATGGATATTGGACGGACGAAGAATTGGCTGAGATGAGTCGGCCGCGAAGAAACTTCAATCATGATAACCGTAGCATCTGAAGACACGGCTCCACCGAGGGTGGAGCCGAGATATCTGCCGCCGTTCAACTACCTCGGCTGGCGGTATGACCCCTCGTTCCCCACGTCGCGCGAAGCGCGACGTGGAGACAAGGAGCCGCGACATGATTTGGCCATTCCTCGCTATCCATTGGCTGTCACCTCCCGCTGACATCCCTTCGACGCAAGCTATCCAAGCGGCGATTCAATCCTTGGCGCCTCGACGTGTGCCCGCGAAGAAGTACGCACGCATCATTCACCGAGAAGCCCGGCGGCGAAACATTGATCCCTTCGTCATCGTAGCGTTCATTCACATCGAGAGTACCTGGAACCCGCGGGCCAAAAGTCCAACGGACGATTTCGGCTTGACTCAGGTACACGTCGCCGTGAACGGATCGGCTACGTTCCTCGGGCGCGAAGAGGCGCTCTATGATCCGGCGACGAACATCCGCGAATGGGGTCGGCTCGCCGTGATGTGGCGCAACTATCATGAGCGGACGTGCAAAGGTGACGACCACCCCTTTTGGTCGCATTTGAAGTGGGGCCGTCGTGTCAAGGACACCGAGCACGCCGATCGGGTCAGCGTGTTGTACAAGAACCTGCGACGTCGTTTCACCCCGCGTCCAAACTTCGTTTGGCGGCGCTTGACATCGTAGGCAGAAGTGAGGTAGGTTACGTCCCGTGCCGAAGAAGAAAGAACCTACCACCCCACACCTCGACGAGACGACGCTCGACCGCAACAAGGTCAAGCTCGGAGCCTGGCTCAAGGCCCGTCGTCAGGAGCTTGGGCTGACCTTGCGGGAAGCGGCCAAGGCCGGCGCGTGCAGCGATGCGTGGTTGTGTCAAATCGAAAACGCGACCTGCGATGTTGGGGCCGTCCAGGTAAGTAGTGTCCCCAAGCTCTCGATCGCCTACCGACTTCCCATTGCTGCGATCTTCACCACCATCCTTCGAGCCCTAGGTCATGCCCCGTCCACGCAAGCGTAAGACACCGGGCCCCGAAGCGGGGCCCGGAGGTCAAACGCCTCGAGGCGCGGCGCCTTGTGCTGCGCCTGACTGCCATCTGCCGGCGGCTCACGGGAACACGTTTTGTGTGCTGCATGGAATGATCGATATCAACCAGCGTCGACTCGAGAAGCAGGCGAAGACCAATGGCGACCTGACGACGCAGGTTTTGCTCTTCGGCTTGAGCTGGCTCGGTCCCGTCATCTCCAAGGCTACCCAGCCTCGGCCGGCGCCAAGGGCGCCGGCCGGTGCGGCGCCTCCAGGCGCCGCGCCTGACCCCTTTGCGGTGCTCGGGCTCGAGGAGAAGGGGTGCACCATCGAGGCGGTGAGACGGCGACAGCGTGAGTTCGCCAAGATCTTGCATGCCGACAAGGGTGGTGGTCCCGCGGCCACCGCCCGCTTGGTAGATGTCAATAACGCCGCAGCAGCGTGCGTCGAGCGACTTCGTCGTTGACAAAACGAGTCGACTTAGCCTAGTATAGCTTTGGTGTACTAATCCTTGGTCTTGGCTCCTCCTAATGGTGGGAGGGGCCATTTTTTATGGAGCCAGCGGACCCCTTTCGGCGGTCCCGGTGCTCAAGCGCCCCCGAACGGGGGCGCTTTTTTTTTATTTGACATCGTAAACGGACTTTGATAATGTCGACCATCGCCTCGGAGGGGTCCAAGTGCGTGTCCTTTTCGTTTCTACGTGGGGTTCATCCTGTGGAATCGCCACGTATACCGAAGAATTGGTCGCTGGGTCAAAAGACCTGTGGGATAGCTGCGTAGCCAGTCCTGCCGAACTCGGCTCTGGGATCCGCGAGACACCCCCCGTTCCGTCGCGCCAATATTGGCACCACACCTCACCGATTCTCGGACAGCAACTTCTACAAGCCGTCGAGGATTTCCAACCTGACGTGGTGCATATTCAACACGAGCCTGGCTTGTTTTCGCCGTTGGACGTTTTTATATCTACCGTGCGTGCTTTGAAGCGTCGAATTCCGACCGTCATAACTATGCACAGGACCGAGTGGCTAGGTGGTTGGGAATCGACGGCATGGGTGCAAGATCTTGGTCGGTATGTCGACCGGATTATCGTTCACACACCAGAAGCGTGGTCGAGTGTTACGCTCTTTGCCCCGAACACTGTGTGTATCCCTCACGGGACGGCCCCGTTAGCCGCGGGCTTGAGAGAACGCGGCTTGAAAATACTTAACGCACCACCTAATCTTGCTCGTTTACTCAGTGGCGAAAAACGACCGGTTGTGTGTTTGATCCACGGGTTTTTGCACCATAACAAAAATGTACTGTACACCATTCGAGCCATAGCGATGGCCGAAGCGCGGCGGCTTTGTGACCCCATCGTTCTGATCATAACCGGTCAGGCTCAAGAGGCATTCCTGCCTTACCTACATAAAATGCTAGATATAACACGACTTACGGTACGCACACTCGTCTACCCGTCGTTTGTCAAGACGTGTGATGTGTCCAATATCTTCGCCTTGGCTGACTTCGGCGTGCTCAACACGGCTAAGGATCTACTCGCCACAAGCGGCGCTGTGCACGTTTACGCTTATAATGGCGTCCCTCTTGCCGTAGCTAATCGATCTATTTACCAAGAGGCCATTCGCGGTGGAGCCGTGGCTTTTGACGTATTACAAGAAGACGCCTACAACCGACCAAGCCTTCAACCCTTTGATGGCAGTACACCAACCGATTCGGCTGTCGACGTCGTAGCAGCCTTGGCATCCAACCCGGCACTGCGAGCGTACGTAAGATCATCAATGGTGAATTGGGCCAAGCAGACACAGTGGCCTATTATAGCGAGGCAACATCTCGCGCTCTACGAACAAGTCATCGCAGAACGAGGGGATCATGGCAAAGAAAACGGCGTTTGAGGCACCGCGATCCAATATGTACATGCTCTTGCCCGAGGAGCTGACGGTCATCGACGACCCGAAGCATTGGCTCTACGATCCCCGGGTCGAGACGCCGCCGGATGTGGCATTCATCGCCGACATCGAAGAGCGCGGCATCATCCAGCCCATCAACGTGGTCAAGGAAGACGACAGGACGCTCGTAGTGACCGGCCGGCGACGTGTGCGGGCGGCCTTGGACATCAACAAACGCCGCAAGGGTCAGGAGCCTATTCGCGTCCCGTGCTGGCAGCGCAAGGGCAACGAGGCTGACCTCTACGCTGTCGCCGTCGCCGAGAACACCCATCGACGCAACGACAGCATCGCCGAGACGGTCGCCAAGGCCACGCGACTGTCCAACCACACGGGCGACCCCAAGCGGGTCGCCGCCGCGATGGGTAAGACGGTGCAGCAGGTCAGCCAGTTGCTCAAGGTGAACGAGCTGCACAAGTCGGTGCGGATGGCCCTCTTCAACAACAAGCTCGGGCTCGTGGCGGCCCTCGAGTTTCACGGCATGCCACTCCCCGAGCAGGAAGCGACCCTGAAAAAACTTCTTGCCGACGCAGTCGGCAAGGATGCTTCTTCGGTGACGTCCCCGGTGGCGGGTACCAACCCCTCCCCGCCGCCGGGGGCGGCGCCGATTCCGAAGCCGACCGCGACGCGGTCGGCTCGAAAACATCCTGCGGTGTCGATCAAGAAGGTGAAGGAACAGCTTGGGAAGAAGGCGGGGATGCGTAGCCAACGGGAGGTAGAGGACCGGTTGACGGAAAAGCATCTGCCACCAGACTATCGCCTGGCGCTGCTGTGGGTGCTGGGTCAGGACACAACGCAAGCTACCGCACCCCAGGCACCGAAGGCGCTGGGGTTGTACCCGCCGAAGGCGCCGGGGCTGTCTCTGGGAGGTGCCAAGTGAGCACGGAACACCTGGAAGCAAAGGTCACCGCGCTTCGCGCCGAGGTTGCCGACAAGATTGCTTTGGTCGAAGCGACCAAAACAAATCGTGATGCCGACCTTGCCCGCCGCGATGAAGCCATCGCGGCGGCTGAAGAGGTTGTGTCGGCTGTTGAAGACCTCGCTCTCGAGCTTGAACTCGAAGCGGGTGAGCTTGATAACACCGCGGGTGAAATTTTACTCATCGCGCAGGAAAAGGCGGATGACTTGCATCGTCAAGCGGCTGACTTGAACGAGAACATCGAAGCGATTCCAGAAGACAGTCTGCGCGCCGTCGCGACGTGCAAGCTGGCCAGGGAGTGCTGCGAAGAACATTGGCGCGAGCAGTTGGCACGGGTGCAAGATGGCCATCTTCGTCGCAAGCTGTCCCAACTCGAAAAGTTGGAACGCCGACTCGGGGCGCGCTGCGTGTCACAAGCCCGTGGTACGGGGCGACCTGAAATTGGC
>Ga0315288_10002150_pt1 | contig 25522 bp, 19 predicted proteins | sample YL17G11_20_MG_FD_203454 | JGI IMG/M metagenome (GOLD analysis project Ga0315288, IMG submission 203454) | Sediment microbial communities from Yellowstone Lake, YNP, Wyoming, USA - YL17G11_20 | ecosystem: Environmental > Aquatic > Freshwater > Lake > Sediment | place: USA: Wyoming | collected... | reverse complement strand
CGCCAGACGGCATAGAGGATATTATTCCTTCTGGCAGATGGCATATGCGAAGAGATCGTGAGGTGGTAATCTATGATAATGGGGGACACTATGAGCTTTTCCTTGGAGTATTGGTTCGGAAAGATGGACCATATCCGTTGGAAGGAAGGGTCCACGATAACTCTCCTGCCGGCATGCTCGACGAAGATCCTACATCGGGCAATAGCACGAGAGAGCTCTACGATTTGGATGTGCCAGCATGCGCTGCAACACAAGTTTACACGGTTGTAGCAGTGCATACTTCTGAAGCGTGGGATAATTTCTGGGAATATGTAACAGTCAGCATTAACGGTAATGAAACCACGGTGTCATCTGAGGTAGAGTGGAGTTACAAGTCCTGGGTTGATTTGGATAACAACGTGGTGGATTCAAACCAAGTACAAGTCGGACATATTGTGCTTCCTCAAGCACCACATTACGACAAGCGACCACAAGAATGACACCTTTTATGATACTACTGGAGAGTGCTCTATGAAAAAATCATTAACCTATATCGCCATGTTGTTAAGCATACCGCTGTTCATCAGTTCTGCCGACGGCGGCAAGGAGACGGACTCTCAGATATCAGTTCCAACGCTGGATTTCAGCGGCAATGTTTCTCAAGAAGAGATTGAGAAGCAGGTTGAACAAATTGATACAGGGTTTCTGACACTCCAAAGTACCCTTCTGCACCAAATGCAGAACAACGTTGTGCCCGAAAAGAATAAGGTGTATGTCATATATCTCCTAGGCATATACCACTATGCGACGGCTGTGCCGATATTGTTCGATAATATCGACTATGAAGAACCTCTTGACGAAGGTTCTATCAAACCCGACTTCCGCATGAAGAAGTGGGGGATGTATCCAGCGGTAGAAGCGCTTGTCAAGATCGGCAAGCCGGCGTCAATAGAAAGTATCGCACGCCTTGCCGCAGATGATGGTACGGCAAAGACCAAGTATCGCGGCTTCTATACCACCAAACGCGAACTCTATCTGATCGTGCTGCGCTTTATCGAAGGTGACGACGTCGCCCGGTTCATGCTCCAGAATGCCATCGAAAAGGAGCAGGACAAGGACAAGAAGGCAAACCTCACCGCCGCGCTCGAACTCCTCAACAAGTGGATAAAAGAAGACGCCGAACGCGCCAAACAGCAGGAAAAGCCCGCGCCTCCGGCGGAAGGCGGTACGAATCCTCCGGCATCGGGCAACGACGGAAATCCTTAAATTTCCTCGCATCATAACAACTAGGGCGGGCGCATCACGTGCCCGCCCTTGTTTTTTCGCTCGCTGCTTTTTCCCTTCGCGCTTCGCGGTTATTAACAATCTATCAACACGGCCCTGCACGAACCTGCACATAATGTGTCGGGATTGTGGGATTTTGGGCGGTTTTGTGGGGATTTGGGCCGTCTTTGGGCCGTCGAACCCCCGCCTTCTTGGGCGAAAAAGCACATATTAGCACGTCGGCGAGCGCAAGACGCTCGACAAGGATGAAGGCTGAAGGATGAAGGATGAAGCAGAAAGTTGAAGGTATAAGTTCTTGGCGCATGTTGGGTTAAGAAAAACATCTGTGAAATCTGTGTAATCTGTGGTTCCGTGAACTGCGTGGTTGCTTTATATTTTGTAACTTATGAAATGTAAAGTTACGCCGACTGTGGACGCAAAAGTTTGGGAGCATTCTTTATAGCACATACCAGCACGTCATCCGGCTGGATGCTGATTATAGTTCATGCGGTAGAGCGGAAAAGGTTATTGAAATGGCGCCGCCGTCCTGTATAATGGCGCGTCCGGCGGTTTGCCATATTCCTGAAAGCAGGCTTCATAATAACATGAGGATCATCGGATGATTGACTGGCACAGTGAGCGATTCAAAAAGTTTGCGGTGTGGTTGATGGCCGTGCTGGCGGTGCTTTTCCTGGTCACGGGCCTGTCATCCAGAGGCGACGAATTCTTCGCCCTCTTCCCCAAAATCGGGAAATTTCTGGGAATCGTGAGTTCCTCCAGCGACTTCAAGGTCAAGGTGTTCGGGAAAGAAGTGAACGCCGACGAATACGAATCCTTTGTCGAGAGATGGCGGGGAGCGGTCTCCGCCGAGAGCAACGATTACGTGGTCCGGTTCATGATGGTGTACGGACCATACGGTTTGACCACTGCCGATGCCTATCAGGCTTACTTCCAGCGCGCCTTCCCATACATGCCGTCAAGGCCTTTGATGGAAGGAATCAGGGACAACAGGCTGGACAAGGTCCTGGCCGAATACATGGATAATTTCTACTGCCGTTGCAAGGAAGCGGAGAAGATGGGGATAATGGTTTCAGACAAGCGCGTCGATGAGTTGGTGCAGACCAACCCGATGTTTATGAGCACCGACCCTCTGGGCCAGCAGAGGGCATTCAACCCCGTCCGGTTCGCGACGTGGCTGAATCAATCCGGACTGACGGAGCCGACATACAGGCAGTTCCTGAAGGAAAGGCTCATGATCGAACAGGTCGACGAAATGTACCTGGGCCGCTTTCTTCCCGGCAATCTGCCCGTAAGCCCGCTCAAAATCGCCGAGGAATACCGCCAGAGCGCCGAGCAGCGGCGCGTCGAATACTTCAAGGCCGGCATTCTCAGTTACATGGACGCGGCGCAGGTTGAAGCGGCAAAGCAGGGCGAAGACAAGCCGGACGATAAGACCTTGGAAGAGTACTATAACAACTCGCCGAAGTATGTTCCGGGCCGCAAGGTCAGCGGCGACTACCTGTACATCGACCTCGCAAAGTTGACGGCGGAGATGGAGGCCAAAGGCATTGTCAACAGGAGCGAAATCGAACTGGACATCCAGTTGAAGATGGCCCGCGTCAGCTACGCGGAGATGGATGATTTCTACAATAAGAACAAGGACAAGTTGTACCGGAAGCCGGTCGAGCCGACGCCACCGGCGCCCGAACCCGCTCCTACGGAGCCACCGGCCGACACAGGCAACCCCATAGCGGACAACACGCCGCCGCCCGCCGCCGAGCCTTCTCCGGCACCCCCGGCCGCCGAACCCGCTCCGGCGCAGCCCACCGCCGCCGCGGAGAGTCCGAAGCCCGCTGAGACAGCGCCCGCCCCGCCGGCGGAGGAACAAGAGACGCAGTACCTGCCGGCCGATTACGTGAAGATCAAAGATGACATGATTAAACAGGGAATCGAGGACGAAGCGCGCCTGAAAAGCCTCGACGAGTTATACAAGCAACTGGAGGATTGCCTCAAGGACGCGGACAGCATAAAAACGCGCGACATCGCGGGAGCGGTCTTCAAGGACGTGTCGATGGGCAACTTCCTTGAAAAACTGGGCGGCTTCTTCAAGGCGTCGCTTGCCGAGGCGCGCAAGCGCGAAGGCGTCGCGGACCTCAAGGTTTTCGCGGACCGTTATCCGGGCATTGTGGAGTATGTCCCCGCGGTCGGACCGTTCTCGAAGGATGACGCCGACAAGGTCCCGCGCATAGGAGGCAAGGACCTCGCGCGCGTGCCGGAGGACCTTTTCGTCAGAGACGTCAAGCACTATCGTTTTGCGAAGCGGGAATTCACGCCCTACGCGGACCGGAAGATTTGCGCCGGCAAGATTTCAGGATTTCTCGCGCCCGCCGACGAAAACTTCAGGTTCGTCATCCGCGTCCTCGAAGCGGAAGAAGGCCAGAGGCCGGCTTTCGCGACGCTGACCGAAGAAAAGAAGAACGATGTGAAAAAGGATTATTTCGAAGAGAAAGTCAAGGAAGAGGCGTACAGGCAACTGTACGTTCACATGCAGGCGGACGAGATGGCCATCGCGGGCAACTCCATCTTCGACTTTGACAAGGACGCGAGGAACCTTGAAGCGGATGAAGTGAAATACCGCAACGAGCATCTGGCCGAAGGCGAGAAACCCATCGAGTCGATCCCCGACTTCGTAAAGCCCTCGCCGTATTTCGACCAGTCAACCCCGACGATCAAGGACATCTCGGATGACGACCGGACCGCGTTCATAAAGGCGGCTTTCGACCTGCCGGCGGACGGCTCAAAGTCCGCCGTGGTCGCAAGAATTGCGGACCCGAAAGACATGCCCAAGACAATCGACACGGCCACGGTGTTCTATTACGTCCTGAAACTGGCGGAGGACAAGCCGATACTGTATCCGTCGCTCGAGCAGTTTGACAAGAACAAAATGGAATTGTTCCAGAGGGCAATCGGAGAGATACGCAGCGGCGAGGACATTCGCCAGGACAGGTTTGACATGGTCAAGGCGAATTTCTCCAAAACGGGCGAAGAGCAAAAAGAACTGCAAAAGAGAAAGCGCCAGAACCAGTGAGGCCGCCGGAGGGAGGCGACCAGCGCGGCGCCGCGAACCGTCAGGGCGATGTCGAGGGAAGGCGCGCCGCTCTTGCTTTTGCGGGGAATTTCAGGCTGCCCTTCACCTGTTCGTACCGCGTCCGCGCGTCCGCGTTTCGCCCCATCCGCTCGTAAACCATGCCGAGGTGAAAACGGACGCTGTCCGTCCACCGGCCTCCGGCGAACTCCGTGAGATATTGCGTCATCGCGGCCTCGGCGTCTTTCAAATCCGCTTGTTCTTCCGCTTTCGCGGCGGCCTCGGGAGCCGCTTCTTCCTCTTCCGCGGGGGAAACCGCGTCGTCAAACAAGGCCAGGCATCTGTAATATGACGCGTCCTCGAGCGCCTCGGAATTACCGGCTTTCTCGGGATGGGCCAGTATCTCGTTCTTGAACCAATCCGCGGCGTGTGGGAAACTGCCCATGAACTGAAATTCTCTGCCGTCAAGCAGCGGCCTGAGGCGATTGTCCGTGGCATCGTAAACGCGGATGTAGTCGTCGAGCCTTTTTCGCTTCTGGTCGTCCAGCGCCATTATTTCCGGCGCGCTTGCCGCGGACCTCCGGATGCTTTGCAGTCTGGCGAACTGGTATTCCTCGAACGGCACATCCCACAACTGCAGGACGCCGCCGTCGGGATCGTTGTAAGGATAGTCAAACTCCTGGACTTTTCGGGAGAAATATCCGCGCGCGGCGTTTTCCGTCTTGCCTACCGCGCTTTCGTAAAGCGGGCGGTAGCGGCCTGTCGTGCGGTGCAGAAGCGGTTCCGGGACGAACGGATTGGGCAGCACCAACGCCTGCTTGAAGGCGGCGGAACGGGGATCGAACGGCGCAAAGTAATAGCCGTTGCGTATGTCGCCGGATTTGTACGGATACGGCACGCCGCTCAGGCCGGTATTGAGCGGGAAGTCATCCTGTCCGCGGACGTCCGCCAGGCTCGCCGGCGTCGCGCCGTCTTGCCCGTAAACCAAGATGCACATGTCCATATCATAAAGAGATATCTCATCGCCGTATCCGACGGAGACCAGCGTGCTTTCTCCCACTTTGATGACCATTACGTCGTAGTCATAAAGTTCCTGGTCCTTGCGGTATTTCCACAAGGCCTCTATGAGCGCGCAAAAGACCCAGGCCCTTTCGTCCGCGGTGCCGTGAGCCGCGAGTATCCGCTGGTAAGGCGGCGTGGGGATATCGCGCTCTTCGTCTTCCGCCAGCGTTACGACGTTCCGGCGGCACCACTCGAAAAGCGCCGATACCGCGTCCGCGCCGGTCCTGCCGGCCGTTATTTTTTCAACGACGGTGTGATAGAAGTGCATCCGGCCCCAGTATGTCTCGTCTCTCTCGGTAAACTGCGCCGTCGTCAGGTCCGCGGACGCAAGGCCGAATTCAGGATGCGCGGCGAAGAACTCAATGTCGGTTTGACCGTCAGGGCTGTTTTCGATTGAATAAAGGATGTCGGTGAGGCGCGCGCGCATGTCCGCGTCGTCAAGGATGTTCGCGAAGACGCCGAGAACGCTGGTAGTGTCCCCGTGGTCCCAATACCATGACGCCACAACGCGGCATGCTTCAAAACGCTCGATGGGGTCGGCGCTTTCCTCCATAACTATTTTAAGAAGCGCGGCGCCGCTGGTTCTGTCGTCCACCGAGCCGCGCGCGTACTTGATGAGGCCGACGTGATACGCGGCGGTCAGGCGAATGCTCATGTCCGCTTTTGTGTCGTCATAAATCGCCTGGAACAGGCGGGCCGCTTCGTCGTATTTTTCCTTCGCCTTGTTCCTCAAATCTTCCGCCTCCGCGGACTTGCCATCGGCGGCAAGTTTTTGCGCCTCGTCCTCGAAGGCGGTCGCCTGGTCAAGCGGGATTCTGGCCTTCTCAAGCCTTTCGTCGGTCTGCGACCGGCTGATGGAGTGAAACACATTGAAATGAAGCGCGAGGATGAGCGCCGCGCCCGCCACAACTACGCCTATGACCAGCCCGATAATAATATTCCTCGATGGCGGTTTCATTTGGATTCGCAGTCGTGGATCTTGTTGATGCGGCGCAGGTGGCGGCCGCCCTCAAACGGCGTCTTGAGGAATATGTCCACATACCTTCGTATCTGGTCCATGCTCAACGACCTGGCGCCGAGGCAGATTACATTGGCGTTGTTGTGCCGCCGCGCCATCTCCGTAGAGAACTCGCTGTAGCACACCGCCGCGCGGACTCCGCGGAACTTGTTGGCGGTCATGGCCATGCCGATGCCCGTGCCGCAAAGCATCACGGAGAGGTCGCACTCTCCCTTGGAGACCTTCTCCGCGGCCTTCGCGGCGAAATCCGGATAGTCCACGGATTCGCCGCTGCCGGTGCCGCAGTCGATTACCTCGTTGCCGAGGCTCTGGAGGAGTTTTTTCACTTCCTCCTTTTCGCTGTAGCCGGCGTGATCCGATGCAATGGCGATCTTCATGACACCTCCATTACTTTCTTTATGCATCTGTAAATCTTCTCGGCGCATTGCTTGTACTGGTCAAGCGACCCGCCGATGGGGTCTTCTATGTCGCGCCCTTCGGGGTCGAGCAGGAATATTTTCCGCTCGAGGCTGGGCATCCAGTCCACCAGGATCTTCTTGTGCAGAGCCGCCATCACGTAGATGCGGTCGCTCTGCTCGACGAGGGCCGTCTTCACCGGCTGGGCGCGGTGGTTGGATATGTCGCTGCCGTACTCCCCCATCACTTCAACCGCCGCGCTGCTCGCCCTGCCGCCGAGCACCGCCGCGGTCCCCGCCGACATGACGCGGTAGCCTTTTCCCTCGAGTTCCTCAACCTTCCCGCCCAGTTTCTCGGCCAGCACCTTCTTGTAAAGCGCCTCGGCCATGGGGCTGCGGCAGGAGTTCCCGGTGCAGATGAAAAGAATCGTCTCGCCCTCGAGGGCCTTGATCATCTCGCGCGTGATGATGCCCTCGCGCAGCAACTCCCAGCCCGTGCGGGTAACGCGCACGACGGTGCTGGCCTGCTTCAGCGGCGTCGGCCCGCCGTCGATGATGTAATCTATCTTCCCGTCAAACGCCTGAATGACCTGGTCGGCGCTTTCAGGAGGAGGATACCCCGCAAAATTCGCGCTCGGCGCAACGACCGGCACTTCCGCCAGCCGTATCAAATCCTGCGCCAGTTTGTTGGCGGGAAACCTTATTCCAACTCCCGCGCCTGCGTTGCCGGGAAACACTATCGTCAGCGGGCCCGGCCAGAATTTCTCCATCAGCCGCCGCGCCAACGGAGGGATCTCCTCCACGTAGCGGTAAACCTCGCCCGCATAAGCGATGTGTATGCTCAGCGGCTTTTCGCGCGGCCGGTTCTTCACCGCGCAAAGCCGCTGAACCGCGTCAGGGTTGTGCGCGTCCGCGCCAAGGCCATAGACCGTTTCCGTCGGGAAAGCGACAATCCCGCCCTGCGCCAGAGTTTTTGCGGGACGCTCAAGGTCGCTCAGTTTATAATTCTCGGGGTCTAGTTTGATTACTTCTGTTTTCACATTCCACGCCAATCATTTTTTGGTAACACGAATCCGCCAAAAACTCATTAAATCACGAAGCGCGCAACAAGTCAAGAACGGCCTTTGAAACCCGCGGCCGTCCAATGCGCCGCGGGACCGGCGATAGTCATACTCGCAGGCTCGGAAATCCTCTCCAGCCTCGCAACAGCCGGAATTTCGCGAGCAAAAGGACTGTGCCATGCCGATAATCACATTGACAAAAGGCTGATGATGGGCTATTATCCCGGCTTTTCACGCCGCGAAAGCGCAGCCTTTCCCGCAACAGGCAACCGTGCGCAGGCGTTATTTGCTTTCGCGCACACGGGGACTGCCCCGACAAAATTCGCGGCGAAGTTACTTGTTGTCACGCATGCGCGGAATCCGTTCCACTGACATGCAGCCAGGATTATCCCGATTCCACCATGCTGGGAGCGTTCAATGAAAAAGTGCTGTTACTATTTCGGCGGCGGGAAATCAGAAGGCAACGCCGCGATGAAGGAAATCCTCGGCGGCAAGGGCGCAAACCTCGCCGAGATGACAAACCTGGGACTGCCAGTCCCGCCGGGATTCACAATCAGCGCCGAGATGTGCGACGTGTATTACAAGAACAACCGGAAACTTCCGGCTGGCCTTGAAAAGGAAATGGACGCCTATGTCGCGAAAATTGAAAGGGAGATGACCGCGCGCCTGGGCGATGCGGAAAAGCCGCTCCTGCTCTCAGTGCGCAGCGGCGCGGCCGTCAGCATGCCCGGAATGATGGACACCGTGCTCAACCTCGGCCTCAGTGAGAAAGTCGTCGAGGGACTTGCGAAAAAGACGAACAACCCGCGTTTCGCATGGGACGCGTATCGCCGCTTCATCCAGATGTTCGGCAACGTCGTGCTTGGCATGGAGCACCATGACTTCGAGCATGAACTGTCCACGGTGAAGAAGGAAGTCGGCGCGAATTTCGACACGGACCTCAAGCAAGACGACCTGCGCAATCTCGTCCGGCGATACCTGACGCTGGTGAAGGAGAAAACCGGGCGCAACTTCCCGTCCGACCCGAAGGAGCAACTTATCCGCTCAGTCAAGGCGGTCTTCGCGTCGTGGAACAACAAGCGCGCCATCACCTACCGCAAGATAAACAACATCACAGGGCTCCTCGGCACGGCGGTATCCGTGCAGGCGATGGTCTTCGGCAACATGGGCGCCGACAGCGGCACCGGCGTGCTCTTCACGCGCAACCCGATTACCGGCGCGCGCGAAATTTACGGCGACTACCTGATGAACGCGCAGGGCGAGGACGTTGTCGCCGGCATCCGCACCCCCAAGCATATCGCCGACCTCGCCGCGGAAATGCCTGAGATATACAAACAGATTGAAAAAATCCTCAATGGTCTTGAGAAGCACTACCGTGACGTGCAGGATGTCGAGTTCACCATACAGGAAGGACGCCTCTTCATCCTCCAGACTCGCAATGGCAAGCGCACCCCCAGCGCCGCGGTGATAATCGCGGTGGACATGGTCAACGAAAAGATGATCAGCCGCGAAGAGGCCGTCATGCGCGTGAAGCCCGGAGACCTTGACAACCTTCTTCATCCGACATTTAAGCCCGGCGCGAAGCGCAAGGTCATCGCGAAAGGCATCAACGCCTCGCCCGGCGCGGCGGTCGGCCAGGTGGTTTTCAGCGCCGACGATGCCGAGGCGTGGGCGAAGGAAGGGAAAAAGGTCATACTCGTCCGCCAGGAAACATCGCCAGAGGATGTCGGCGGCATGCACGTCGCGCAAGGCATCTTGACCTCCACCGGCGGCAAGGCCAGCCACGCGGCGCTCGTTGCGCGGGGCATGGGCCGCTGCTGCGTGGTCGGATGCGGCGACATCGAGGTCGATTACACGAAAAGGCAGTTCACCGCCAAGGGCGGCGTTGTTGTGAAACAGGGCGACTTCATCTCCGTTGACGGCGGCAGCGGCGAAGTGATGCTGGGCAAGGTGGAAACCATGGAAGCCACGAACATCACACAGTACGACACCCTGATGAAATGGGTTGATGGCATCCGCCGCCTGAAGGTCCGCACCAACGCCGACACGATTCACGACGCGGAAGTCGCACGGAAGCGTTTTGCGGCGGAGGGAATTGGGCTGTGCAGGACGGAGCACATGTTCTTCGCACCGGACCGCATCACGGCCATGCGCGAGATGATTATCGCGGCGACCCTTGAGGAGCGCGAAAAGGCGCTTGCCAAAATCCTCCCCATGCAACGCGCTGATTTCCTAGGCATCTTCAAGGCGATGGACGGCTGCCCGGTCACAATACGCCTGCTGGACCCGCCGCTCCACGAATTCCTGCCGCAGGAAGAAGGCGCGCAGCGCGAAGTGGCGGAGTCGCTCGGCGTGAGCGTCGATGTCATCAAGCAGAAGGTCAACAATCTGCACGAACTCAACCCGATGCTCGGCCACCGCGGATGCAGGCTGGGCATCACGTATCCCGAGATAAACAAAATGCAGGCTCGCGCCATCATGGAGGCCGCCTGCGAGGCAAAGAAGGCCGGCATAAAAGTCATGCCTGAGATAATGGTCCCGCTTACCGGCACTCTCGCCGAGATGCGCGAGGCGAAGCGGCACATCGTCGAATCCTGCAAGGCGGTGCTCAGAGAAAAAGGCATGAAACTGGAATACATGGTCGGCACGATGATAGAGTTGCCGCGCGCGGCGCTCGTCGCGGACAAGATCGCCACCGAGGCGGAATTCTTTTCCTTCGGCACGAACGACCTGACGCAGATGACGTTCGGCTACAGCCGCGACGACATCGGCTCATTCCTGCCGGAATATCTTGAGAAGGGAATCCTGCCGGTCGACCCGTTCCAGAGCATCGACCAGGAAGGCGTCGGGCAGTTGATCCGCATGGGCATTGAGAAAGGCCGCGCGGCGCGACCGAAACTCGAAGTGGGCATCTGCGGCGAGCACGGCGGCGACCCCGCAAGCGTGAAATTCTGCCACCGCGTCGGTATGGACTACGTGAGTTGCTCCCCCTACCGCGTGCCGATAGCGCGGCTTGCCGCGGCGCAGGCGGTCGTTGAAGAGCGCAAGACCGCCCCGAAAAAGGCGAAAAAGGCAAAACCCGCAAGGAAGGCAAGCCGGAAACGTTAAATGGCGCGGCGCACGCATGACCGAACACACAGGCCCCGTCAAAAAGGCGGGGCCTTTTGTTGTGGTACGGAAAACATACGAGTGCTATAATTCCGTATTCGGGTTTTCATGAGACCATCGGCTGACCGTCAGGAGATAACCATGTTCCGGCGCAAATCCATTTTCGCGTTTCTTGCCGCGGCGGTGTTTCTTGTTCCAGCAGCCCGCGCTTTCGCCGAAGGCGCAGAGAAGCCAGCCCCGCCTCAATTCACCGCCACCGGAGAACTCCTCAACGTGCGCGGTCAGTTCCTTGAAATATATATAGAAGGAACGAAGGTCGGCTACACGAAACTGACTATCGGAGAGCCGACCTTGATCTCCAGCCAAACTTGGCTGATAGAAGAGCAAACGGAACTAACCGCCGGTGAAGGAGAAAACAAGGCGACCGTTTCCATTACCTCGCGCGCGATTATCGCCCGTCACACGCAGCAAATCATTTGCGCGGAGGCGACGGAAAAGCACGACGGCTGGGAGCGCTACGGCTTCGTGAGCCTTGAGGCCAATGACAGGGGCCGCGTCCTCAAGTACTACAAGAAAGTCGGTGAGAACGTCGAGGCATGGGAAGAACCCGTAACCGGCACGGGTGCCCTCTTCGCCGCCTTCACGAGGTATGTTGCTTTCGCCATGATGATATTACCCGACATGAAGCAAGGCGCGTCGTTGGAACTCCGTTACGTCGCCCCTGCTGATGGATCGCTCAAATCGGAGCGAATCAAGTACGTCGGTAAGACCGTCGTCGATGTCGATGGCAAGAACATGCAGGCAATGTCGCTGCAATCAGACGGGTACTCGAAACTAATCCTTGACCCTCAGGGCAACATTGTCGAAGCGGTTTCCGCCGACGGCACGACCGTCATCAAGCGCTCCGACGAGCAGAATTACAACAAAACGCCCGGCCACATTGACGGCTACAAACTTCCGCCCTTCATCAACGGCAACACGGCAACCTTTGAAAAACTCGGCATATCAGTCGAGCGGCCCGACAAGACGTGCTTCTTCAAGATGGAATCCGATGCGCCGATTTTTTCCGTCGAGGACGGCTTTGGAGAAGGCTCGCTCATGGGAGGGGCGTTCGACCTTCTCCCAGAGAAGGCAACCGCCGCGGACCTCGCGGAGCGATTCACGAAGATTCTCGAAGAGCGCAACTACGCTCAAGATATCCGGCTGGGCGCGCCGGAGGAATCAGAAATCAACGGAGTCAAAGGCATCACCGGAACCCTGGCCGTCATGCGGCATGCCGAAACAATGCCGGGACGCTATCGCGCCGTCATAAAGGACGGGCGCGGCATTGTCATATTCTTCAGCGCGCCTGAAACGCTGTGGAAAAAGAACGCGGAATGGCGGCTCGGTAAAATCGCGGCCACGATCAAGATACTGGAGAAGCCGAAGGACGAGAAGCCGCCGGAACTCGTCCGCAACGTGCCGGAACTGGGCGTGGAACTGACCCTGCCGAACAAGTGCTGGGAATTCCTTCCCGGCAACGACGGTCTCATGGACGCGAAGTTCGCTTGGGACGGAATCTCTCTGACTGTGAACTGCCCGGCCAGGCAGCCCGAAATGACGCCGGACACGTTACAGCAAAAAATCAAGGATTCTCTTGCGAAACCAAACATGGAGATAAAGGACCTAAAACCCATGAAGGTTTCCGGCCTTGACGCCGTCCTCGCGGAAGTGTCCGTGAAGAGCGAAGACGGCAAAGGGCCGACAAGCAAAACGCGCCTGGTCTATGTGTTCCGGCAGAACACGTTCGTTGTGCTCACGTTCACAGGCATGGCCACTTTCTGGGACGACGCAGTACCGGACATGGACAAGATTATTGAAACCATGAAGGTGACGGAACCCGCTCCCCCCGCGGGAGGAGAGACGCCGCCGGAAAACACCGAGCAACCGCCCGCTCCCGCGCCGACACCAGCGCCATCCCCCGAGCCTGCGCCGCAACCACAGCCTGCTCCAGCCCCGGACAGCGGCAACCCACCCGAGCAGGGAGGCAGTGCAAATCCGTAGGAAATGTGGACAGCACGGCTGCCGCATGCGATAATGAAACTTTTATCGGAACAAGAAAATTTGGAACATTTCCATCAGGGAAAAGCCGGGCCCGAAACCGCTGTGGGTTAGGGAGATTCTTATAATTCGTGAAAATGACATAATAGACATAACAATCGCCGGACCGGCTGACGCGTGGGACAGCATAAAGGCTGATGTTGATGCAATAACCCAATCGCTGAAAATGGCGGAAGAATAGTCGTCCATTGACCGGACCTCGACGCAAGGACATTGAACGGAGGAATATCATGACCAGACGCATAGCAGTCGTAATCGTCACGTGGGCAATCATCATCTCCGCCGCAGCGGCCCACGCTGACGACGTGAAATTCCCGGAAATCAAGGAAGGCAAGGTCATCCAGGACGGCTGGTACGGCATCTTCGCCGAAGGGAAAAAGATCGGCTACAGCAACACGAAAATCACCGAAGTGAAATACGAGGACAAGGACTGCCTGCTCATCGAAAGCATGGACCTCTACCGAATGACCGTAGGCGACAAGGTAATCGAGCGCCAGAGAATCACGCGGTCGCTGGTCACGAAAGGCACCAACGCGCCCGTGTACTACTCCGCCGACACCACCGCGCCGAAGTTCAAGTTGTCCGAGTTAGCGAAGTTTGAACAGACGGACAAGGGCTGGACCGTCACCGTCGTCACCACCTTGAACGACAAGTCCGCCACGGACACGGTCAACGTGGAGAATAACCCCGACCTCTGCCTTGGGGATGCCCTTCCGTATTTTTACGGCCAGAAAATGCTCAAAGACAAGAAAAACGTCGACTTCAACTACATCAATTTCACCATGAAGGCCACCGAACGGATGAGTTACAAATATAAAGGCGAAGAGACGGAGGACGAAGGCGACAAGGCCCGCACCTTCAATCTTGTTGAGGCCGGCACGGCCACATTGTGGTACGGACACGAAGGGAAAGTGGAGCGGAGTGACGACATGGGCCAGGATATGTTGCTGACTGACGAGAAGACCGCAAAGAATCTCGACGCCAAATGGGACGGCTACAAGGCCCCTGCCTATCTCGCCGATGATATCCTGACCGTCGCGCCCGCCGGCGTCAAGATTCACCGGCCCGCGCCGCAATACATATTTGCCACAATGTTCGACAAGAACATCTTCGTGGTGATGGATCCCGTCAACGAAATCGGTATCTTCAGCATGTTCTTCAGCGACGTGCCGGCGGGGACCGATTACAACGACGCGCTTACCGTCCTGCGCCCGATCCTAAAGAGCGCATTCGAATTCGGCGAAGGCAAGATGATTGACATCGGCAAGACCAAGTGCCTTTCGGGAAATGTCACAACAGGTGCGGGACTGGAGGCTGGCACCGGCAAGTACTATATGATAATCCATGACGGCGAGATGCTCCTCCTCATGGGGGTGGGGGCGGGCGATGGCTATGCGGCCGTCGAAAAAGACATAACGAAGTGGATTGAGTCCATCGAGTTCATCAAGCCGGTCTATGACGAGTCGAGAATCCTTGTTACCGACAAGGCCGCCAGCGTTACATACAAGGTGCCGAATCCCGCCTGGGTGAATGCTCCCAATCAGCCCCAGCAACACATCACCTCAATGATGGCCCATATTTGGACCCGGTCGGCGTTCTACGTGCAGGTCCTTCCCACGCAGCCAGGACTGACCGCCGACGCGTTGGTCGCGCAAATCTCGCAAGGCAAGCAAGTCCGTGACCACGGCGACACGAAAGTCGGCAAGTACGACGCGAAATACGTGGAGACGGAGGATGCACAGGAGGGCCGGACGCTCGTCATGCGGTACGTCATAATCACGCGCGACAAGGATGTCGTTGTCCTCGGCACCGTCGCCACCAAAGAGAATTGGGAGAAAGTGAAGTCCGAAATCGAGTCAATACAGAAGAGCGTCGAATTCACCGAAGAAGAGCCGGAACCCTAGTGCTCTGTCACGGCAAAATATGGTAATGTGGCGCACTCGCCCTCGGGTGCGGGAAACATCGATAACAGATGTAATCACAGCCGGGGGCGGCTGTGCCACATGATTCCCAAATTTCAGTTTGACAGACCATTAGTTTCGCCGAATACACTTTTTTCGTGTTAACCCTGATAGCCATTGCCCCGGAGCGTTTCAGATGATGAAGGTTCTTGTCCTCAGAGCGGCGGGGATTAACTGCGATTTTGAAACACAGCATGCGTTTGAACTCTTCGGCGCTGTGGCGGAGCGCGTTCATATAAACCGGATCCTCGAAAACAAGCGCCGCCTGCACGATTACCACATCCTTGTCATTCCCGGCGGCTTCTCATACGGCGACGACATCTCCGCCGGGCGCATTCTCGGCAACCAGATACGCGCCAATCTGCTGGCCGACATCACGGCGTTCGTCAAGGAGGGAAAACTTGTGCTTGGAATATGCAACGGGTTTCAGGTGCTGGCGAAGTCCGGCCTGCTGCCCGGCTTTTCAGAGGACGCCGTCCAGCAGGTAACGCTGGGCGCGAACGACTCCAACAAGTACGAGGATCGCTGGGTTTACCTGAAGACCGCTTCGGACAAATCCGAGTTCCTCAAGGGAAGCGGGATTATATACCTGCCCGTGGCCCACGGCGAGGGGAAATTTCTGGTCGACAGCGAGGAGACCCTCCAGCGGCTTAAAGAAAACGGCCAAATAGTGCTCCGCTACGTTGACGAACACGGCCGCTCAGCCGGTTACCCCTGCAATCCAAACGGGTCCACGGACGACATCGCCGGAATCTGCGACCCGACCGGCCGCGTACTGGGCCTTATGCCGCACCCGGAGCGGCATCTCAGGCCGGAGAATCACCCGCGCTGGACCCGCGAAGGCCTCAAGGAACGGGGCGACGGCTGCCCCTTTTTCGAAAACGCCGTCACGTATATCCGCAGAACGTTTAATCTGCCCGCCGAGAAATTACCGACGGCGCGCCGGAAGTAGGCCGGGCATCCCAAAGGCAAGAAGCGCGCGGCCTGCGGTCCGCGGGCGGGATTTTCTGACAAGACGCTATATGCTTGCTCTTCGGCATTGAATACGTGGAGACAATTGTGTAAATTCGGCGAACGGAGGCTGAAAAAGTCATGCAACCACGATGGGTAATGGCGGAAACGCGGCGTGATGTCGTCGAGGACCTCACCCGCAATCTCTCAATCCATCCCCTGCTGGCCCACCTGCTTGCGGTGAGAGGGATTTCGTCGGCGGAGGAAGGCCGGCAATTCCTCTACCCCTCGCTTGACAACTTGCACGACCCCCGGAATTTCAAGCAGGTTGACGCCGCGGTCGAGCGCATACTCCGCGCGCTTCAGAACAACGAGAAAATCCTGGTCTTCGGCGACTACGACGCCGACGGCGTGTCATCGATGGCGCTGCTGGTGCAGTTTTTCCGCATGGCGCATTTCCAGATAGAGCCGCCTTTCGCCCCCAACCGCGTCAGCGAGGGCTACGGACTCAACATGAACGCCATCGAGGACATCGCGCGGCGCGGCATAACGCTGCTTATAACGGTGGACTGCGGCATAAATGATGTCGATGAACTCCACCGCGCGCGCGAACTCGGCATTGACACGATAATCCTGGACCATCACGAACACTCCGGCGCCCTGCCGCCCGCCGCGGCGATACTCAACCCCAAGTCCGAAGGCTGCACCTATCCCTTCCGGGAACTGGCGGCGGTGGGCGTAACGTTCAAACTCATTCAGGCTTTGGCGGAGCGTTTCAGCCGGACGACGAAACTCTCGCCGGAGTTCCGGCAGTTCTTCGACGAAGCGCTGGGCCTTGTCGCGCTCGGAAGCGTAAGCGACGTGGTGCCGCTTATAGGCGAAAACCGGATACTGGTTTACCACGGCCTGAAGATGCTCGGACGCTCGCAAAGCCCGGGGCTTCGGGCGCTCATGGACGTCTCGTCGGTGCCGCATGACCGCATCGACACCTGGCACATCGCCTACCAACTCGGCCCGCGGATAAACGTGGCCGGAAGGCTCAAGGAGGCGCAGGTGGCCGTCGAACTGCTCACCACGGACAACACGCAGCGCGCGTGGGAAATCGCGAAGGAGTTGGACAAGGAAAACCGCAACAGACAGAAAATCGAGCGCGAGATATTTGAAAGCGCGGTGGAGAAATTGAAGGACCTTGACCTGAACGACAAGAACATCGTCATAGTCCTTTCAGACAAATCATGGCACCCCGGCGTAATAGGCATCGTGGCCGCGCGGCTCGTGGAGGAATATCACCGCCCGGCGATACTTATCGCGCTCGAGGGCGACCGCGGGCGCGGCTCGGCGCGCTCCATCCCGGCGTACCACATACACGAGGCGCTCACAGCCTGCGAGGACAAATTGCTGGCCTTCGGAGGACACTCGTTCGCGGCGGGCATCGAAATACTTAAAGACGAGATTGAGAGTTTCAACCTGGCCCTCTGCCGCGACGCGAGGGAAAAACTGACCGACGAGGACCTTGTCCCGAAACTGCACATTGACGCGGAGATGAACTTCTGCGACATCTCGGAGCCGCTGCTGGGCGAAATCCGGCGGCTCGCTCCGCACGGGCGCGGCAATCCAAACCCGCTGTTCTGGGCAAGCGGAGTGCGAATCGTGGGCCGCCCGCAGCAGGTCGGCACAAAGGGCAACCACCTCTCCTTCTTCCTCTCCCAGGCCGGGACGACCCTGCGGGGAATCGCCTTCGGCAAGGGACACCTCGTCGCCGAACTAGACAAACACAAGGGCGACACGGATGTGGCATTCCGTCCGCGCTTCAGCCAGTATTCCGGCCGCATTGAACTGGACATCAAGGACATCCGCTTACCGCAGTAAACCCGCTGTTGGGAGAACGAGGCAAGGCTCCTTAACAAAAAGATGAAAAAAAATTTAATTTTCCCCTTGACAATGCACACACATTGGTGTATACTTACTACCATGTATTGTGCGCGCGGCGCGGCCGCGCCGTTTCCATTTCTCGCTCTTTTTACGGGGAAATATCATGTTTAAGGTTAGTTCCTATATCACGATGCACGACCCTCCGCCGGCCGCGGCCCCGGCCCAAAAGGGACCGGAGGCGGACGAAACGCCCCGGCCTCCATCCGATGGCGCCGCCGTAAGTAATGACGGCAAGGAGGCTTGCCCGCAAACCGGCTCCGGCGGCCCTCAGGCGACCCCGCTCGCGGAGGCGGACAAGACTGCCTCGGCGCAGGCAAAACGCGCCCGGCGGCTCGAACTGCAGCGGGACGCCCGCGACCTTCTCGACGACCTCGGCCGCGGCCTGACCGTCGCCGAAATCTGCGAACGCCGCTCATGGTCGCGCGACGCCTACTTCCGCCGCATGAGGATTGCGGAAAAGATGACGAGCCGCGAATATGACCCGGCGCATACCATGGCGGTTTTTCTGAAGGACGCGGCCCGCTACCGCCTCGCCCAACGCTCAGCCGGCGTGCGCCTCCAGGAGTTGGAATCGGCCTTCAAGGACCTGGCGCATTCGGCGGAGGCCAATCCGTTCATCGTTCCCGCCCTGACACACGCTTATGTAAGACTGCTCGCCTTCAGCCTGGATTGCGACGACAGAACTTTCAGGCGCGCGGTGGAGTTGGGCGTCGTGCCGCCCGTGTCGAAGGATAAGAGGGAATTTACCGTCGCCGAATGGGTGGAATTCGCACATAAAATCCTGGGGGATGCCGCGACCAACCCGTTGCCGCCTTACGAGTCCGATCCGCGCTTCTCCTGCGGCCCGTTGGAGCCTGACAAGCCATGAACAAACAACGCAAAACAAAGAACGAAAGGTATCCCTCTGTGCTCTCCGCGTGCTCGTGATAGAGCGCGGAAGAAAAATAATTGTACCTGGTACAATTTATTCCCGCCCCGGGGGCGGGTTTCCGGGCGATCTGCCGGATATGAAGAAACGAAAAATGAAAAACAAAAAACGAAATATTTTTTCTCCGTGATCTCCGCTGCTCGGTGAAGAGGCGTCGCAGAGTTGCGTAAAGTATGGTAAAGTTGCGCAAAGTATGGCATAATTTTTCACGGCAGGAGGCGACAAGAACGCCGCAAGTGCTTGTCGTGGGCACAGATACGTAAAATTAGGGGGGGGGGGGGGGGGATAAAGGCGGAAGGCGGAAATAATGGAGCACGCCCGCCTTCGGGGGCGGGAAACTTTCACGGATAGTCACAGCCGGGGGCGTTCCGCCGAAGGGCTGGACTCCGCCGGAAGGCGAGATCTCGCTGAAGGCGGACTCGCATAAAGCAGGCTGTGCTCCACAAGACATTGGCGGAGGCAACTGCCTTGCATTATCTACTCATTTATCAATAGAACAGGTTGCGCGTTTTGCTTCAAGTATCAGGGATTAAGTGCCGAAAATGAAAAGTGAATATTACCAAATCGCAATAGTGGGAGCCGGTCCCGCGGGCTGCTCAGCGGCGCTCTGGACTGCGCGGCTGTGCCCGCAGTTGGCGGGACGCATCCTTGTTCTCGAAAAAGAGCGGCATCCGCGCGCGAAGGTATGCGGCGGCGGTTTAACGGTCGCCGCAATGGATGCTCTCTCGCGCCTGGGGCTCTCGCTGAACATTCCACATGCAAAAATCAATCATATCAGACTGCTTTTTGAAAATCACCGTCTGGACATTGAACGCCCCTGCCGCATGCGCGTTGTGCGTCGGGACCGATTTGATGCCATGTTGTGCGATGCGGTCAAGGCCGCCGGCATAGAGGTGCGCGAAAACGAAGAAGTCGCGGAAGCAGGCTTCTTGCAAGGATTCTGGATCCTCCGCACTTCCAGGGGCCTCTACCGCGCAAGGGTCGTTGTCGGCGCGGATGGCGCCCGAGGCTTGACGCACAGGCTGTTGCCGGGGTTCGGACGGTATCGCTCGGTCGGATTGACGGTGGATACGCCAGCAGGCGTGGGCGATACGCGCGAAAATGAAGACAGCCGGGTTACAGTGGATTTTACCTGCAATGCAACGGGAATTCCCGGCTATGCGTGGCATTTCCCATTTTATGATGGAAGCAGACGCGGTTTCAATCACGGGATATATTGCTGTTCTTTGAATGCGTTAGAGAAACGGCACAGTCTCGCCGGCATACTGATGGATGGATTGCGCACGAGAGGAATTGAGGCTCCCGACAGGATCCGCGGCGGTTACGGGAGCGGTTATTATGCGCGCCGCCCGCTTTCGCGGCACAACTTGCTGCTTGCGGGCGACGCCGCCGGCGGAAACATATTTACCGGCGAGGGCATATCGCAGGCGCTGGAATACGGCCGTCTCGCCGCCGTCGAGATCGCCCGCGCGTTCACCCGGAACGATTTTTCGTTTCGGACTTACACAACGCGCGTGGCGGCGTGCGATTTGGGGCGAGAACTTATGTACGCCGCGCGCTTGGCCCGTTCGTTCTACACGGATGGACCTGCGATAGCCTTACCGGCCATGGAGGCGGATCGGGCGCTGTTACGCCTTGTTGCGGACTACCTTATCGGTGCTCGCCCCTTCCGGACGATACAGCGGGATGTCCTGACTCGAATGCTCGTAACAAGCCTGCGGCATGGCGTTCCGCGTTTCGGAATGCTCTTCAGGCTTTTCGCGCGGCACGCGTTGCGGCTTGCAGGCGCCCGGGAAATTGATACTGGAACGGGATGACATCAAGACCTTTGAACGTGTGACGGAGCATGAAATGACCCAGGGCAAGATACTGGTTGTGGACGATCAGGAATCCATACGCAAACTGGTCGCCTTGCATCTCCGCAAGCAAGGCTATGATGTCTCCACGGCCGCCGATGGGCGGGAAGGGCTTAAAGTTGCGGCGCAGGAGCGCCCCGACATTATAATTTCCGACCTGATGATGCCCGGCCTGGACGGCAATGAGTTTTGCCGTGCGGTAAAGGCGGACAAGCAGATGCGTGAGACATTCTTCATCATGCTTACCGCCAAAAGCAGGGTTGAGGACAAACTCGAAGGCTTCGGCAGCGGCGCGGATGATTATATGGTGAAGCCTTTTAATCATCACGAACTTCTCGCAAGGATCGCATCCGCCATGCGCATTCGCCTTATGCAGAAGGAACTCCGGGCGCTGAACCAACTCAAGGACGAGTTCCTGGGCATGGCCGCTCACGACATGCGAACCCCGCTGACGGTCATCAAGGGATGGTGCGACCTTTTCTCGGAAAAACTGCTGGGTGAATTGGATGAGGAGCAGAAAGAGGCGATTGACGGCATTAATCAGCAGGCCGCATTCATGCTCCGCCTTATCAACGACCTTTTGGATGTTGCGAAGATTGAGGCCGGCAAACTTGAACTGGCGCCCAGTTACCAGAACGTCAGCAACATTATTTTGGAATGTCTCCGCACACAATCGCTCGTGGCCCTCAAAAAGCAAATCACTCTGGTCAACAAGGTGCCCGCTGACTTGCCGCCGGCATGGGTTGATCCCGAAAGAATAAGACAGGTCCTGGGCAACCTCCTGAGCAACGCTTTCAAGTTCTCCCAGGAAGGCGCCACGGTCACGGTCAGCGCTGTTAAGAACGGCGACTTTGTGGAGGTGAGCGTTGCTGACACCGGCGTGGGAATTCCGCCGGAGGACGTGGCAAAGATGTTTGAAAAGTTCGCGCAGATCAGTTCACGCCCGACCAATGGCGAAAAGGGAACCGGCCTCGGACTCGCCATAGTAAGAAAAATTGTGGAACTGCACGGCGGCCGCGTGTGGGTGAAGAGCAAAGTCGGCGAAGGTTCAACCTTCACTTTCTCCGTCCCCACTACCAAACGCGATGCCTCGGAAGCGGAACGGGTCGAAGAGGAAGGCAATCTGCAGGGCGTGGGCAATTCGTCGAACTGACGCGTCTGATATTCGAGGTTGGGAAAGCGTGCGAGAAAAAAAGGCCTGACTTGCTGGAGTCAGGCCCGGAATGTCTGATGCCGGAATGTCATTTATATATTTTGACTATGCGCCGCATCATGAAGGAGCCGTTGTTTGACTTCTGCACCTTGTACACGATTATGCTGTTCCCCTCCATCACGTATTCAAGATAACTCTTGTCTTCAACGAATAAACGATTTTTCTGCTTCTTCATGAACTCCTCCGCGATTAACAATTCATTTCGTCGGCGCGAGAAAGACGCACCCGCGCCGCACCGCATTTGTACCCTCTGTAACCTGTATCGGCAAAGGCCACGGCAAACTTTAAGATTATGCCAGGTTGGAATAATGCCTCGTAATCCGCGCCTGGCGCGGCTTCTAGGGCGGCGCGCACCAGTGTAAAATCACGCGTTGCGCACCCGATGCGTTAGCGCCAAAAGGCGGGCAGTAATTGCTCCTTAGGATGGCCGCGCGCGGAAAATCCCATTGGCCTGCTCGATGGTGTCCGCAAATTTGCAGAATTTATTCATGCCTATAAGCGCTAAGACATCGGCCACGGCCGGGGTCGGTTTCAAAAGTACAACTTCGCCCCCCAGCGCCCGCGCGCGGTTTATCGCCGCCAGCAGCACCCCCGCGCCGGCACTACCAATGTAAGTCAACTCGCTCATGTTGACTATCATCCGGCAATGCCCCTCGCTGAGCGCTTTCTCCAGCGCCTTCTCCGCAAGGTCGAAGGTCCCCGCATCCAGATACCCCGCCAGCGTGACGAGCAACACGCCGTCTGGGCGGCGCGCAATGCCGACACGAAGCCGCTCCGCCTCATTCCTCTCAGCGTTTGACATGGCACCCTACCGTTTCCGCGTGCGCTTAATAAGAGTCAACTCGTTGTACCGTTCCGCGACAAACCGATATCGCACCTCGTCCGCTGTCTTGCTGATAATGTACAGTCCCAAATGCTTCCTGTCCCTCGTCAGTTTCGGCGGCCAGTTTTTGCGAGGATTGAATTTGCGCCCGGTGTCGCGGATAGTCACCTCCACTGTTCCGTCAACGTGGCGCAGTTCCACCTCTATCGGCGAGAGGTCGGCCGTTTTCCTGTTGTGGATAATGATGTTGCTTACCGCCTCGTCCACCGCCAGCACCACGCGTGACTCGTCGCGCCATCGCATTGAATGCAGCCTGAGAAACCCGCGAACCTCATTTCGCAGTTTAGCCAGATACCGCACGTTTAGCGGCACTACAATCTTTCTTCTCTCAACGGACATCATCGATCCTTTTTCTCCCGGCTCAATCACGCGCGAAGCCGCAAATTCACCATTGTTATGTCGTCATGCTGTTCCGCGCCGGCGGTGAACTTGTCGATTTCGGCCACAATTGCCTGCGAGAAATCCGCGGCGCTCTTTCCTGCGGCGGCGGCCACCGTCCGTCCGAAACGCTCCATCCCAAACTCCTCGCTCTTATCATTCATGGCTTCCGTAACACCGTCCGTATATAGAATGATCCGGTCGCCCGGTTCCACGTTGATGACCACCTCCTGAAGTTCGCCGTCAAACTGCGGGCCGCTGATGATGCCCAGCGCAAGTCCGCCGGGCTTCACGGTTTTAACCGCGCCCGTGCGCGCATGGTGGTATAGCATGGGATTGTGGCCCGCGCAACTCATTTTGATCGCCCTGCGCTCCAGGTCCACGATGACGTAAAACGCCGTAACAAACATGCCCTTCCGTATATCGCGCGTAATGATGTTGTTGGTTTTTCGCAACGTATCCGCCGGAGAGTTATTCCCGCGGGCCTCGTACCGGATAAGGCTGCGCACCATCGTCATCACCATTGAGCCGGGGATGCCCTTTCCGGACACGTCCGCTATCATTATGCCCCAGTGGCGTTCGTCAATGGGGATAAAATCATAATAGTCCCCGCCGACTTCTTTTGCCGGCCGGTAAATCGCGTGTATTTCAAAACCCGGAAGTTGCGGCAATGCAGCGGGCAAGAGAGAAGTCTGGATCGACCGCGCGATTTCCAGTTCTCGCGCGAACGCGCGGCGCTGGAATTCCTTTTGCTGGGCCTCTTTCAAACCGCGCGTCATTATGTTGAACGTCTGCGCAAGAAGCCCGACCTCGTCGTCCTTATAGCCGAAGGCTTTATGGTCGAGGTTCCCGTGGCTTACCACGTTCATGTCATGCACGAGCCTCCGTACCGGGCGGGTCACAAGAGTCGAAAGCAGGAACGAAACTCCCACCGCCGCCACCAGCGCAATGACGCAGGCGATGATTACGCTTGTGACAAATCGCGATGTAACCTCCCCTATCCGTTTGGCGGAGACGAACAGGATGACGTTGCCGACAGGTGTGCCGTTCTTGTTCAAGATAGGCTTGCGGAACTGGCGCACCAGGTAGGTGTCCTTCCCGCCGCCGGGTTTATTCTCTGTAAACTGGTCATCGGAGATGAAAATATCCGTCCTGACGAGTTGGCCCTCTGCATTGCGAGCCATGTAAGGTTCCTCGTGGTCAAAACGCGCGGTCGCGCCCTCCCCCTGCAGGGCCTGATAGGTCAAGACCGGCTGAACTTTGTCGCCGGGCCTCAAGTCCGCGGCGTCAGTTATTATGACATTGATGATGTCGCTGGTGTCCAGGCCGGTCATCGTGATCGCGTCTTTGAGAGGGTCTTTTTTCAGCGACAGTTCCTGGTCAGAGCGGGATTCAACGTTTGCGCCGGGAAGCGCGGAATAACGCAGCGTCACCTTATAATTTGCCTCATCTTTGACAGCCTCCCAGTACATCATGTCAATCGCGGCAAGGGCGTTCACAATCTTCGCTCCGCCAGCGTCTATCTGGTCGTTGATTTCAGTGTGCACCCGTGCCGCGATTACAGCGCCGAATATGGCGAAAAGGACAATCAACGCAAGGCCGATACGCCAGGCGAACTTTACAGCGAGAGTGGACAGCGGGCTGATTTCATGCGGTTGTTCCGCGGGGCGATGGGGTTCGACGGGAACTGCATTTTCCGTTTTGGGCTGCGTGTTCACGTTCTCGCTCATGTCATTCCTCCCCTCGATGCGCCATTTCTTCGTTCAGCCTTGGAACATATTGTAGCAAAAGAAGCCCGCGCGCAACACCATGTTTGCGTAAATTCCCGCGGTCAAATCATCCAGCATTATCCCAAGCCAGCCGGGCAGCCTTTCCAGGCGTCTTGCCGGGAATGGCTTTGCGATGTCAAAAACTCTGAAAAGCAGCAACCCGCCAAGCACCAGGATGAGGGTATGGGCGGTTGAAATCAGGAAAACCGAAACGAACATGCCGAGCGCTTCGTCAATGACCATGCACGACGGGTCAGGACTGGCAAAGCGCTTCTGCGCCCAATCAGCGCTGAAGGCGTTTCCCGCAAGCGCCAGAATTATCATTATCCCCAGGATGAACCAGCATAGCGGCGGCGCGAGGACTAGAACGGCAAAGCATATCAGCGCCGCGACCGCCGCGCTTGCGGTTCCGGGAGCCAATGGCGCATAACCAGTGTAGAAAAACGTTGCGACCAGTTCCCTAAGCCGGTTCATTCTTCAGCACCTTCTTCGCCCGAAAGATATATAGCACGCCGCTCAGGATAGTCGAAACCACCGCCAGCCATATAAGGACTGTTGCGGCGGCGGCAAAGGCGGGGCG
>Ga0315288_10002148_pt1 | contig 25537 bp, 23 predicted proteins | sample YL17G11_20_MG_FD_203454 | JGI IMG/M metagenome (GOLD analysis project Ga0315288, IMG submission 203454) | Sediment microbial communities from Yellowstone Lake, YNP, Wyoming, USA - YL17G11_20 | ecosystem: Environmental > Aquatic > Freshwater > Lake > Sediment | place: USA: Wyoming | collected... | reverse complement strand
GAAGGTCTGCCAAGCCTTCTGCTCAGCTACCCTTACACACTCGCTTTCTTCGTACTTCTTCTGAGCCTCGATGATGATCTGCTGAGCTTTCTGCTCAGCTTCCCTGACTATCTTCGCTCCATCAAGCTCAGCCTTCGTCTGGGCCTCAACGACAATCTCTTGAGCCTTCTGCGGGGCTTCGCTGACTATTTCGGCTTTTTCAGGGTCAGCCTTCTTCTTTACGGCAGATGCCGCCTGCACTGTGAAAGAGGCCACCAGATAGCCCACGCCGAAGGGGCCTTCATAGGAGAACACCTCTGGCTTGACCTGAAGTCCCTCCAGCGCCCCCAGCATGATAACGATGGAACGCAGACCACATTCTCCTGCTTCATCAATAAGGTCTGGGTCAAGGTTCAGCACTGTCTCAGTGTCAAATTGGCCTAATGCCGTCACCAGCTTTTCATCAAAGACCTTGCCCTGGAGGCTATAGCCGGCGGGGGCACTGGGTATGAGTTTGTGCGAGAGGTCGCCGCTGGCGATGAAGGCTACCCTTTTACCCGAGCGCTGGGCTGCCCGTCCGATGACCTGGCCAAAGCCAAAGTGGCTGGCCAGAGGCAGACAGCTAAAGGTAAGCGGCACCAGAGGTATATCTTTGACTGCTTTCTTCAGATGGCGCAGTGGCACCAGCGCCCCATGGTCCAGCTCGTAGTGCTTCTCGCCGATGGATTTTAGGGGTATGCCTGAGTTCTGTGCCTCTTCTTGGAGAAGCTGGACAAAGTTCAGGTCGTTGTCGAAACGGTACTCTGGCTCCCGGGAGCCCCAGGTGCGCAGGTCTCCGCGGCAGGCTGGTGCAGTAAGCACCCCCATGGCATCATAATGAGCGTGGCCATGAGGGCTGACCAGCAATGCCAACTCCGGGCGCTGGTCAGTCAGTTCCTGGGCCAGCTTGTCCAGAGCCTTGATAGTGGCTATGATAGCCTGCTCCTGGCCTCTGCCTATGTCGGAGATGAGCAGAGGAGGATGGGGCATAACACAGCCAAAAACAATCCCTGCCATGTAACACCTCCAGGCTGCAATGCCGCCTATATTTGAATTATATCACATAACTCTTTATTCTCAGCCTCTATACCTGCGGCTTGACCGTGGCTACGTCCACTGCTACACTTATTTTTGTGATAGTTATAGGCCTCACCGGTGGCATAGGCACCGGCAAGAGTACCGTTTCGGGTTTCCTGGCTGAACTTGGTGCTGCTGTCCAAACTATAGCAAGCCACGAGGCAAAGAGTCAACTGTTGCACTTGACTTTTCCTCCCAACTTTGCGCCTCACCCCGTATTATTTGACGGTCATATTAGTAAATTGGGGTGATTGTGTCAATTAGTCGGAGGAAAAGCTCTCCCTCTGGGTGGGTATTACAGATCAGAACGGAGGCAGAGAGCAGGGCATTAAAGAAGAGAAGGAGTCATAATAGCACTGTTAGGCGGCAGGGCTTTGTGGTCTAGAGTGTCCAATTTTTGCTGAAGATATACACTGCCTGTTATACTCTAGCTCGGAGTATCTTGAGATGATGAAGGGGGCACCAGGGATAAAATATTTGCACAATCCAAGACATAGAGACGGTTCACCTGGGAAGTCTCAGTGGACAATTGATAAACCGGAAGAGCTTGCGTGCTTCAAGAACACACTAAGTAATAAATGGGGTTTGCCATACACTGGATGGGGCTTGTACTACCAAGACGGCAAGGTAACTTATCTGGGCATATCTTGGGACAGGGAAACGGAGCTCTTCATTGCCAAGTTCGTGGACAGTCACGAAGACTCAATATGGCACGGATATCCAGCAGATTGCTTCAGAAACCAACGGGATATCCCAGCGATGGAAATTTTGAAAAAGTGGCTACCACCCGCTAAGGGTCTGGCGTAGTCATAATAAACGAGCCTCCGGATTCTCACCAGGAGGCTCGGTGTTTGTGGTGGAGACGGGGGAGAGTCGAACTCCCCGTCCAGAAGAGATTCATGCAGAATCTGCTACAGGCTTAGCCGGCTCTTTTGTCTTGCCCGAAGGCTCTCTGCCGGCCGAGAGCTTTCAGGCCAGTCGATTGAACTTAGGCGGCCCTTATCGACGTCCGGGCCACTGCACCTCGACTTTTCGTCGCCCTTTCTCAACTCGCCGAGGTAGAGCTAAGAAGGACGTGCCCACCCTTAGGCAGGCAGAGCGTAGGCGTATTCGCCAGTTACTTTTTTGCCACCTGTTTTGCGAGGGTGATGGCACCTCGGCCTGCAATTCTACTCTGCACCTCCCCTGTCGAAACCACTCGTCCCCTTAATGCTTGGCACGCTCACTTTTGATAGTGCCTTCGATCTCGCGCTCTGCCTGGCGTTGGGCAATGGCCTGGCGTTTGTCGTATACTTTCTTGCCCCTGCCCAAGCCCAGTTCCAACTTGGCCCGCCCCCTTTTAAGGTACAATCTCAGCGGCACTATGCTGAAGCCTTTGATCCGCGCCTTGCTGCTCAGTTCTGCTATTTCCTCACGGTGCAGCAGCAGTTTGCGGTCACGGTGGGGGTCATGGTTCTGGTAGCTGGCGGCATCATAGCGAGCTATATGCGCTCCCACCAGCCACAACTCCCCATCAGATGGCTTGGCGTAGGCGTCCCGCAGGTTCACCTTGCCCTGGCGAAGGGACTTAATCTCGCTGCCGGTCAGCGCGATGCCCGCCTCGATAGTCTCCACGATATGATAATCGTAGTAAGCCTTGCGGTTCTGGGCAATCGTCTCTACAGCCAACGCTGCACCACCAAATTTAATTATAGCACAGATATGCCGCTTCACTCAATGCCGCCGTCTGTGGCAGAGCCGGCGCCAGCTTGGCCTGCAAGTAGTCTATGGCCTGCTGGAGCTGAGGGTCTTTCCCCTGGGCAATATCGTCAGGGGTAGGTTCTATAAGAAAGTCGGGTTCCAGACCCTTACCTTCAATAGGGCGGCCATTGGGGGTAAGCCAGCGCTCTATAGTCAGATACAGCGCTGAGCCATCCTTTAACGGGTAGAGGACATTGACGCTGCCCTTGCCAAAGGTGGTTGTGCCAATTAGAGGGGCTCGTCCCCGATCCTGAAGGGCACCGGCCAGCACCTCACTGCCACTAGCGCTATGCTGGTTGACCAGGACAGCCAATGGCAACTGGGTGGCCATCCCGCCGTGCTGGGCCATCCATTCCTTCCGCTCACCTTGTCTATTGACTTCATAGAGGACAACACCCCCATCAAGAAACTGAGTGGCTACATCAACCACTGTCTGAACCAAACCACCAGGGTTGTCCCTCAGGTCTATAACCAGGCTTCTTGCTCCCTGGCCCAGCAGGTCGTCTAGCGCCTGTTTCATCTCCTGTCCAGTGCGCTCGGAGAAGAAGGTGAGCCTGAGATAGCCGATGTCGTTCTCCAGCAACTTGGTGCTCACGCTCGCCGATTTGATTTCGGCGCGGACTATTTCCAACTCTATTGGTGTGTCAGCGCCCTCGTGCTCTACAAGCAGCTTCACCTTCTCGCCCTTGGGACCTCTGATCTTGAGCACCGCCTGTTCCAGGTTCATTTTGGAGGTCGGTTCTCCATTTATCTCCAAAACCTTGTCACCAGGACGCAGTCCCGCCCGTTCCGCCGGGGAATCAGGCAAGGGAGAGACTACAACTAGCTGGCCATCCCTTATGCCAACGGTGGCTCCAATGCCCTCAAATTCGCCTTGGAAACTGCTGGAGGCCAGTTTGTAGGTCTCAGGATCGAGGTAGGAGGTATAGGGGTCACCTAGAGCTTCCAGCATACCTTTGATAGCCCCCTGGCTGAGCTGTTTGGAGTTCAGTGCCTCAGGCTCTACGTAATTCTGGTAAAGCAGGCCCCACACTTCACCCAAAGTCTGGAATTCAGCAGGTAGCTGGCTGGGCACCTTAGGATTAGGATGCTCATAGGTCTGCCAGAGGCCGCAACTGCTTAGCAGTAGCAGAGCCAGCAAACAAACAACCAGAATCTTAGCGGTTTTAGACATCGGCTTCCTCTTACTGTAATCTGCACATATTGTAACAGCCCTGGGGCCAAGGCACAAAGGTAGCCGAGATAACCACTACGGCAGCGGAGCTTCTAGTGTGGGAAGTAAAACGTGACCAGGGCTTGGGATGGTCCAAAAGGCAGTTTAAGGAGTGCTGGCCGAAGCGGTGAGCCCTTCTAATAGGCGAGCAGTCTTGTCTAGGCCGCCCAGGCCAAAGTAAAGCCCCAGTTTCCTCAACTCGGCATAGCCCATGCCCTTATAGAGGTGCCTTGCTGCTACCCAACACATCTCGTCATAGAGAGCAGGCCACTGCCGGCCACAGCGGCACACGCAAAATTGCACGAAATCGGCTGCTGTCTGTTCAGGCTGTTCCATAAATAAAAATAGAATAGAACGATTAACTGGGGCTTATCAGGCTTAATTTTAGCTCTGCCCTGTCGGTGAGGCAAGGTCGCTAATGGACAACCATAAAAAACTGGCTGCCTCGGGCAAGCCTGTGATGGGCTTAGTTCTAACTCAGGCTCGCTTTTTCTCATGCCTGGACAGGGATGACGTCTGGAGAAGAAAAAGGAAACAGGCCAAGCAAACCTATAAGCCGAATTCTGTAACCCCGGGGCAAGCAGTTTACGAGCGCACTCTTCTTCCTGCTTGCCGCAGAGCCGGTGGCCATTTATCTGCGATGGCAGTTACCCACCACCTCTAGCGACCTACCCGAGGATAGGCCGGGCGTCCTTGTATCCTCCTATTCGGTCTTGCTCCGGATGGGGTTTGCCCAGCCGGCCAGTCACCTGGTCGCTGGTGAGCTCTTACCTCACCATTTCACCCTTACCCTGCGACCACTTCGGCGCTATGCCGATTGGCCGCAAGGCGGTATGTTTCTGTGGCACTTTCCGAAGGTCACCCCTCCTGGGTATTACCCAGCACCCTGCCCGGTGGAGTTCGGACTTTCCTCAGGCCATTTAGCCCGCGACCACCCGGTCTACTTGGCCCGTTTCCTATTACTATGATACTATGAGGGCTTCTTAAAATCAAACGCCGGCCTTCTTGAGAGCCGCCTGGGCCAGGTTATGCGCTGCTTCATTCTCCTCCCGAGAGGCCCTGGATATGCGGAAAGAGTCAAAGCGGCTCAGCAGGTTGTTAACCTGCTCAAACAGGGGCTTGAGAGCCGGGTGACGCACTTTATATTTGCGCTTGAGCTGCAGCTCTAGCAGTTCTGAGTCGAGCTTGATGTAAATGTGCCGTGCACCCAGGCGGCTGGCTGCCTCCAGCCCAGCGATGAGCGCCCGATACTCTGCCTGATTGTTGGTAGCTCGACCGATATATTCGGACAGCGAGCGGACTGTGCGACCTGAAGAGTCCTCCAGGGAGACACCGATAGCGGCGGGGCCAGGGTTACCCCAGCAAGCGCCATCTGTACGTATCGTGAGGTATGATGTGCTCATGAAGCCTGTCTCAGACAAGAATGCGATTACAACTAGAGCACTGCACTATCTCGTCTCCCAGTCTGACCCGCTGCACTATGCTCATGGGCAAGCTAATACGGCAGCCCAGGCACATCCCCTGCTCCACCCTGGCCACAGCCTGTCCCAATTTGTCGGGACGCAGCCTGTCGTAAAGGGAGAGATGAGCACTGTTAATTTGCGAGCGTAGACGGCTGCTACGCTCTTCTAGCTCAGCGAGCGCCAGTTCCAGCTCCGCCTGTTCAGCCCTGAGTCGGCCCTGGGACTCTTGCCACAGGTGCATTTCCCCGGCCAGTTCTCCCTCCCGGCTAGCCAGGCGGGAGGCCGACTCCTCCGCCTGGCTCATTATATCCAGCACTTTGTCCTCCAGTTGCCGCTGTTTTGCCTTCAGAGTCTCCAGTTCCTTTTGCATACCGAGCAGTTCCTTGGAGTTCCTCACCTGGCCGCTGTATAGCTTGTCCTCCATAGTCTTGGCCTTGGCGGTCACATCCTCCACCTGCCACTCAGCGTCTCGCTGCTCCCGGTTCAGCCCGGCCAGATTCTGTCTCTCCTGCTCCAGCTTGGCTTCGGCCTGGGCTACCGCCTCTCTATCGCCAAGTTGAACCTGGATTTGCCTGAGCCGTCCCTGTTTCTGCTCAATATCTAGCTCTAGCTGCTGCAACTCATATAGCTGCTTAAGCTGGTTAGCCAACTGAACCTCCCCCAAAACAAAAAGACCCCTCCCGCCGCAACGGGGAGGGGTCTTCTCTGTTGTTTACTACAGTGTATATTCACCTCAGCAATCTACATTTTATATCCCCTGACAACCGTTGTCAAACAGGGGATGATTTACAGAAGAAGGAGGAATTGTCATGCCCCCATCAACGCATATCAAGCAAGGTTGTCCAAGCTATTTCAGGGACTAGTGCTTAGTTGCAGAAATAGGCGTTATCCGCTTTGTGAGGAGAGACCCGCCTACGGCGGGTGACAAACTACATAAATGTCATTACTATGAAAATAGCTCTTTCAGCCCCCTGTGTCCCCCTTCTTGGGGGACTTTTTGAGGCTGGGGGATACCCCCAGACCCCCGCCAAAAAGGGGCTTCGCCCCCTGGCACCCCCCTATAGGCTTCACTCTGGGGCTAAGGCTTAGGCAATTATCCATCCTCACAGGAAGGTGCAGGGAACCTCGGTTCCCCTCCGGGGGTTCAGGGGATGTCCCCCTGAAATCCTTTTCCCTTCCCCTCTTACGCCTAAGAGGGGGACTGAACACCATGGGAAGCTACATGTACTCATTAGCACAGAAATCCACCAACACAAATTGGCTGGCCAGACGCTCTCATTGGCATGACTTCACGGATGGCAGTGACGTATGCGAGTGCTTTAGTCATCCTGAAGAACCAGCAACGAATCCCCTTAGCTCCACCAAGGGTATCAATAGGCTAGAAACCCGGCCGAAAGGTGGCATAGGATAGCTTAGGCTGGTATACTTGGCCAAACATTGGTGGACTCGCCCATAGTATGGCAAAACCGAGCTAGCGTCGCCCCACGAACCTCGCAGTTAGGTTGCGATTGCGAGGTCAAAGCTCGAGAAAATAAACCAGACTCCAAATCCGGCTAAGATAGCAGCACACACACTGAAGACAATACGGTGCGCGTTTTGAGTCCACAACTGCCTCGACTTGAACACCGCCCAGGAGAGCAGGTAAAGCCAGGCAAAATCGCAGAGCCAGTGTGTCACTCCCATAGCAATCACCCCACCACTGCCAAAAGCCCGAGCGCTTGCAAGCAGCGCAGCACCGATGGTGGCCCACCACAGAAAAAAGTATGGGTTAGCAGCGGTCATCGCCAACCCAGCAATTACAGAGCTGTGGGACAGGTCTCTATGCTGACTGGCGAGCGTAGTCCTGGTTCTAAACATTTGGAACCCCATCCAGAGGAGTAACAAACCGCCGGCCAGGCCCACAGCTATTCTCACCACCGGAAGCCTTAGGAAATGGGCAAACCCAAGGTAGATGACCAAAATCAGGAGAACCTCGACGATGCCATGGCCCACGGCGATAAGAGCGCCAGCCTCTCTGCGCTGAGTTCCCTTGGTAATCGTAAGTGCGGTTACCGGTCCTGGCATCATGACCCCGGTGAGCGAGATGGCCATAACGGAAACCAGGAACAACGGCAGGTTTGGAGCATCTGTCATTGTTATGAAAATAACTCTTTCAACCCCCTATCCCCCACTCTTGGAGGGATTGAGAGGGAGCTGGGGGGCACCCCCAGGACCACCATAGGCGGCCTTCGCCCCTTGTGGAATCCCCGTTTTCATACTTCGTGGTGGCAGCTACGCATCTTGCCTCCAAAAACCATGGCCCCAGAATGAATATGTGTACAGCCTAGCTTTGCCGCTGAAGCAGCATGGTGTCGTCTGCAAAGAGCTCGCCACTGGCTTGTTCAAAACGGCTGACAATATCGGCAACAGTGAGTTTCGATTTCTGATGCTGATCCAGATCTAGAACTATCTTTCCCTTGTGCATCATGAGCAGTCGGTTGCCGTGGCGCAAGGCCTGTTCCATGTTGTGCGTCACCATCATGGCAGTCATCTTTTCATCGTGCATAATCATCTCAGTCAATTGTAGCACTATCGCCGCCGTTCTGGGGTCCAAGGTAGCGGTGTGCTCATCGAGCAACAGAATTGCCGGCTTGCTTATGGTAGCCATGACTAGAGCTAGTGCCTGTCTCTGCCCCCCAGAAAGTGTGCCCGCCTGAGATTTCAGTCGGTCTTCAAGGCCAAGGCCAAGATGCGCCAGCGTTTCGCGAAAGAGCCGCCTTGTCTTTCCAGCCAGCGCTGGTCTTAGTCCTCTGGCCTGACCGCGCCTCAAAGCCAGGGAAAGGTTCTCCTCAATTGTTAAGTTGCTCGCTGTTCCGGCTCTAGGCTCTTGCCATACCCTGCCGACATAAGCTGCTCGTCTGTAGTCCGGCAGGGTGGTAACATCAGTCTCATTGATAATAACCTTGCCGCCTTTGTCCGGTGGGTAAAGCCCGGCGACAACATTCAGCAACGTGGATTTTCCCGCCCCGTTGCTTCCAATAATTGTGACAAAGTCTTGTGCGTATACATCAAGATCAATGCCATCTAACGCAATGACTTCGTCTCTCGTAGCGCGGAGGAATATCATCTTTACATCCCTGAGTCGAAGAATGGCCCGCTGACCGGTTGCATTCATTATGGCGGTCATTTCACACTCTTTTGGCAGGTGGTATCCACTCGCCACGCATCATTTTTCTAATATGCGGAAGCGCCAGAACCACGATTACCAGTCCTGCTGTGATTAGCTTCAGGTCGCCTGGTCTGATCCAGTCAATCCTCAGTGCTATATTGATTAGCAACCGATAAACAAAAGTGCCTGCCAGACAAGCTATCAGAATAAGTGCAATGCCTCTGGTGGGAATCAGCCCCTCGCCGATAATTACAGTGGCCAATCCCATGACAATCATGCCAATTCCCATGCCCACATCGGTGAACCCCTGGTTTTGGGCCACAAGTGCTCCGGCAAGGGCGACAAGCCCGTTCGAAATAGCACAACCTAAAAGTACGGTCTTACTGGTGTCACTTCCCAGACTGCGCACCATCTGTTCATTATCTCCGGTTGCTCTCAATGCCAGCCCAAGGTCGGTACGTAGAAACCAGTTCAGTATAATAAAAACGACAACTACCACCGCCAACACAGTGACTATAGATAAGGTAATTGCTTCTATGCCCAAGTGCTCACCTACGATACTAAAAATGGTCCTCTCCCGCAGAAGTGGGACATTGGCTCCGCCCAAGATCCTCAGATTGACCGAATAGAGGCCAACCATCACCAGGATGCCGGCGAGCAGACCGCTTAGCCTGAGTTTGGTGTTAAGTACTCCGGTGACAAGACCAGCACACAGACCTGCCCCCATTGCAGCCAGAGTTGCTACAAACGGATTCCAACCGTCGACAATCTTTATGGCACAGATTGCACCACCTAGCGGAAATGTCCCGTCCACGCTGAGGTCGGGGAAGGCCAGAACCCTGAAGGTAAGGTAAACGCCGATGGCTACTAGTCCAAAGACCAACCCTTCGTAGCAGGAGGCGTATAATAGATTCTTACCCCACACCACCAGCACCAGCACTATCAATCCTGTGGCTAGTAGCAGTGGTATGATTCTGTAAACCAGGCCTCGTTCATGACCCAACTGCAACACTACCTTCCCTGTCTGGCTGGATAATCGTATCCAGCCAGACAGGTGTCAATGCTTGCTTGATCTTGTTTTGATCTACTGGTTAATGACTTTGTATGCTGTATTGAGAACTGACTGTGGTATAGTGATCCCCATTCTTTGCGCGGCACTGGGATTAACATAGAGCTGGAGATCAGCCAGATTCATTTTCTCGGCTGGGATGTTTGCAGGGTTCGCACCATTCAGTATTTTGGCTGCTATATCCCCGCATTTTACTCCGACCTGATAGTAGTCCAGGCCAAGAGCTGCCACCGCTCCTCTTTCAACGCTGGCCGTGTCGGAAGCAAACAAAGGAATGTGGTTGTCTTCGCAGACCTTTACCAACGCTTCAAAGCCCGAAACTACCGTGTTGTCAGTCCCTACCCAGATGGCGTCAACACGTCCTACCAGCGACTGAGCTGAAGTCATAACGTCTGCCGAGGTTGCTACTGTGGCCTCAACAACAGAACTTATACCCAGGGCTGGTGCGGCTGCTTTGAGTTGATCTACCTGAGTAACTGAGTTAGTCTCACCGGCATTGTAAACAACGCCTATCTTTTTGATAGGCATAATGTTCAGCGCCATCCGTATCTGGGTAGGAATTTCCAGCCAGTCACTGACGCCGGTAACGTTTCCACCGGGATTATCCCAACTAGTGATAAGCCCTGCTGCCACCGGGTCGGTCACAGAACCAAACACTACCGGTATATGTGTATCCTTAGTTGCGGCAACACAGGCTTGTGAGGTCGGCGTGGCGATGGAAAGTATCAGGTCAACTTTTTGAGAAACGAACTGCTGAGCAATCGTTGCTGCCAGGGACATATCACCCTCGGGGTTTTTGTCAAGGTACTTGACGTTTTTCCCTTCCACGAACCCCTGTTTAGCTAGCTCATCTTTGAAACCCTGTTTGTTAGCATCCAGGGCCGGATGGGTGACTATTTGGGTAATCCCAATGGTGTATTTTTTTTCGTTGATCACTTTGTATGCCGTATCTTTAACTGACTGTGGGATAGTGATCCCCATTCGTTGCGCGGCACTGGGATTAACGTATAGCTGGAGATCAGCCAGATTCATTTTCTCGGCCGGGATGTTAGCGGGATTCTCACCATTCAGAATTTTGGCTGCTATATCCCCGCATTTTACTCCAACCTGATAGTAGTCCAGGCCAAGAGCTGCTACTGCTCCTCTTTCAACGCTGGCCGTGTCGGAAGCAAACAAAGGAATGTGGTTGTCTTCACAGACCTTTACCAACGCTTCGAAGCCCGAGACTACCGTGTTGTCAGTCCCAACCCAGATGGCATCAACACGTCCTACCAACGACTGTGCTGAAGTCATAACGTCTGCCGAGGTTGCTACTGTCGCCTCAACAACAGAACTTATACCCAGGGCTGGTGCGGCTGCTTTGAGTTGATCTACCTGAGTCACTGAGTTAGTCTCACCAGCGTTGTAAACAACGCCTATCTTTTTGATGGGCATAATGTTTAGCGCCATTTGTATTTGGGTGGGAATTTCCAGCCAGTCACTGACGCCGGTAACGTTTCCACCGGGATGATCCCAACTAGTAATAAGCCCTGCTGCCACTGGGTCGGTCACAGAACCAAAAACCACTGGAATATGCGTGTCCTTAGTTGCGGCAACACAGGCTTGTGAGGTCGGCGTGGCGATCGAAAGTATCAGGTCAACTCCTTGAGAAACGAACTGCTGGGCAATCGTGGCTGCCAGGGACATATCACCCTCGGGGTTTTTGTCAAGGTACTTGACGTTTTTCCCTTCCACGAACCCCTGTTTAGCTAGCTCATCTTTGAAACCCTGTTTGTTAGCATCCAGGGCTGGATGGGTAACGATCTGAGTAATCCCGACGGTGTATTGTTTGGCTTGAGTGGGTTGAGTAGTAGGTTGAGCAGTTGGAATCGTTTCTTCTTCATCATTGCCACCACACCCAGTCAGCCCTAGCCCCAGCACCAAGCCTATCACTAAGACAATAAACATGGCAGTAGCTAACTTTTTCAATTTGCCTCCTTTAACATATGAATTACATGCCACAGGAGTTAAGTGCCGCCCCAGGCGGCCATTTGGGCAGAGAAACCTGTCACTTCATTGTTCCCCCTCCTCTCTTCGGACTGGCACACAAGAACAGAGCTAACTACAAACATCGTCTATGCCATTGCAGAGCCATGTTCAGGCCTCAATTCTAGTGATAGAATAGAACAGAAATCGGATTTTTGCAAGGGGTTAGTTATTGAGATTAGGCGCCAGTCGCTTTAGAGCTAAGCAACAGGAGGGCAAAATGAAACTAATTGACCTGCGTAGCGATACAGTTACCCAGCCAACTGAGGAGATGCGAAGAGCGATGAGCAGGGCTGAGGTTGGTGACGATGGCTGGGGTGAAGACCCCACCGTGATCAGGCTGGAGCATATGGCAGCCGAAAGGCTGGGTAAGGAAGCAGCCTTGTTCACTGTTAGTGGGACTATGAGCAATCTGCTGGCTGTGCTCACCCATTGTCAGCGGGGAGATGAGATAATCATTGGGGACGAGTCCCACATGTTCCATTATGAGGTTGGGGGAGCTGCAGCGCTTGCTGGTGTTCATATAAAGACCGTTCCCAACGATGTCAATGGCATGCTCTCCCCTGAGGATGTGGAGACTGCGATTAGAGTCCCGGACATCCATTTCCCACCAACAACGTTGATTTGTTTGGAAAACACGCATAATCGTTGCGGCGGGCGGGTGCTTACGCCTGAAGACACAAAGAAGATAGCTGAGGTAGCCAGTCGGCAGCAGATTCCTCTCTACCTTGACGGCGCGCGCATTTTCAATGCCGCAGTGTATTTAGGCTTGAGTGTTCAGGAATTAGCCGTTGGGGCCACCTCCGTCAGCTTCAGCCTGTGTAAAGGGTTATCAGCTCCAGCAGGCTCTTTACTTTGTGGCAGTGCTGACTTCATCGCTAGAGCGCGCAAATATCGTCAGATGGTTGGAGGTGGGATGCGACAGGTGGGCATCCTGGCGGCTGCAGGAATAGTAGCGCTGGAAAAGATGGTGGCCCGCCTCCAGGAGGACCACGAAAATGCAAAGCTACTGGCCGAGGGGCTGAGCAATATGAAGGGAATGTTAATTAACCCCGCTATGGTGCAAACTAACATTGTTGTCTTCGAAGTGCAACTTATGTCGCCTCTTGAATTGGTAGAAAGGCTTGCTCAAAATGGGGTTAAGGTGACTCTCTTTGGCGGCAAGCGACTGCGCATGGTTACCCATTATGGCATTGAGCGTAAAGATATTGAAACAGTCTTCAATGTGTGCACCCGAATCTTGATAAATGTTTAGTCCGTTTTCCGTGCGGAGTAGATTCAAAATCACCGGAGATGGATAGTGATTTTGCGTCGTGCCTAGATATACCTGCCTACTGCTCGGGCCAAGGTCTTGAGTTCCGTCATAAGTCGGGCGAAGGCGATGGGGGTGAGGGATTGCAACCCATCCACCAGGGCCTCCTCCGGATTTGGATGTACCTCGATGATTAAACCATCGGCTCCTGCAGCGATGGCTGCCTTGGCCAGACTTGGGACCAATTTATGGTGGCCGGCGGCATGGCTGGGGTCTACTACTACGGGCAGGTGGCTAGCATCCTTGATCACCGGTATGGAGGAGATGTCCAGGGAGAAGCGGGCGCTGGTCTCGAAGGTTCTAATACCACGCTCGCAGAGAATGACCTTCTGGTTGCCTTCGGCTAGCAGATAATCGGCGGCGGTGAGCCATTCAGCCACCGTAGCCGAAAAACCTCTCTTGAGCAGCGCCGGGTGCTGGCTACGCCCGATTTCTTTCAGCAGAGCGAAGTTCTGCATATTGCGAGTGCCCACCTGGAGGATATCTGAATACTGGGCCACCATCTCCACATCTTTGGGGTCTACCACTTCGGTTATTATAGCCATCCCTGTCTCAGCCTTGACTTTAGCCAGCATTCTAAGACCTGGCAACCCCAGACCTTGAAAGGCAAAAGGCGAGGTGCGCGGCTTGAAGGCACCACCTCGGAGAATCAGAGCCCCAGCCTCTTTCACCGAGCGGGCAGCCTCCATAAGTTGCTCTTCACTTTCCACAGCGCAGGGGCCAGCCATGACCACCACCTGATGTCCACCGATTTTTATGCCACCGACATTCACTGTGGTATCCTGGGACTTAAACTCCCGGGACACCAGTTTATAGGGCTTCATAATACGAGTTACCGTTTCCACTCCAGGCAGCACAGCAAACACATCGGTTGATGCACGGCCGGTATCGGTGCCCAGGATGGCGACCACGATTTTCTCAGTGCCCAGGTTCAACTGAACATCAAATCCAAGGCTTTTGGCCCGCTCTATCACATGGTCAACCTGCTCTTTAGACGCCCCCTTCTTCATCTCGACGATCATGGAAGTCTCCTTTTCTGACGCAATAGAACGATTATCCTGTGCCTAGTCACTTCATAGCCCTTAGCCGGGCCTTTTGCCCCGTGACCTCAAATGCGGTGAGCTTGAGAGCCTCTTTAGGACAAACCCTTACACAATGGGGTTCCTTTTGGTCAATACATAAGTCGCAGATGAGGGCCGACTTAGTAGAGGGATCTATGGTTATGGCACCAAAGTCGCAAGCCTCCAAGCACCAGCCACAGCCAGTGCACCGCACCCTATTCAGCACGATAATGCCCTGCTCCTCATCCCAGCTCAAAGCCTCTCTGGGGCAGGCGGCTATGCAGGGAGCATCTTCGCAGAAACGACAGGCCAGACTCATCATCAGGTCCGATTTGACTCGAACCAGCTTGATGCGCGAAAGCTCAATATTGAGTTCGCCTTTCTTCGCAGCAGAGCAGGCAAACTCGCACAGTTGACAACCTGTGCATATCTCCGGATCACAATTGATATACCTACGCTGCATCAATCACGCTCCTGTCTCAACAGCCGCTTGCCACACGAGTGTCAATGTCAGCCCTTTCATCCCCCTGCTGAGGCCGTAATCAGAAGAATGTGGTCACCTTCATTGATTCTGGTGCTCAGATCAGAAGCAAACGCGCGACCGTTGATATTCAAAAGATAAGAAGTGAGAAGCCTGTCTCCGTCAGGGGCGATCACCCGACCTCGCAATCGTGGCCAGGTCTTAGCCAGGTAGGCTAGAAGCTCGCCCAGGTCGGCATTATCTTTTAGCTCCAACTCACTTTGGGAGAGGGCAAGTAGTTGCCGTGGCACACCGTAGAACTCAACTACACACCTGACCATTTATCCTAAAACCTGCTCTGCCCGATTCAGATCGCTCGTTTTGACCACTACCATGGCCTTTCCAGGCACTGGTTCTATAAAAGCATAGAAATACTCCAGATTGATGCCGTTCTTAGCCAACGGCTCGGCGACATGATCCAGCAGACTGCCCGGCTGATCGGGAATCTCCACGGCCAAGACATTGGTGAGCCTTACCGTAAAACCAGCGTCGCGGAGAGCTTGAGCGGCCTGCTCCGGCTCGGCGACTATGAAACGTATGATACCAAAATCGGGATGGTCAGCCACAGAGAGGGCACGTATATTTATGTTCCTCGATTTAAGTACCTCTAGTAGGGACTGGAGCCGGCCCGGCTCATTTTCTACGAAGGCTGCAATCTGCTTCACTCTCATGCTTTACCTCCTACCACTATGTCTGGTTGTGTTCCTCACCCGCTTAGCCACATCTTCAGCGGCGGTGGCCTTAGCCTCTGGCTCGGTGGAATTAAAGACCTTGGCCTCCTGTCGGCCTAGGGCGAAGGCTTGCAAGTTGACCTCTCTGAATTTGGCGGGAACCCGCCCGGCAATATCCTGCTCCCATAATGCCACCTCTACAGGAAGGAAGGCTGAGAGAAACCCCAGCAGCACAACTCCGGCCACCCGAGCATTGCCCAGCTCCAGGGCTATCTTCAGGCCGGGGACAAAGGCCAGCCGCCTGGAATACTGAGAGATCAGATGCTCTACTTGCCTTTGATCCGGATACGGAGCAGCACCGCCAGCCACAGCTAATGGGGGCAACTCCTGGTCGTTTGTGATCGCCAGGCCATGGGGGCTTATATAGCTGGCACACCGGGCCGTCTCCAGACGCTCAAAACCCACCAGGAAATCGGCCTCACCCTTCTTGATTAAAGGGGCAAATACCTTAGACCCGATGCGGATATGGCTGACCACACTGCCTCCCCGCTGGGCCATCCCCAGGGCATCGGACTTCTTAACATCGAAACCGGCACGCATTGCTACCTCAGCCAGGGAATCGCTGGCCAGAATTACCCCCTGGCCACCCACACCGGCCATGAACACGTCTATCTTAGGCAATTTTGGATTCCGCCTTTACTATGGCTTCCCTGGGACATATCTGCAAACAGACGCCACAGGCCCCGCCCACACACTGGGTTTGGTCTATCCCGGCCTTGTCACCTTCCCGGATCAAAGCCGGGCAGCCCAACCTGAGACAGGTAGCACAACCATCACACTGTTCAGCATCAATGGCGAATGGGGTGCCGGCTACTCTTTCCTTGAGCGGGCAAGGGCCCCGGGCGATAATCACCGAAGGCTCCTCAATCTCCACACAGCGCCTCAGGGTGCGTTCTATCTCTGCCACCTCAAATGCATCCACTACATTGACATCCCGCACCCCTAGCCCCCGACACAGTAACTCCAGGTCTACCTTGGTTACCTTCTCCCCTCGAGCTGAAATGCCAGTGCCCGGGTGTCCCTGGTGTCCTGTCATAGCTGTAGTATCGTTGTCCAAGATAATGACGGTGCCGGAGCCTTGATTATATACCATATCCACCAGGCCGGTTATACCAGAGTGGACAAAGGTAGAGTCACCTATCACTGCCACTATCTTGTTTGGCACTCCTGCCTTCTCAAGTCCCAAAGCCTGCCCGATGCTGGCCCCCATGCAGGCACAGGTATCCAGTGCCAGCAGAGGCGGATAAACCGCTAAGGTATAGCAGCCAATATCGCTGGTGGCGATAATGCCACCCTGCCTCAGGCCTGCAGGCAGCTTCCCGCCCTCGTCCGCCTGTGGCGGGCTGAGATGGCGGTAAAAGCCTAGTCTTCTCAGAACAAAAGTGGTAGCTATATGCGGGCAGCCAGCACATAAGATGGGCGGCCTCACCGGCAATTCTACTTGAGTCTCTTTCTGGGGCAACGCCTTCCTGCCATTCTTGAGCAGACCGACTCTGCGGGCACCGTCCTCCAATATGTCCGTGGTTAGTTCACCGATCGGAGGCACAAATTCTTTGCCCCTTACCTTCAACCCCATAGCCTTTACCTGCTCCTCCACAAAGGGGTCCAGTTCCTCCACTACCACCAGAGTTTCCACCTGACGGCTGAAGTCAGTAATAAGCTGTGTCGGTAGAGGATAGGTAGTAAGCAGCTTGAGGAAGGAGGCATTTTTGAATACCTCTCTGGCATACTGATAGGCAGCCCCGAATGCGATAATGCCCAGCTTCTTGCTCTGGATTATCATCTCATTCTTGGGGAAGTTCTCCACCCAGAGAGCGAGCTTTGCTATCCGCTCCTCCATCAGCGGGCGACGCTTGCGAGCGTTGCTGGGCACCATCACAAACTTATCAAGCTCTCGGATAAAGTGTGCTCTCTTCGGTTGCCAAGAAGCAGCTTCGTCTATCTCCATAACCCCTTTGCAGTGGGATATGCGAGTGGTAGTGCGCACCATAACGGGCGTATCGAATTCCTCGCTGAGCTGAAAGGCAATAGGCATGAGGTCGTAGGCCTCCTGACTGTCAGAAGGCTCCAGCATGGGCACCTTAGCGAAGCGGGCAAAATGACGGTTGTCCTGCTCACCCTGGGAGCTATGCATTCCCGGATCATCGCAGGAGACCACCACCAGCCCACCTCTGACGCCAGTGACCGAGGCAGCGAAAAAGGGGTCAGCAGCCACATTGAGGCCCACGTGCTTCATGCTCACTAAGGTTCTTACCCCGCCGTAAGAGGCGCCCAACCCCACCTCCATAGCTACCTTCTCGTTTGTTGACCACTCCACATAAGGCCCTGGCAATTTGGCCAGGTTCTCCAATATTTCAGTGCTGGGGGTTCCCGGATAAGCCGCAGCTACACTGATACCAGCGTGATAGGCCCCTAAAGCAATGGCTTCATTTCCAGAGAGTAACCTTTTCAATTTGATACCTGCTATTCCTCTTTTGAGTAACAAACCTACATTAATTTTTGGACTGATGCGCCAGATAAAGCTTGATAAGAGTCAGCGTATATGATGCATGCCTTGTTATGTGGACATAATCACCAGGACACAAAGATCCAGTCATTGCATAGTGATTAAGAACATCCTCTATATCGGGCTTGCTCGAATGTCGATGTTTTCCAGTGGATTTTACGATATAGTGTAGACAATCATTTTTGACCAAGGATAATACAAACTGTGCTCCCTCCCCTACTGTAGGCAGTGTTTGCCCTTGTAGTCCCGTGCAAAAACTCATGAAGGAATTAAAATCTATTGTGCTCAACAGCAACCTCCTCTATTTAGGGACTCCTAGCCCTTTATACCCCCTATTAAAATTAGCAGCAAATTAATTATAGACTAAGGCCGGGCTTCGACCAAATTGACTGGCATCATATTATGCCCGGCAGCGCTCGGCAACTACCTCCTCGTCACCATATTCTTCATCTTGATAGCCACTTCCTCCATGCCCAGCTCTCGGAGCTTAGCTTCGGGAACAAATCCCTCTTTGGTCCAGCCCCTGGCCTGGTAATAGCCTTCTATCATTTCCCGGAGCTCCTTCTCTGTGAGCACCACACCCCTGGCAACACCTTCAGGCAGGGGGTCATGGAACACCCGCGGCGGCAGCCAATCATCTTCTGGCTTCCAGCCTTCACGAATGTTGAAGACCTTCTTCAGATTATTGGCCCTCTCACCTACCAACACTATATCGGACCGGCTGAACTCGACGCCGGTAACCAGGCTATATATCCTGGCCACATCTTCATAGAAAGCATCAAAGCAACGGCGCATAAACTTACAGATAATCAAAGAGTCTAGAACAGCGGCGAAGTTCTCTTTGACAACTGCCAGAGCGCCCCGGTCTCGCTCTCCTTTGAGGCGGTCGATATCTGGCATCATGTCCACTTCATAGGCAGCCGAGCGGTTATGACAGGCACCACGCAGGCCGGTGGCATAGCCCAGGGCCATGGTCTTCATACTCCTCGGGTCATATCCTGGAATCTCCAGCCCCTTGGAGTGCATGGCCCAGTATTCAGAACCCTGGCCTACCTCTGCACTAGCCTGTCTCACTCCCTGAGACAACAAACGCCCCAGCCCTTCATTCTTGCCAATTTGATGTATCATGGCGAGCATAGCCTCGCCATTGCCGAAGACAAGCTCTATGTCCCCGGTATCTTCTTTGGAGAAAAGCCCGCGCTCATAGCACTCCATAGCCCAAGCTATACAGCCTCCGGTTGATAGAGTATCCATGCCATAAGAATTGCACAGGTCGCAGGCCCGAATTATAGCCTGAGCATCGTCCACGCCACATAGGGGACCAAGAGCATAAAGGCTCTCATACTCCACACGAACTTTGGTCCCGGCATGAGGGCCCTCACAGAGCTGGAAGACGTGTTCACAAGCTATAGGGCAGGCGGCACAGGCCGCCACCCGAGGCCGATAGTGCGCCAGGAGATACTCGCCACTTATCTTGTCCGCACCCTCAAACACAGAACTCTGAAAGTTGCGAGTGGGCATGGCTGCCAGACGATTTAGAGTCAGGACATTGGAAAGAGTGCCCAGCTCCCGATACTTCTCAGTGGCAGCGGTCTGAGCCTTCTGGTAAAGGTCCTGGCTTATTGCCTCCAATCTGGCCAAATCAGCTACCTTCACAGTGCCGGTACCACGGAGGGCAATCGCCTTGAGGTTTTTGGAGCCCATTACCGCCCCCAGCCCGGTGCGCCCAGCATGGCGGTAGTTATCATTGGCGATGCTGGCATAGCGAACCAGTTTCTCACCTGCTGGGCCGATGGCTGCTACCCTTACCCGCTCATCGCCAATGCGGCGACGGATTGTATCCATGGTATCATAGGTACTCTTGCCGGCTAAGTGCTTCGCTGAGCGCAGATGTACTATATCATCATCGATAAACAGATAGGTAAGCTCAGGGGCAGCCCCAGTTATTACCAAGGCATCGTAGCCCGCCAGTTTCAAGGCCAGCGACCAGAAGCTGGTGGACAGGGAATCACCTACCAGGCCAGTTAGAGGCGACTTGGCGACGACGGCGTGTTTGGCTGAGGTGGGCACCATTGTGCCTGCCAGCCCACTGCTGGCGAAGATCAGTGGATTCTGAGGACTCAGAGGCTCAATGCCTGCCTCAGAGTACTCAAAAAGGAGCCTCACCCCCAAACCGACTCCACCCAAGTAACTTTTGAGCATTGACTGGGCAAGTTCTACTACCTCCGTCTTGCCCGAGGTCAAATCAACGTGTAGATACTTACCATTGTAGCCGTGCAAGGTCTCCTAACCTCCTACAAAAACCATCCTGAATAGGCTATCATATTTCTCTGCGGTCTACCACCCGCTTGGCCTTGCCCTCACTACGGGCAAGTGTCTTAGGTTCTACTAGCTTTATCTTTGCCGAGATGCCCAGCACGTTTTCCATCTCCCGAGCTACTTCAGCCCTTAAGGCGTCCATCTTCTTCATTTCATCGAAAAACACCCCCTCCGAGACCTCCACCCAGACCTCCAGGTCGTCCATGTGCTTCTGTCTATCCACTATTATCTGGTATTGGGGTTCTACCCCCTCCACTTCCAGGAGAACGCTCTCGATCTGGGAAGGGAAGACATTGACTCCGCGGATGATGAGCATGTCATCGGAGCGGCCCAAGATTTTGGCCATACGCACAAGAGTGCGCCCGCACTTGCAAGGTTCCGCATATAGGGTGGTGATATCCCGTGTGCGAAAACGGATGACCGGTACCGCCTCTTTGGTCAGGGTAGTGAATACCAACTCTCCCTGTTTTCCATAAGGAAGCGATTCTCCGGTGGCAGGGTTGATGACCTCAGGGAGGAAATGGTCCTCGAAGATATGCATACCACAGCGATGAGGGCACTCTACAGAGACACCAGGGCCAACTATCTCAGTGAGGCCATATATATCAAAGGCCTTTATCCCTAGCTCTTTCTCAATCTCCCCTCGCATCCGCTCCGACCAAGGCTCAGCGCCAAGCACTCCAACCCTAAGATTGGTGGCCCTTATATCCACGCCTATCTCCTTGGCAGTTTCAGCTATCACCAGAGAATAGGATGGGGTGCAGGTAATCGCAGTGGTGCCTAGGTCCTGAATGAGCATTATCTGTCTCTTGGTGTTGCCCACTGAGCTGGGAATAACAGCCGCCCCGATGCGCTCCGCACCATAATGAAAGCCCAGCCCTCCGGTGAATAGACCATAACCGTAAGCATTCTGGACGACATCGTTCTTGCCCAGGCCAGCAGAGGTAAGGACACGAGCCATCACCTCCGACCACATGTCTAAGTCGGCCTCTGAATAGGGTGCCACCGTGGGCTTTCCTGTCGTGCCGCTGGAGGCATGAATGCGCACTATCTTTTCCTTGGGGACAGCTAGCAAGCCAAAGGGATAAGTATCCCGGAAGTCATACTTGGAGGTAAAGGGCAATTTCCTAAGGTCAGCCAGAGAACGGATACTATCAGGGGTGATCCCAGCTTGCTGCAGCTTCTGTCGGTAAAAGGGCACCTTCTCATAGACATCCTTAACCTTGGTCTGCAGCCGCTCTAGCTGCAACTTTTCCAGCTTCGGCCGTGGCATAGTCTCATGTTCAGGGTCCCAGATCATATACTTGCCCTCCTTGTCATTTTTAATATCCCTCTCCATCCCCACCCTAATCTGTGGATTTTGATGGCATTAAAAATGCTAATTTGTCATTGCGAGCCCGCCCAAGGCGGGCGAAGCAATCTCCTCCAGCTTCCCTTCAGGTTGCTTCGTCATCCTTCCTACGAAAATAGCTCTTTCAGCTCCCTGTATCCCACCACTCTTGGGGGGAAACAGGGCGATTCACGAATCGCCCATACAGGGGCACCCCCAGACCCCCGCCGAAGAGGCTTCGCCCCTTGTGGAATCCCCTTTTTCAGCCTTTCCGGTGCTGGCGGCAAGCCAGCATGGGGTTTGCACCGCAAATCAAGTTATAGCCCTACCTAAATAAGCTCTCATCAGTCGCTCGTTGCCCAGCAGTTCCCCGGTGGTGCCCTCAGCTACTATGCGCCCTCTTTCCATAACATAGCCCCGATTAGCTATCCTGAGGGCAGCCATAGCGTCCTGTTCGATGAGCAGGATGGTCACCCCCTCCTGCCGCAGCCGTACCAGGAGATGTAATATCTCCCGCGCCAGATTAGGGGCCAGTCCCAACGAAGGCTCATCCAAAAGCAAGATCTTCGGTGAGGACATCAGCGCCCGTCCAATGGCCAACATCTGTTGCTCGCCACCACTCAGGCTCCCCGCCCTCTGCTTACTCCTCTCCTTGAGTATTGGAAAAAGTCTATAGACATTCTGCAAACCGTTCTGAACTTGGCCACGGCGCACAAACCTGCCCAATGGACTCAGCAAGTCAAACCAGGAGCCGATGTTCCGAGAATAGCCTCCCAACATCAGATTGTCAAGCACCGAAAGGCTGCCAAAGACCTGTCTTCCTTCTGGCACATAGCCCACACCTACCCTCACTACCTTATGAGCGGGCAACCCGGAGAGAGGCTTGCCGTCCAAGCGGACCTGGCCGCTGGTCAGGGTCATAATGCCAGCTATGGCATTGAGCAGAGTGGTCTTACCAGCACCGTTAGCGCCGATAAGAGTCACAATCTCACCGTTGTTCACCGTAAGAGACACTTCTCTCAAAGCTCGCACTCGACCATAATAAACTGTGGCCCCTTCCACACTGAGCATCAGAGATCGTCCTCCCCCAGATAAGCGGCTATCACCTTCTCATCACGCTGGATTTGGGCACCTGTGCCCTCAGCCAGCTTTCGTCCCACATCCAGCACAATGACCCATTCAGCCACCCGCATCACCATATCCATATCGTGCTCCACCAGCACTATGGTGATACTCATTTCCTTGATGCGCTGCAGGAGGTCGGTTAAGTCCCTCTTTTCCATGGTATTGAGGCCAGCTCCAGGCTCATCAAGAAGCAGAAGCTTTGGCTCGCTAGCCAAAGCCCGGGCGATAGCTATCAGCTTCTGCTGCCCATAGGGCATAGAGATGGCTTCTTGACCGGCATATTGGCCAAGCCCCACTAAGTTCAGATAGCGTGTCGCCTCCAAAGTGATGCTCTCCTCTTCTCTATGAAAACGGGGAAGACGGAGAGCAGCCTCAATGAATCCAGCACGGCTCCTGGAATGCCGACCCGTCATTACATTCTCCAGGACTGTCATATGAGGGAAGAGAAGGATGTGCTGAAAGGTGCGGGCTATGCCCATCTCAACCCGCTTTGGAGCAGAGACACCGTTAAGCAATTTGTTCTGAAACCAGATCTCACCCCGAGTAGGTAGATAGTAGCCCGTGATGAGATTAAAGAGGGTAGTCTTGCCCGCCCCATTAGGCCCGATAATGGCTACGATTTTATTAGCCTCTATATCCAGGCTTACATCGGCCACAGCCACGATTCCACCAAACGCCCTTCGCAGATTTCGCAGACTGAGAATATAGTCTTTCATGCCTTAGCCTTTGTGCGCCGGTTTTTCCACTTTTCCCACAGCCCGACTATTCCGGGGACCAGGCCACGGGGCATAAAAATCATCACCAATACCAGTATCAGTCCAAATAGTATGACATCAAGCTCACCGAATGTTCCCAGGTGCTGGTCCATCATGGTTACTGCGCCTGTACCAAAGACAGCTCCCCAAATATTGGCCAACCCTCCTATCACCGCCATAACTACCAGCCGGATGGAAAACATGAATTCGAAGGGATTAGGGGATACATAGGACAAATAGTGAACATAAAGACTGCCGGCTATAGAGGCAAAAATAGCGCTCAATACGAATACCTTTATCTTGAACTGAGGTACATCTATACCGACTGCTTCCGAGGCTGCCTCGCTGCCATGGATAGCCCGTAGAGCGCGGCCGGTGCGAGATCTAATGATGTTCCAGGAAACCAGCAGCATAACTGCGCACACACTCCACACCAGATAGTAGTATCTGAAGTCGGTATCAAAGGAAAATCCGCCTACGGAGAGACCGGGCACACCAGGCAGGCCAGATGGACCACCGGTATACTGATCTAGCTCGTTAAACAAAATAAAAAAGATTATGCCCATGCCAAGGGTGCCCATCGCCAGATAGTTGCCCCTCAGACGTAACAGGGGCAAACCGATCAGATAGGCTATTACCCCTGTAGATAGAGCTGCCAGCGGCATAGCCAGCCAGGGAGACCAATTGTAGGTGACAGTTAGTATGGCAGAGATAAAGGCTCCCATACCGTAGAAGGCAGCATGCCCCAGTGAGACTTGTCCGGTGTAACCCATCAACAAACAGAGCCCGATAACGAGCATACTATGGATGGCGATAATGATAAAAATAGCGGTATAGTAGGCATCGCCGCTGAAGGGCAATAACACCAATCCTGCGAATACCAGAGCTACCAGAGCGTATTGCCACCTGAATAGTCTTTTTGGCATCACTCGCTCCCTGCCGCAGTCTGCAGCCACCGTGCTCTGATTATCAGCACCAAGAGCAATGCACCTATGGCAATAGCATCTTTATAAGCTGAAAGTGTAGCTCCTCCCAATTGCTCCACAATGCCCAGCCCCAGTGCACCAGCTACAATTAAAGGCAAGTTGACAAAACCACCAATGGCAGCAGCCACAAATCCTTTAAGCCCCAAGGCAACTCCTATGGTTGCCTGAGTAAAAGCGAGCGGGGCTATCACAATGCCACCTATAGCACCTAGAGCAGCGCTGATCAAGAAACTCAACGTGGACATGTTGCGGGCGTCTATCCCCATCAAGCTGGCTGCTCTTTTATTGATGGAGCAGGCTCGTAGTGCCTTGCCTATCATGGTTCGCGATAAAAGAAGATAGAATCCAACCACTGACACCAGCGCGATGCCAATGACCCAAAGGCTTTGGTATGTGACAACTGCACCCAATACAGAGAAAGTGCCGTTTCCGGTGAAAGGGGGAATGGGGACGGCGTCCTTGCTAATGAACTGTTGCACCATGCCCCTGATAAAAATGGCAGCTCCTATAGTAATGATGATCAGGCTAACAGGAGGAGCATCTTTGGCAGGACGAATTGCCAGTCGCTCTAAAAGAATGCCCACCAGAGAGACGGCTATAACAGCGATGAGAAAAGCAACAGCGATAGGCAGGTGTAGGTCATCAAGGACTAAATAGGAAAGCATGCCACCAAGCATGACGAACTCGCCCTGGGCGAAGTTGATAATGCCTGTTACTGTATAAGTAATGGCGAAGCCCAGGGCGATGAGTGCGTACAGGCTGCCCTGGGTAAGGCCTGTAAATAGATATTGGGCCAGTTGGTCGGAAGACATTATACATTCCACCAGTCCACCGCCAGGCCGGTCGAGTGTAGCCTGGCGGTGACTGGGTCAGGACGGTTTTACTGAATAGCCGTCCACTTACCGTCTACGATTTTAACCATGAGGAAAGCGCCAGGGCCAAGACCATTATGATCTTGGGGGGACATATTGAATATCCCGCCGGTGCCGGCGAAGCTCTTTATGTCGTTCTCCAGATAGTCCCTGATTTTGGCTTTGTCATTCCCCACTGCTGTCATAGCCATTACTACCATCTGGATAGCATCCCAGGCATGTCCAGCAAAGGTATTGGGGACACTATTGTAAGTAGCTTGATAGTCA
>Ga0315288_10002147_pt1 | contig 25541 bp, 13 predicted proteins | sample YL17G11_20_MG_FD_203454 | JGI IMG/M metagenome (GOLD analysis project Ga0315288, IMG submission 203454) | Sediment microbial communities from Yellowstone Lake, YNP, Wyoming, USA - YL17G11_20 | ecosystem: Environmental > Aquatic > Freshwater > Lake > Sediment | place: USA: Wyoming | collected... | reverse complement strand
CCTATCGCTGCCAGACATCGCGATGATGTCCAAGAGGGCCGAGCTCTCGGCCAGACGCTCCGAAAGGGTGGTCAAGCAACTGATGGAGGTCTTCGGGCTGGGCTCAGACCTGATCTCCCTCGAGGACATAGACGTCCTGGCCCTACACGGAAGGGTAGAGGACGCGCTCCTCCTGCCGGGCATCATGACCGAAACCCACAGGGTCTCGGAGTGGGCCAGCATCTTCAACGCGATGGGGGAGGAGTATCTGGAGGCCGTCGCGATGTACACGCCCGCCAGAGAAGAGCCGTGGGCCCCTTATGTGGAGCTCAGCAACAAGATCATGAGGGAAGCTCCACGTGAAGCTCTCAAATACGACAACGCACTACGGCTGGCGTACGAGTGCCTGCAGAGAGCTCGCAACAACCTGGTGGCCACCAGCTACAACTACGCGAAGCGCAACAACGACAAGGTGCTGGCCCTCAAGGCATTCCCTGAGGCCAAGGGCGACGTCCATGAAACCATCTTGGAAAAAGCAGCCAAGCTTTCTCGCAAACGCTAGCCCTGCATTATGGGACCGGAGTACATGGGCTGCATCACCCCCTTCTTCTCTTGACGAGGAAGAATGATGTCTCGACGCGGGAACATGAGCATCGACACAAGCCACGCATATAAGAACGAGTGCATCGAGTCATCCGGCTTATCACGGCCGTGCTTGTACTGAATCATCCTCAGTTGCTCGTTGTACTCACTGAAGATGTTGAGGAAGTCCTGTGCAAACGGCTCCGCAAACTCCTCAAACCTCGGGAACTCACACTGGTTGATTCGCTTTATGGCGTTGAAGATATCGCTCATCACCTCGGTGCGGTGAACTTTGAAACGACCAAGCTTGGTGTCCCATTCCACTTTCAACCTGGCTCTGGCCATGTACTGATACTTCCAGATGCGCTGGGGTCCGAACTTACGTATCAAGTGATCGTTGCGGTCAAAGCCTCCGCCATAGTCGACGCCCACCAGCCGCACGTTGAAGTACTCGATGAGCTCGCAGATCTTCTCCAACTGCACCGGAGGATCGACCTCCTCGCCCTCAAACCTATGTGCATAGAACACACGAAACTTGTTACCCACGTATGTCGCGAGAGTGATGACAGTGAAGGAGTTCTCTCCAGTGTTGCCCTGGTACGAGATACAGCCGTTACGCTCGGTTACGATGTAGCCTGACGGCACGGCACAGCAGTACACCTTGCCGTCGTACGGGACTTCCTTCACGCGTGAGCTGGGCGTGTTCAACTGGAAGTCTCGCCCCTCTGACCAGATGGCTCTCCAGCGAGCTTTTCGATTCCCTTCCGCAGGCTTGTGGAGCCTCACGATGCAGCGCAGGCCAAGCCGAATGCAGACCTCTTGGAAGTCTTCACACAGTCCTTTGGACGTGGAGTAATACGCCCCGCCCGTGCAACCTTCGCGCTCGTCGTAGCTGCCGTCACCGAGCATCATGGCGTCGAGCAGAATCTGCAGCTGCCGCCGATCGAGCTCCAGGAACTCTCGGGGGATCCTCTTCACATCGCCAGTCAGTCCCACGTTCTTCTCGAACCACGACCAATACTGCTTGCCACAGATGGTCCAGTTGGTGTCACCAGTCTTTGGGTTGGGGAACGTGGAATAGGGGATCTGAAGTCGATCCATGCACTCCGCCATCTTCTTGGCAGAGTCTGCGTTCACAGTCTCGCGTTGCGACATCTTAATGCAATATGGGCGCAGGGAACCATCTTCCAGGGGCCTCAAACACAGCCCACCCTCAGACAACAGATAGCCCAAGAGCTCGAGCCAGTCATCCATCTTGAGGGTTCGTGGGGCGCTGCCTTGATAGCCGTGACTCACAGGTAATCCGGGCAGCGTGTAGTAGTCGTGCTCAACGCCGCCCCAGTTCACGTAGCCGACAAACTTGACGTTGCCTCCGCGTCGAGCCGTCTCTCCAGCAGACTCCGTAATCCAGTTGGCACCTTGCTGAGCACCGACACGCATGCGGTGAGTGTCGGTGACCATCAAGTCCATGCCGCCCTTGGTCTCGAAGTGCAGGAGCGGCTTCTTCCAGTCCCGAACGGTCCGCACCTTGGGCGTCACGAACGCCATGGTCCGCGTGTCTGGCTCCCATTGCGCCACCTGATCGGTGTCCTTCAGGTCCCTGAAGTGCTTGAAACCTTCGGTCGTCAGGATTCGCGTCTCTTCGTCGTGGCAACCCCAATCGATGCCCGCAAATATAGGCTGGGAATACGACAACTCCCTGTAGTTAAGGTAGTCGACCATGTGGAGGTCAGGGTTGCACACCTCCTTGATGTTGTTGGTCGACAGTGGCCGCAGGCCGGAGTCGTATGAGATCCCCAACACCTCGTTGTAAAACTTGTCACGAGGGTAGCGTTTATAGTCCAGCAGTATCTCGGCCCAGTTCTTCCACGGGACCATCAACTGCGGGATGCGGTAACTCTCGAACGGCGCATCCTTCACCATGTTGGCCCACTGGGCGTCTGGATGCATCGCGTTGATGACTTCACCGCATTTATCGCACGACAGGCCTTTGAGCCCTATGTTCTTTTCACCCAGCACGTTCCAGTACCGTGGCAAGTGCCTATCGCATGGCACCACCCACTCACCCTGTGTCGACAGCCTGTCTCTGTAGTACTCAAGGTTGTTGTCCAGACTCTTTGGTGTCCCGGCGTAGACGTACCGCTTCCATTTTTCAGGAGAGTGGGACAGGCACTGCTCGATCACAGGAATGTTGTCCGACAGGATGTCCTGGAACTCGTCCATGAGAAGACAGTACGCCGGGATACCACGGCATCGGTCTGCGTTCAGGAATGCGTACCGCATCGTAATCTTGGAGCGGTTGATGAACTGTTTTTCCAGCACGTTCGACGACAGCATCGAGGTCGTGAAGTTACGGAGCACCGGGCTGGTCTCAATCGGCTCCTTGATCCTGTCCGCCGAGAAGGTCTTGGTCTGCGTCATCGATGGCGAGACGTAGAGGGCCTTGTAGCTCTGCACCAGAGAGCAGTACGTCAGCGTGATGTTGCCGAGCATCGTGCTCTTCTCAACCTGACGTCCGCAAAAAAGAAGAATGCGCTTGGCCGGAGTGTCGTAGATCTTCCGCATATGGCGGCGACCCTCGAACGTGAAGTTCGAGAACCCTCGGCCACCTTCTGCGGGCATGAAAAACGCATACTCGGTAAACTGCGAAGGTGAGACCTTCGGCAGATTCAGCATGCTCTTGCGAGCAGCGTACGAGATGATAGGCTCTTCCCCGAAGTCCTTTTCTGGGTTCCAGATGGACTCGCCCATCTCGGCTGCCAGCAACTCCTCATCGGTCAGCTCGCGAGTCCAGTCGTCCTCATCGTCTACCAGCTCATCGTCCAAAATGTTCTGGGTTGAAGCGCTCAAGGAATCTCTATCTCGCGCCGGCGATCACATCGCACCGGACGCGCCAATCGACAGCGGTGTTTCAGAGCTGGGCGACCATTACCGTCTCAAGCTTTGGCACACTCTCCCCAAGGGTGGCAAAAGCTACGTCACTCAATACATCAAACTGTTCGCCAAGGAACACCAGTGGAAGGTGATCAAGGTGAACCACTCGAAGTTTTACATCGAGATCATCGCAAGGCCGGTACTTTAAGCGCCGAGTGTTTGCTGAACTGTGGCTCCAGCGCGGCGTCCATCTTGGTGAAAAACAGGTCCAAGAAGGTGCTGGGGTCCAGCAGGTGACCGTACCCCTGCGCCTTGAACCACCACGAGTTCAATGTGCCGCCCGCCCCATCGTCTTCTGCGTACTTGGCCACAAGTCTCGGCGCCGTGGCCTGAAAGTGCTCTTGCGCCACCCCTGTCAACACATCGGCGAACACAGACTTCCAGTACTCCTGCGTGACCGAGTGATCTCTCGGCATGAAGAAGTGGACCACAACGTTACCATCTTGCAGGTTGTATTCTGCATCGAAGGTGGTGAAGTCCAGCACCTTATTGAACTTCAAGACCGCGCCTGGAACGTTTCCAATCCCCTGGTGCATCGCCGAAAGCATCTTGGCCCCATCTTTCGTGTCTTTGGGGCCCACGAGGTTTACGCTGCGTCCTTCATCTTGGATGCTCATCTTCATCTCCCTCTACGTCTCCGAGAGGCTGCATGTCTAGCGTGTGTTCGCCCATGAGCTCTCCAATGTGTGGTGTCTTGTTGCCGTCGGTGATCAACTTGATGTCCGCAATACCTTCTGTCACAGACTTGCTGGGATCTCCAGTCTGTTCCATGATCTCGGTCATCATCTTCGCGATCAGCGCGTAGTCCTTGCCCATTGTTGGCATGCCGCGATCTGTCGATTCTTTGGCCTGGATGATCGAGATGATGCGTGTCGCGGCCACAAGACGCCCGGCATCCACACCTGTCGGCAAGTGGCCGAGCCTTATCATGCTCATCAACAGCGCATCCTCTGGTGAGCCCATGTTGGCTGAGATGCGGCGCTGGTCTCCACGACTGACTTTGTATTTCGTGGTGCCTATCCTGGTCTCATCAGGGTCTCTGGTGTCCCCGTCTGGAGCACTCCTCAGCTCTAGCAGTGTCCGCAAGTCTGTGGCGTCCACCAGGTTGATGTTGAAATAGTACTGGGCGTAAAGCTTGATGGACTCTGGTGTGGCGTAGTGACCGTTCTTCTTTAGCGCAGCGCAGGTCCACGAAGGGTCGGCGCGACTGATGATCATCGACTCCGCCAGCTCTTTGGCCCTTGGCTGGCTGAGAATCGACGTTGCGGTCACCATGTGGGCGTCTGGCTTGAAGAGAAGCGTGATGCCTTCTCGTCGCATAAAGCGCATCGACACTGTGTGGTACGCGCCGTCCGGACGAAAAGGACGGGGGATCACCATGTCGCGCTTCAGACGCTCCAGGTACGGCATCCCGATGAAGTCCAGCTGTTGCATCCGGACCATCGCCCGGATATCGGCGGGGCTGTAGCCATCGGGATGGCAGAGCAAGAACTTTAAATACTGCTCACAGGGCGACCTAATGACCACCCCGAGAACCTGCTCTACTTCGCGTCAGATTTCAACTAGTTGACGCCAGGAGACTCGAACGCCAAGGTCTTGAGACCCTCCAGCACCTCTTCGGTGGCTCTGATGGAACGCTCGAGCGCACCCTCGGGAGTGTTGTTCAATCCCAGTCGGGCGGCCATCAACAGCTCACACATCTTAGCCTGAGAACCCTCGAGCACTGGAATGTAGCTGATGAATGTAGAGATGTTCTCAGCGTTGATGAACCCAAGCGACAGCACGGTGTCGACCGCCTCTGGATCAGAGATGACCGCCGCCTCTTTGAACAAGCGATGCTTGAGCGCCGGCATGCCCCGCATGAACTCCGCGGCACTGGAGTGCGCTTGCTTGGTGCGTTCATCCGCAAGATGGATCAGTCGCCCAACCTTGATGTTCACCGGCCCGTTGCCGAGCGTTGACTCCGCCAACTTGCCCATCCCGTAAGTCTGGTCAACCCCAAACCCAGCCAACAAGAACATCGCGCCGTCGACATCCAAGAACTCACGCTGGTCATGGGCCAGCTTCTCGACCAGCGGACCCCTGATGGAAAACTGGCTCCCACCAGACACCACATCCACCGACGAGAACATTCGTCTGGCGCTCGCCTCTTTGGGCTCACCGTCTTCGGAGCTGCGCAACGACACCTCACCGGCGTGGTCCATCGGCAACCACTTCCAGTGCTGTGGCACCAGCATCTTGTCTTCGGCGCCGTACACCGCCTGGATGTTGGGCTGCTGTGACACCGACACCCCGCGACCGTCAAACGTCTGGCCCTGCATGGTCGTGGGCTCGCCAGGCTGCGCGTAAGAGCCCTTGAGCTCCATCGGCACCGTGGCCACCAGACCGCCGTCCTCGTAGGTGTAGAACGCCCCGTAGCCCTGTGGGGCGCCCGAGGGTAGCTGCGGGACGTCATCGCTGATGTGGGTACCCAGGATGTCGCCCTGGACGGTGGCCTGCTGACCATTGGTAAACAGCGAGAGGGGCATCCGCATGCCGTCTGTGTCGATCAGGTTCACGATGACGTAGCCCTGCAGCTCTTCGCCGTCGTCGGTATGCACCGTGTACACCCCGGAACTCGAGACGGGGCCCGGCACATCCTGGACCGCCTGTTGTTCTTGTCCCACCGCATCGGCGCCAGACGCCAACGTGGCGGCGCCCGACATGTCGGCCGCCAACACCACCTTCTCGCCCAGCTCCCGCAAAGCCTCACCGCGGTCTAGGACACGCACGAATGGGTCCCAGTAGCGGTGACTCGCGGTCTTCACCACGTACCCGCCCGCGATCTTCACCACCTGCAAAACAGAAGGCTGAACCGACTGACTGAACGCCAGCTTGTGGTGTGGACGCTCGCCCAACACGGTGCTGACTGACTCGAGGGTCGCGGCCGCGTTCTTCTCGTACGCCAGGCGCGTATCAGGGTCGCGCAGCGATGACTTGAAGGCGTTCAGATCAGAATCGTTGAGGGTGCCGGAGATGGCAGAGAGGACAGAGGCCCCTTTGAGCATTGTAGATCCTGCGACCGCGAGCATCTTGGGGTTGTGGACACCACTGCCACCAACATATCCACGAACACTGCCATCGGGGTTGGTTACTTTCTTGTAGTTGCCAGCGCCATACTGCTTGGCGATCCCAGCTTCAACCGCACCCACACCAGAAGTCTTGCCCATCCCCGCTGCATCGACGGTAGTGCCGCCACCGCCACCAAGTCCCATGCCGTTGCCGACACGATGGGGCGGAAACAGTGTCCCGACCAACGAGTTGTCACCGGGGGTCTGACTCGTGACATCAAAGGCCTGTGGTCGGAAGATGCTGGAGCGCAGCCGCGACTCCGTCATGGGCAACACTTTGGAATCGTCGGTGACCAGAATGTCCAGGGGCGCCAACTTGCCACCCTTGATCACGATGGGGATGCGAACCTGGCGTACTCCAGCGGCGGCATTGCCGGGCTGCACTTCCGTCTGGTTGGTCACCGTGATGTTGCCAAAGCCGTAACCGCGCTCAGCGTCGACCTTGTCCATCGCGATGTGGGGCGAAAAGTCCGACAGGTACGGGAGCTGCTTGTACACCTCCTGCAACACCGCCTGTGACCACTGGTTGGGGTCTTCCGGCATCTCGGTGCCCATCGCGAGCTTCTCGAACACCAAGTGTGATTGCAGGAATAGTTCCATCTGAAGCTCCTCTACGACGTGATGATCAGGTTACCGAGGGCGCTGAACGCCAAAGGGGCCTTGGTCAATATGATAACCCCAGACACCTGGTCTGAGGAACTGATGGTCGGCCCGGACCCTATTGTGCCAGAGAACTTGGCCTGTATCGCATTGCCGACCTGCTGCAGCGTCATGTTGCCATCGGCGGGCGGTAAAACGTCTAGACCGTCGAACCCGAGGATAACAAAAGGCCCGGCGGCCAACGATGCCGAGAGACTGGCGGCCGCTTTGACGGCCGGTATCTTGACCGCGATCGCGGCATCGACCAGCAGGTTGAGTCCCCCGAGTTTGGCCGACAGTGCTGCGGACAGTGCCGCGGACGCCGAAATCTCGGCACTTAGCGACAGCACCAGAGGTGGTAGCGCCAGCGCGGCGGTGAGACTCGCCTGCAGCTCTATCAGGGCCTCGAGCGCCGCCTTGATGTTCGCGAATGGGTCAGAGATGCTCAACGCCAGTGTCGCGGACAGCGCCAAAGAGGCGTCGAGCTGAACCGAGAGATCTGCCACCAGCGGCCCGAGACTGAACGCCAGCATGGCGTCCATCTGAGCAGACAGCGGATTGAGGAACGCCACCGCGGCCGCGGCCCCCACATTGATGTCACCCAAGCCGCCGGTGAATAGCTCGTCTACTGTTGTGCCCATTAGACCAGGATTGTGGAGTTACCACTGATGATCGTGCCTTTAAGTGTTGGCTGTGGATAGCCAGCGGCCGTGGGGGCGCCAGAAGGTCCGATCAACACAGGGGCGCCGGGAGCCGCCGGCGTGAGACTACTCAGGGGTATCAACCCTATGCTGATCTCCACAATAGAACCCACGTGAGCACAGGGCTTACTGCCTCCGTTGATCTTCGTCACCTTGCCCGTTATCTCGAGCAGAGACCCGCCGTCAATACGGCCAGTCTTCTTTGCCTTCACGAAAAAACTAGAATCAGTGCTGATGGATATATCGCCCTTTGTTCTGATGGTCAGCTTCTTGTCGCACACCAACGACACACTGCCGGCGGTGTGCATGAATGCACCTCCAGCGCGATCGAAGTAGTACCTGAGCACTGTAGCGCTGCCATCGGTATCTGGACCATCGTTGGCGCCACTGTCGGGGTTGAACGTGTCGGGAGAAATGACAACCTCCCACAGTATTGGATTCTCGTCTGTGCCGGAGCCCAGCAGCACTTGCTCCGTCACACCATCACCGTTCTCAAGCGCCGCGTCTTTCAATAAACCTTTTGTTATCCGTATCGTGGCCTTCTCGTCGCCGGCCAGAAGCCTGAACGTCTCCCGATACAGCGTCGCGGGGTTGGTCTCTGACTCACCGGGAGCGAGAAACCACTGCACAGAACCGCCGCTGTTGTAGTGGCGGTAGTTCTGGCTGATGTCTGTAATCAAGTTCTGGAGAGGGATGTAGAGACGCTGAGACAGCTCCGATGAACCGATCTGCAGCACCCCACCTCGATGCAGTATGCAGAAGTTTCCATCGCGGCCTTTGATGTAGATGTCACCCGGCTTTGGCCGAACACGCCCGCCCGAGAACGTCGCGTCGCCGGTCCCTCCATCGCGACCCTCCGGCTCTTCTGCGGTGCCGGCCTGTGGGATGGTCTCCATCGGCATGATGAAGTCCAGCACAAACGGAGGGGTGCCGTCACTGGGGATGCACACATGGCACTTGGCCCCAATCTCCGGCATCACGTAGATGCCATCACCGACGTTGGAGTGCATGTACGGGGACGAGACCTGGACGTTCAGAAACCACATCTGATCGAACTGAGAGATGACGTCCACCTGCCAGAGCTTCAGGTTGATGTCCACGACCTTGCACTCACGGATGATCGCCCCCGTGGAACCCTCGGGATTTGTCCACGAAGACCTGAACGCTGTGTTCTGGAACGGCTTCGGGCCCGCGGCGGACTTTACTCCTGGGATTGCTGTCATGGCACCTAGTAGCCATGCTTTCGTACATCTTTCAAGTGGCCGTACCCCGGCTTACCAGAGTGCTCACTCGTCAGCCCAAGCTCTGCGCCATACGCCACGCCCGGTATGGGGTTCACCCCGTGGATGTCAGTCTTGTGTCCCATCGCCGCGGCGTTCAACAATGTGGCGCTGATGTTGGTGTGCTGCATCTTGGCCATCCAGTCTTCTGACGCGGACAGCGGCAAGGTCTCGACGCCCTTCAGGGTTGGAGAGTGGACCACTGGACTCTTGCCAGCCTTTATCAGTCCGCGGTTGATAGACCTGATGTACGCAGCAGAATGGAACTCTCCCTTCAAGATACCTTCCGCGTCCCCAGGGTCTCTCACCTTTGTGAGATCTCCCATGGCCCTGACCGCAGTCTCGATGTGTTGGCGACGAACGTCACTGCCGTAGATCCCATGCAGCTCATCGACCATGAGATTCTGGACACGCTCCATGTTGTTGGTGGCCTTGTATAGAGTCCTGGGGTTGATGAGCGTTCTGTTGGGGTCAGACAGTTGATGTCCAGCATCCACATGGTCTCCAACCTTTGGAGCACTCCATGTCTTGTACCCAAGCTGAGCGGACGCGTGCGGGGTATTCTCGTGCAGCGCCGCACCGTACACGTCCTTGCCGACGTGGTGCCCAACACCACCGATCCAGATACGAGAGCCCGCCGACTCCTTGTCGATCTTGTCTATCTTGCCGCCCTTCATCGCCAACACGGCTTCATTTGGATTGTGCTCGAATAGCTGCGTCAGTTGCTGTACTCGATCAAAGTCGCCCACCGCCCTAGAGCTCGAGCCTGCGGCCTGCACCACACCGCCGGAGTTATGCGTCCACATGCCATTCACATAGAATGTGCCGCTGGAAGTCTTGATGTCATACACGACAGGAGGTGACAAGAACTTGAAAGCGCTGACGTAGTCCACCACATCTTCAAAGCGCTCTGCATTCGCGCTCGGCTTGCCATGAACATTGAGCAGCTTCAGCGATGCGGAAAGCACACGCTTTGCTTGCTCTGTCACCGTAAAGCAGACAGCCATTCCCTGATTCAGCGAGCACTCGCGCCACGTCGTCAACACTACACGCGAGAACATACCAAGCTTCCGCAAGATGTGATGCACCTGCTGCGCAAGTAAGAAACTTGTCGTGTCGATGCGGCAGGTCATCCACTTACTGTCATCACTGCCTTTCAACGTGCCATCACCGTCGATCACGCCTGACACGAAATCAGCCAACCACACATCACTGTACCCGCTCCAACCATCTGGCAGACCTTTCGAGGAAGCACCAGGACCGAACATTTCCAACCACTCCCTGGCTAGATCCACGCCGTACACCTGATGATAACGCGGTTGTTCTCCCCGCTTACCGGTTTCCGTGTGCAGCTCTTCACCAATCTTCGAATAGATGGCGCCAGGAAGCTGTGAAATCTGAATCGCGCAAGGGTACGGAACCCCGTTCTTATTACGAACCTGTACAGAGCCCTCTGCGCAGTATATGCCAGCCAGCCAACCGCTCTTAACAGGTTCTGCTTTAGAAGAAGGCGCGGGGCCTGTATCCAGTGTGGCGCGGTGAGATGAGCGTGAGATCTCAGACGGCGAAACCATGAACGTCTCGGCATCATCGAGTATCTCTGTCCAAATCTTGCAGCATTTGCGGCAGTAGTACTGACGACCCCCATTAGAGTGCTTGGGCAGCGTTCCGCAATCTTCACACAGTGCGCTGTTCGCACGGAGCATGTGCGGGTGATTGTCTTGGCTCACAGACATATACCCAGAGCGCGACCGCACTGCTGCCATGGCAGTGCCAGGCTGCTGAACATGGCGCATCACCTTCTCTACAGCGACCCAACCTCCATTGTCCCAGACTTCAACTCCCTGAACGGTGGATACCTCTTCTGCAACACCCGTGTGTTCGCCCGCATCGACAGTGGCATTTCCAATACTGCCGAATAGTCTTTCCAGGGTGGTGTGCTCCACGACACCATCGCGGCGTACCAAGATAATCGACTGACCATGCAAGCAGTGGAACGCCTTCATGGTCAGCTGAACCGAGCGTTCGCCGATCGACTGTGCCGCCATCACGCCGACGTTTGACCCAAGGGGGTATAGCTCTCCATCTGAGTTCAACCCTGAACACAACTGGCACAGACCCTTGGCGTGCTCACACTTCATGGGACTTCGGACCATCACCTTGGCGTTCTTGTCTGCTGAGCGCATCGCACCCGCGACCTGAGGTGTAATGGTTGTACCGGCCGTGAACGTGACGCCCTTCTCGTGGAAGTCCTTGGCGAGTATACGGTCGTGGACATCTTTATCGGTGACGTGCAGCGCGATACCACCGTCAGTCCCGCAGTCATGGTCGGTGACCACAAGACCCATCGCGGTATTGATCATGCGCTTAGAGAACGTGCCGGGATCTCTCACCTCCTGGACCTTCATCACGGTGCCGCGACGGGCTCCCTGCTGTTGAGTCCAGTACCCCGCGACGTCCAACCCCTCAGAGTACGAACGCTTGATCGGCACAGGGATCGCCTTACCGGTCGCATCCGCCATCATCACCGGCGCCAACACCAGTTGCTTGTACTGCGTCATCCCAGGCTTGATGCCTGACTTAAGCATGATCGAAAGGTTGTTGGGGTTCTTGTTTATGCCTTCGAGGTGCTCTCGGTCCATCTTGTCCGATGCATTGACCCACGTCTCCACCACGCGACGCTCACGCTCCAACTTGGACATGTTGACGTTGTCGTTGATGTCATTTACGGACTTCTGCGCCGCACCAAGTACCCGCCCCCTGGTCTTTGTATCGGGGTCAAAGTCTTTCAGGCTCAATGAGTGCGTGTTTACACTCACGAACTTCATCGACTTCTGATTCTCTGCCATCCTGATCGCGTCTTCGCCCTTACGCCCATGAAAGATAGGGATCAGGCCATACGTGGCGCCATTGCCAAGGTCTTTTAGACGATTGACAATCTCACCGAAATCAGACTTGTGGTCTTTCGCGATTGTGGTGAAGAGCTTGTTGAGTCCGTTCTTGTCAATCACGCTGTCGGGGTTAGACAGCATGTCGGCGTGCATGGCGGTGGGCAATGCTTGTGCGAGCAACAGGCGTCCCGCTGTAGTGGTGATGCCCCCCACATTCACGGGCTGATTGATCGTCAGCTTCTTGTCATTGACGGCACTCAAAACAGCCACCGGATCTTTGAACGTTCCGCCGTGCTTGCCATCCATATGGCTGAGCTTATACAGGCCCAAAGCACCTTCATGCGTTGGTGAGAATGCGATGCGACCAGATGCCTCGCTGTACAGGTTGCGACTAGGCATCATGCGATACGCCTCTTCAACCGCCTCCTTGGAAATCGGCACATAGGCGCTCATAGAGTCGCCATCAAAGTCAGCGTTGAAGCCACTGGTGGTCAGTGGATGAATCTGCACCGCCTTGCCAGAGATGATCTTCGGGGTGAAGCCCTGGATAGAGTGACGGTGCAGCGCAGGGTCGCGCTTCAACAAGATGGGCCTCTCGGCCACCACCGCGTTGAGCGCCGCGCTGATGGCCTTGTCATTCTTAACAGGGTCTTGTAGCAGCTTGAATGCCTCAACTTTGTGCCCCGCCGCGCCCATCTCCACTAGCTTGCGGATGACGAACGGTTTGTACGTGTTGAGCGCGAGGTGCTTGGGCAGCCCAACCTCGTCGAGACCCAAGGACGGCTCCGGCACGATAGTTGATCTCAACGACATGTCCTGCCGGCGACTCATCAACGTTCCTTGGAAGTAGCCAGTCTTTATAGGCTCACCATGTATCTTCTCAATGATGCCTTTGATCTTCTTGTCCTTGTTGACAGTCCCGAGACCCATCAAAGCTTTGATGCCGTCGTAATACTCGGCCCTCTGGTCAACCTTCAGACCGTCGATGACCTTGGCCCGGCTAGGGTCTTTCATCGATGTATTGATGACGCCGAACTGCTCGTACAGGTGATTTAGATCATCCCACTTTATCGAACCGGTGCTCAATACAGAGATGGGGCGCATGATGGGCGGGATGACCGGTAGATTCTTCAAGATGTACGCATCGGTGGGCTTCATGTTCAACATCTGCAGCGTACTGAGATACTTCACCTTCTTGAGCGAAGCGTCGAGCACACTGGTTGAAGCTCCATGCGCGATAGAGCCCTTAACCTGGATGCCGTCCAACTCTTTTTTGGCAGCCTTTAGGTCACGATCAACATCAACAGCACTCAGAATGCTCACGATGCCTGGGCCACCGGTGCTGCTACCTGGAGTATCCAGCGCAACGATCTTTCCCTCCTTGGTGATCGCCTTCTTGCCAGTCACTACATCCCTGTAGTCGCCTCTCTTGATACCCGTAAGAGAGCTGATGGCCTTCTCAAACATCGGATTTGGGACCGGCTCCGCCAGCGCGATGTGGCCCCACTTGCGGCCGCCGTGACCACCAGTCACCGTCTCGTCGAATATGCCGCCCCTCTTTACCCTCGGGTCTCCGTACTTATCGGGTGATGGGTACGTGACCTCACCGGGATTTTTTATCTCGCCGTTCGACATGTCGAGAATCTGTCGATTGGTAAGAGGGGTCAGCTGTATTTGATGCCCCTTCTTCTCTACGTTCACGCCTGTGGCGCGCAGCAGGTCTGTGAACTTTTGAAATGAGAAAGTAGAGCGCGGGACCGGCAGAGTACCGCCGTCCATGATGGCCTGCCACACATCCTTGTGTTGCGAGTCCCAACGCTTGTTAACAATGGGGCTGTTGTCCGGCCCTTCGCTTTTCCACGTCTGAATCTCCCGTAGATTGGCCTTAGCGCCGTGGGCCAACAAGGTGTAGACGTCTAGAGCACCGATGGCCATGCCGCCGGTCTTTCCGCCATGGGACGGGATGAAGTCGTTATCGTACTTCACCGGCGACTCGGCGCTGCCAGGCACAGACATGCCGGAGCGTGACGAGCTCTTCTTGTCGATCGTGTGCATCAGCTTGATCATGTGCTGCGTGCCGACCAACGCACCACCGATACTCTTGCCGGTCGCGGGATCAAACAACTCTTCTTGGTCACTCAGTCCGTGGGCCTTGAGCTCAGCTTGAACCTTTTCAATGTGACTCGCCCCGCTGAAGTTATCGACGATATACGTCTTGCCTGTCTTCTCCGCGATCTTAGATGCCGCGGTCTCTAGAACCTGGCCAACGTTCATACGCCCAGGAACGCCGGCTGGGTTCAACGCCACTTCTATGTGGCGCCCATCCTTGGTGTGCGGCATCTCCGCATCCGGGATGATGAGCGTGCAGTTGCCAGACCACACAGGGATGCCACCCCGACGAACGTATATGACATGGTTGGGAACCTCTACGCAGTACACCATGCCCGAGTAATCTACCCACTCTTCAACACGGCTCTCGTACCTACTGTCTTTGGTTGTGTAGACCTCGTCTTTCAAGGACCACCGCACGACGTACTCGATGTTGTCCCTGTCTTTTCGGTCTTGCGACTTGATGTTCGCCGACATGCCAAGCTTGAGCGCCAGTTCCTGATAATCATCAGCCAGTTTCGACGAGCTGGTAAACAGTTCGTGACGCGTGTGGTTGCACTTCTCGTTGAAGTAAACGCCGCCATCACCCGCAAAGATGGCGTCAGCGAGAGTCTTCAGCTGACGTTTGGATGCCGCGAGGAACTCGCGTGGAATGTATTTCTCCAACGCTGAGCCAAACTTCTGCAGCCAGGCATGCAGTCGAGGATCTGAGATGACGAGACTATCTGGACCCTGGTATGGCTCATACCCCATGCGCTGTAAAACAGCGACCATAGCTTCATAGGTGTCTGGGTTGACAGCCAGCCTTTGCCCCAACGTGATGTGGCTGTCGTTGCCAGAAGAACCTTCTGTCACCCAGTAGCCGAAGAACTCAAGAAAATCGTCGGCGTCATAATCGCGTGGCTCACAGAACTCGTGGCGATCCTTGGTGCCTTGTCGCCTGTCTCTACCGGGAATGGTGATGGTTTGCAGTTCCGTACCAGACCACGATCCGGTGCGCAGGTGGATGCGCTGCTGCCCAAAGCAGCTCTCTGCCGACTCCAGAACGTACTCATGACTTTTCGGCTTACGGACGAAGTGACGATGCTCTGGCGTCGTCATCAGGTTCAACCGTCGACCACTGAATCGGTACATCTTTCCGACATGCTCATAGGCCACATGCCTGATTGGCCTCTGATACTCAACATCATGCGTACTTCGATTCAACGTGCACACGTCATCTGCGTCAGTGACATCCTTGAAGTACTTCCAACCGGATGTAGTAAGCACCTGAGTCTCTGCATCAAAACAGATGCCCTTGTTGCCATGTCGCCCAGAGATCTTGTCGCCCAGAACCATCGGCTCCAGCGTTCTGACGTGTACCACCACCTTCTTGTTGTCGCGGTTCACCGCCACAACCTCACCGTCCACATCATTGTGCCAGCGCAGGCTTATGTCAGAGTGCTTGCCTGACATCGCACGTCCGATAGCTCCCACACCCTCTCTGTCTTTGGCCTGGAATGGACGCATGGCCAGAACCAGGGGATCTCCGTGCGTGACCTTCTGACCGATGCGTACAACACCATCGCCATCTAGCTTACCCATCTGATCTCTGGAAAAAGCATCGTGGTGCTGGAGGATGAACTTTTGTGGGAGCGTCTCCACGTTCTTTTCGATGCTGATCTCCGGCTTATGCAGGTGCTCGCTCGTCAGCTTCTTGGCCGCACTCTCGCTGATCACCACCCCATCTTCAAAGTTGTAACCCTTGTATGGCAGGTAACCTACCCGAAGATTTGTGCCGAGCGCGATGGCGCCACCCTTGGTGAAGTTGGTGTCGGCAATGTGCTGGCCCTGCTTCACCTTGTCACCCACCGCTACCGTGGGGGTTGAGTGCATCAAAGACTTCGGGTCATTTAACGGGTAGTTGTTGTAGAGCTGTACTTCCTTGCTCTTCCCGTCCGCACCCTTGATGGTGATCCCATCCTTCTTCACATGCGTGACCACGCCACTGATCGACGCGGTGTGGGAAGACTGCTGGCCAAAGATCTTCTCAAAAGTATTGAGACCTTCCTTGTTGGTTGGGCTGCCGACCTGCACCAGAGGGGCGTCTCGACCCTTTAGTGAGATCGCCTGCTCGATGTGCTGGCCCGCGTAAGTGGCCCGGTTGCCAGAGTTGTTTCCAAGAAATGGAATCAGGTTGGTGGTAACGCTGAACAGCTGCGAAGGGTGCAGCATCACGTAATCAGCGTCTTTGTGGTTCACCTCACTGAGCTTGCTTTTATCCGCCGCGATGGCTTTGCCGGGCTTCTGTATCGGCTTTCCGCCTTTCCACGTGACCTGGTCCGGCAGCAGCACCGTCGAGCTACCGAACTTCAGAGGAGATACAAACTCCACAACACCTGTCTTCATGTTGTGAAGAGGCATGAACACCTCTTTGCCGATCTTCTTCACGCTGGATGGGAGACGCAGGATGACCCCTGACTTCTCACTCTCGGGAGTTCGCACGGGATCAATGAACCCCATGGTCGATGGGTTGATGTACTTGGCGTTCACCATCCCGTCGATGGCGTGCTGGCTCTGCACACCACCGGGACCCATGATGGTGGTCTGTTGTGCAGATGCCAACATCTCGATTGGATTCACTTGAGAGGCGTGTCGAGACGCTTCATTCTTTTGAAATGTTTGGAGCACAGGCTTGTTGAACATGTCGAAGTGAATCACTTCGCGCACATCCTTGGCTGCCGTCATCTTCCTCAGAGCCGACTTCCTGATGCTGTTGTTAGTTTCCCAGCTGGTCAGTTTGTCGTACGCAAAATCACCGGCACTGCGCAGGTCTTTGTGCAGAATAGAGTCTCGATCGTCTTCCGCCGCTCCGCTGTGTACGGCCAGCATTTTGGAAGTGGCTAGGTGCAGCACATCACCACTGACGTGATCATAGGGTTTACCGAGCGTCAGTTTGGTCGATTCTGCATGTAGCGGAGACTCGGTCAGCTCCTTGACCACGTACTCGGCCGCCTCCTCTTTGGATGCCGGCGCTTTCTTCTTGTCAGCCTTGTAGAAACGCTCCAGCCCTGTGGACGTCAACTTGGCCGTGCGGTTGGCGGCAAATATCTCTTTGCCCCAGCTTTTCTCCATGTCGTCATCGGCGACGCCCATGGCCTTCATGATCGGATAGATGGGGATGGCCTTAGACGTCCCTCGGGCCATCATGAAGGTCTTCTTGTCCGGGTCGAAGTTGAGATTGAAACTTCTCTTGGACGGGATGTTGAACTTCGCCTCTAGGTTGCCCGCCGCACTTCTCTTCACATAGACACCGGGCTTCAGCTGCCACTGGTGGTCTATCTGATATTCCTTACCACCCACGATGTAGCTGAGGCGCTTTGTCGTTTGTGGGATCTCCGCCAGGCGCATCTTGCGTTCGCTGATCACGTTGCCGGTAACGTTGTCTTTGAGCGTGACGATGCCGTAGACGGTCGATGCCCACGTCTCTCCTTTGTTTCTGGCTTCGTGTTGGGCCCTGATGTCATCAGAGTCCATGTCGTCATTTTTGACCTCCAGCCCACGGAGCTCAATCGTCTGGATGCCACCCTTGATAGGGAAGTGTGACTGAATCCCTTTCAGGACCCCGTCGCGAAGCTCACGGTACGCGGCTTTGTGGTCTATTCCGGGCATAGGTCTGTCCTACAGTTTAGCGCAACGCTGCGCGCAAGTGTAAAGGCCGTTCGGGGATAAGAGATTTGTGGGAAGAAATAAACCGAAAACAGACAAGGTTTTTGAAAACAGCGGACAAGAGCACGACGCTGTGATCGAGGAGATCTACGGCACTCGAGATGCCCCACTGGTGAGGGATGACCGCTGGGATGATGAAAAGAAAGAGGAGAAAAACCCATGAAGCTATTTTGGTCGTCCTTCTTCGTCGGGGCGTGTAACGGACTGCTGCTGTGGACCCGTGAAGCAGACGCTCGTGACTTGGAGCGAAGGCGCGGCAGATGATCATCAACCCTTTCAAGTATAGGCCGTCCACAATACCTGGCACCAGGATACTTGAAGATACGTTCGGGCTGGATGGATTTCAATACACAGAGCCGTCGAAGCCAGAGCGTGTGTGGGTGCTTCAATACTTACTGGCCCCGGTGCCAGGAAGAGCGCTGGGCGGGATACGTGCAAGGTTTGTTGACTCCAAAGGGTTCGTGACGTTCTGCAATCAACGAGACCTTGAGGTGATCACTGGGCTGGTGTCGCCCGGTGACTGGTGCGAGTGGCTGAACGACACGTACCCAGACCCGACAGACCCATCGTGGTACGGGCTGTGCGTCGATAATGAAGACCTGATGGATGATCTGCAGGACCGCGAGTTGAGGCTTCGAGAGCAGTACCCAGGGGTACTGCCGAGCAACCTGGAGATCTACCGGCTGGTTCACGACGACGGCTCAGACAGAAAAGAACTGCACCAGCTCTTGTGGGATGCAGACGCGATCACGGGTGAAAGCCCAGACTCGCGACTAGAGACGATTGAGAGAAGGTGGGTTCTTGTGGAGCGCACCAAGCTCCAGTGGGAGCGAGAAGAAAATGTACGATGACCATGACATCGAAGAAGAAGAAGACTACGAGGTCGCGATACCATGGAATGCCACCCAGGGTTTCTGCATCTGCTGCCAAGAGAGGACGTGTTACTCCGAAGATGCGTTCTCTCTTGGTGTCTTCACTGTTTTCATTTCCGGTGGTTTGACGTTCGTCCCGCTGGTGCTGGAGGATGACCCATACCCGGCCCGCGTGTTTGACATGGACTGCTGGGAATCATGTGAGGAAGAGCTGCGGGAGGCTAAAGAAAATGAGCCTCCCATCTATGACGACTTCGCGATCTTGGATTGTGGAGTCTGCGAATCTGGAATCCGAGAAGGCGAGATACTTGGCGTGATCTCCTTTGGAGAGGTGCAGCGTTCAACGCGAAACGCTGACAACATGGGCCCGTCGGACACTTTTGTGTCGATGGACCCTGACCCTTTGATCCTCTGCGTGGCGTGCTTGAACACGCTCGACACAGACATCGTGCAAGATCTCTGGGACTTCAGGATCGTGCAACACACTGAATGTACCGAGGGTACGTTTACAAGGTGTTGGCGACATGGCTGCAGTGCTGATGGAAACTGTTTGAACAGGTGTGAGGGTGAGGAAGAATGACTAAGAAACAAAGCTCCACAACAGACTCCATTGAGGTGGCGCTCGACGGGGCAAAAATCCCAGACGCGACAAACCTTCTGGAAGAGATACTCGGCACAGTGTTGATGGTGCCCATGGACAACCCAAACGACGAGGGTTGCAGGATGGGGTTGCCGACCATGATTTGGGGCCCTCCCGGTGGCGGCAAGTCACGTCGTATCGATCAGTCGGCAGAAACGCTAGGGCTGTCGATCGAGACGATCTATCCGAGCACCAAAATGCCGGAAGACTTCAGTGACCTCCCGGTAGTCATCCGCGAACAGCTGATGACCGCGTGCATGATGACGCAGGTCAACACACTCAACCAACTGAAGAAGGGTGTGATGTTTGTCGATGAGGCATCGCTGGCCGTGCCGGCGGTGCAGGGTGCGATGCTTCCAATGGTGCTCGACCGCAAGGTTGGATCAACGGTCATCCACCCTCAGGTCCGCCCACTGCTGGCCGGCAACCCGGCCCGGTACACCGCCGCCGGACAGATACTGTCCGCGCCCTTCGCGAATCGCATGTTGCACTTCTATGTGCGGCGTCCGTCTCGGGAAGCGCTGATCCGCTACGTCATCAATGAGGGCATCACCAAGAAGGTGTCGCTCGGTAAAGAGACCGAGACTCTCAAGTCGGAGTGGCCAAAGCAGTGGGCCATCGCCAAGGCACAGTGGGCGGGGTTCATCAAAGTCTGCACCGAGGCGGCGTTCGGGGTAGACCCTGATCCCGACGACGCACAGTCGGGGTACTGCTGGCCTTCTCCGAGGTCTTGGGAAATGGCGATGCGTGCCAGCGCAACGTCCAGATGTCTGGACAGAGGAGATACTGTCAACCACCTATTGATTGAGGCGGCCATCGGTGAAGGGGCCTCGATTGAGTTCCTGTCCTACCTGGCCAACGCAGATTTGCCGGACCCCATGGATGTCTTGGTGAACGGCTGGAAGATCGACACAGACCGTCTCGACCGTTCCATGGCGGTCTCGACCGGCTTCACCGCACTGGTGCTCGGCACCCGTGACGCCGCCGAACAAACAAAACTCGCGACCTTGGCGTGGCTCAGATACGCCGAATACTTGAAAGCGGGGATGGCCGACATCGTGATGGAACACATGGACGCTCTTGTGGCCGATGACCTCGGGTACGCGTCCAAGAACCTCAAGCTGAAAGAGGCGGCCGAAAAGGTCATCTTCGAGCTCGGCAAATCGCCGGTCAGCCGGTACGCGAAAGGCTGAGATGGCAACCCAAATCGAAATAGAGTGCTTCAAGGCACTGTCGACGGCCCGGATGTTCATAAAACAGAAGGGCCCGTATTTCTCCACCATCGTGTACTCGTTCATCCCGCGGTTTGCTCCAGGACTCGGAACACTTGGACTGTCAAAAGGGTTGGTGCTCACCATCGACCCACAGTGGTATGTGGACATGGAGAAGGAAGTAGACCCGGCGATACAGGGGCATGCCCTGCTGGAAGCCGCTGACGCGATGCGGGCCGGGGTGCTGGTCCATGAGGTTGGTCACCACCTCCGTGGAATGGAGAGAATCGAACGACTGGTCCGTGCCGGTGCAGATCACCGACTGGTCAATAAAGCGTTCGACCTCCCGATCAACCACGACATGGAGAAAGCCGGGTGGGTCTTGCCGGCATGGGCGCTATATCCGAGGACGTACGGCTTTCCTGAGGGACTGACTGGTGAGCAGTACTACGAGCTACTCCTTCAAAACCCTGACAAAGCAAAGGGCGGCAAGAGCGGCAAAGAAGAAGGAGATGGCGAGGGAAGTGGTAAGCCGCAGAGTGGCGACGGCGACCAGGTAGGTGCAGGTCGCTGCGGTGGATGTGCCGGCAACCCAGCCGACAAGACGCTTGAAGGCGTGCTCGACAAAGAGGTGGGACGAAGTCCTGCTGACGTCGAGCGCATCCGCAAAGAAACGGTACGGAGTATCCAAGAGGCTGTGGCCAATGGTTGCGGCAACGTGCCGGGCAGCTTTGTGGAAGAGCTGAATGCCGAGAAGGTGAAGTCCCTCGTCCCTTGGGCCAGGCAGCTTCAAAGCATCCTGATGCGCACATCTGGTCGAGTCATGTGTGGTCAGTCCGAGTTTTCGATGCGCAGACCTTCCCGTAGGTCATTCACCAGAGGGGTCATCCGGCCTTCGATGATCGAACGCAAGCCAGAGTTCGCGTTCATCGAAGACGGGTCAGGCTCGATGGGAAAAGAGCAGATACTGGCCTCTAGGTCAGAGATCATCGGATGCTGCAAGAAGCTGGGCATCAGCTCCGCGTGGTTCGTAAACGCCGACACCAAGTTCTCGTCCAAGCCCGTGAGGGTCAGCGTCAATGACATCATGAAACTGCCGCTCAGTGGTCGTGGTGGCACGGACTTCAGAGCTCCACTGGCGGCCATCCAGAAGCTGAGCCCGAAACCAAACATCTGCATCTACACCACTGATGGAGATGGGCAGGCTCCCGACAGGGCGCCGAAGGGCATGGAGGTGGTGTGGTGCATCGTGCCCACACCCTACGGAGTGAGGCCCGCGAAGTGGGGCAAGCTCATCGTGGTCAGCGACGACCAGAAGTTACGCGACCCGTACGGCGTGTAACCGTTTCACGTGCAACGAGGGGCCCGCAGGGGCCCCTTTGTTTTAGTCTAGAGTCGAGATGGCTAAGGCGCCCACTAAACCGTCGCGGCGGCCCGACGAGGGCCACGCTGCTCCGGCATAGGCTTCATGTTGACCTGGGTGGCGGCCTGCTGGGCAGCACTTGGGGCAGCCTGTCCGCCCATGCCTGCCGGCGGCTGAACCAGCAACTGACTGAACTGCTGAATCATCTGCTCGACCATCTGGGCCAGCTCAGGGCTCTGGGTCTGCAGGTTGGAGATCGCCATCTTCTTTTGGTCATCGGGCAGCTGCATGATCTGCTGCGCCAGCTGTTGGGCCATCTGTTGGATGTCCACGCCGGCCATCGCCTGACCGCCTGCACCGGGCGCCAGCCCCTGCGACTGCCCCATGTTGAGGGGACTGCTCATGCCCGCCATCGCGCCGCCACCTGGTGGTACCCCCGGCTCACCTTCGGCCGGAGGCTGAGTCTGGGCCGACATCGACACCTGCTGAGAGCGGGCCTGGTACTTGGCCGTCACCAACATCACCTCACCCTGGATTTGAGCCATCGCGAGCTGCTGAACCTTGGTGGACTCAAACCTCTTGGCGGTCTCTCGAATCATCGTCTCATCTTCACGCTCTTGATCCAAATCTGAATCAGCCAGCAGTGTTGAGTCCGAGACTTTCTGGGCCTGGTTCAACTGAAACAGGTACGCCTTACGCTGAATGTCGTCGGCCATCTTGAACGGCTTGAACGAGATCTTGGCCTCCGGCCAATCCATGTAGTGGGCGACCTGCTTCATGGTCCAGTTGGCCATGCGCTTGTGACGCATGATGAAACCCAAGAACTGATTCTCGAGCATGCGCATCGACACGTTGGTGCCGGCGTAACTCATGCCTCCCAGCAAAAACTCTTTTGGGACCGTGAGGCCCGACATCAACTGTTCACTCCAGGTCTGAATCTCCTGAGTGAGCATGAGAGCTCGGCCGTCACCACCAAGCGTTTGATTGCCGATCGGCAGCGGCAAGATGGGGATGTAGTTGTTGTCGTGGCGCCAGCGAGCAATCTCCATCGCGACGTGGTCACGCCAGTCCGTGAGATTGATGCTGGTGTTGTGCGTGGCGACACCCGCCACACAGAAGGACTTGTCTCCGGCCATTTGAAAGCCGATGACCTCTGTGACGTGGCGTACCTCTTCCATCTCTCGGATCGGCATCAATACGTAGCCGTCACGGAACACACCACTCTTCTGAGCCACTGGCCCGACAATCCCGCCGGCAAGAATCATCCTCATGGCCTCAGCAGCTGGGCCGTTGTAGTTGAGGTGATATGCAGTCGATTTATGGATTGAAGTGTCGGTTGGTGGCTCGGCCGCAATACAACCAATGACTCCGAAAGAAAGAAGCAACCGGCGCACTTCCAAGATGATGCCAGGGTTGGCCAGTTTGAGGGCCACCCGGTTGGTGTCCGTCTTGAAGTCACAACCGTCACCCGAGAAGATGGCGGAGATCATGCGCAGGACTACGTTGTCCTCGGCTTCTGAGAGCTCTTGCGGAATCTTCTTGCTGGCAAAACCCTTGCCGCAGAGTGATACGAGCAGCTCGGAAAGAAGGACACTGTTGATGTCCACGTCAGCACCCAGATCATTGGGACGTGGATGAACAGAGACGCCCTTGTCGAAACCTAGTGAGCGAACACAGCATTCGACACTGCCGTGCAGACGTGTCTCGTCGCGATGAAATGCGAGAGATACCATCGTGCCTTTGGTAGACCCCTCAGCCAAGTAGTAACCGACCAGCTCGGCAAGATGGTTGGAGACCGGCATGTACCTGGAAACACGCACGGCTTCGCCATTGCAGGCCGCAGCATTCAACCAGTCGGACTCGTGCCAGCCTTTGGCGTCGAGCAAGTCTCTGCGTTCTCCGTGCTGGAAGTCACCCGGTTGATTCTCTTCAATCCATTCGAAGATTTCTGCGCATGACTGCGACAGCTTCAAGTACGTGTACCGCTCAGTGTGAGCCCGCTCGTGTAAGTGGTCCTTCAGGTCAATCAACTGGCCCGGCATAACCTTGCGGGACGCCGGATATGCAACGTAGTCGCCGACCTTCAACTCTTTGGCAGGGATGAAGTCTGGATCTACCCACTTCTGACGCTCCCTTCGCTTGCCCGCTGTATTGGGCACCGCCAAGATGGGGTGATCCTCACTGACCTCGAACGGCATTCCAGAGAGTGACGCGACCGTCACTTTGAAGACCTGCTCTTCAACACCAACTTGTCGCGTCTTCTTCGCTTCAGTCTTACGCCAAGCGCCCGTGTGACTGCGGAGGTAATCGCCAGCCTTGACCTCAGATGCGGGACGCAGCCCATCTTGAGTCTCGATCAAAGTCTCGGGCGACACACAGTAGGGGTCAGCTGATCCCGAGCCGGCCTGCGGAAACAGTATGCGCAGCGGCACGATGTGCTCGAGCAGGATCGCCTCCTGCGCCTTCTTCATCAGCTGCAGGTAGAACGTGTCCTTCAGAACAGGGAGGATAAGAGGTATGCCCCATCCACGATCTTGTTGCGCAAGCGTCGGACGCTTGAGATGAAAGAAGTTATCCTTTGAGAAGACCACGCCCTTCTGTTGTCGAAGCGCCTGGATGAAGACCTGGGGCACTGACTCGACGATGTCTTTCTTTCCAATGACGATGTCGTTTCGTACTGTTGGCGGGATGTTGTAGAAGTAGACGCTCTTTCCCGTGACGTCGTTGTATGTGATCTCGACGTGCTCGCAGTTCCATCGGATGGGTCTGATGCCGCTCGCGTCTTTGTAGTAGAAGTCATACGCCTCCGCCTCTGACGTGGTCTTGCACTTCGGACACGTGAGACGAAAGGTCAGATTGGTGAATGACCAGTGGGGACGAATCTTGTCAGCCCTCTCACTGAAGCTACAGGCAGTGCACTTCAAGTACTTGTAGAACGGGAACCCCATGCTGACCATGCCGTTGCCGTAAGTGTGATAGTCGAGTCCACACTCAATCTGGAAAGGCCTATAGTTCAAGTGGTCCTGGAAGTACTCCTCCCAACGACGTCGCACTGAAGCGCTCTCGTGCTCAACCTTGATGTCTGTGATCGGATACTCGCTGAGCTTGAACACCGTTGCATTGATCAGCGGGTTGGTGAGGAAGTAGTACCGACACCATCGAAACAGTTGCTTGACCGTGACCGGCAGGTACGTGTGCGCGACATCAAAGAACGGATGGGGGTAGTTGACCCCCGTCATCGCGTTGCCCTGCATGCGGCCGCGAGTTGTGGCCATGCGGTTGACGCCAGACGCGCCACCTCCGCCCATGCCTACCCCCATGCCGCCGAAACTCATACGCCGCCTCCAGAAGAGTTGATGTAGCGGTCGCTGGCTTCACGTGAAGACGCCACCTCGTTGCCGCCCGCAGGATCCATGTTGGCCGGCGCTTGCACCAAATGTCCAGCAGGCTTCTTGGCACCAAAGACTTTGTTTAGACCGCCGGACAGCGCCATGGCGCCCGTCATGGGCAGCGGCCCTGCGC
>Ga0315288_10002146_pt1 | contig 25542 bp, 28 predicted proteins | sample YL17G11_20_MG_FD_203454 | JGI IMG/M metagenome (GOLD analysis project Ga0315288, IMG submission 203454) | Sediment microbial communities from Yellowstone Lake, YNP, Wyoming, USA - YL17G11_20 | ecosystem: Environmental > Aquatic > Freshwater > Lake > Sediment | place: USA: Wyoming | collected... | reverse complement strand
CGATTTGGAACATCTGTTCCAACGAATAAAATTCCGAGTTTTGTTGAATTCCACCTCAGCTCCAAACATGAAGTAAAATGCTTGTGCTATTCTACATAGTATAGAGGTTTCCGAAAAACCTAATTTTTTTTATCGTTAAATAAAGTAGGGTGGAAAAAAAGATAGTAGTTAGAGGGTTTTTCGAAATCCTCGATAAGGAATGCGGGTATACAACTATTGCCCAAGAATATGAATCAGTAATCTATATCACCGCTCCGGAATTTATTTTTATGTATCCTTCATCTGTATCGCTGATAGCGTATGCAGATAGTTCAGCTCCAGCGTCTCCAGAAGGAGAAGGAGGCTAAGAGGGAGGAAGACGCTACCGATGAAACCGACTCAGATCTGATCGCTTTATATAGCAGCTCCCTTGGCCGGAGCAGGGCGATGGGCGGGGCCGAGGACTACGTGAACGTTCTGAAGCAGATAAACAGGGCATTGACTCGGTTTAAACTGTCCAAGAACGAGGTGAAAGTCTACCTCTTCTTAGCTCGATGCGGATCCCAGAAGGTGCAGCAGATCGCTGAGAGCATTGGTATCCACAGGACAGAGGCCTACAAGATCCTCCGCTCTCTGGAGGCGCAGGGGCTGATAGCCCGCATCCTCGAGAAGCCGATGAAGTTCGCGGCTTTGCCCTTGGAGAGTGTCTTGGAGAGCCTCATCGAGGAGCGACGTGGTCGGATCATACAACTCGAGCAGCGGAAGAAGGAGCTCCTGGAGATGTGGCGGAGCCTCCCGGAGGTCGAGGAGTTCAGTTCTCACAAGGAGACCCTCCAGGTCCTGGAGGGGAAGCACCAGGTGCTCGCCAAGGTGAGCGAGCTCCTCGACGGCAGCGAGGCCGAGTTCCAGGCCGTCGTCTCCGACAACGAGATGGTCTGGCTCTACAACAGCCTCTTCTTCGAGGACCTTAACAACCTGATGAAGGAGAAGCCCCTAGATGCCAGAATGATGACCCAGTACTCCCCGACGAGCACCTACATCATCGAGAAGACCGACATCTACGACATGGACTTCGCCTTCCTCCGCAGGAGCAACCAGCCGAGCTTCTTCATCGCCGACGACAAGGAGATCCTGCTTCTGATGAACAACGAGGAGAACAAGCTCCTGGCTATGTGGACGAACTACGGCGCTGTGGTCGCCTCCTTCAGGAACCTCTTCGAGCACCTATGGAAGAACCAGACGAAGCAGAAGACGGCCTGAGAGCCCTAGAGGATTATGTACAGGCTCCAGGCGCAAACCGCGGGCCTTATCACCCCCGCCACCAGTGGGTGAGCCATCAGGCGTTGACCCACGGATGCTTGACGAGCCTCATCACGATGAAGGACACGAGGATGCACACAGCGATCAGGGTGAGGTCGAAGGACATCCATATGCCCCTAACCATCAGCCCCGCAGCGGAGGGGCTCGCCTCGAAGTTGTTCTTGGACAATCCTATGGCTGTGGAGACCTGATCCCCAAGAACGCCGGTTACCAAAAGTAGTATTCAAGCTCAAACCGCGGGTCAATTGCCTTTGGGATCAATGTACGGTCAAAACATACTCCATCGATCAATGTTTTAAATATGCCGTGGAATAATGTATCAAAATTATACGTTCTGAAAAGATATAAAAAAAGCGTTTCTTGAATGATGTTTAGAAAATGTGTCTAATAAGCGAATAAATTAGATCGTTTCCTTTTCTAATAGGTTTAAAAGCATTGTTTTACCTCTAAAAATAAGTCCTGGCTTCTCTGAAGATTCACCTTAGGCAAACTATCTGGGATTTAGCTCACCAGCGGAATGAAACGTCGCTGGTCTGGCAAACCCCGTGCCCATGATGAAACTTATGCCGTTCACATCCCCAACCCAGAAATACCCTCCACTGACCTGATTCCTGGGCGTAACTTGGATATCCACAGGAATAACCGAGAGGGAATGGCTCACGTTTACCGATGGCGATCCCCTCGGCATGGTGGTTACCCCAGGTCGCGTAAGGCCTAAAATGCCCATGTCTCAGAGCCCGGAAGGCCAGATATCTGTCAGAAATACGTTTTTTTTTTGATAGGTTACTCTCGTACATGAAGAATAAGTTTAAAAACCCTGAGGCCTCTCTTATGCTTACCTATCTCCAAGGGAAGTGGGGCATGGTATGTATTGGGAGTATATGTTTGTGACTCCGAATACATACACAGCTAAATAACTGAAATGACGCGAAAAGGGGTTGAGAACCGCGATGTCGAGTAGAAGGTCAAAATTTGAGATATACATAGATATCCTGACAGAGATTAAGAGTGGCACAGTCATCCCAACACGCATCATGTACGGCGCTAACCTGTCATGGAAGCCGCTCAAGCAGATACTCAAGACTCTGACCGCCCAGGGACTTATCGTCGAGCAGTCGATGGACAAGGGTGACAAGAGGACCAAGAAGGCCTATGCCCTAACGGAGAAGGGAGATAACGTGTTAAAGTACTTCAACCGTGCGAAGGGACTAATGGAGCTGGAGAGGGCAGTCGAGATCCGCAATTAAAACCCTTTTTCTTTAAGCAGCAGCTGAACCCGGGTAAGATGCATGTGTGCCCTCTCGACGTTAGGTGATAACCTTTTCATTAATTGGGCGTGGATATGGAGAGAGCCTATATCTCAATTATGCCGTACATGATCGAGGGTTTCTCTATCTCAAGCTGCTCCGAGAGCCAGGACTTCGCGACCTCGTTGTCGACTTCGAAGATTATCTTCTGGACTACGCAGCCGTCTGGGAGCTTGAGCTCGACCTTCCTGTGCTTTACCGGTAGGCCGCACTGGAGCCTGCCACTTAAGAGGGAGAGGTTGTCGAAGAGGTCACCGAAGCTTCCTCCCCTCGGCATCGTCTTTCCCTCCCCCCTCTCGACGGCCATGGAGACTTCCGGTACCTTCTCATGGTAGACGTACAGGACATCGTCCTTGAGGGCTGAGACCTGGAAGCCGTCGTCGGTCATGGTGAAGGCTAACATCTGCGGCTCAGTGCTCCTCTCCATGAACTCCGGCCATTTCTCGAGGGCGACCTTGACCCTCGACGCCCTCCCCTTCGGGGATTCCTGGGAGGGTCGAGCCATCCTGTCGAAGGTTATGATGTCCTCGAGCTTGGCCACCTGGGCGTCAAGGTTCTTCTCGTGCTCCTTCAGGACGTTTATGATGAAGTCGATCACGTCGACCTTCTCGTCATGGCTCATCTACCCGGACCTTCCACGTGGGTATAGGGGAAGCTTGGCTTTTAAATAAAATAGACGTTGAAAGCGGTAGCACAGCTTAGGAGTATTAATCATGGGTAGGGTGTCTAAATCCTGTTACGTATTAGTGGATTATTCGGTTAGAACATGTTTAGGCTACCTGGAGCTGTCCCATTCGGAGAACTTGTTATATCCACGTCGAGCCTAATGATGGTGTCCGGGGATTCTGATGCCGCTCCTCGAGTACCTGAGGCCGCTCCTCGTCATGGCGATGCTGGGCTACGCCTCCTACAAGGACCTCAGGACACGGGAGATCAACGATGTCGTATGGGTTATTTTCGGCGCCTCTGGCCTAGTTATTGACGTTTACGATGTAGCCACAGGCTCCATGGGCCTGTTGGACCTTATTCTACCTGTAGCCTTTATGGTCATTTTCGCTCTGGTCTCGGGTTACTTCGGCTTCTTCGGGGGCGCGGATCTCTTGGCCTTCGTCGTCCTTGGTCTGCTTCAGCCGGTGGCTCCTCGTCTGGTGGGATCATATCCCGGTTTCGCGCCCCTTTTCTTCCCCCTGACGCTTGTCTCGAACTCCGTGCTGGTGGGCGCCTCCTCCTCGGTAATAGTCCTCTTGAAGAACATCGCCTCAAGGGGGGGAGGCCCTCTGTTCTCGGGGCACGAGCGTGAGCCGTTCTGGAGGAAGTTAGTCCTGATCATCTCCGCGAGGAGGGTAGGCGTCGAGGACGTGAGGGGACCGCCCTACCAGTACCCCGTCGAATACAAGGATCCAAACACGGGCGACTTCAGGCTCCGCCTGAGGCCCGAGCTAGAGGACGACGATGAAGCCATCAAGGTATTTGAGGGGCTTAAGGGATCTGGCCGCACCAGGATATGGGTCTCCTATACTATACCTTTCCTGTTCGTCTTGGCATTCGGCTACATCGTCTCAATAAGCTTTGGAGATGTCGCGCTTTTCCTGATCAGCAAGCTCTTCGGAGGATAGTCCGGTCTCGGTTTTTCGGCATTCCCTGTAGATGGACCTTTTTCCCGATAGTGGGGAAAACTGCTCGAAGTAGGGAAATATCACCCGATTTTTTCCTAAAAGGGAAAATATTCGCCTCTTTTCGGTAGATTATGTTTATATTCAGTCTAATTACTAAATTAAACTTAGAAAAGGTGTATTTCGGATGAAGAAGAGGGATAGCGTGGACATCTCGGCGGACATCCTCCGCCTAGCCCAGGACGGCGCGATAAAGACACGCATCGTCTATGGAGCTAACTTGAACTTCAAGATAGTTGAGGGCTACCTGTCAAGGCTGATGGGCCTCGGCCTCCTCGAGAACAAGGATGGTCGAAGGATGTATAGAACGACGGAGAAAGGCCTGGCTTTTATCAACAGGTACGAGGAATTGACGAAGTTCGGGTTGGGTTTATATGAGTGAGCTACTGGGCTACTTTAGGATCCTCCTCCCCTCCCAGCTCGACGGTCGTAATGTCATTTTCAATGGAGAAATTGATGGTCCAGTTATCAATAGATTTGAAGTGCTCTTAAGAATGATTGTGATTGGCAGACAGGCGCAGGAAATCGTTTTCAACTATCTTAAGAATGATCATTCTGGAACAGTTCGCAAATTTGTTATTGACCAGATACAATCTGGTGAGTTCATAAAAGAGATTGAGGAGCTCATCGAAAACGTGCCAAGTGATCGTATAAAGGATTCACAACGTGTGCGATTTGAGAGAATATTGGGACATGCAAGATGTCCAAAAGATGGGGGACGAGTTCTTGAGACAACTATGCCTAATGTGGTGTGCATGAAATGCTCAACGCGATATATTCTTGCAATACAAGGAGGGCAGTTTCTGAGTCATTTTATGTTGATAGAGATACCAGATGTTGGACATGATCATTCCGATCCAAGAAAGAAAGTGAATGTGGGAAGGATCTAAATGGCAAAGTGGAATTTGGCAAAGTCCTATTGGAATCATGCTGGCAAGTATGAGAAGGAGTATCATGAGCTTTGGAGCTCTCTTGTTCCTTCTACAGGTCCCGCAGAAACTGACGAGGGTGAACTCCTTAGGCAGTTTGGACGCATTTATCATGACCGAGGCGTCACCCCAGACTTCTGCTGGGTCTCTGCCGAGGGGTAAGAAGTGGGACGCCGCTATCTGGGTCTTGGCATCCTGGTCCTTCCTAGGGGCCGTCAACAACACCCTCGTCATCATGGGCATATTCAGCGGTTGGGTAATATAAACGACCAAAAAAATGCGTTCACCACAAAATTTATAGATATAACATATATATTTAGGATATAGTCTCATTAGATGAGACAATCGTCTGGGAGTGAAGCAGGCTGTCCATAAAGGAATTGTTAAAAATATATATGGAGTGCGTCGCTTCACGCAAGATTGTCTTTTTTGGTTATACATGGCCAGCCCTTATTTGCTTGTTTATCGCATCTAGATGGATAGTTTCAGTCTCTGAAGTCTTACTTCTCGTTTCGGCTGTAAGTTTAGTAGGACTTGCGGTCTATTTTTACAATGATATAAAAGACATTGAGGACGATATGAAGATAGCCGAGCTAGGTAACCAGATGAAGAGCCAAAGGCCTCTCGGGAAGGGGAGGGTTACGAAGGATCTCTTAGCAAAGTTTACGGTTCTTTCCGTGGCACTGGGCCTTATACTCGCCAGCCTTCTGAATGTCGGTGTACTCGTTAGCCTATCCCTCTACCTTATCCTCGGCGTCCTCTACTCGACAGAGCCATTCAGACTTAAGAAGCGCTTTATCTTCAAGCAATTGGTCCTAACATTCGGATCTGTCCTCTCAATCTTAGCCGGGGCCTTCGCGGGCGGAGAGATCTCGCCGCTCGTAATCTTCATGACCTTGATGGATTTCGCCATCGTCATCGGTGTGAGCCCCATTATGGATATCCCAGATCTGCTGGGGGACAAGGTTATGGGTATTAAGACAATGCCCGTCGTCATTGGTCCCTCGATAACCGTCCGGCTCGCGATAGCCATGCTTGTAGGCATCGCAGGCGGCAGCATAATGGGGTACCTTGGTCTCGGCCTTAACATTACCCTGCCATTTCTTATAACTTTAATCGCCGGTACCTGGATCTACACCATAATACCTCTCATGAGGAGGTACAACGATATCGCCTTCACGAACATTGTGATTTTCAAGAGAGTGGTGCCACTCTACATGATGATCCAGCTCGTACCGCTAGCAGGCACCCTACTCTGATAGCTTCTTTATGAAAACAGAAGTCTTCTTTGGATTGCATGACTCCCAGATAGAGTTGAAAAGCTTTGTGAACTTCAACGAGGTCCTCTCATCCTCAAGCTTGAAGGCAATGGAGAACTCACCGCCGACGCTTGGGAACTCAAAGAAGCACTTGTGGCTATCGATGATGCAGAAACTAAAGGCTATGTCAGTTTCTCTGAATACCTCGTTTATGTCGGTACCCTCTGATATCTCGAGAATCTTCATGACGAGCTTCGGTGAGAGTATCATCCTGAGCATGTTCATCTTCTTTGATATGGTCTCCTTTGACATTAGACCCCTTATCTCGACGCCCCTGTCTCGAGCCTTGAGGGTCTCGTCGACGACCCAAACGTCGAAGTACCTTGAGGCTAGGAGCATACTCTTCTTCGAAGATGCTATGTCGCGAGCCAGCATTTCGACGAGTGTCTTGTATTCAGAGATCTTGACCGTCTTCTCCTGAGATACTCCGTTGATCATTGAGCCCAGCGTCTTTCCCACGTCGGTGTTCCCGACGATCATTGAGTTGATCTTCTGGCGTTCTTCGTCGGGCAACGCGTCCGACTTCGATAGGTTCATCAGCAACCCTATTTTCTGCTTGTTGTTCACGATGCTCATCAGCGATAGGCCGAGCTTGTGCAGCATCTCACCTATGGGAGTATACACGTAGACCCCGTTTACCTTCTCGAGGACCCCCACGTCTACAAGCTCCTTGAGCCTCGAGTAGTACCTCTTCGGGGTTAAGCCGAGCCCCTTTATCGCCTTGTTGGAGTTACCAATACCTTTCTCTGCGAGCAGGAATATCCTCATCGTGTCGAGGTCCGCGAAGGTGCTGAATATGTCTATGCACTGTTCAAGGGTTTCTGGAGACGGCTCATAGGCCGCTTGAGTATCATCTAAGGTCTCCAATAGGGTATTCAACTCGCCTGAGAATCTGTCCCCATACCAGTTTAAAACCATATTATGTCTTCGAATTTAGTTTATTATTATGAATCGGTGGTACGTATCTTTAATATTGATTATTGTATTTTATGGGTAGAAAATATTGGGATATATGTCTGTAATATAATGCTGTTGATTCATAATCTATTTATTAACGGTGAGGAGGTGTCTCATTCACGTGAATATTGGAGGGAATGAATGAAATTGAGTAAGTTCAAGGATCGGAAGGCCATCAGCCCGGTGATCGCAACAGTGATACTCGTGGCTGTCGCAATAACGATAGCAGTAGCTGTCGCCTACTGGATGGGCGGGATCGCAAGCCAGTATACCAAGTTCGAGAAAGTCGAGATACAGACAGGCTACTCTACGAAGGTCGGCGCGAACTGGAATGTGACCCTAGAGTTGAAAAACAGCGGTACCGCTGACTCCACGTTGAGCAGGGTCTTTGTCAACGACAAGCCTCTTCTTGAGGCCAACTACGGTGCAAGTGCAGTCGTTGCGGGTGCTGTATCGACTGACATCGCATACGCTGGCACAACTCTAACGAGCGGTCAACCTCTTACACGCCACATCTGGATAAGCGGGTCCTATCTTACCTTATCCTCGGGAACAACGGTCAGCATAAAGGTACACAGCGCCGGCGGTATGGACTACATCAAGCTGATCGAGCTGGTCTAAACCCGGCCTTCTTTTCCTTTCTTTTTTAAAAGCTTCCTGGTGACCAGAGAATGGGTCTGATCGACCTTCTACGGAGAAACGGTGCGGACGCCGATCCCCGAGACGTAGGTGTTTTCATCGAAGAACCCGAGGAAGGTTACCAGGTCGTAGATGAGTATCATGTAAAGGAGCCCTTCTCGAAGGTAAGCATATTCAAGTCGGCCAAGCTCGGGGCGGGTCTACACTACTTCTCCATCGAGTATTCCTTGGGGGAAGACGAGTATGAGACCTACCAGAAGATGGTTAAGATCCTAAGCAAGGAGCTCGAGCCCCCGACGGAGGAGGGAGTTGAACCTGAGAAGTACGTCTTCGAGCAGGCCGAGAGGATCGCCGAGAAGTACTATCGTTCTCTCGGGAAGTTCGACCGGATGGGTTGGGAGCGGATCTTCTACTACGTCGTGAGGGACCTGGCAGGGTATGGCCCGCTCGACCCCATCATGAACGACCCCAACATAGAGGACATAAGCTGCAACGGCGTGGACGTGCCTCTCTACGTCTGGCACAGGAAGCACGAGAGCATACCGACGAACATCATGTTCACGAGCGAGCAGACCCTGAACGACTTCATCGTCAAGATGGCGCATAAGAGCAGCAAGCATATCTCCAGCGCTCAGCCTCTACTCGACGGGATGCTCCCGGAGAAGCACAGGCTCGCCGCGACCTTCATGAACGAGGTCTCGACGAAGGGGAGCACGTTCTGCATCAGGAAGTTCAGGGCGGACCCGCTGAGCATAGTCGACCTGATAAAGTTCGGGACCCTGAACGAGAGGATAGCGGCCTACTTCTGGATGCTCCTGGAGAACAAGCTGAGCTTCATGATCATAGGCGGCACCGGTGCAGGCAAGACGAGCACGCTCAACGCGACCCTGAGCCTCATGTCCGGGAACGATAAGATCGTGACGGTCGAGGAGGTCCCGGAGCTCAGCCCGCCCGTCTCCAACTGGACCCAGCTCAACTCCAGGCACAGCTTCCAGTTCGGCACAGAGGCCTCGAAGAGCATAACCCTCTTCGACCTCGTCAAGGTCTGCCTCAGGTACAGGCCGGACTACATCATAGTCGGCGAGGTCCGTGGAGAGGAGGCTTACACCCTCTTCCAAGCCCTAGCCACTGGACACGGCGGCCTATGCACTATGCACGCCGACAGCCTCGACGGGGTCGTCAAGAGGCTAACCTCGCCTCCGATGAACGTCAGCGAGGTCTATATTCCCTTGATGAACAGCGCCCTCCACGTACAGAGGGTGGAGCTGCCCAGCTCGAAGGGCGAGACAATCTTCGGCCGAAGGGTCCGTACAGTTTGGGAGATAGAGGACTTCGACAAGTACAGGGTCGTCGCCACCTGGAACCCGTCCACGGACACCTTCGAGACAAAGATGGAGGATAGCCTGCTCTTCGAGAGAATAGCCCAGAGCAAGGGCATGTCCAAGGAGGAGGTCGTAAGGGAGCTCAACAACAGAGAGGCGTACCTCAAGGAGATCGTGAGAAGCGGCGTCCGCGATCAGAGGGAAGTCACTTTCAAGATATTATCTTACTACATTGACCGTAGGGAGGAAAAGAACGAGCATTCTCGTGAGCCACACAAGAAGTACCGTAAGAAGCGGGCATCGAAAACCGAAACAGACGCTCCACTGATACAAGAGGAGGCCCAACTCCCCGAGATAGCGGTCAGGGAGGTGGAGCCCAAGGCTTGAACATGCGTGACATCTGCTACGCCTATTTCTCTTGGCTAGGGAACGGCCTCGCGAGGGTCTTCAAGGGCGCCGAGAAAGACCTAGACGCCGCATACATGAAGGTTCATCCCGAGGTCTACTTCAGCGTAGTCGGGTTCACAGCCTTCGTAGCCCTGACCATGCCGGTAGCCTTAGCCGTTCTATGGTTCCTGGGCCTGTGGCCTTCACTGCCCTTCCTGCCGGGGAATGGCTTCATAATCATCCCGCTCTCCGCCTTGGCCCCGATCGCGATAATAATGTTAGGAGTCATCGCCCCGAAGACGGCGGCCTCGAACAGGATCTCGGGGCTGAAGACCGAGATACCCTACGCCTCGATGTACATCAGCGTCATGGCGAGCGGCGGCCTCTCGCCCTACGAGAGCCTGTTGAGGATGAGGAACATGGACCTGCTGCCTAACATGCAGAAGGAGGTCGCGAGGATCGAGACCATCGTAATGTCGACGGGCGCCGACCCAGTGACGGCGATGGAGAAAGCGGCGAGGGAGGTGAGCATCACCGAGTACAAGGAGCTCCTCCTCGGCTACGCCTCGACTGTTAGGACCGGCGGGGACACCCTCCACTACCTCTACAACCAGACTGAGGGGATGTTCAAGAACCTCTCGTCGAGGGCTAAGGCGGTGGGGGAGAACATGGGGATGCTGATGGAGACCTACACCATCGTGGGCATACTCGGCGTCCTCGGCATATTCCTGATCTTCGTCATAGGCATCAGCCTCCCTGCTGCTGGAGTTAACATCACGCCCTTCCAGTTCTTTGCCTTCTCATTCGCCTTCATGCCCTTCATGTCCTTCGTCTTCATATACGCGGGGGACGCTGGGCAGATGAGTTACCCGATCTCCAACTGGAAGACCTACCTCTACACCCTGGCCTTCGCCCCGATAGGCATATTCGCGGGGACCCAGATAGCCCTGCCCTTCTTCAGCCCGGAATTCAAGTTAATACCTCAGGGGGTCGAATTGGTGGTGTTTATCAGGAAGTCTCTCGGCTTCGCCGAGGGGACCGAGGCGGCGATCGGCGTATCAATCATGCTCATACTGATCGCCCTGCCAGGGTACGTCGCCGACTTCATGCTCGTCGGCAGGGACAGGAGCATCCAGAACGGCATCATCCAGTTCCTCCGCGACCTCGTCGAGACCAGGAAGAGCGGGCTGAGCCCTGAGAGGTGCATAGACGCCCTCTCTGGACGCGACTATAAGGCGTTCTCGAAGCACCTCGAGACGATAAACATGAAGATAAACTGGGGATACCCCATCCGCCAGATATACGATGAGTTCAAGCACAACATCAGGAACTGGCTCGCCCTCGTCAACATCTACCTCCTAATAGACACCCTCGAGATCGGCGGAGGGAGCGTCGAGAGCCTCGAGTCGCTGGCGAGCTTCGCGGAGTCGTCTAAGAGGCTCGAGGACGAGAAGAGGGGTCTACTGATGCCGCTGATGGTCGTGCCGTACATAGGCGCCGCCATCCTGACGGGGACGACCGTGATGTTCCTCTCATTCTTCTCCGGCATGTCGGGGCTGGGAGTGTCGGTGGCCGCCATTGAACTATACAAGACCCTCCTGACTCCCCTAGCGCTCCATTCCTTCATGCTGGGCCTCGTGACGGGCAAGATTACTTCCGGGAGAGTATCCGCGGGGTTCAAGCACGCCATCTTCTTGACCCTGATAGCGTTGGGAGGCATCTGGGCGGTGGCCTATATGGGGACAGGAGGGCTGTTCGTAGCTTGAAACAAGGAAGCTCGCTTAGGAATAGACGCGGTATGTCGCCGGTGATAGCGACAATAATTTTGTCCGCTGCAGTCATCACGATAGGTGGTGCAGTTTGGTCTTATGCTCAGGGCGCGTCGACTGTGATAGCGACGGGTTACGTCAACGATACGTTGACCATAATGCGGGAGGTCACCGAGCGGTTCACCGTCGAGCACGTCAGCAACGACACTGCACGTACACCGCTGTACGTGTGGGTCTACAACTACGGCGACGTAGACATAACCATCGATGTCTACGCCAACGTCACGAGCAGCGGCATGTACAGCACGGATACCAATAACCCACTGAAGATCGAGGCCGGAGGTTTCGCCAAGGCCACCATCACCATATCGGCCGTCAGCGGCGACAAGGTGGCGATAAAGGTTCACAGTAGGAGGCAGAACAATGCGTACTACACGTACTACATACCTTAGACGCCGGAGGGGTGTCTCGACTATCCTCGGGACCCTAATTTTCATAGGGATATTGTTCACAGCGGTCATCCCCATGTTCCTCGTGATGAAGCAGGCTGACAACATCTATACCCAGAACGTGCACGAGATGGAGATTAGCGATCAAGACCGAGCAAGAGAAGACATCAAATCCTATGTCTACCCTCTCAACGCTACTTCTAATGACATCTACGTCAAAGTCGCCAATACCGGCGTGCTGCCTGTGGAGATCGTTAGAGTGTGGATTAACGATATCAACTACTCTCAAACTACCCTTGTTGCTTCGCAGGATACCCAAGTTATAGGGCCGATTACAATCACACCTCAAAACGGTAGTAACATAGTGACTTTGACGACTAAAAGGGGGAACTGTTTCGGGCCCACCACGGAAACCCTCTACTACGACTTTAACGACGGATACTGGTTCACGCCCTCTCTCGGCATCCATATCATAGTAATCAACGTACAGGGAAAGTACAAAATCTGGGTCCATAACTCGACTTGCCCGCTCCCTTGGAATGTGAATGGACAAATCCTAGCATACGACACTGATACTAATGCGTTGGACCATGGCGAAATAGAATGTACCCAACTAATTGATGCTTTGCCAAATGGGCTCCCGCACGACTACACGGTAGTTGTGCAGAAAAAGGTTGGAAATGATTATAAAAACGTTCGAGGCACACCAGTCCCGGTAGTGGTTGTCTGGCCCGGAGGGTCGCCCGTAATTAGCGTGATAGTGGATGGGCGAGGTACCTAGGCGAAGGACCCAGATGAACCGTCTTTATCTTAAACAAAAAATCATTTTTTTATTCAAAGGTCTGTTGAATAATTAATGTTCTTTCTTTTTTTCTAATATACCTTGAATAATTCATTTTTATATCATATATCACTGTTTCATAAATCCTTTATTAGCTCTAAACCCCTTTCACATGAATCTAGCGGGTATCATAGGCTATGTCTGGCACGCGGTGTGTTTCCCAAGCCCTTAGAGGGGTACTCCTCCTGTCCCTGCTCCTGAACGTCGGAGGCTTACTTGCACTTACAGAGCATTCGACGATACCCTCAGTTTTCGGCGCCCAGTCGTATGTGATCGATAAGCCTTGGGAGCCGCTCTTCATCGGCAACGGCACCATCCCGGCGGGGGACAAGATGGTTGTCACATGCACCCTCCAGGCCGGGAAGAGGTACCACGTATTCCTCGTAGGCGACTACGTGAACGAGGCTAACCCTCAGACCGACTACGATATATTCGTTTACCCGCCGAGCGGTCCGCAGACCACTCACACCGAGGCGACTGGGATGCCCGAGCAGGTGGCGAACGACGCCGCCCACCAGTTCTACGTCGCCCGGAGCTCTGGGACGTATAGATTCGAGATACACAACGACCCGGAGGACACAAAGAACGGGATGGATGAACCCGCCGTCTTCATGGTGATTGAGCACATCGATACCGACAAGAGGTTAAGCACCTCGCTCATGGGCAGGCTCCTGCCGAGCGACCCCCAGAACCCTGCGAGCACCTGGGCTTGTGAGTTCACCACGCCGGCGAGCAACTTCACTGTCTACGTCGACACCCCGGACGCCATCGACATGTTCGAGGCGAGGGTCTACCCGATGGCGAACCCCGGCACGACGGGCTACGAGATATGGGGGGTGCCGACCCCGAACGGCGACCTGCTGAACGGCACCGTCGAGGGCGGCTACGGCGGCTTCAACACCACGATCGGAGGTTACAGGCCTGCGAGCCTGACGGCGAGCTGCGAGCACATGGGCGAGAAGATGAAGATAAACGTCAGCGGCCTCGGGAGCAGCAACAGCACCTCGGCGTCGCTCGGCGTCTCATACTTCCTCGTCCTCATAGCCGAGTACTCTAGGGGGGGCCCGAGCGCTGTTCCATTCTACATAAGGACCGATACGACGAAGCCGGTCATCAACATGACCTCCCCCGGTGGCAGGGTTTACGCGGAGAGGATCGTCGAGTTCGGGTGTAACGTCTCCTCGCCGAGGTCAATCGATAGGGTCTGGCTGGACTTCACCGTAAACGGCAAACCCACCGTGTACAGCTACAAGCTCAGCCCAGAGGAGGGTCACTACTCGGTCGACGTCCCATCCTTCATGGGCGGTGATATGGTCAACTACACCGTCTACGCCGAGGACGAGATAGGGAACGTCGGTAACTTCACGTCGAACTTCCTGGCGAAGCGGGAGAGCGTCGTCGAGTGCACGCTGTCCAAGCCTTCCTATAGCGCAGGTGACAAGGTAGAGGTCTCGGGCACCTCGAGCCTCGGAGGGAAGAAGATAAGGCTCGATTACACGACGAAAACGAAGGTCCAGAGCTTCGAGGTTGAGACCGACAACCTCGGTTCATTCAGTCACGCCTTCGAGCCGAAGGAGACGGGGGACTGGGAAGTTCAGGCCGTCTTCAAGGGCGACGGTGAGGATCACGAAGCGAAGAGCCCGTCGGTCAAGTTCAACGTCGCGCCTATTAAGAGGGTGGTCACATGCGACGTGGGCGGCGTCGAGGCGAAGAAGGGTAAGCCCCTGACGGTGACGGGCAGGGTTGCGCCTGGGGTCGGCGGTGTCCCCGTGGAGGTGATATTCTCCTCCTCCTCAGGCTACCTGGCACAGAACGTCGTCACCAGCTCTGACGGCAGCTACTCTGCCTCGGTGACCCTCGAGGAGACGGGCCCGTGGGAAATATTGGCGAGGGCGGGCGGGGACTGGCGCTACCTCTCGTCGAGCAGCCCCCTCAGCAAGATCGAGGTCATACCCCTAACACCCATAGAGTTGGCCTTCGTGGTCCTCGCGACCATGGCGATGCCGCCCTACGTTTACGCAGTGTCCTTGGCGGCTGTACTCGTGGCTGGGGTGGTCGTCTGGAGGAAGTGGGGGTTCATCTCGGCCCATCTGCCGAAGCCTCTCCTAAACCTCGCCTCGAAGCTGTTGAGGTCCTCTAAAAAGGGGAACAGCAAAACTAACGGGAAGTCGGGCGCCTCCGACCGCGAGAGGTACAGGCGTCAGGAGTAGCCCTTTTTCATTTTAGGTGCTCGGCGAACTCCTTGCCCCAGGCCCTGCAGTCGGCGAGGGTCTTCGCCTGGATCACCTTGAAGTCGGTGTCTACCTTAACGCAGACCTCGTCGTGGACCTTGTAGCCGATGGCCTGAATGTAACCCTTCAGTCTCTCCTCCATCACCCAGGCGCCGTCGTAGCCGTAGCTGCCGAAGACCCCGGCCTTCTTCCCGGCGACCTTCATCTTCTTGAGCTTCACATAGCTCTCGACGTGCTCGAGGAAGTCCTTCATCTCGTTGGTGACGTCGGCGTAACGTGTAGGGGAGCCGAATGCGACCCCGTCGGCCTCGGCTAGGAGGCTCAGCGGGAATCTTTCTCCGACCTTCTTCACCTCGGCTTTGACGCCCTGAACCTGGCTGGCCCCCTCGGCTATCGCCTTGGCCATCTTCTCGGTGTTTCCCGTCTTACTATCGTAGACAATAACGATCTTCATCGCTTCATTCTTCCTTTCACCGGTTTTTACCGGTGCATGGATTCATCCTTTTCCGGCGGATTATATATACGTTGCCCAGTAGCTGGTGTATTGAACGGTGTTCCTTTGAGGCTGGGTGAGGTCAGGTGCAGGGGCATCCTGAACCACAGCGGCATAGGCGGCATGGACTACGCCGTGAACCCCTACCTCGGCTGCGGCCACGCCTGCGCCTACTGCTACGCCAGGTTCATGACCCGCTTCGGCCACGCGGGCGAGGAGTGGGGAAGCTTCGTCGACGCCAAGGTGAACGCCCTCGACAGGCTCAGGGAGGAGGCGCCGAGGAAGAGGAGGGGCAGGGTGCTCCTCAGCAGCGTCACCGACCCCTATCAGCCCCTGGAGAGGAAGTACGGGTTAACGCGGGGCGCCCTGGGCATCCTTTCCGAGTATGGTTACTCGATCGACATCCTCACGAAGTCCGACCTGGTCCTCCGAGACCTTGACCTCTTGACGAAGATGGACGATGTCGAGGTGGGGCTGACGATAACGAGCCTCGACGACGGGGTTAGGCGGGTTTTCGAGCCCGGCGCCTCGACGGTTCAGGCGAGGCTCGACGCCCTGAAGGTCCTAAGCGATGTTGGGATCGGCACCTATTCGTTCATCGGGCCGCTCCTGCCCTACCTTAGCGAGGAGAACCTCGGGGGCCTCCTCGACCTCCTCGCTGACAGGGTGGGCAGGCTGGTCGTGGATCGGCTGAACATAAAGTGCGGGAACATGCCGGTGATAAGACGTGTCCTCGACGCCCATTACCCAGACCTCATGCCCCTCTTCGAGTCTGCCCTGGGGGATGGCTCCGGCTACTACCAGGCGCTGAGGAGGAGGATCGCCGAGATGTGCAGGGAGAGGTCGATCCCCGTCGACCTCGTCTTCTGAGAGGTATCACTATTTCGTGTTTTTTGTATGAAATAGTTGCATTTTTGTGAGGATCGAAATCGGAGTGGCGTCGTTTCTGAGCGCCCTCCCTTGAAAGCGGTCTTTTCCTGAGCGATTAGGGGGACCCCCTATGTTTTTTCAGGGGCTATTTGATTGAGAACTGGCATACTGGACGATTTTTTCCCTAGAAAACACCCACGTATGGGAATAGACTCGTTGTGAGAGGGGTTGGTCAGCGGCTTTTCTCGACGAGCTCCGCGACCCTCTTCTTGGCGTCCCTCAGCACGTCCTTGCCGTGGGTGTAGAGGAGGGCGTCGAAGTCGTAGTCGAGGAGCCTCCTGATCCCCTTAGTCGCCTGCTTCACGTCGAGGCAGTACCTCTCGGGCGGGGGCATCAGGTTACCCTCGGCGTCGCCGAAGACGGTGTCGCCGGCGATCATCGCCCGCTTCCTGGGCAGATAGTAGCAGGCGTTCCCCTCCGAGTGGCCGGGGATGTGGATGACCTCGATGCCTCCGCAGAATGGGAGCGCCTCGCCGTCCTCGAGCCCCTCGACCTTGACGCCGACCGCCTTCTCTATCAGGGGCGCCTCGAGCTTATGGGCTTTGATAGGGGCGCCCGTCAGCTCCCTCACCTTGGGCAGGTTCTTGACGTGGTCGCCGTGCTTGTGTGTGATGAGGACGAGCTTCACGTCCTTCCAGCCCTTGCCGAAGGAGGAGAGCTCGGACGTGATCCTGTCCACGGCGTCGGGCTTCATCCCGGCGTCGACGACCACCACGCCCTCCCTGCAGTTCAGCAGCCAGGTTTCCAGTGAGTGATCCTTCGCCTCCGAATGATCCATACTATAGACATCTTTGAGAACTTCCACCATGGTGATTACCATTAGGTTTAGGGGTCGATCACCTAGATAAGACCTGATTATATAGATTTTGACCGGTGGGTCGTGTATCTTAAGTATATAGTGTAGTTGAAACTTACATCATGAGTAAGGTCTGCCATACGTGTGGCAAGCCCGTGGGTTTCTTCGGCAAGGTCTGGCACGCCGGAGACTTGTACCATAGCAGCTGCTTTGAGGGGGTCAAACCCGGATTAATGTGCCCCGTCTGCGGTGACCTCCGCGTCTCCTTCGAGGGGGAGGGCGGAGGATTAGGCTGCATACGGTGCAAACGTGAGGGGAGGGATGAGCTCTCCTTCAACATCGCGCCCAAATTCGAAGTCAAGATCGGCAGATACGTCTCACACGAGTGCATCGATACATCGACGAGAGATAAGTCGAGTACCGAGATTCATCTTAAATGGGAGGTCTTCCAGCCCCCGGAGGCTACCGAGGGGGAGGAGCTGATAAACTTAGATGTTCCGGGGAAGGGCTTCAAGAACGAGGCGCTCAGCGAGGTGAGGCAGGGCGACATTATATCTCTAGCAATTCGAACGGATGAGGGAAGGCCGGGCCCGTATCATTTCAGGAACCTTACCACGGGCCTCGACTACCCGCTGCATATGCCGATCTTAGTAGCGTTCCTCAAGCACGGTGATCACGGGACCATACAAGTCTGGCAATGGTCAAAGCCCCACTCAAAGGAGCTGGGCGCCGCCTTGGAGGCGGCCACCACAAACCTGCAGGCCCCCGTCTCTGAGGCGCTCCAAGCCTCGCGGGCAGTGAGGGAACGCCTCCGCGGGGTCGCGAGCCTCATCAAGATATACGTGGTACTGTTCCGAAGCGAGCTAGACAGGCTGATCTACGCGGAGAGCGCGAGGACCGCCTTCGGCTACAGCCCGGGCGCCACGATCGTCGGGGTAACTCCGAGCGACGAGGCGTTCGCGAGGGAGGCCGTCAAGGTCGTGTGCGGCGACATCTACTCGATGAACCCGTCGCCCGAGGTCAAGATAGAGAGAGACGACGGCTCCAATGTGCTATTCAATCCCAGCTCCCAGATGGAGAGCTACGCGGTCGATTTCCTCAGGAAGAAGATCTCCAGGGGCGAGGACCCAGACTACTTCTTGTACGCTATGTACAATGTGCAGGCGACGATGTCTACCGATCGATTATCTGGAGACTACGCGATAGTCATCAACATCCGGAAAACATGGTGAGATTATGCCCAGAGGCTAAAAAGTAGGCGAGGCTATTCTCTGATCCTCAAGTAGGCGGGGACGGCAAAGTCGTACTGGATTTCCGGTATCAAGAGGAACTTGACGTGGCTTAGATCGATGTCCCTGCCGGAGCCGAAGGCGATGTAAGGCAAAGAAGCCAGTGTGCCCACGGTGTCGGGCTTCACCTCGGCATCGACGACCACCACGCCCTCCTTGCAGTTCAGTGCCCAGGTCTCCGGAGAGTGGTCTTTGGCTTCGGAGTGGTCGGAACTAAAGGCGCCCTTCGAGATTTCAATCATCGGACTCCCCACATACTAAATCTCATTTTGCCCATGGAACCTCGATGGTTTATGCTTTTTTCTGAGCCATTAGAGGGGAAAATTATGCTCCTAGATGAGGCGGTTATAGTTTACCGTGTCTGGATGGCTTCAACGAGAGGGTGTCTCAAAGCGTATTCGTTAATACTGTGCTAGTAACTAAGCATGTTAAATTTTTTGGTCGGTTTGTTATCTATTGAAGAGTTCCTTTTGAATACCCATAATTTTCCTTTCACTGATATAACGCAAATTCATAGTTCAAAAATATTCTAATTTAAACTATCATTTAATCGTTCAGAAATTTTCTAAAAAAAATATTGCAAAAATATGAGAATGCAGTGACGGGTCCTGAGACGAAAAAGACTCGTATGGTTATGCCTGAAATGAAACGCCTATCCAATGTGTGCCCGTTTCTATATTCAGGTGTTTAAGAATGGTAGATTCATTCAATAAAAGATGGGAGAAGGGCGATGAACCATCCCTTGCCACAAGGGTCAGGGAGACTGTTCGCTCGCCTGGCCCCCTCAAGCCACGCATAGACGCCGCGGCAAAACACGTTGAACATCAGATACAGATGCTGGATAAGACGTCCGCTCGTTTCAGTGAGCGTGACAAGTCGATCTTCAACAAGGTCGTTGACGCATACACGAAGCACGACTCGGCCCACGCCAACGTTTACGCCAACGAGCTCGCGGAGATCCGGAGAATGGAGAAGGTGACGATGAGCGCGAGGTTAGCTCTGGATCAGATCGTTCTCAGGCTCCAGACCGTCAGCGAGCTCGGCGACGTGGCTCATGCTCTGCTGCCCGTGATCGGTGTGGTACGCGACGTCAAGAACGGCATGTCCTCCGTATCCCCACAGATCGCTAAGGAGCTAGGAGATATCAGTAACATGCTGAGTGGGATCGTACTTGATGCCGGCGCTGTCACTGGGATGAGCATAAACTTCGAATCATCGAACGAAGACGCTCAGAAGATCATGATGGAGGCGGCGGCGGTCGCGGAGCACCGGATGAAGGACACATTCCCCGAGCTACCCAGCAAGGCCTCTGTCGATCAGCCTCTCACGGACAGAACGTAGGCGATGCGTAGAGCATCTCCTCATCTAATTTTTTTTATATAAACATCAGAAGCAAAATTGAATGGTTCAGTGACGCGCATAAACACCGATCCTTCAATGGACGCATCCAACTCTACGCCACCTTTTTACCAAAGCCTCTACACATGAGAACGAATAGACATGAGCGGCGATCGACGTAAGTTGAACCTGAGAGAGGACTGGCCCGTGACGCTCCTCTTTTGCTTCTTCTTCATCGGCTTAGCCGTGTCTATGTACGACTTCATCGTTCTTCAGGGACTCCACATCCAGTTAAACCCGACATCCTTAGTAGGGGTCGCATTAGTTATCCTCGGAGGCTCTTTAAGGTCCGTCAGCAAGCTGACGCTTAAGAGAGCGGGCTTCGGGCTTGTGAACAGTGCGCGTCTACGCGTCATTGAGAAACAAAGGCTCGTCACTGATGGCATATACAGGCACATCAGGCATCCTCTCTACCTCGGGGAAATTATGCGGAACATAGGCTTCACCCTCGTAGTGTCTAGCCTATATGGTTTGATACCGATGCTCTTGTGCAGCGCCTTGCTGCTTTTCAGGATAGGCATCGAGGAGAGGATGCTCGTGGAAGAATTCGGGGCGGAGTACGAGGAATACATGAGAAGGACGAAGAAACTCATCCCTTACGTCTATTAGGGAAACAGCGTAACACAATAATTTGCGTACGAGTACAGGATGCCCGCCGAACAGTCAATCAAAAATTACTTTGATCGAGCGCGCGATATGCTAAGTCAGTTCTTTGTGATTAGATGATCTAGTGGTTCCACATTCGGTGCGCTCTCATTGATTGATTATAATCACCGATAATCGTCTAGGTCCCGGTCTCTATCTTCTTCCTCATCTTCTTCGCGCTCTTCCTCTTCTTTTTCCGTTTCTTCTCCTTCGTGTTCTTTCTCGCGTTCCTCCTCGTGCTCGGCTTCAAGTTTTTCCTTTTCTTTCTCTGAGCAGTTGATGCAGATCTTGTCCTTCGGTGAACCATCGTTTTCGCAAAACTTAACGCCGCAAGTTCTGCATTGGTACAACTTGTCTACTTGTGCTCCACATACGCCACATTCTGGCATAATTAGTGATCTGAATCCTTCCACTTTAACTATTCTTTGGCTTGGTCGTTGTTCCGTTTTGGTTTGGGGATAAAATTATGGCCCCAAACCCCTGTCTTTTCCTTCATCTTATTTTATTTATTCCTTTTTTCATATTCTTTTCTTTCTTTCTCTCTTTCCATTACTACGTATATCACATATCATATATACCACACACAAGAAACAGAGAAGTATCAGATGGAGCTAAAGATAAGATTATGGCTTAAGTCAGTCTATTTTGTAGGTTAGTCGTTTTAAAAATGGATTTTAGTAGTTCATCTTTAAAAAAAAGAGATGGTTAGATGGGGGGCGCGCCTCACGGATAGTTTTTCTCATAGTATTTTATGATGGAGTGAGTCATTTTGTCGCCCATTCCACCGGCCTCACTGAAGGTTTTATAAACGTCATCCAGCGTTTCGGCTTCGATCATAGCAACGAAGTTCCATTTGTCTTGGTGAGGCGACCAGATTCCCAAGAACTTTGTTCCCTTTTTCTTGCATGCTGCTTCTAATTTTTTTCCGTATTCTTTAACGGAATCTCTGGAGCCTACCCAATCGAAGTATACATGCCCAATCATTTCTCTTACCTCGAGTTATTCACTGATTTCTTACTTTTTTGTATATTTAAAGCTGATCTTAGGAGTTGTGTGCGCACACTCTCTACCTAGAATTGGAAAAAATGGGGGACGAGGAGACATTTATCAAGCTCGATAATCAGGTCAGTCAACTGGACCTCGGGTAATCTTACTATGTTTCTCCAATACATCGAACACTTTCGCTTCAACACTGCTGAACGCCGGGTTCTTCGACACAGCAGCAACAATTGGTCCCTTGAGGTATGCTTGAACTGACGTATCATCCTTAAACAGATAGATGCCGCCTGCTGTTTTATCTGCCTCGTTCATGAGCCAAACTTTCCATAGGAGACCTTTGACATCTGCGATGGATTGAGCTGCCGGAAAGTAGGCATCCGCAAAGTCGACTTTGGGATTTTTGCACTTCACATTTATCTGTAGGATCTTTTTAACCAATCAAATCTCTCCGTTTTTTAGGCACATTTAATGAGGTTTTGTTCTATTTAACAATGACTGCGCGCACTGTCGTCACGCGCGCTCGGTTTGGGTTGGGGGGATAAGATTATGGCTTAAACCCAAACCCTCATCTAGCGCGCGTCCAGAAAATCGAGCATGATGATGTATCCTAAAGTTTATGTTGAAATTCAATAAGTACAGGTAATGAGCGAAATTGTCCAAGTTGTCCAATGAATTATGTGTTGATGAGAAGATATTGTGGAGTGGAAAACCATTGAAGCCACGATATCATCTGACGAGGCTTTGGGGGCCGTTTACGGTGTTTATGTTCTTCAGCGCATTTATTCTCGTCACCACTCGCTCGATCGATACATTAGTCTCGTTTTTTCCCTTAATATTGGGCAGCGTGTTACTATTCGTTTTCTTTTTGTACATTTTGCCAGTCATCACACCTCTCAATGTGGACTACATGATCACGAACAAGAGGATACTGACGCGTTATGGAGTGCACATCACGCTTTTTGATTTGACCCGTGTCCAGGAAGCCTATGTTATAGTTGGCTATATTGACAGGGTGCTGGGAACAGGAAGCATCTACATCTCTACTGACAGTGATACTGGTGTTATCGAGTGTGTGAGGAACCCAGACGCGGTGCTGGAGTTGGTTCGAGCGCGCGCTAACGTCTGATGCGCGAAGGGCGGTGAGGTAAAAAAGGCGACTAAATTTTTGCGCGCGTGTATTGTGAAGGGTTTGGGTTTGGGGATAAAATTATGGCCCTCTAAAAAAAACATTCTCTTCTATTTCGATTTTCTTTTTTCCACTCTTACGCGCACATCACTTCCTATTTAAAGATGAGCGCACGAGAGAGAGAGATAAGGTTCCTCTGGTGTCCTCTTAACTAGTTTGTTGTCGCTGTGACTGGCCTCTTTTACGTGTATATATGGGAGTGTAATGGTTTTTAATTTTGGAAATAATATAAGTCTAGGGGAAGACCTTGAGTGAAAAAACTAGCACACATATGGAGATAGATGTCAGAAACTACAGGACCGGCCAGCCTATCCACTTTAAGATAAATTTGGGTAAAGTTACACTTCCACATCACTTAGATCTCGTTATCCCTCCGTACATGTACAGCGTGGAGTTCGCTGAGCGCGCCATCGACGGCGACAGATCTTATGGCGGGTTGAACTACTATGCTGCGAAGGAGCTGAGGATGTCCTTTGAATACCCACCTAATGTCGTTGTTGTGGCTAAACAAACTACTGGAGAACCGTCGAACCGGGAGGACAAGCTTGAATCCACGATCGCCCATGAGATAATAGAAGCTGAGCTTATGAAAACGGGGTTACCATATCATATTGCCCACATGTACGCGATGGAATATGAGAAGGGAGTGTACAAAGATTGAGCGGGAAATAGGACGCGCGAAAGGAAGAGCGTCGAGCTGGGTCGATTCATTGAGGCGCAGATCCCAGAGATCCCAAGTGGAGAACACTGAGGAGAGGCTGGGAGACCAGCTCAGAGAGCGGAAGTCTCCATAATCGCCGCGTGCCTCTTGAGCTACCTTCTCGGTGCAGACCTGAGATCAGTATGAGTCCGGCCCTCCTCGAGGCCTCGATGAGCTGCTTGCTCTGGTAGGGAAAAGACCAGGTCAGCCTGTCTCAACCCTTAATTTTCCATTAAACCGGAAATAAGCGGGGGAAAATCACAAAATCAATTATTCAGCTGGGAGGCATTCAAGCAGGTTTCCCTAAGCCCTTCTCCATTATCTCGACCGTGTGGCCGTCAGGGTCCTTGAAGAAGGCGATGTGGCTCCCATCCGCCATGGTGACCTTCCTGAGCTCCAACCCCATCCCCTCCATCTTCCTCACCTTGCCCTCCCAGTCGTCGACGTGGAGAGCTAGGTGGCTCCAGTTGCCCTCCGGCGCCTTTCCGGGCGAGCCGGGGCGCTGGACGAGCTCAAGGAACCCGCCGCCGATGTCAACCACAGCGATCTTCGCCTCCCCGGAGCCAAACTCGCGAACAACCTTCCAGCCGAAGACCTGCTTGTAGAATGAGAGGCTCTTGCTCAGGTCCTTGACGTAGACGCCGACGTGATCTAGGTTAGTCATTTCTTCTTCTCACTCAGTATGGCTATCCTCGCCGCCGCGAGCCTCGCGACCGGTATCCTGAAGGGGCTGCAGCTGACGTAGTCTAGCCCCGCCTCGTGGAAGAAGTAGATGCTCTCAGGGTCGCCGCCGTGCTCACCGCAGATCCCTATCTTGATCTTCGGGTTCGCCTTACGCGCCTTCTCGACGCAGATCTTCACCAGCTGGCCTACCCCCTTCTTGTCGAGGGTCTGGAACGGGTCGTCTTCCAGGATCTTCTTCTCAATGTATATCGGCAGGAATGTGCCCTGGGCGTCGTCGCGGCTAAGCCCCATCCCCGTCTGGGTGAGGTCGTTTGTGCCGAAGCTGAAGAAGTCGCACTCCTTCGCCATCTCGTCCGCCGTCAGAGCCGCGCGGGGCATCTCGATCATGGTTCCGTACTTGTAGGGGATCTTGAAGCCGTACTTCTTCGATACCTTTTCATGTGCCTTGACGACGAGGGGCTTGATGAAGGCGAGCTCCTTCCACGTGATGGTGCCAGGGATCATGATCTCAGGCCTCGGGTCGTAGCCCTCCTTCTTCAGCTCAGATGCAGCCTCGAAGATCGCCTCAGCCTGTGTCTCGTATATCTCTGGGTAGAGGATGCCTACCCTGCAGGCGCGTGTGCCGATCATGGGGTTCGCCTCCTGTATCCTGCGGACCTTGGCGAGGATGACGTGCTGCTCCCCGAGCTCCTTCTCCGAGGCGCCGGCCTTCTCCATCTCGTAGATCTTCGTCAGCATCTCCGCCTCGTGGGGCATGAACTCGTGGAGCGGCGGGTCGAGGAGCCTGATCTCCACCGGTTTGCCATCCATCGACCTGAGCAGCCCCGTGAAGTCCCCCTTCTGGAGCGGCAGCAGCTTATCAAGAGACTTCTTGCGGGCCTCCTTCGTCTCCGCCATGATCATCTCCCTGACCAGGGCGACCCGCTCGACGCCCAGGAACATGCGCTCGGTCCTGGCTAGGCCGATTCCCTCGGCGCCGTTCTCGTTCGCCTTGGCGCCGTCCTTCTCATCGTTGGCGTTCGCCCAGACACCCAGCCTCCTGTGCCTGTCAGCCCAGCTCAGCAGGGTGGCGACCTCTCCACCGATCTTCGGGTCCACGAAGGCGACCTCGCCGACGAAGACCTCTGCCGTGAGGCCGTCTATGGTGATGATGTCGCCCTTCTTGACCAGGGCTCCGCCGGCGGTGAACTCCTCATTGTCGAGGTCGATGCGCAGGGCCTCGCAGCCCACGATTGCGGGCTTACCGATCCCTCTGGCGACGATGGCGGCGTGGCTGGTCATCCCTCCGCGGCTCGTCAGT
>Ga0315288_10002143_pt1 | contig 25548 bp, 43 predicted proteins | sample YL17G11_20_MG_FD_203454 | JGI IMG/M metagenome (GOLD analysis project Ga0315288, IMG submission 203454) | Sediment microbial communities from Yellowstone Lake, YNP, Wyoming, USA - YL17G11_20 | ecosystem: Environmental > Aquatic > Freshwater > Lake > Sediment | place: USA: Wyoming | collected... | reverse complement strand
ACGCCCAAGTCTCAGCCCCCCGCTTGTCGGAGAACGCTCGATTCACGAGCGCGTATTGAAACCCCTTGCGAAGGCCGCAGTGCACTATCGCAAAGACGACTCAGAGCCTCCGACGGGACTCTGTGACTTGTAACAACATCCATGTCCCACACCCACCCCGCTTTCTTGCCGGAGTATGAGCGGGCTCCGTGGCTTGCGACAGCTGTCAACGGTCCTCAAACCATGCGTCAACCCCGTCGTATCTCGGCGAGCATTGAAACCGGACTTCGGCACGGATGATCACTTGGCAAATCCACGTCGGAGCCACAAGGCTCCGCGGCTTACGACGCGTAACAGTTATCGCATGGGGAATGACGAACCCGGAGCTTAGGCTCCGAGGCTTGAAAAAAGCATGCTTTCTTCAGCAAAATAAATCTCGCTGCGCCGAAGCCTTTGGCTCCGTGGATTGAAACTATGTACCACCTTAGGCGAAAAGTATCGGCTTGCTTGTGTAAACTATCAAGACCACATCGTACCATGCCACGCAGGAGGACTCATGTCACAAGCAAGCGGGATCATGAAGGAATTGGAAAAGCTCGTACGGTCGGTCGTCCGGGACGAGATCTCCAAGTCCAAAAAAGAACTCACCCCGGCCCAGAAGGCCTGGAAGACCAGGCGCCAAAGGGCTGCCAAGAGCGGGAACCTGTCATGACGGACACAGAGCGCAAGCTCCTGGCGCTCTGCGCAAAGCTCGGTCAGACGCAGGTCCTAAACGGTAGGTGTTCAGACGGGATGGACTCTTCAGACGACTTCGAATCGTTCAAGGAAGCCCATAACCACTCAGGGAAGACACGCGATCTCCTGCTCGACATCCAGAACGGAGTAGGGCAGGTCGCTAGGCAGTACTGGGAAGAGCTGTCGGAGGACGGTCCAACCCGGGTGGAGACGTCCATCGCGTCCTCATTCGAGGCGATTGTCGAAGAACTCCAGGAGATTGGCAAGGGCTGACTCCTGTGGATTGAAACGTCGCATACGAGCCAAGCGTAATACGGTCGCGCACGGGCCAGGGGCCCGAGGTTTGAAATATGGCTCCACGAGGGTCGATGCTCGATACCCTGCAAACGGGGTCCTCCAGGCTCCGCGACTTACAACAGGTACAACTCCCCGAATCCACGCACGAGAAGACGGCCGGAGCGAAAGCTCCGTGGATTGAAACACCAGTCAGATGTGACAATAGTCAGCCAGTACCGTTCCCCATGTTCACGGCAGGAGAGCTCGTCGCACACGCGTTTGGGGACTACGTCCTTCAGAGCGACTGGATGGCCACGGCGAAGACGAAGAAGTTTGCGGCGGCTCTGGCACACGTCGTGAGCTACACACTCTGCTTCGTCCCGCTCGCGTGCACGTGGACGAACCTCGGATGGAGCCCGTCCACATGGCTTCCGGCCTCCGTGAAGTGGCTCGCACTCCTCTTCATCCTCGTCACGCACTTCATCATCGACCGCTGGCGCCTTGCCCGCTACGTGTGCTGGGCGAAGAACTTCCTCGCCCCGCGCTACATCGAGGTCCTCCACCCGGAGGGTCACCCGGAGGCCGGAAAGACGAAGGGCTGGATTCGGAACGCGCCCTGGTCCGAGTGCTCAGGGACCGGCTATGACGCGAGCAAGCCGCCGTGGATGGCGGTCTGGCTCATGATCATCGCCGACAATTGTTTCCATGTCCTTTGTAATGCGATGGCCTTGGCCTGGCTCTAAGAGTCCCACGTCGACGGGAACAGGCTTTCGAACTCCTCGCGGTAGACCGACTCCAGAACCGCCTCCTCGGCGTCCTCATCCAGGTCCTGCAGCCTGAGCTGGTCGGCGACCGCCTTCCGGACGTATTGGATGATGACGATCTTCGCCATAGTCCACGGGATGCGCCATTTGACGCGGCTCTTCCGAAGGTATTCCCTTATCGAGTCAACGGACTCCCGCAGAAGGCCTTCCTCATCTTCAAAGACCGGATGCCCGACCCCGACCCCGAAATGGAGCATGGTATGCTTTCGCACGAGCCGTTCGGCGTACGCGCTGAAAAGCCTAGTGCCACTAAATATCCTGTCCTTGCGATACCGCGCAAGAAGGCTCACCCCGTCCGACCCTGGATGCACACTCTGCATCGTCTTCTCCTCGTGGGATTCCACGATAGTACGTTCCCTCAGAAAGAATTTCCGGCGAACGATATGGAGAGTCTGGTGTGGTCCCTCACCAAGGACTTTGGAACGCTTTTTTCCCGTAAAAGAGGATGAGGAAGAAGCCAGGAAAAATGTCCCTGTCGCTCCCCAGAGAGTTGATAAGGGAGCTGGACGCCGAGGTTTCCAGGGCGCGCAAGGCACGCCCCGGATCCACCGTCTCTCGCTCAGAAATCGTTCGTGAGATTCTTACCCACTTCACGTCCGCCGCCAAGGAAGAACGGCGCGCCGTCAAGGATGAACCCCGCACTTACGAAAGCCTAGTCAAAGATGCGTTCCAGTTGAAGGAGAAGGGAAACGTCGCCATGTCCGAGGGTGGACATAGGCGGGCACGGAAAATGTTCTTGCAGTCTGCGGCCAAGGAGTTGGAGGCCCTTGCCCTCGTGGAAGATCTGGACTCTCGGAAGGTGGAGGAGATGACGAAGACGGCCCTCATAGAGGTCGTCGTTCTCCTCAAGATGGCAACGGGATATGCACATCTTCCGGATATACCGTCACAGCCACGGATCAACGCGATGCCAGAAGACAAGTCCGATTAGGTCACCGGCCCGGCCATAGTATGTAGAATGTCTCTCCCAGGAGCAGTAGGCCGAGGGTTACGGCAGCCCACACCCACACGACGTTGCGCCTCGCCGGTAGCATGAAGGACTTTGTGTCCATGACGTGCGACATTGACCCCATCTGCGCACGGAAGTTGTCGCGGCACTCTTCGCACTCGCCGTCCGGCGCTACGGGCTTCTCCAGTCCGCACTTTTTACAATTGGTCATGTCGCCTACCACGATCAATAACAAATTCATGAGAGCGAGTTCGGGATGACGGAAACGACGGTCGACACCCTTCTCCTGGAGGCGGCTCCTGCGGTCTGCTTCAGGGTCCTAGGAGGTCTATGGATAGGCTCCGCCCCTCCGATTGGCTGGACCGTGGGACAGCACTTCGACTGCCTGATCCTCAGCGCCATGGAATACCCTCCGGGCCCCTCGTGCTTCCCGAAAGTCGAAACCCTCGCCGTCAGCATGAACGACGACGGAACGCCCATGCGAAAGCAGGAGATGGCGGAGGCCGTCCGAGCCGCCGGAAAGGCCCTGGCCTGGCTCAAGGCCGGGAAGCGCGTTCTCGTGACCTGCCACGCGGGCCTCAACCGGTCAGGACTCATCTGCGCGCTCGTTCTCTGCAAGGGCAATGGGATGACCTCGGAGCGGGCAGTCGAGGCCGTTCGAGCCGCCCGCGGGCCGAACGCCCTTAGGAACGAGTGGTTCCTGGAGTTCCTGAGCGCGTACTGTTCAGTTCGGAAAGCCTGAGATGGTCCTGAGAGGGATTTTCTCACGGTAGCGAAGGTCACCCTCGTTTTTTGACTTCCACATCCAATGCCAGTCCTCTTCGAGGTGGCCATGACGGAAGCACCACTCCATGAAGAAAAACTGCGCCACCCGGGCGGTTACGGGCGACTTCACGAGGTGACAAAGGTTCAGCTTTACCGACTCGAGAAATCCGTTCGACATAGAGCGCACGAGCGCCTTCGGGTCCTCAGTCCCGTCGGGGATGACGGACATGCAGCATAGGTTCGTGAAAGCGTCCAGGTCCATCTCCGACCCAGCGCCATGCAGCGGACCGGATAAAATAGTCTGGAGGGCGAGAGTCACATCCTCGCGCTTGAACACGACGGGAAGGGGAGTAGGGGGCGCTGAGGCCCTCTTTGAATGTTTGTTCATCTTGCCACCTCCATGAAACGTTACTAAGCGCGAGAGTGTGAAATGAGAGGAAAGAACGAGATCCTGCTGAAGTTCTTCGGACACGGAGTCGCAATGCTCCGCTTCCAGGAGGAGCAGATCGCAGACTCCGTGTCCATGTTCGTGAAAGACCTAGGCCTACTCACGCAAGAGTTCGTCATCGGGAATCCCGCCACGGACGTTTTCCTCATGCTGGAAGAGGGCCACCAGGTCACGAACGTTGACGTTCGGAACACCGAGGACGAGTGGGACCACCTCATATCCGTGGTCCAGTCAGGCGGTAGTGACGGGTTCAGGAGCAGAGTCTTTAACCTGGACATAGCACGCAAATCACTGTCGGGCGACTTCGCAGTCTCCTAAGGCCGCCAGAAGGTCCACCCACCCGGTCAGGAGCTCCTTCCGGTCTCCGACGACGAGATATTCCCCTCGTAGCCCCGCCAGGACCTCCAAGACCCGAGGAACGCCCTTCGAGTCCGACCACAGCTCGACCATCTTCCACAAGTCCGGACCGTCGGAACCGACGAACACCCGCGCGCGCTCTATCTCCCCGCGCTCTCTCCTTCCGCTCAGCACTATATCCCCTGGCTCCGGGACGATCTCCAGCCGGAACGCGCGCCAGGCGGCGAGCCTTTGAGCCCCGCCACACAGCTTCCTGACAGGGTCGCCCGCTCTGACTATCCGGAGCTCCGGAACGTCCCTGGCCAGGATCTTACTATCCCGGCACCCGAGCTTCCAGAGGAGCCAGTGACATAGTTCCGGCGAGGGGCTGGATCTTCCGTCCCACCCGCCGTCCGTCAGGACCTCCTGGACGGCCTCCTCGTCCAGACCTCCCACTGTGTACTTTTTCAGGTACTCCATGGCCCTACGCCGTACAACGTGAGTTCCTTCCATGTGGCCACCTCCGTTTTCCCGGACTCAAAAAAGACCAACACAATTGGATCAGTGTAAGAGCCGGGCCTACGCGCTCGAGAAGGCCAACGAGGCCCTCGGACATGAGTCCTCTAGCGGCCCTCAGACCGAGATCTTTATTGTTTTCATCGCAATGACCACAATGTTGGTCATGTTGAAAGCTTGCTGAGGTGGCTTATGTCCTCGAAAGCGAAAAATACCTCCGAGAGCGTTCTGACTGCATACTTCTCCGAAATGTCGGGCGTGTCCGTCCCGACCCTGGAGCAGGAACGAGAGTCGTTCCGGAAGCTCATATCCGTGGAGGCGGAGACCATAGCCCTCTTTCTCTCAGACGGCGGACAGGAGGTGAGCCTCCGGTCATGCTCGCTGAAGGAAGAGCTAAAGCTGCCGCAGAAGCTCTTTCAGAAGTCCGGGCTCCGGGACGACGTCGTCAGGTTCGTCCGCCTGACGGACTCGGGCCGGTCCTGGTTCCAGGAGTGCATGTCATCGTCGCTCAAGTCCAAGGACCGCAGGGCGAGAAGCCTGAATGTCAAGCGAGAGCGGATCAAGAACGCGTTCATAGCGGCAAACCTTCGGCTGACCGTCAGCCTCGCCAAGAAGTACGCGAAGTTCTGCCATCATCAGAGCCTGGCCGACCTCATCCAGGAAGGAAACCTGGGGCTCATGAGGGCGGTCGACAGGTTCGATCCGGACCGCGGGTTCAGGTTCGCCACGTACGCAATGTGGTGGATACGACACCATGTCAAGCGAGCCATGTCGGACAAGGAGGGCGTCGTCCGGGTGCCCGTACACGTGAGCGACCTTGCCCAGCAACTCATGCGCATGGACGGAGGGTGGATGACGGAGACCGGGTCCAAGATGGAGCCGGACCAGATGGCGAAGACGGCCAAGGTCAGCGTTGGGAGAGTCCTGTCCGTGCTTTCAAGCAGACAACGCGTTATCCACCTGGACGCGCCGACAGGGGAAGACGACAACATGTCCTTCCTCGACACCCTTATGTCGGAGGTCCCTGGCCCTCTCGACAGCATATGCCGTTCCGAGGCGCACGACGAGCTTCTCGTCCTGCTCAGCGGGCTCGCGCCGTTCGAGTCTCGTATCATACGGCACAGGTTCGGAATGGACGGCCCGGAGCAGCTCACCCTTCAGGAGGTGGCGGACCGCTATGACCTGTCGCGCGAGCGGATACGGCAGGTGGAGGAAAAGGCCCTCAAGAAGCTCCGGGGCCGGATGGCCGGCAGGAGCCTCGGCGAGTATCTCCCCGAGTCGGCCTGATCAGTCGCCGTAGATGAAGAATTGAACAGCTTCGATCGCGGCCGGGCTGGCGGTCGTCACGATGGACACGGCGGAGAGCGGCTCAGAGTTCGGACCCACTGGCGCTGCGTACATGATCATGCCGCCGGCCGGGACGCGGAAGTCGTTCGTCACATGGCCATTGACGCGGACGCCGACCTCGGACGACATCATGTTCTTGATGCAGACGACCTTCGCCGTCGCCACCGAGCCGAACGGCATCGGAAAGATCGCGCCGGGCGGGTCGCTCGTCTGAACGTCGATCTGACCGACGTTCTGGGCGTTGACGGACGCCACGACGTTGAAGGTCGCCGTGCCGGAGTTCGCCGGGGCGCTCGGAGGAGTCCACTGGACGGACGCGGTGACAGTGACGTTTGTAGGCATCTTGCCGATCCCGTCTAAAAGAAAGCCTATCGCTGTACCGTCCCGGCTGTGCGTATTTATTTTATCGGAGCTCACAGCACGGGCAAGACGACCATGGCGAGATACGTCGCCAACAAGTACGGGCTCCCTCTCCTCACCGAGGTAGCCCGGTCCATCCTCGCTGAGCGTGAGCTCTCGATGGACACCCTCCGCCACAACCTCGACGAAGTGGACTCCTTCCAAAAGGAGATATTCTTTCGACAGGTCAAGGAAGAGGAAGGGAAGGACGCGTTCGTGTCCGACCGGAGCTTCGACAACCTAGCATACGCCGGACAGCACGCAAGGGTCCTCCGGTCAGTGTTGGAAACTCGCCAGGTCCGATCGTACGTCGAGAGTCTGAGGCGGAAGGACGTCGTCATTTTCTTCGTCCGGCCGGTCAGGTCGACCATGAAGAACGACGGCGTCCGTGAGGACGTCGTCTGGGACGAGCTCAACAGAATCGATGGGATGGTTAAGTTCATGTTGGAAATGTGGGGGCTCCGGTATTTCCAGATCGCCACTGGCAGCATGCAGGAAAGGGCTCGGTTCGTGGATGCCGTTATTTCAAGTCATGCAGATCCAGGAAGGCCAGGTCAAAAGCGTGTCCGAAGAGTCTGAAAAACCGGCCGGGGCCGAACAGTCGGACGACAAGGCCGACGACCCGGGGTGCGGAGGAGACGAGTTCGTAATTCCGGGGCCTCCTCTGCCCGACGGCGGGCGCATGTGCCTCCACCACGGCGTGGACCACACCGTCCGCACAGGGGTGATGAGGCCGTTTGAGGACGGAAAGCCGCTCGACGAGCGGGCCGTGCTCCTTGAACACCGCGAGGGGACCGGGCTCTACAACGTCGTCGGGCCCGTGTCCGATCTCAGAAAGGGCCCTTCGAAGGTCAACAGCCCCGCGTTCAAGCGCGGATGGGACAACATCTTCGGCAGGAAGCCGACGGTCGGGGAAGCCTAACCCCCGAGCTGGGACGCTACGTGATGCAGTTTCGTGCTGACCGCCTTGAGCGCCGTGCACTCCTCACCATAGCCAAGCTGCTTCGCCACCTGCCATACGTCGTCAGCGAGTAGGCCACGTGTAACCTTCAGCGATGAAGGTGAAGAACTTCACGGTCTCGAAGGGCCTCGACCTATACCGGAGCGGCGAGAAGAACTCATATTTCGTGTCGATGAACGTCGAGCCGGACGAGGACATGTCCGTGGACGAGTTCCTGGCAGCACAGCTGGATATGGCCATCGTCGTGAAAAGAGCGTGCATACACAACGCGCTCACCGACGGGAAACTGAAGCTGGAGGAGGCGAACGAGATGATCGCCCTCCTGAAGGAGAACACGGCCCTTCTCCGTGAAAAGCTCGGCCAGAAGAAGTGAGTCCTCGCGGCTGTAACATCAGCCAATGGACCACGTCGGAAACCCGGTCGCGCCAGTCGGAGTGGTGCTCTCCAAAGAGCAGCTCGATCAGATCATAGAGGAGATCTCCCGGTACGAGGTGAACCTCGAGGAGGACCCCACACAGCCGCATCTCGGGACGAGCTACCTCCAGAAGATCATCTCTCGGTGCCGGGCCTACCAGAATCGGGTCCAGTACTACATACAGATCGTCAAGCTCCATGAGAAGAAAATCCGGCTCGACCTCCGCCAGAGGGAGCTCGATCTAGACTTCAAGATGAAAGAGCTCCTGGCGGACGACGTGGTCGTCCGGAAGCAGCCGTCCGTCCGGGACCGAGAATCCGTCGCCGCAACCATGCTCGGCGAGGAGCACAAGGCTGTGACCACGTTGAAGGTGGAGCTCCTTGACGTGGAGGAGACTGTCAAGCTCATCCGGTCCAAATATGACCAACTGAAGCAGACGTCAAATGACATCCGCATGCAGCGCGTCCTCATCAAGGACGATAAGGAAACGCAGATGATGGGCGGGGACGGGTATTCCCGCCCACAGTCCAGTCCAAAGAAGATGATGGCGGACGGGCTCCCGGCCGCCGTGATGCCGAAGGTGGAGCCGCGTGACCTCCTCGATCCGAAGAAGCGGCCGGACGACATGCCGGAGCCGATGGACGCCGGGCACGCGGAGATGATGTCCGCGTTCCTGACCAGACACCCAGTCCATCACCCGCCGTGGGTTTGCGAGACGTGCGGTGAGGAGGTGGCGTTGAACCCCGCCATGCCGATGGTCTGCTCGAAGGGGCATAGGGCAGTATGCTCGGCTTGCGGGGATCAGCAGTGTTTTTCACCTTCCGGTCCGTTCTGCAAGAACGGGCACGGCGGGGAAAGATCGCGCATGGAGGGCGGCGAGATCGTCCCGCCAGAGCCGGAGTCCCCGGTCGCCTCCATGAAGTCGGTCTCGTACCGGGACCTCATAGACTGAGCGTCAGACCGTAGCCCTTGAATGTAGTATCCTTCAAGGGACACCCGGGAGACCGGGGGCCCCGACGCGTTCGCCTCGGCGGACAAACCAGCAGTAGACGCGTCCGCTCCGGCGGACAAACCAGGAGAGAACAGCATGTCAGACGTGATGGAATTTGGGTTCGACGACGGCAAGGTCATCAAGAACTCGGGGATCGACGAGTTCAAGCTCGAGAAGAACGGAAAAGCCCGCATCTCGCTCGTGGCCTTCAAGAAATACTCCGACGGAATCCTCGCCAAGAAGGCCCAGGAGCGCTGGGGCAATTTCACGGACGAGGAGAAGGCGAAGAAGCCGCTCTCCCTCGCGCTCTTCACCGACGCAGAGAAGCTCGAGATCCTCGCGAACATCGACAAGAAGCTGGCCGAGCGCCTCAACAAGGCCGTCGGCGACCTGAAGGAGATCGACCGGCTCGACACGACGATGCCGAAGTTCTGGATGGGCTTCACCCACTTCAAGGACGGGCTCGGCACGATGCGCTGCATGGGCACCTACAAGGGGTCGAGCCTCATCGAGGCGGGCAAGTGCTGTGACGACCTCGGCGACGCCGAGCAGCGCGCGGTCACCATCGTCCTGAAGTATCCCGTCGGCGAACACATGCAGCCGAACATGGAGATGATGAAGCAGCGCCTCTATACGGAGGTCCTGCTCTACAAGCTCTCGGCCAAGCAGTACAACCGCCTGGAGAGCACGTTCGTCGAGGCCCGCCAGGAGGGCAAGGAGCGCATGGACCTCAAGGTCACGCTCGACGGCGACCCAAAGTACAAGAAGCACATCTACGAGACGGCCAACTGCTTCTGGGCCCGCGAGGACTTCGACCCCGAGGTCCGCGCGTGGATCCTCGACCAGGGCCTCCGCGCCTCGAAGCACTGCCCGAACAACCTCGGGATGGAGATGAAGATCGCCCAGTACCTCGAGAAGGTCGGCCAGAGCCCCGCGGCGATGGCGAGCGGCGCGAACGAGGACCGCCCCAAGATGGTCGGCGGCTACGGGAGTTTGATAGACTAGTCGTCACGAATATCACTCGGTAGAAGGCCCGGGCCCGTAAGGCAACCCGGGCTTTCCCGTGTCTGACGGTTGTATGTTCGACCCATGCCCAAGCAAGATTATCACCTCTGGTGCGACCAAGTTCGCGGACAGTTTCCCGGCTCTGACGCGGCACGTGTCATGACCCTCGCTGAGGACGAGATGGAGCGGCATCGCAAACACGCGAAGCTGAGCAAACGCCCGACGAGCAAGTATTACACGTGCCGCTCGTTCGAGGACTGCGTGGGGGGCATGCGGCAGATCGGGGACGACGTCTACGACGTCTACGACGATTTCACACCTCACGTCTTGAACCTGGCCGGGGTTTTCTTCCTCTGGCCGGTCGTGGAGGAGGGCTGTCAGCGTTACGGTCGGACCTGGGTGAAAGCATCCTTGGTGGGCGTCCATTCTCCAACTCCCAGGACGCCCCAAGAGTGGAAGTGGGGTCAGGGCCCCAACAGGATGCTCCAAACGCCGTCCGCCATCAACAAAACGGTCGTCCAAAAAGGGTTTGCCCTCCAGCTCCGGGATCCGGGAGAGTATGTGATCGAGGTCTCACGCGGGCGTAAGAATGCGAAATATATGGAACTGCTCTTGACGGTCCAAACCGGACTGGACGACAGAAGCTTCCGTCAGTACATGAACTCCCTTCCGGGGAAGATCGACGTCATGCAAAAGGTTCAGGCGGTCGACGGTGCCAAAGGCTCCGTGATCGTCGTCCCTGACTCGGTGAGCCTCACCTTGCCCATACCCATCGCGTTGTAATGATCTCCATCGGCTTCGACCCCAGCCTTCGCGCCTACGGATGGGCCGTCCACGACTCTTCGGCGACGGGGCTCAAGCGGAGGGTCGCCTCGGGACACGAGGGGACGCTCCCGTCCACGGTTCCCGTTGCGCGCTTCCTCCACTTCCAAGCGATGGTGAAGGACCTTCTGGACAAGCACGACGTGGACGTGGTCGGCATCGAGAGTCCGGCCTACGAGGCTGGGCCGTTCCAATCCATCCACTTCGGGCTCATGATGTTCTCGCTCGTCCCGATCTTCGAGGCGAGAAAGGACGTGGTCATGTTCGACCCGTCGACCCTCAAGTACCTCGCCCGGGAGGATCCGGCGAGGAAGGGTGCCATGGGGAAGCTCGACATGCAGCGCAAGGTGCAGGTCGACACGATGGACACGAAGGTCATCGACAACAACGAGGCGGACGCGTACCTATGCGCGAAGTTCGCTGCCCGGATGAAGTCCATGGCGCTCGGCCTCATCCGGCCGGAGGACCTGACCGGGACGGAAAGGCGGGCTTTCGTCGAGAGGACCAAGACCGTGAAGTCCGGGCTCGGGAAGAAGAAAAAGCGGGTGGGCTACGCGTTCCGGGAGAACTCGCGCTTCTTCCGGTTCAGTCAGGTCCCGCACGGGAGCGTGGGTCTCCCCAGCAAGTCAAGCATCCACCCGGACATACTTCAGTACCTCGAGGACGTGGAGTCAGTCGACTCCGTCCACTCACTGTAACCTCTTTCGGAGGATATGATGGCCAAAGCAAACGGAACCGCAGCTGCCGCCCCGTCGGGCGGCTGGCACAAGAAGATCGCACTGCTTCAGAAGGGCATGACGGACCGGCTCGGGATGGCGGACGCCATCATCAAGCCCGACTTTCAGCTCAAGGTCATCAACAGCGGCTCCTCCGTCCTGAACCTCCTCATCGGCGGCTCCAAGCTCCCGAACGGGCAGATGGTGTGCCCAGGATGGCCGCGGGGTAGGATCTCGGAGATCTTCGGTCGCGAGTCGTCCGGCAAATCCACCATCGCCCTCATGGGGATGGCGCAGGCCATGCGCGAGAACAACGGGCAGGGGACCGGCCTCTACGTCGACATGGAGCACGCCATCGTCGACAACTACGCCATGAAGCTCGGCGTGGACTTTCGATCCCCGTCCCTCGGAGGAACCGGACAGTGCATGCGCATCGCCCCGCGATACGCCGAGGAGGTGGAGGCCGCGGTCAACATGGCGGCCCTCCAGGGCATCGACTTCATCGTCATCGACTCGGTCGCCGCCCTCTTCACCCGCAAGGAGTTTCAGCGCGACGCCTCGGACGAGGAGGACAAGAAGGGCATAGCGGAGGTCCCACGCTTCATGTCGACGTGGATCCCGAAGCTCCAGTCGATCATCGCCAAGACCGGCACGCACGTCATGTTCCTCAACCAGCAACGCGACAAGATCGGGGCCAAAGGGTTCACCGAGGAAGCGCTCAAGAGCACGACGGGCGGCAACACCCTGAAGTTCTTCGCGTCCAACCGGCTCATCCTCAAGCCTCGTCAGGTCGCGAAGGCCAAGAGGTTCAACCCGCTCATCGGGAAGGACGAGGAGGTCCCGGTCGCGACGGACATCGAGGTCAAGAACGTCAAGAACAAGGTCGACGCCAAGCAGGGCCACTCGGGACTCATCACCATCCGGTACGGAATCGGCATCGACGAGGTCCGCACGATGATCAACGTCGCGACCGCGTACAAGATCTGCAAGTCGTCGAAGAACGGGCGCAAGCAGGACGTGTTCATCTACAAGGGCCAGAACGGGAAGACCATAGAGGCCATCGGCCTCGAAAAGTTCCGCTACATGCTCTCCAAGGACATGGACACGTTCAACGAGATGGCCATGGCCTGCCATGAGCGGATGCTCAACGACATGCGCAACATCACGGACGACGAGCTCGCGGAGCTGGAGGCCGGGGCGGTCGTGACCAAGATGGGCGACGGTGACGATGACGACGACTACGCGTCGGAGGATCCGCGCGAGGTCTCCCCGGAGGAGATGGGCGAGGAAGAAGAGTCCCCCGAGGTCCCGAAGATCTCCTCGGACGACCTCGACTGAACCCTTTGGGTGTACGCTGACTCGATGACCTCCACCCTCAACCCAGTCCAAGTCCGGATCCAGAACTTCCAGAGCATTGACCATGTCGAGTTCGAGGTGCGCGGCTTCACGTGCATCACCGGCAAGACGAACATCGGGAAGAGCGCCATCATGCGGGCCATCTCCCGATCGCTCCTCAACGACCCCGTCACGGGGATGGTCCGGAAGGGCGCAAAGTACGCCTCCGTCGAGATGAAGTCCGAAGGGTGGGGGTACCTCTGGGAGAAGGGCGAAAAGGACGTAAACCGCTACGAGATAGACGGCAAGCGGTACGACAAGACAGGGCAGAACCAGCTCCCCGAGATAGAGGCCATGGGCTTCAGGTCAATCCGTATAGGGGACGACGACCTGGAACCATGGTGGGCCACGCAGACCCGCCCGATGTTCCTGCTCGACAAGTCGGGACCGCAGATCACCAACTTCATCTCCGAGGTCTCCAGGCTCCAGGTCTACCAGAACGCCATTGTCTTGGCCGCGAGGATGAAGCGCAAATGCACGGACGAGTCCAGGGTGAAGTCGGAGGAGCTCGGCCGGGTCCAAGAGAGGATGAACCGGCTCTCAGGCCTCGAGTCCGTGGAGAGGCTGGAGTCCGAGATAGAGGACCAAATAATCAGCCTTCAAGAGTACGCCCAGCGGGCAATTACCCTGGAGCAACTACACAAGGACCTCGAGAGGACCGCGGATTTCCTCCGCCGCACGCTCCCCGTGTCCGAGCTTAAAGTAAAGGCCAACATGGAGGAGGTGGAGGCCGCGGTGAGCAAATGCGTCCGCCTGGCGCGCAAGAAGTTCCAGATGGACCGAGCGGCCCAGAAGATCATCGCCCTCCGCGCGCTGGACTCCATCAAAGTCCCCAAGCTTCCGGAGAAAGAGGTGGCCGACGTTCGCAAGCTCCACTCCCTCTCCGTCAGCATTACGAAAAAGCTCCGCGCCGCCGATCGCCTCGGAGCCCTCCCGGCCGTCCCTTCAGTCCCAGAGCTGGACCTTCAGAGGTTACGCAAGCTCGTCGTGTGCGCCAGCCGTATTCGAGACCTGGGAAAGGCAGTCGAGGAGTCGGAGTCGACCATCCAGACGATGGAAGCCGCGCGCAAGAAGCTTGAAAAGAAGATGGCCGCAATCCAGGTCTGTCCTGAATGCGGCCAAAAGCTCCCTGGGACGGACGAGCACACTCACGCCAAGCGCAAGAGCTCCCTCTCGGCCTAGGCGGCCGGTGGGTCGGCCGGTGGGTCGGCCGGTTTTACATCCGGAGGCGGAGGGGCGTCGGACGTATACTTCTTTTTCCCCTCCACGACCGGGATGAGCCTTGAAAGCTCGTGGACGAGAATGGCGCCCGGGCCGCCGCCCGCGACGATGAGCGCTTGCCACCATGACAGCCCCATCCCGAAGTTTGTCAGAAGGAAGGCGATGAAGCCTATTCCGAGGGTGGTTATCTTCAGCCAGGCCTTACCCTTGTCCGTGCTGAAATAGCCCTTCCAGCTCTTCAGTCCCGACAGGAGGAGTTTGAGCACGACGGCGATGGAGGCGGCAGCCGCCATGGCCTTTGCCAGCCTATCCGTCTGGCTCTGTTCCGCGGCCTTTACCGCAGCGGTCTTCTCCCCCTGGTCCTTGTCCGTCAGCGCCTTCTGGGCGTCGAGCTTTCCGCGAAGCTCTAGGATCTGAGCACAAAGCTCGGGCGGCCCCTCACATTTGGCGGCCGGGGCAGCCTGGGCAAACGCCGCGACCGGCACGAGCAGGATGGACGAGATGAAAACCGCAAGGGCGGCCAGACAGAGAGCTTTCTTTAACCAGTTCATGATGTTTCCTTTCCTACTGCCTTCTCGGCGGCGTCGAGCATCCATTTGTCGACCGTTTTCGGGAAAGGCCACATGTAAAGATACGAAGGTCCGGTGAAGTTCTTGGCGACGTGATCCCGCCACTCCTTCGAAAAGACGTGCTCGCGCCCGTAGTACTCGAACGCCGCCTTGAAGCTCTCCTCGTAGGCCTCCCTCTCGAATCTCGCCCTGAACCAGGCCAGGCCTACCGGGAGGAAACAGAAGAGGTACAAGAATGAGAAGAGGGGTCTGGTGAGCCGTTTGGCCTGGCGCATGTGCACGCGCTCGTGACGGAGCAGGATGGCCTTCGACTGGTCGGTTGAAGTCTTCCAGCCGTCCGTAACATAGACGGTCGTCCCGATGGTCGTCGCGAACGAGGTCATAAATTGCTTCATCCGCCCGAACGAGACGACGAGCAGGAAGACGTTTATCACCTTCATCAGGGACGACTCGGCCTTCGGGACGACCTTGAAGTCAGGGAATTCCTTAAGGATTTCCTTCTTCAGGCCCTCGAGGTCGCAGTCGCTCACCCACCCTCCGTCTGGACGCACATGCGCCGGAGGTCGTCGAGGTGCTGAGTGTCGACGAGGATGATATTCTCGGCGAGGACCTTCATGGCGGTGTTGTCGCCCGCGAGGGCGATGAGCTTTCGGGAATTCTCGATGGCCTTGAGCTCCATCTCCATGAGGACCTTGCAGAATCCGAAGACGTTCGCCGGGCACGTAGGTACCTGGACGACCGTCTGCATCGGGTCCGCCCCGAGCCCGACGATCCTCATCGCCAGGTCGTAAGCGTTGTCTCGCTCCTCCTTGGCGTGCTCCTGCCAGTGGGAAACGAGGGCGTCGCGCCACGGCCCCTTCACGCGATCGGCGAAGCTCCGGTACGCCGCGTCGATGGCGTACTTTGCGCTCAAAAACTTCTGCAGGTGCGCCACCATCTGCCCGTCCGGCGCCGCGAACTGGCCTTCCCGAGCGGGCACGTTCGCCACCCGGGAGGCAACCCTCAGGAGATAGTCGGTCCTGGCCATGCGCCTAGAAGGCCCGACAAAAGCCTGAGTAGGCCCCTATTGTCCGTTCCGGGCATGGACTTGGGGAAAATTGTCTTGCGCGTGGCGGCAAAGAGCGTTCAGGGGACAGGCGCTCCGAAGATGCCCCGCTCCATGATGATCAAGGACGTGGCCTCGTCGGTCAAGCGAGCCTTCAGGAAGTACGGCGAGTCCTGGGGCGGGAAGCTTTACAGAGCCGGGACGGACGGCAGTTATTTCCACACTTCCCGTGAGGGAGCCGAGTTCTACGAGACTCCCGACGCCGCAGTGGAGGAGTTCCCTATCCCGAGCTTTTCCCGAACCATCCTGATAGATATGGACAATGAGGATCATATTGGATACATCCATGCCCTCATGGGCGTGGATGATCCAAACCTTGTCGATGATATATCCACCCTCATAGAGGAGGCGCGTCCCAAGCTCCGGGAGCTCGGGTTCGACGGGATGGTGATCGATGGTGAGACGGGACGTGGTGTAGAGGGGGTTCCCGTAGAGGTCGTCAAGCTTTGAACTGGAGTCCAATGTAACGTCGCCCGTGCGGTCGTTTGAGAACTTTGACTGGAGTACGGTCGTTGATGGCGAGCTCGCGCTCATGACCGTCCGAGACCTGGGAGATCCCGGGGAGAAGATGAGCATTGCGGACTTTAGGGACGTTCAAGCTCTTTTCCTCCCCAAGGTAAACAGGTGGGTTGGGATGTCCCCGGCGCGCGGACTAAGGTTCGGGTCGGGGCCGCTGAAGATGGTGAACGGGATCTGGTACTGCCTGGAAGACCGCAGCGCTCAGAGAGGACATGAGGACATGACGCTGTCCCCGGACGCCCTCTCCCTTGAGATGATAAGGTAGTCTCTTTATTGGGCGTCACTGTTTTTTCTTGCGAGGTTCAAAGAGATGGCCAACGTGATCGACGGACTTCACCTCATCGCTGACGGACAGGTTCCGGAGCGAGGGATCGAGGAAGCGTTCTCCAAGGTGGGGCTCACCACCCTGATGCTCGACCTTGTGAAGGTCCTCGATATGCAGTTGATCTTCGGTCCGCTCTTCAAGAAGGTCAAGCTCGAGCCGGCGAAGCTCACGGGCGACGTCTTCCAGGACGAGGGCGGAATCTCCGGAATCTGTATGATCGGGACAAGCCACATCTCGGTGCACGTGTGGCCCCTCCGTCGCCACTTCTCCATGGACGTGTTCAGCTGCAAGTCGTTCGACGAGGCGAAGGCGAAGGCCACGTTGGAGAGGCACTTCCAGCCGGAGAACGTCGCCTACACTACCGTGAAGCGTAAGCAGGGCGGACGGAAGGCGCGACGGAAGGCGCCCGTGCAGCTTCAGCACGCCGCGAACTGACCGTAAATCAGCGGCCGTACCGTGTACGGACGGACATGAGCAAGATTTCGTGTATCGGAAGATGTGAAGGGTGTGACAGGCCCCGCCAGTTGGACGACGGAGTGTGCGGAGAGTGCCTCAACGCGCCGAACAGAGGCCGCGTCTGGGCGAAAAGAGCCCACCGCTGCCGGACGGACCCGGATTTCGCCAAGGAAGTGTATGAGTCGATAACGACCGCTTCCGGCAAGAAGATGTTCATGGCGATGTTCGGAGTGCCGGATGGGTCATCCTCGCCGGAGAACATCCCCGTCCCCACCGGAACCTATCCGCCGGTCCACACGGGCGGACATATGGGCGGCCTCCGCTTGGTCAAGCCGTAAACCGGACCACATCGTTGGTAACAACGGACATGGAACCGACCGGACTCCTCACCCCCGAACACCCGTCCTACGAGACTGAGACCGCGGCGTTCATGTTCGCTGTCTCCGGCCGCGAGGGCGCAATCCGGAAGTTCATCATCGTCGAGGCCAACAACAGGTTGGCCGTCCACACGATCGAGAGGGTTATCGCGCCAACCCAGGCGGCGTCGGAAACATGTAGGTGCATTGCCATCTTCCGCGGGCTCGAGAGCCTCGGGACTCGGGACTCCCTGCTTGAAGAGGTCCCGTACGTTGACTTCATGCTCGACATCGTGTCTCAGGATCTCCTGATGGACGACTCCGCGGCCGTCGAGGGATTCAACAAGTCCTTGTCGAAGGAAGAATGCGAGTACGCTCGTCGTAAGATTGAGGCGGAGGGAGACCGTCCTCCGACTGTCTCCGAAACCCGGCTCACGACTGTCTCCGAAACCCGGCTCACCGCGCCGGTAGGTGGGCCGTCGGACGAGGAAAGACTGTCTCAGGCCCTCCGGGGGTTTGGATTCCGGACAAAGGCTGTCCAGCAGTTCGTCGCGTCTGTCCGCGATAAGATTGGCAATACGGACCTCGGGCTCTTGATCCGCGAGGGGTGCAAAGCGCTCGCGGCGTAAGTCCAAGACGGTAAAGAGTAGAGGGAATTATGAGCATGAACGCAATACAGAGAGCCGTCCCCGTCCAGTGGCGATGTCAGTCGTGCGGGGACGCGAAACCGTCCGCGGGGGAATGCCCCGGCTGCGGCGCGGCGCCTGTCCGCCGCGATCGCAACCGCAACCGGCTCATCGCCCCCGTCTCGAACATGGAGACCTTCGGCAACGACCAGGTTCAGAACAACGTAGTGCACATCTACGGCGACGTGGACTGTGACAACGACTACGCTCCGACCCCGTCTTACTCCCACATTCCTCCCCAGGAGGGTCGGTCGGGGGTGATGACCGGCCTCTACGCCGCGTGCACGGCCGCCATCTGGGTGTCCGCCATCGCGGTTGGCCTCGTAACGGCGTTCTTCATCGTCATCTTCATCAAGGCATTCATCATCCACGGCCTATGAGAGTTCGAGCCTGGGGTCCATCCAACGCGCCTCTTCCGTGCGTCCCGCAGTATGTGGATGCGTTCGAGGGCAATTTCGACCGGAAAGGGCCGTATCTTAACGATATGTTCGTCAAGCCGTGCTCCCAGACCGAGGCCCCCGATGGCTGGTGGGTTGGTGTCCGTCACGACGGCACGATCGAGGCGTTCAAGGTGTCCGACGAGGAAACGTGGCGGACCAAGACCGCGATGGCCGCCGTCCAGGCCCTCTCATCACCGGGAGCGGATCCCGAGCGGACGATGGCCTCCCTCAGGGCCGCGGCCGACCTTGTCGGGCTCGACCTGCCGGAGCTGATGGAGAGGCTGGAGACCGCCAAGACGAACCCGAAGGAGGACCTCGTCGAGGTCTTCAAGCGGACTTGGAAGAAGCCGCCCGGCTAGACGTTCACGGACTCCAGGGACTCGACGGTGCTCTTCACGCTTGACCGAAGCTGGTGAAGGACTGTCAGGGACTCCTCGATCTCGGCCTTCCCGTCGTCCTGCGGATTCAGCGTCCGGGACGTCTTGGTGAGCTTCTTGATGAGGTTGTCGAGGCCCTCGAGGGCCCCCTCGAAGTCCTTGTCCATGAACTTTTCGAGCTTGGCCGCCTGCCGCCCCTCAAGGGACGCGACGACGTGCTCCAGCTCGGCCTGCACGGCCTTCGCGCTCGGAGCCTCCGACCGGTCTATCAGACCGGCCAGCTTCCTAAGGTGTTCGGACAAGACGGAGGGTTCCATCGCTTAGGCGCTCCCATCAAACTCCTATGGTACCGGTAGGGCGTGAAGGTCCTTTTGACGGGCTTTGAACCCATCTGGGGAATCAGGCGGTCTCCGAGCGGAGACCTCGCCAAGCTATGGGAGGAGGGGGCGATCTCCGTCCCGGGCGTCGAGGTGAAGGGGCTGGTCCTGCCGCAGCTGTACGGCAAGTGCACGGAGGCTCTATGCACGGAGATCGGCGCCGTGCAGCCTCACGCCGTGCTCATGTTCGGTGCCACACAGAAGAACGACCCCCTGAGGATAGAGCGGTTCGCCATTAACGTCGAGCGCTCCCCGATGGGCGACAACAGCCGAATCCCCGTCCAGGACCGCCCGGTCGTCCGCGGAGGTCCGGCCGCTTACGAGCCCACCATCCCGATAGAGCATCTCGTCCATAGCCTTACCTCCAGGGGAGTGTCGAGCAAGCCGTCATATTCCGCCGGCACGCACGTCTGCAACTCGCTCATGTACGGAGTCCTGCATTATCTCTCGACCGTCCCCCAGCCGCATTTCGTCGCGGCCGGGTTCATGCACGTCTCCTTTCCGAACGACTTTGGCGTCGTCGAGGACGAACTTTGGTCGACCGCATCATTCTCGGGCATCGTGGAGGCGTCCGTGGCCCTCGTGGCCCAGGTCTCTCAGTGGTATCGGACCATGCCGGGGTCGAAGTGAGGAAGCGCTTTCACTCCATCGAGTACGTCGACGACGAGGGTGACACGGTCGTCCGCCACGCGATGATGACGAAGCCAGAGGCCGAGCAGCTTCTCGGCGAGTTTGCAGCCCGGGGGGCGTCGGTCACCATCAACGACCTGACGCCAGAGCAGGTGGATGCAGTCGCTGTACTCTCGGAGGATGGAGAAGATCCTCGACTGGAAGCCGCTGCTGGAGGCCGCCTCAAGTGACATTCGGCGGCTCGACTACGTAACCCGCTATAGCAGCATCCCCGTCACTGTGCCCGAGAACGACTCGACGCATATGTACTGGGTGTCGGTCTACTCCATGATGATCCACCGGAAGCTGGTCGGGCCGAAGGAGCTGGACGCGCTCATTATGCAGCACGCGCTCACGCACGACGCACTGGAGTGCCTCTCCGGGGACATTGTCCGGACCTTCAAGTACTCATCCAAGGAGTTCCGGGCGGCCGTGAATAAAGCAGAGCATGGCCTAGCGTCCTCCCTACCGGTCGAAGTCCGCTCACTCCTCGATGAGGTCCAGCTCCACATCACGTCCTTCGGACACACGCACCACTGGAAGGGCGACTACATCAAGGACGTGGTGAAAGCCGCTGACTTCATGTCGCTCTACCAATACATGTGGCGGGAGAAGAAGCGCGGGAACTCCGAGATCGACCCGTTCTTCGGCCGCATGATCGAGGACCTGACGGCCATGGGGAAGAATCTCAACGACCCCACAGGAACAAAGCCGAGGGACTTCGATCACCGGCCTTCCCTCGCGGTCCTGTACCTTTCGATGGCGGAAGGGTTCGCCCAGAGATTTACCGTATGAACGGCCTCGTAGAGACGAAGAGCGAGATCCGGGCCCGCATCGACGAGCTCAAAAGGCTGGAGGAGAAACTTCTCTCCGGGAGAGGCCATAACCTCGACGAGGCCATATTCGCCATCGAGGCCCGGCAGAAAGAGCTCCACGCGACGCTCGAGACCGCCGAGGAGGACCTGTCCGCTTCCATCATCCGCTCACACAAGGCAATCTGCGAGGTCAAGCGGATGGGCGAAAAGGACGCCTACGGGAACGACCCGGCCATGTACTACACCCTCGGCATATGCGGGGAGGCCGGCGAGATGGCGAACGCCATCGTGAAGGCCCGCCGGAACGGCGAAGACCAGGCAAAGGTCCTTGAAGCCGTCAAGTCAGAGCTTCCGGATGTGATCGTCTACTCGTACGTCCTCGCCCACGTCCTAGACATCGACCTATCCAAGCTCGTCAACGACAAGGTGGAGGTCGTCATCAAGCGGGCCCGCGACGGGTATTACGGAGAGCCGTTGAAATGACCGGAAATTGGAGCCCCCATCCCGTATCTGAACCTGTGGAAATCCTTGGGACGGTGGATATTCTGATGGAGCGTCCGCTGGACAAGCACCGGTTATGTCTCGTCCGGTCCACGGGCAGGTGGGTGAACCTCGAGCTCTGGTATAAGACCCGACGAAGGAAGTCCCCGTGGGACCGGTGCCTGGTCGCAAACATGGACGGTGCCGAAGCAGGCCTCACCATAACTAACCATGTCAACGACCAGGCGGTGCCGTTCCTCGACCGCATCCGGGATATGCTCCCAGAGTTCAGCCTGATGGCCGTGGTCGAGACGGTCAGCTTGCGATGACGCCCGTCTGCGCAACCCTGGCGGCTATGCGGAGAAGGTCCAGCCCCTCTCGGCGGGAGCTAAGATGTCTCTTCTTCGGATTGAAGACCATGCCCTCGGCGTCGAGCTGCTTCTTGACCTCGCCCTGAGCAATGGCCCGGCTCGCCGGGTCCCGGAACTGTGTGTTGACGAGCTTCTGAAGCTCCGCGGGACCGTACTCGTCCTCGTCCATCTCATCCATGTGCTTGACGAAGGCATCGACCGATCCGTAGATGGCTTCGTCCGCCTCGCGCTGGGCCTGGGCGGCCTCCGCCTGCTCCGTCTCGCGCGCCTTCTCCGCCTGGTTCTGACGGGCCAACTCGTTGATCTCCGCCTGCTCCTTCCGGAGCTGCGGGTCACGCGTGAGGGACTTCGCCTCCGGCGGATGGTTTTCGAGGACGTGATCGTTCAGCTGCTCCAGGGCGTCGACGAGGTCGACCAGGTCCGCGGGGTCCTTGAGCTGCGGGCTCCCGTTCGCGTCGAACGAAATATCCACCTTGCCGGCCGGGGTCGGGAACATGTACTTACCCGCGCCCTTCATCTTCGGGGTCTTGAAGAAGAACCCTCCCTCCAGGTTCACCACCGTGGCCTTTCCGGCGATCTCCTTACCCGACCCCTGGACTGGCGGTATTAGCGTCCCCTTGACGAGGAGCGTCCCGTTGAGGTTCGCCTTGTTGAAGTCATCGGGCCGAGCCGGGAAGGAAAAGGAGTCCTCCGACTGCCCCCGGACTCCCGAGGATAGGGCGTCGTAGCCGAAGTCGGGGTTCAGCTTGCCCAGGAGCGGCTGAATCGTCGTCTTGACGAGGTCGGAGATCGCCTTCGCCACTGCCGGGTTGGCTGCGGCCGTCAGGTCCGCCTGGGAAACGAGAGTCTCCGCTATCCTCTTCAGGTCCATGACCTACCCCTTCGAGAAAAGCTCTACCGGACAGTCCCATCACTGTTCCCGCGGAGGACCGTGTAGAACGGCAGGCTATTGGCGTTGATCCGCTTCGCCGCCGCCTCGTCGTCCTGTTGGTCGGGAACCATCAGCTTCACCTCACGGGCAAGCGATAAGAGCTTCGGGTCGTTCGTAATGCGCGCCAGATCCCTGGCCGCGTTTGGGTTGCGGAGGAGGACGTCGTACACCTGCTCGTACGTCAGCTCGTCCAAAATGCACCTCCCCGGAAAGCCGGGGGCCCGCAGCTGGAACCATATGTTGCACTCCGTGTCGCCCGTACACTTTGTGCAACAGTTCTTTTCGGGGTTCACGTCCTCCGACATGTCCTCAATGCTATGGCAGCCGCAGTCGCTCCCGTCGTCGATCGGCTGAGGGCACGGAGGGAGGCCAGGGTGCATCGGGTTGTGATCCGCCATAACGGACCGTACGGAAAGGAAGCTCAAGGCCTATGGTGAAGCATCACTCTTGGTAACGTTTCACTATGGTCATTGGAGATAGATACGGACGGCTTGAGGTACTCGGAATCCGACCGCATCGACTACCGGGAGGGAAATCAAGCCCCCGCGCTTCAGTCCGATGTGACTGTGGGAAAGAAAAGGAGGTCTTTTCCGTTTCCCTTGTTCAAGGGAAGACTCGTTCGTGCGGATGTGACAAGTCCTTTTACAGCAAGATGACGGGAGTAAACAGTTACAAGTTCTCGGGTCATATGGAGATCCGAGGGACTCTCTGGAGCAAGTACATGCTTCGAGCTTCGAAAAGAAACATCCCGTTCACGGTCCGAATCGAGGACGCATGGGAGCTTTTCGAGAAGCAAGAAAGGAAGTGCGTCCTTTCCGGGATCCCAATCTTGTTCGGAGGTTCCCATCCGCTATCTGACACGACAGCTTCTTTGGACCGGCTGGACCCATCTCTCGGTTATATCATAGAGAATGTCCAATGGGTTCACAAGATCGTGAACATGATGCGCTGGACGCTGTCCGTGAACGAGTTTGTCAACTGGTGCTCGTTGGTCACTCAGAGGGCGGCACTGACGACGCAGTCAGCGCCGTGAACCATGCCCCCCGTGTGGACTTTCCACTCGGGCGTAATGATGGCAGTCTTTCCGGTGCCGAACTTACTGACAAACTCGGTACCGGGAGCGTTCTCGTCACCCCATCGGTCCGCGACTGCGAGAATGCAGTGGTTGTCCGCCACGAAGTTCATGAAAGTAACCGGGGGGTACCCACCACCGGACCCCCAGTTCGTCATGCCGGCGACGATATCTACCCGTTTACCCTTCCACAAAGGCTTTTCTTTGGCCGTACGGGGAATGTTCTCCGGGATTTTGTCCCGAATATCTCTGCAGATGACCACGGACATCTTCCCAAGTTCAGTGTCAACTATCGGTGCCGGCTCTTCACCAGGAGTGGCCCACAGGTAGTCGCACGAGTATAGGTTGATTTTACGGTAAGAAGTCACCAGTTTTCCGTCCGGGCCGACCATCGAGCAGGAGTTGTGGAGCTTCCCGTCCGCGACCTCGACGTAGCCCCAGGCCACGTACGCCTTCAGCTCGACGGCCGCCCCTCTCATCGCCCGGAAGGTCGGCCCGTCGAACGCCTCGGACACCCTGGCGGCCTCATCGCGGCCCAGGAAGGAGTATCCGGTGAAGGCGAGCTCGGGAAAGACAATGAGCTGAGAGCCGAGGCGTCCTGCTTCATGGATGAGGTTCGCCGCCCGTCGGATGTTGTCCGACACGTCCGCCGGGCACGAGGCGAGTCGAGGCCGAAACTGAACGCATGAAAGAATGTTCACTTTAGCGGATCCACGTCAATGAAGACCGAGCGCTTGCTCTCCCGGTCGGCCTCACGTTTCTCCTCGGCCTCCCGGAACTTCGACTTGAAGTCCTCAGTCCCCCTCTCGATCGCCTCAAACGCCTCGGAAACCCTCTTGAACTTCGAGGGGTCGCCACCCCGGTCCGGATGGTGTTTGACCTGAAGGGAGGTCCGGGTCTTCCTCGCCTCCTCGAGAAGGCCCTCCAGGAAGGGGACCATGTCCTGGCGCTTCCGGGCCTTTGCGTCGGCGAGGATGGACGGCAGGTCACGGCCGAAAAGGCGCCAAGCTTCGTACAGGTCCATTACCCGAACAAGCCCTTCAAACTTCTAGCGCCCCTTTTCTTTGGCTTCGTGAGCCGCCGGTCGAGAAAGGCCTTCAGCTCGGCGATAGTGGCCATATCCCTGCCGTTCACCCGGTGGAACTCGGCCACCATCTTATCCAGCTTGGTCGAAAACTCGTCGTATGTCATCGACAATTCCGTAAATACGGTACTCGGTTCGGTAAAATCAGCGTGTAAAGTCGTGAGTGACGACCAAGCTAACCTTTCAAGCTCTCTGGACTCGAATGGTTTTCCTAGCCGAAGAGTTCGGGGACACCAGGCTCCGGGCGGTCCTCACAAACCACGAGGACCGCCGAGAGTATATCTGCCGGAAACTGGGCGTGGTTTCGGACGGGGACATTCATAGGATCAGGGCTGCCAGGCAGAACCGTGGTGAACGAGGGAGGACCCCGTGAGTAATTGTGTGCAACTGCAAGAATTGGTAAAGTGGGCTTCAAAGGCTCCCGGAGGATAACATGACGAAGAAGAAGACGAATACGGATACGAAGACCCAGCAGGCCCCCAAGCCGGCGAAGATCAAGACGAAAACCGAGGTCCGGAACGCGTCGGCCCAGGCCGACAAGCTCGTTCGCGGGATGGACAACAACTCCGTGTCGATCCAGAAGCACCAGCAGGAGATCGAGAAGAAGATCGCGGAAAACGCGAAGAGCGCCGTGACAGTGCGCTCTCTCATCGCCGGCATCTCGAACGTCGCCCTCACCGCCCAGCCCGCTCCCGCTCCCGCGAAGGCCAAGCCGGCCGCGAAGGCCAAGCCGGCCGCGAAGGCCAAGCCGGCCGCGAAGGCCAAACCGACCTCGGCGGCCAAGCCGGCCGCGAAGGCCAAGCCGGCCGCGAAGGC